>Ga0326727_10003858_pt1 | contig 46731 bp, 52 predicted proteins | sample MB2enrmetagenome_FD_207643 | JGI IMG/M metagenome (GOLD analysis project Ga0326727, IMG submission 207643) | Lab enriched peat soil microbial communities from McLean, Ithaca, NY, United States - MB29MY | ecosystem: Environmental > Terrestrial > Soil > Wetlands > Peat | place: USA: New York... | reverse complement strand
CGACCCCGACCTCGACCCCGACCCCGACCCCGACCCCGACCCCGACCCCGACCCCGACCCCGACCCCGACCCCGACCCCGACCTCGACCCCGACCCCCGCCCCGACTGCTTGCCCCCCGCCCCCTTGTCCCCTAGAACGAACCCCGTGAGCCCCCGCGGCCGCCTCCCCCTCTCCCTGCGCGCGCTGCGCCAGTGGCTGCGGGTCGCGTGCGCGGTCGTGACGCTCGTCGTCATCGCGGCCCCGGCGGCGCTGGGCGGCGCGCTGAGCCCCGTGCTCCGCCAGCTCGCGGAGGTCGGCCACGTGTGCAAGTGCGGCATGACGCCCGGCAAGTGCGGCTGCCCGGAGTGCGCCCGCCTCGAGCGCGAGCGCCTCAGCGAGCGCCAGCCGGCTCCCGAGCCCACGCTCAAGCGCGACTGTGATGACGAGGCCCCCGCGATGCCCCTCGGCGCCGCCCTGCCCGCCGGGGTGGTCGCCGCGGTCAGCACCTCGACGCTCCCCGTCCCGCGCGGCGAGCGCATCCCCGTCGTCCTGTCGACATCCCCCCACCCTTCCACCTCCGACGAGCCCCCCACCCCTCCTCCGCGATCCGCCCTGGTGTGACCAACCCACCAAGCGCGTTTCGTTCTCGTTCCGGAGGAGGAGACCAGAGCCCCGCTGCGGGGCCCCGGGTCGACGACTCCACCTGAGGAGTGGCTCATGAGCTCGAATGTCTGGTTTCGTCCATTGTTCGTGGTCGGCTCTGCGGTGAGCGCAGTGGCCTTCGTGTTCGCCTGCAGCAGCACCAAGAGCAGCAACAACGGCAGCGGGGGTAACGGAAGCGGTAGCGGTAGCGGCAGCAGCAGCGGGTCGAGCAGCTTCCCGCCCAGCTCCACGGAGTACGTCGCGCCCGACGGCGACATCTCTCCGCTGGAGAGCCCCGGCACCTGCTCCGGGGCCACGGGCGGCTCGGTGGTCGGACCGCAGGACGATCACTGCGATCTCCCCGACGGCGGTCAGATCATCCAGCCCACCACGGCGGCGGGCTGCACCAGCAACGTCGGCCCCGACAGTGGTGGCGGCGACGGCGGCGGCGACAGCGGCGATCCCTGCCCCGGCGACCAGAACGCCTACGGCGCGGTCATGTTCAACAACTGGGGCAGCGACGACGACTGCAAGTACGACGTCAGCTGGCAGTCGACCCCCATCTGCGAAAACCAGCCCGTGTACTTCACGGTCGTGGTCACGAAGCGCACCGACGGCAGCCCGCTGCTGGGCGTCGAGACCGGCGGCACCTTCGTGCCCGCCAACCCGCGGCCCGACGTGGTGCTCAACTGCACCCACCCCATTCCCAACACGCCCACGCCGCGCGACCCCTCGCCGGCCGTCGCGCCTGGCACCTACGTCGTGGGGCCGATCGTCTTCGATCAGCCGGGGGACTGGGTGTTCCGGTTCCACTTCAACGAGGAGTGCCTCGACGTCGCGGACGACTCCCCGCACGGACACGCGGCGTTCCACATCCAGGTTCCCTGAGGCGGACGTGAAGCACAGTCCGATGGGCTGCCGCGCGGTTCGCGCGGTGGCCGGCCTCGCCATGCTGCTTCTCCTGGCGCAGACCTCCTGCTCCAGCCCCGACCCCGCGGCCGCTGCCTCGCCGGCGGACGGGGGCGCGTTCCCCGCCGACACCTACGCCACGGTGATGAGCACGAGCGGTGCGCTCTCCATCGCGGTGCGCACGTCTCCCCAGCCGCCGGCGGTCGGTACGGATGACGTCCAGTTCACGATCACGAAGGCCAGCGATGGCACCCCGGTCGACGGCCTCACCCTGGTGGTCGAGCCCTGGATGCCCTCGATGGGCCACGGCACCTCGGCGGCGCCCACGGTCACGCCGCAGGGCGACGGCGTGTACCTGGTGAGCAACGTCTACCTGTTCATGCAGGGCGTCTGGGCGCTCCGCACGACGATCTCCGGGCCGATGTCCGACGATGCCGCTCCCCAGCTCCAGATCCAGTAACGCCCTCGCGCTCGCCGTGATGCTCGCGGCGTGGGGCGCTCCTTCGCGTGCGCGCGCGCAGGCGTGCTGCGCGGGGGGGAGCGCCATCACGCCGGGTCGCCTGCAGCTGCACGAGGACGCGCTGGTCGGGGCCGAGCTAAAGGCGGGCACGGTGCTGGGGACCTTCGATCCGAGCGGGCGCTTCCTCGGCTCGCCGCCGGGCGTCACCGAGGGCGACTTCGAGGAGGACCTCTTCGGGGCGCTGCGCGTGCTCCGCCGCGGGCAGGTCGCGCTGCTCGTGCCGTTCGTGGAGACGCAGCGGCAGGATCCCGTGGACGGAGGTCATCTCGGGGGGGGCATCGGCGACGTCAACCTGAGCGCGCGCTACGACCTGGTGCTCGCGGGGGAGTCCTACTTCGTACCGGGGATCGCGCTGCTGGCGGGCGTCACCTTCCCTACCGGCAAGCCGCCCGAGCTGGCCACGCCTCCCCTGGCCGTCGACGCGACCGGCATCGGCGCCTTCCAGGGCAACGGCGCGCTCGCCGTCGAGCAGACCTACGGGCCCTGGCTCTTCAACGCCACCGCGCTCATCGCCGTGCGGTCCGCGCGCTTCGGCGAGCAGCTCGCGCCGCAGGGGACGCTGCTGGCCGCGGGCGCTTACACCTTCTCGAACGACATGGCGCTCGCGCTCTCCGGGTCCTACGCCTTCGAGGGCGAGGCGACCTACAGCGACGGCACGAGCGCCGCCGCGAGCTCGAAGCGCCTCACCGTCCTCACCCTCTCGGGCTTCTGGCCGGTCACCGACACGTGGCGCGTCCTCGCCGGCGTCTACCTCGATCCGCCCATCGACCACCTGGGTAGCAACCAGCCCGCCGCGGGCGGCCTCACCTTCACGGCCATCCGGTCATGGATATGACGCGCACCGTCGCTCTCCTGGCAACCATCGCCGTCACCGGTTGCGGCGGCAGCGCCTCGACGACGGGCGAGGTCCCCGGGCCCTCGCGCGCCATGCCGACCCTGGGACCGACGACGAAGCTGCCGGACCTGCTCGCGCTCGGGCTCGATCCGAAGCAGCTGCCGGGCCTGCACGATATCCCCACCATCGCCATGAAGCCGCTCATGGAGACCTTCGACGACTCGCTCGACGCCTGCTGCGAGGACTGCCACGTGAAGAACGACCCGCGCGCACCCACGAAGGCCAAGCGCATCTCGGGCGAGATGTGGCGCCGCTTCACGCAGGAGCTGGTCACGCGCGACGGCAGCCCGGTCTACTGCGACTCGTGCCACCGGGGCACCCTTCGCTTCCTCGACCGGCGCGACCCTGCCGCGCTGCGCGCGTGGATGCGCGACAACTACGTGGCCGGGCTGCGCAAGCGCGACGGCGGCGCCGTGGAGTGCGCGACCTGCCACGGCGAGCCGTTCGAGCCGAAGCTCATCGAGCGGCTCTGGCAAACCGGAGGGGAGGCGCGGCGATGAAGCACGCCCTCGCTGTCGCTGCGCTCTCGGCGAGCCTGAGCGCCGTCGCCTGCGGAGCGTCGCCGTCGACGGCGGTGACCGTCCCGTCGACGCCTTTGCTGCTCGCCGACGGGGCGTCCTCGGATGCGCGACGGCTCGCCGCCGCCGCCCCCTACACCGTGTTCGTCTTCTTCTCCCGCAACTGCCACTGCCTCAGCCAGCACGACGCGCGGCTGCGGGAGCTGTACGAGGCGTACCATCCGCGCGGCGTGCAGGTGATCCTGGTGGACCCGGAGGTCAAGAGCTCGCCCGAGCTCGACGCCGCCGAGGCGGCCCGCCGAAGATATCCCTTTCCCATCTACTTCGACCACGGCGCGCAGCTCGCGCGCTCCCTCGACGCGCAGTACGCGACCTACAGCGTCATCGTCGACGATCACGGGCGCGTCCGGTACCGGGGCGGGCTCGACTCGGACAAGACGCACATCCGCGAGGACGCCACCCAGTACGTGAGAAACGCGCTCGACGACCTGCTGGCTGGACGGCCCCCGCGCGTCGCAGAGGCTAAGACACTGGGGTGCGCCCTGGAGGAATGGTGAGCTCGTGATCTATCGGCTCTTGCTCGGACTCGGCATCATGGGGGCGGCGGCGACGGCGCTGGTCCTGGCCTGCTCGAGCGGCGGCGGCAGCGGCTCGGGCGAAGGCGGCGACGGCAGCGCAGGCGCAGGTGACGATGGGGGTCTCGGCCCGGGGCCGTGCCCGGACCTCGACTTCCCGGCCACCTGCCCCACGCCTCCACCCAGCTGGAAGAACGACGTGCAGCCGCTCGTGCTCGAGTACTGCGTGCCGTGTCACGGCCCCGGCGGGAGCGCGGCCAGCCAGCTGGAGCTCGGCAGCTACAGCGAGTTCGCGGCCAACCGGACCAAGTGCTGGTACCAGATCGACAAGTGCTGGATGCCCAACGCCGACGGCTCGCCGCCGCCCCTCGCCTACCCCACGCCGGCGCAGCGGCAGACCATGGTGACCTGGATGGACATCTGCAACGCGCCGGACAACTGAGGGCTCAGCCCGCGACGCAGAAGAAGAAGCTCGTCGTGTCCGACTGGGACCCGGACGTCGCGTGGATGGCCACCTGCCACAGCCCGCCCATGAAGAAGTAGAGCGGGTCGAGCGTGTAGCTGCCGTCGGGGTTCGACGTCACGGTCACCGTGGAGGTGCCGTGGCTCATGGTCGGCATGGTGGGCTTGACGGTGATGGTTGCGCCGGTCACCGGCTGGCCGCTCGTGTCCAGCACCTCGAGGACGAAGACGTTGCTGTCATCGGCGGGAGGCGCGGGGGTGGAGCTCATCAGGACGAAGGTGAAGACGCCCGATGCGCCCGCCTGCTGCATCCCGGGGGTGTAGGTCTGCTCGCGGGGATCGTCGCAACTGACCACGCCGGCGCCGTCCGGTGTGGAGGAGTCCGCCGCGGGGTCGCCGGCGTCGTTGCCACTCGACGCGTTCGACGAGGAGCAGCCCAGCCCGGCACCGAGGAGCGCAACTGTGAGCACGCTGGCCGCCAGACGCATGCTGCCTACCTTGGCACGAGAGCAGGCGAGATGCCGCCCTCCAGGAACATACGTGTGACCGGCATCCACGGTTACGCAACAGCCAGCGATTCCATCGTCCGCGTGTAACGCGGGTCGTCATGCCCTACCGCCGGTGGCCGTGTCCCCAGCCACGAGCCACGCCACCCCGTCCCCAGCCTCCGCGCCCCCATCCACGGCCGACCGCAGGACGCGCCCAGCGGCCGCCGTACCAGTAGCGACCATAGCCGGCACGGTAGCCCCAGTAGCCCGGCGCCCAGGCAAAGCCCACGCCGGGGGAGGGAGGAATCACCTCGACCCCGACCTGCTGGGCCGAGGCGTCACGTTCGTCGGCGACCATGCCGAGGGCGAGCGCACCGGCGACCGCAGCCGGGAGAAGGAGGCGACGAAGGAACGACGGGACTTTCAGGTTCGTCAGCATGGGACTCCCTGTCGCATCGGCCATGCCACAGGGCTCTCATGGACAATCCCCTGGAGATTCGCGCATGGGACGACCCGTCGCGGGACCGGCCGCCCCGAGTCCGGCACCGGAGTGTCCTAGACTGGCTCGCTCATGAGTGGAGAGCGCTACGACGCCATCGGGACGGGCTACGGCCGCGTCCGTGTCCCCGAGCCGCGCATCGCTTCCCTCGTCGAGGAGGCCCTGGGCGACGTGGTGAGCGTGGTGAACGTGGGAGCTGGAGCGGGCTCGTACGAGTCCCCTCACCGCAAGGTCGTCGCGGTCGAGCCGTCCGCCGAGATGATCCGCCAGCGCCCGGCGGGCGCGGCGCCGTGCGTGGTGGGCCGCAGCAAAGCCCTGCCGTTCCTGGACGGCTCGGTCGACGCGTGCACCGCGTTCTGGACGGTGCATCACTGGTCGGACCAGCCGGCGGGGCTGCGCGAGCTGCGTCGCGTGGCGCGGCGGCGCGTGCTCCTGATGAACTACCTGCCCGGGGCCATCGCGCCGGAGGCTCGCTGGCTCAGCGGCGTGTACTTCCCGCCCATCGCGCGCGCCGACGAGACGCTGTTCCCGACGCTCGCGGCGTGCGAGGCGTCGCTCGGTCGATGTCGCGTGGTGCCCGTGCCCATCCCGCGCGACTGCGTCGACGGCTTCCTCGACGCGTACTGGGCGAGACCCGAGGCGTACCTCGAGGAGCACGTGCGCGCGGGCATCTCGGGGTTCCGTCTGATGGCGGAGAGGGATCGCGCCGAGGGCCTGGAGAGGCTGGCGCGCGATCTGAAGAGCGGCGCTTGGGACGAGCGGTTCGGGCACCTGCGGAGACAGGAGTCGTTCGACGCGGGGGTGAGGTTGATCCTCGCCGAGCGAGACTAGCCGGCGTTTCCCAGCGAACCGCGCCGCCGAAGGCGATATGTTCACGACCTTCCGGAGGGGCCCATGAGCCAGCGCGTCTCGTTCTTCACCATCGCCGTCGTCAGCCTGGCCACCGCGTGCGGGTCCGATCCGCCGCCGCCTCCTGCCTCACCGCCCCCCGTCACCGCGAGCGCCCAGGTCTCGGTGGCCCCGACCAGCGCCCCCCAGCCCGCCCCCCAGGTGGCCGCCCCGCCGCCGACGACGGCGACGGCGCCGGCCACGGCGACCATGTCGACCACGGACGTCGCCACCTGCATCCGCCACATCGACGCGAAGGTGACGGACGCGTGCAAGAGCTGTGTGGCCACGAGTTGCCTCTCGCAGATCACGGCGGTCGGGGCGGCGTGCCCGGACTTCACCAAGTGCATCTGCGACGGCAAGGCCATGGCGGAGTGCGCGCCGAGCATGATGTCTCCCTCGTGCATGCAGCCGGGGATGGCGGTCGGCGCCTGCATGCGCCAGAGCTGCGCGGCGCAGTGTCCCACGCACGCTGCGGCCACCCCCGCGGCCAACCCCACGATGGGCGCGCCCCCGGCAGCGACGGACTCGGATCCCTGCACGGCGCTGACCGCATGCTGCGCGCAGGTCCCCGGCGGTGCGCCGCCGAGCTGCTCGCAGGTGGTCGCGACGAGGAACGCACAGGCGTGCACCTCGCTGCTCACGGTGTTCCGGAACACGAACCGGTGCCACTGAGCTCGACGTTCTTCATCCGAGCGGTCCGCCGCGAAGCGTCATTCGATGGACTCCTTCCGTTCGTAACTGCGCCTCCACACGATGGAGCTACGGTGTGCGCTGCTCTCCTTCCTCGCCATGCCCCTGCCCCCCTCGTTCCACCCTGCCGTCCGCACGTGGTTCGGGCGCACCTTCGAGGGACCGACCCAGGCACAAGAGCGCGGCTGGGCTGAGATTCTCGCCGGCCGGGACACCCTCATCGCGGCTCCCACGGGCTCGGGGAAGACGCTCGCGGCGTTCCTGGCGGCGCTCGACTCGCTGGTCCATCGCGCCGAGGCCGGTACGCTCGGCGAGGGCATCGACGTCGTCTATGTCTCGCCGCTGAAGGCGCTCAGCAGCGACGTCGAGAAGAATCTCGCGGCCCCCCTGGCCGGCATCCGCGACGCGGCGGCGGCCCTCGGGCTCCCCCCGCCCGACATCCGCGCCGCGCTCCGCACGGGCGACACCACCCCCGCAGCGCGCGCGGCCATCGTGCGGCGTGCACCACACGTCCTCATCACGACGCCCGAGTCCCTCTACCTGATGCTCACGGCGGAGCGGACGCGCGAGCTGCTCCGCTCCGTGCGCACCGTCGTGGTCGACGAGCTGCACGCCCTCATGCGCGACAAGCGTGGCAGCCACCTCGCCCTCTCCCTCGCCCGCCTCGACGCGCTCGCCGCGACCCGTCCGCAGCGCATCGGCCTATCCGCCACCGTGCACCCCATCCAGGAGGCCGCGCGCTTCCTCGCCGGCGAGGGCCGCACCTGCGCCATCGTCGACGCGGGGCACAGGCGCGATCTCGATCTGGCGATCGAGCTGCCCGGGACGGACCTGGAGGCGGTCGCCACCAAGGAGCAGTGGAGCGAGATCTACGACCGGCTCGCGGCGCTGGTGGGGGCGCACCGCACGACGCTGGTGTTCGTCAACACGCGGCGCATGGCCGAGCGCGTGGCGCACCACCTGGGCGAGCGGCTGGGAGAGGAGAGCGTCGGCGCGCACCACGGCAGCCTGGCGAAGGACCGGCGCCTGCGCATCGAGCAGCGCCTCAAGGCGGGGGAGATGCGCGCGCTCGTCGCCACGGCCTCGCTCGAGCTGGGCATCGACGTGGGTACCGTGGATCTGGTCTGTCAGATCGGCTCGCCGCGGGCGGTGACGACGTTCCTGCAGCGCATCGGCCGCTCGGGTCACGCCCTCGGGCGCACCTCGCGCGGGCGACTCTTCGCGACGTCGCGCGACGAGCTGGTGGAGTGCGCCGCCCTGGTGCGCGCCGTGGCCGCCGGACGGCTCGACCGCGTGGAGCCTCCCGAGGCGCCGCTCGACGTGCTCGCGCAGCAGCTCGTGGCCGAGTGCGCCGCCACGGAGTGGAAGGAGGACGCGCTCTTCGCGCTGGTCCGCACGGCCGCGCCCTACGCGCGCCTGGAGAGGGCCGCCTTCGACGAGGTGGTGACCAGCGTGGCCGACGGAGCCGCGCCGCGCATCGGACGCGCGGGCGCGCTCGTGCACCGGGACCGGGTGAACGGTCTGCTGAGAGGGCGCAAGGCCGCGCGCATCGTGGCGGCGACCAACGGCGGTGCCATCCCCGACGTGGCCGACTACCGCGTGGTGCTCGATCCGGACGAGACGACGGTGGGCACGGTCAACGAGGACTGGGCCATCGAGAGCATGGCCGGGGACATCTTCGTGCTCGGCTCGCACTCCTGGCGCATCCGCCGCGTCGAGTCCCGCAGCGGCGTGCTCCGGGTGGAGGACGCGCGGGGACAGCCGCCGAGCGTCCCCTTCTGGCTGGGCGAGGCCCCCTCCCGGACGTGGGAGCTCTCGAGCGAGGTGAGCCGCCTGCGCGCGGACATCGCCGCGCGCCTCGACGACGAGGACGACGGGAGCCAGACGCTGGTCGACTGGCTGGCCGAGGAGTGCGTGCTCGGACCCATCGGCGCGGCGCAGCTGGCGGGGTACATCCGCGCGCAGCGCGACGCGCTCGGCGTCGTGCCGACGATGCGGGACATCGTCTTCGAGCGCTTCTTCGACGAGTCGGGCGGCATGCAGCTCGTCGTGCACGCCCCCTTCGGCGCCCGCGTGAACCGCGCCTTCGGCCTCGCGCTGCGCAAGCGCTTCTGCGTGTCCTTCGACTTCGAGCTCCAGGCCGCCGCGACCGACGACGCCATCGTCCTCTCGCTGGGCACCGCCCACAGCTTCCCGCTCTCCGACGCCTTCCGGTTCGTGCGGGCCGAACAGCTCGACGCGACCCTCCGCCAGGCGGTCCTGCAGGCTCCCATGTTCGGGACGCGCTGGCGCTGGAACGCGTCGCGCGCCCTCGCCGTGCTGCACCACCAGGGCGGGAAGAAGGTGCCGCCCTTTCTGCAGCGCATGCGGGCCGACGACCTGCTCGCCGCCGTCTTCCCCGCGCAGGTGGCCTGTCAGGACAACGCGCCCGGGGGCCCCATCGAGATCCCCGAGCACCCGCTCGTGCGCCAGACCATGCGCGACTGCCTCACCGAGGCGATGGATACCGAGCGGCTGCGGGGCATCCTCGAGCGGATGGAGAGCGGGGACATCCGCCTCCACGCGTGCGACACGACGGAGCCCTCGCCGTTCTCGCACGAGGTGCTCAACGCCAAGCCCTACGCCTTCCTCGACGACGCGCCGCTGGAGGAGCGCCGGGCGCGTGCCCTGTCGCTGCGACGCACGCTGCCGGAGAACCAGCGGGACCTCGGGGCGCTGGACGCAGAGGCCATCGCGCGCGTCGTCCGCGAGGCCCGCCCCGAGCCGCGCAGCGCAGACGAGCTGCACGACGCGCTGCTCGGCCTGGTGGCCGCCCCGATGGAGGACGGCTGGCGCGGCTGGGTCGACGAGCTGGCGCGCGCGGGCCGGGCGGCGAAGGTCGGGAACCTGGCCTTCGCGATGGAGAACGCGCGGACGTTCGACGTCCTCTACTTCGGGGCCCCGCGCCGCACCCTGCCGCCCAACCTCGACGGCCCCGTCCCCACGCGCGACGAGGCCCTGCTCGCCGTGGTGCGCGGTCACGCCGAGGTGAGCGGGCCGTTCACGTGCGAGGCGCTCGCGGGCCGGCTGGGGCTCGAGCCGTGGGAGGTCGACGTCACCGTGGCCCGCCTGGAGAGCGAGGGGAGCGTCCTGCGGGGCCGCTTCACCCCCGGGACCGAGCAGGAGGAGCTCTGCGATCGCCGCCTGCTCGCGCGCATTCACCGCCAGACGCTCGAACGCCTCCGCACCGAGATCGAGCCGGTGAGCGCGCAGGACTTCCTCCGCTACCTGTTCGACCGCCACGGTCTCGTGCGTCGGTCGCGCCGGGGAGGACGGGCCGGGCTGCGCGACGCCATCGGGATGCTGCAGGGGTTCGAGCTGGCGGCGGCGGCGTGGGAGACCGAGGTCCTCGCGCCACGCGTGGCGGGCTACCGTCCGGAGTGGCTGGACGAGCTGTGCCTCGCGGGGGAGGTCGCCTGGGCGCGGCTCTCACCGAGGCGCTCCACGTCGATGGTGCTGGGGTCGACCTCGCGAGCCACGCCGATCACGCTCGCCGCGCGGCGCGATCTGGGATGGCTGCTCTACGCGGTGCGCGGCGCGGACGAGCCGGAGACGCCCACCGCGCCCTCCCCCGTCGCGGTGCTGGAGATCCTGCGGAGGCGCGGCGCGCTATTCCTGGACGATCTGGCCGGCGCGTCGGGTCTGGACCGGGGGGCGCTGACCGATGCGCTGTGGGATCTGGTGGGCCGGGGACTGGTGACGGGGGACGGCTTCCAGCCGCTCCGTGACCTGATGGCCAGCGGACGCGCGTCGCGGCGGCGGGGACACGCGGTGCAGGGTCGCTGGGCGCTGGTGGAGCAGGCCGAGCGCAGCCACGCGACGGCCAGCGACGATCTGGGCGACCGCGCGGCGGGACAGCTCCTGGCGCGCTACGGCGTGGTCTTCCGCGAGCTGGCCGCGCGCGAGAGCTTCACCGTGCCCTGGCGCGACGTGATGCGCGCCCTGCGCCGCCGCGAGGCGCGCGGCGTGGTGCGGGGCGGCCGCTTCGTCGCCGGCTTCGTCGGCGAGCAGTACGCCCTGCCCGACGCCGTCGACAGCCTGCGCCGCGTGCGCCGCGAGGAGCGGACGGGCGAGGTGGTGGGGCTCCACGCGACGGATCCGCTGAACCTCGTGGGCGTCCTCACGCCGGGGCCGCGGGTCCCCGCCCACCAGGGTGCGCGGCTGTTGTTCCGCGACGGCGCGTTCGAGGGCGCGGAGCCCGCAACCGAGCCGCGCGCACGTCGGGTGGCGCCCCGCGCCGACGTCGTGGCCTGACGGGAGCCCGCGCGCGTCAGGCGTGCATCGCCGCCGCCACCCCGTCGTCGCGGAGCGAGGCAGCGAACGACGTGATCGCGGTCGAGGCGCTGCCGCGCTCGACGTCCTGCTGCAGGAGGGCGAGCGTAGCCGCCGGCTTCGCGCCCACGACGTCGGCCATCTGCCGGAAGACGCGCCGGTCGCCACGCCCGCCCTCGGTCACGAAGAACGCCACCTTGCGCAGACGGCGCGCGTTGTTGCAGAGGAACGTCCGGACCGGGGCCGAGACGCTGGAGACCCATACCGGCGAGCCGACGATGACGAGGTCGTACCTGGTCGGATCGCGCGTGACGGGCTCGACGGGCACCCAGCGGCCGAGCCCGGCGTCGAACGCGCTCCGCAGGTAGCCGCGCAGCCCCAGCCGATGGACGGGATCGGTGAGCTCCTCGATGTCCGCGCCGAGCTCGCGAGCGAGCCTCCGGGCGACGGTGCGGGTGGTGCCGGTCCGTGAGTAGAAGACGACGAGCGCGTTCATGGCCGCAGGCACAGCATCCGCCGTACCAGAGGTCCACGGGCGCGGACGCAGGCGTTCGCCGCCCACGACGGCGGCCGCCGGCGCTACGTGCGCGCGCTCGCGCAGAGCGTGCGCCGCCTCAGACCCACGAGAGGCGCAGGCCCTGGCTCCGGCCGTCGTTGTAGGCGGGGATCTCCCGGACGTAGAGCCGCTCGCAGAACATCGCCACGAAGCCGCTCACGATGCCACGCATGGTCACCCGGTTGTAGCGGATGTCCGCCAGCGGGTAGCCGATGATGCGCACGCACGCCTCCTTCGGGCCCTGCCGCAGAACGCCGACCGCGCCGCCCCCGTCGAAGGTGCGCGACCACAGGCGCTGCGTCTGCGCGAGCATGGTCCACGGCGTGACGCCTGCGCCCTGCGCGAGGCGGACGATGAAGGCCACGTTGGTCGCGTTCGCGCGCCGTGTGGCGGCGGCGCCGATCTCGAGCAGGTCGTCCTCCGGGAGGTCGAGCGCGTCGCACGCGAGGTAGTGGGCCCGCGCCGCGGCCATGGGGATCCAGACGCCGGCCACCACGGAGAGGACCGTGTCCCGGTGCGCGCGGTCGAGCGCGGCTTCGTACCGCGGGCCCAGGCCACGCTCGCGCAACGTCGCCTGGGACGCGGTGAGCCAGGTGCTCCGCATGTGGGTCGCGTCCGGAATCCGGTCGGGCGGCGCCGGAAGCGGGACCAGCCACTCTTCTTCGGTTCGGCGCACCGCCACGGGCTCTATTGTAGTCGCGATGACCATTTCATCACCGCACCTGCGCGCCACCCGGGGCGACACCATCGAGCTCAGCGATCTCGACGCCCGCAGCGAGGTCTCCATCGTCCCCGCGCGAGGCGCGCTCGTCTCGCGCTTCCGCGTCGGCGACCGCGAGCTGCTGTACCTCGACGAGGCGACGCTCCGGGACCCGACGAAGAACGTGCGGGGCGGCATCCCGGTGCTCTTCCCGTCGCCCGGGCGTCTCGCGGGCGACCGCTTCACGCACGCCGGTCGCTCCGGCTCGATGAAGCAGCACGGGTTCGCGCGGGAGCTGGCCTGGGAGACGCGCACGGTCGGCGCGACCGACGCGGCGCGGGCCACCCTCGTGCTCCGCGCCAACGAGACCACCCGCGCCGCGTACCCGTACGACTTCCTTCTGACCATCACGTTCGGGCTGGTGGGCACGCGCCTGCGCCTCGACGTCGAGGTCGAGAACACCGGCGGCGAGCCCCTGCCCTTCGGCTTCGGCCTGCACCCGTACTTCCTGGTCCCCGACGCCGGCAAGAGCGCGGCGCGCATCGCCACGCGCGCCACCCGCGCCTTCGACAACGTGGAGAAGCGGTCCGTGCCGTTCCACGGCTTCGATCTCACGGCCAAGGAGGTGGACCTCCACCTCGAGGATCACGGGAGCAGCCAGAGCGAGCTCGCCTGGGGCGACGGGGCCCGCATGGCCGTCCGCGCGTCTCCCGAGCTCACGCGCTGGGTGGTGTGGACGCTCGCCGGGCGCGACTTCGTCTGCCTCGAGCCGTGGACCTGCCCGGCCGATGCGCTCAACTCGGGCGCGTCCCTGCTCGAGCTGGCGCCCGGCGGCAAGCGATCGCTCTCGGTCGAGCTGGAGTATCAGGCCGGACAGGAGCTGGTGTAAGAGGCCCCGACCGGCCTACCCTGGAATACGGGGTCATGCCTACGCGGGACTCTCTCTCCGGCACCCCGACGATCGGTGACGGTGCCACGGGGAGGGACGACGCCGCCGCGTTCGCGCTCGCGCCGGGGACGCTGCTGGGGCGCTACGTCATCGTCGACCAGCTCGGCGCCGGCGGGATGGCCAGCGTGTATCTCGCCTACGACGCGCAGCTCGCGCGACGCGTGGCCATCAAGGTACTCCGGCCCGACACACGGGACCCGGACGCCCGCGCGCGCATGCTCCGCGAGGCGCAGGCCATGGCGCGTCTCTCGCACCCCAACGTCCTCGCCGTCCACGACGTCGGCTCGTTCGGCGACGGCGTCTTCATCGCGACGGAGTACGTGGAGGGGCAGACGCTCAAGGCGTGGCTGGCGAAGCCGCACGGCTGGCGCGACGCCCTGGCCGTGGTGAAGGCGGCGGGTCGCGGGCTCGAGGCGGCGCACGCCCGGGGCATCGTCCATCGCGACTTCAAGCCGGACAACGTGTTCCTCGGCAGCGACGGGCGCGTGGTGGTCGGTGACTTTGGCATCGCGCGGGCAGAGGACGCAGGGCCGGAGCTCGCCTCGTCCCTGGCTCCGCCCGCGGAGACACCGCCCGAGCCGGGCGAGGTCGCCCCGGTGCCCGACGTCCCGAGCGGTCCGTCGCTCAGCTCCCCCATCACCCGGACCGGCGCGATGCTCGGCACGGTCGGGTACATGTCTCCCGAGCGCGCGTTCGACCAGCACGACGATCCACGGAGCGATCAGTTCAGCTTCTGCGTGACGCTGTACCGCGCGCTCTACGGACAGCCGCCGTTCGTCTACACGGGGCTCTCCTCGTACCTCGAGGCGCTCGGCACCCCTCCGCGCCCCCCGCCCGAGAAGAGCCGCGTGCCGTCGTGGATTCACCGGATCGTGCTCCGCGGGATGGCCTTCGAGCCTGCGGCCCGGTTCGCATCCATGACCGAGCTCCTGGATGCCCTCGACCGCGATCCGACCCGCCGGCGTCGCGGATGGATGCTCGGCGCGAGCGGGCTCGGGCTCGCGGCGCTCGTGGCGCTCGGCTGGGTGCGGCACGAGCGCGCCCTTCGCGAGGAGTGCCGCGTGGGCGAGACCCTCATCCGGACGACGTGGGGACCGGAGGCGCGCGCGAAGGTCGGAGCCGGGATCGAGGCGACGGCGGTGCCGCTCGCGAGCGACTACGCGGCGCGTACGCAGACGGCCCTCGATGCTTATGCCGGGGAGTGGGCCCGCGTGCATCGAAGGGCGAGCGAGGCGACCCTGCTCTACCCGCAGGAGAGCGCCGTGACCATGAAGGGCCGGCTGGCCTGCCTGGAGGAGGAGCGCGAGGAGCTGGGCGCCCTCATCGACGCCCTGTCACGGGCCGACGCGGTCGTGGCCAGGCACTCGATCGGCGCGGCCTATGGCCTCGCCAGCCCCCAGACGTGCCTCGAGCCCGGCGCCGCCCGTACGGCCTCGCTCGCCGGGGGGACGCCCGAGCGCGGCGCTCGCCTGACCGCCCTTCGTCGCGCCGTCGCCGAGGCGGAGGCGCATCGCATGACGGGCAAGGTCGACGAGGCGCTGAGCGCGGCGACGCGCGCGCTGGCCGACGCGCGCGCGCTCCCGCACCGTCAGTCGGAGGCGGAGCTGCTCCTGCTCATCGCCGCGTGCAAGCGCGAGACCGAGGACGACGCGGTGGCCCGGGTCGCGTTCGAGGAGGCGTTCGCCGCGTGCGAGGCCGCCGGGAACGACTCGCTCGCGGCGATCGCCGCGGCGACCATCTCGCTGGAGCTGGGCGACAGCCTCGCCGACGCGCACGAGGCCGAGCGCTGGCTGGCGATCGCCAAGGGGATCCGCGAGCGGGAGGAGCACGACGATCGTGCCGACGCCGAGATCCTCGAGGCCGAGCTCTCCCTCCTCACGGCGGAGGGGCACGCGGACCGCACCCTGCCCCTGCGCGCTCGCCTGATCGAGCTGCTCCAGCGCATCTACGGCACCGCCCATCCCCGGATCGCCGTGGCGATCGCCAACCGGGCGGGAGATCTCGTCAAGACGGGGCAGTTCGACCTCGGCGTCGACGAGTACCGGAAGGCCATCGCGATGCAGGAGCTCCTGTTCGGCCCCGACGTCCCGATGCTGAGCATCTACTACAACAACCTCGGCTCGACGCTCACCGAGACCGGGCGCTACGCCGCGGCCCGGGACGCGCTCCAGCGCGCGCTCGCGCTGGTGGCCCCGCTCGGGGCGACCAACGCGCACAACGTGCTGCCGCTCGTGTCGCTCGCGCAGCTGGACAACCGCGTGGGCGACCGCGACGCGGCGCTGGAGGCAGCGACCCGGGGGATCGCCATCGTCGACTCGGGCGGCGAGAGCGAGGTGCGCTTCCTCCCCTCCCTGCTGGTCCAGCAGGGGGAGGCGCGGCTGGCGAGGGGCGAGGGCGCGCTGGCGCAGGCGTCGTGCGCGCGCGCGCTCGCGCTCGAGGACAGGCTGGAGCTCCTCGCGCCGGACAAGATCCAGTCGGGAGGCGAGGACGCGCTCACCTGCCTCGGCGAGGCGGAGCTGGCGCTCGGACGGCTGGAGGACGCGCTCGCTCACCTCGAGCGGAGCGTGTCGCTCTCCAGGCGCGAGGCTACGAGCGAGCTGTCGCTCGCGCGGTTCGCCCTCGCCCGCGCGCTCACGGCGGCGAAGCGCGAGCCGGTCCGCGCGCGACAGCTCGCCGAGACCGCGCGCCAGGAGCTTCGCGCCGCCCCCGGGATGGAGCGCGAGGCGCTCGAGGTCGAGTCGTGGCTGGCGGGCAGCGCCCGGCCCTGAGCCGTCATGTCCCCCCTGGCTCGGGCGGGTGGGGGCACTTCGGGTAGACGACGAGCGGGCAGGTCGACTTCACGCCCTCGATGGTCGACGGTCGCGCGCGCTCTCGCTCGAGATCCTCCTGCAGCAGCCGGACCGCGGAGCTGGCCCTGGTCAGCTCCGTGAGGGTCTGCGAGGCCTCGGCGGACAGCACGCGGTTCTCCAGGGTGCACTCGGCGAGCTCGTGACGGTACGCGGCGCTGGCCCAGATGGCGCAGAGGTTCGCGACCAGGGCGGCCACCACGACGACCGCGCCGACGAGCCGCAGGGCGCGCTTGGGCCGCGTCATCAGCCGGGTGACCGCGGCGTCGGTCTGTAGCCGGGCCATCTCGCCCCGCAGACGCAGGTTCTCGGCCACGAGCGACTCGAACGACTCACGGTACATGAGCCTCAGACGCGCGACGGGAGGACGGCCTTGGCCCGCCCGCGCGACGCCGCGGCAGGCTACAGTGGCGCCCATGGACCCTGCTCCTCCGCCCGGGTTCAACCCCTACACGCCCCCGGTCGCGCCGCTCGCCCCCGCTGGGGCCGGCGCGCCTCCACAGACCGGGCAGCTGAACATCGACGGCGCGTTCGGTCGCGCCTTCGACACGATGAAGCGGTTTCTCTTCCGGCCGTTCGACATCGGCAAGTGGTTCGTCTTCGCCTTCATCGTGTGGCTGGCCGAGCTCGGCGAGGGAGCCACGAACCTGCCGACGAACTTCAACCTGCCCGGGCGCGGCGGGACGACGCCGGCGCCCGACTTCAGCGACGCGCTGGAGTGGCTGCGCGACAACCGGGGGACGATCATCGCCGTCGCGGTGGTCGGCGGGCTCGTCGTCCTCGCGCTCGGCATGCTCGTCTCGTGGCTGTCGGCGCGCGGCACGATGATGGCCCTGCGTGCGATCGCGCTCGATCACGCGCGGCTCGGCGAGCACTGGAACGAGACCCGGGAGGCGGCCTGGTCGTACTTCGGCTTCCGTGTGCTGCTCACGGTCATCTCGCTCCCCTTCAGCGTGACGACCGCGGTGTGGGCCGTGGTCGCCGTCCTCGACGTCTCGGCGAAGGGCGCGGGGGACTTCACGGACTACATCTGGGCGATCGTGCCGCCGGTGGCGTTGCTCCTCGTGTTCTCGCTGCTGCTCGCGCCCTTCCACTTCCTCGGGCGCAACCTCCTGGCGCCGATGCTCCTGCGGTTCGGCGGCGGGCTGCGCGCGAACTGGGCGCGTACGACGAACGTGGTGCGCACGAGCCTCGGGGGCCTGCTCCTGTTCATGCTCGTGCGGATGGTCATCGCCTTCGTCCAGGGCATCTGCGAGACGATCGCCGTCTACGTCACGTGCTGCATCGGCGGGCTGCCGGTCCTGCACCAGTTCGTGTCCGCGCCGTTCACCGCGTTCGAGCGGGCCTTCACGCTGCGCGTCCTCGAGTCGCTCGGCCCCGAGTACAAGCTCATCGTCGAGCCGCCTGCATGGCAGCCATATACGCAGGCGCCGTACGGACAGCCGCCTCAACCGCCCTACCCGGGAGCTCCGCCCTATCCTCCGCCGCGGTGACGCCAGCTCTCTCTACGTCGAGAGAATGTCGCGCGGAGTGGATACGCCCGGGGCGCATGTGGCAGGAGCACCTCGCATTGCATGCGACGCGGTCGTCATGCCTAATGGCGGCATGGCCGGTGGTGGTGGTTCGGACAGAGACGGTCGCGCGCCCACGGCTCCTCCGCCGTTCGATCCCGAGGAGTACGCCCGCGACTCCGAGATGCTGCTGCGCGCGGCCAAGCCCGCCCAGGGCGATCTGCTCTCGACGGCGCAGCTGCCCGCGGCGCCGCCGCTGAACAAGCGCGTGCGGATGACCGTGCCGCCCGCCGATCTGGAGTGGTTCGACCTGTCGGAGACGGCGCGGGCCCTGGTCGGTCGGATCGACGGCACCCGGACGCTCTTCGAGATCATCGAGGGCGCCGGCATCGCCGACGCCGTGGCCGCCATCGCGCAGCTCCACGACAACGGCCTGCTCGCCTACGAAGACTAGATCAGGGAGCCTCCCGATCAGCCCGACTTGCCCGCCTTCTTGACGATGTCGCGGACGCGCTCCGACGTCAGCCCCGCGGTCTTGCCGATCTGCTTGAGGACGTCGACCTCCTTCTTGTCGATCCCCTTGCTCGCGTGGGCCACGAGCGCGGCGAAGTAGATGCCTGCCTCCGCCTGGCCGAGCGCGTCGAGCTCGGCCCCCACCACGGCCGCGCGCTCTCCCGCCGTCTCCGCCTCCACCTTGCGGGCGCACTCCTGCACGAGCTCCTCGGCCTCCCACTCGACGACCGCGCCCGCCGAGAGGATCTCGACCGCGCGCACGATGGCGGCGATCTCGTCGGCGTCGACCTCCCCGTCGGCGCACGCCGCCAGGTAGCCGGCCTCCACCGCGGCCTTGAACACCTCGTTCTGCTTGGGGACGCGGAGCTCGGCGCGGAGGCTCTCCGCGCGGGTCTCGAGGCTGGCGATGTCGGGCTTGGCCATGGCGCCGAGGATACCCGGGTCGGGGGTGCGACGGGGTGAAGGCTGATCAGCGACCGCCCCAGAAGACGTACGTCGGCGTGTAGTCGACTCCTCTCTCGCTCCCCTTGGTGGACGGGTCGCAGCCGGATGCCGGGGCGACGCCCCCTCGCGCTTGCCGACCACGGCGTCCCTTTCATCTGCCGATACGAGGCGGCAGGGCGAAGGCGAGCACCACCAGCTGGAGTCGGTCGCCCAAGCGGATGCGCGGCGTCATCGGTCGATCCTACTCCCGGCACGCTATCGTCGGGCCCTCGTCCGTCCGCGGTCAGTCTTCGCACGTGCGGGCAGCAAGGGTCACGCGAAGGCGAAGGCGCCGTACCCGACGACGCTGTCGCGCGTGCCCGCGGTGTCGCCCGAGCTCCTGACGTCGAGCGCAGTCGCGCGAAGGCCTCGCGCCCGCGCCACGAGCAGCAGCGCGCACACGCCGGTGCACCCGCACGCCTGGTCGTCGCCGATCTCCCCGGGCGCGAGGCGCTCGATGGCGCGGGCCGTGTCGTGATCGAGGCGCCCGGCGGTGGCGTACGGGTAGTAGTGGCTCAGATCCGACGAGACCACGACGCACGTCTCTTCGCCGCCCCACACCCGCTCCAGCACCTCCGCCGCGTCCTCGGCCGTCGTGTCCCCGGCCACGATCGGCACGATGGACACGTCGCCGAGCACCTCCTGCACGAAGGGCAGCTCGACCTCGAGGCTGTGCTCGCCCGCGTGCGCCCGGTCCGAGGCGAGGACCTGGGGCAGCTCCAGCAGCGCGGCCCTCGCCGCGTCGTCGACGCGCAGGAGCCCGAGCGGCGTGGCGAACGCACCGGCCTCCGGCACGGCCAGCCCGGCGAACGCGACCCGGTGGGCCGGCCCCATGACCACCACCCGCTCGACGCGCCCGCGTAGCGGCGCGAGCGGCGAGAAGGCGCTGCCCGCGATCGGCCCCGAGTAGACGTAGCCGGCGTGCGGGGCGATGACGGCCTTCGGCGGCGACGCCGTCCTCCCGTGCGCCCCCGCGACGTAGGCACGCACGGCGGCTCGAAGCTCGACCGCATCGCGCGGGTAGAAGCTCCCCGCGACGGCCGGCGCCCGGACGTCACGCATCGACGACCCCCGCTGACGTGGTTACGTACATGAGAGCACGCCCTCATGAAGCAAGAACAAAGCCCGGGTCGGGCCGACACCTCGAGCGTGGTTCCCACCCGGTACTGGAGCCGGCTGCCCGACGGCCGCGTCGAGTGCACCCTCTGCCCGCGGGCCTGCCGCCTGCAGGAGGGGCAGCGTGGCCTCTGCTTCGCCCGCGCCCGCGCGAACGACGCCGTCGTGCTGACGAGCTACGGCCGTTCGAGCGGGTTCTGCGTCGATCCCATCGAGAAGAAGCCGCTGAACCACTTCCTGCCGGGGACACCGGTCCTATCCTTCGGGACGGCGGGCTGCAACCTCACCTGCAGGTTCTGCCAGAACTGGGACATCTCCAAGTCGCGCGAGACCGACACGCTCGCCGACGCGGCCTCGCCGGGGGCCATCGCGGCCGCGGCCGAGCGGCTCGGATGCCGGAGCGTCGCCTTCACCTACAACGATCCGGTCATCTTCCACGAGTACGCCATCGACGTCGCGAGGGCGTGCCGCGAGCGGGGCATACGGAGCGTGGCCGTGACCGCGGGCTACGTGTGCAAGGAGCCGCGGGCCGAGTTCTACGCGCACATGGACGCGGCGAACGTGGACCTCAAGGGCTTCAGCGAGCGCTTCTACCATCAGGTCTGCGGCGGGCGCCTCGAGCCGGTGAAGGAGACGCTCCTCTACCTGAAGCGCGAGACCCGGGTCTGGTTCGAGCTGACGACGCTGCTCATACCGGGCGAGAACGACTCGGAGGCGGAGCTCGAGGCCATGACCCAGTGGGTCGCCGGCGAGCTCGGCCCGGACGTGCCCATGCACTTCACCGCCTTCCACCCCGACTACCGGATGCTCGACCGGGACGCGACCCCTCTCGCGGCGCTGGAGCGGGCGCGGCGCATCGCGCGCAGGAACGGCGTCCGGTACGCATACACCGGCAACGTCTCCAACCCCGGCGGGGAGAGCACCACCTGTCACGCGTGCGACGCGCTGCTCGTCCGGCGCGATCGGTACCGGCTGAGCGCCTGGGGGCTCACCGACGACGGACGCTGCGTCGCGTGCGGCGCCCCCTGGGCGGGGGTCGTCGAGGGTCGGCCGGGCACCTGGGGTGCGCGCCGGCTCCCCGTGGTGCTCGGCGTGGACTGAGGGTTGCAGGCGTCCGCAGCGCATGGTCACCCGCGCGTCGGCCCCCCGCCGCTGGTCCCGCCACGTGACGGAGACCAGCCACGCGCTCGAGCTGGAGCCCGACGTCTTCACGCTGGAGAGCCCCCGCGCCATCGCCGAGTCGCTCCGGCGCTCGGCGCTCGAGAGCACGCGCCGCAAGGCGGAGCCCTTCCGCTCGGCCCTCTCGATGCTCGTCTTCTACATCAACCGCGCCGGCAAGAACCTCGACCCCGCGCGCCGCCGCACCCTGGAGCAGGCGAAGGACGAGCTTCGCCGGCTCTTCGGCCGCCCCGTCAGGAGCGCGTAGACGACCGCGCGGCCGCCTCCCGCATCCGCGCGAACTCCTGCAGGCGCTCCTCGACGCGCGCGTTCGCGCTGCCCGGAGGGAAGCGCCCGTCGCCGCCGCGCTCGCCCGCGGGCACGCCCGAGAGCAGCTCCAGCCCCTCGTCGATGGTGCGCACCGGCCAGACGTGGAAGCGACCGGCGCGCAGCGCCTCGACGACGTCGTCCCGCAGCATCAGGTGGCGCACGTTCGCCGCCGGGATGATGACGCCCTGCGCTCCCGTCAGCTCGCGCGTCCGGCACACGTCGAAGAAGCCCTCGATCTTCTCGTTGATGCCGCCCACGGCCTGGACCTCGCCGTGCTGGTTGACCGAGCCGGTCACGGCCATGGACTGCGCGAGAGGCAGCTGGGCCAGCGCCGAGAGCAGGGTGTAGAGCTCGGCGCTCGAGGCGCTGTCGCCCTCGACCATGCCGTACGACTGCTCGAAGACGAGCGTCGCGGACAGGGAGAGGGGGCGGTCGCACGCGTAGCGGCCCGCCAGCAGGCCGGTGAGGATCATCACCCCCTTGGAGTGGATGGGGCCGCCGAGCGCGGCCTCGCGCTCGATGTCGATGACCTGGCCCGCGCCGAGGTGCACGCGCGCCGTGATGCGGGTGGGGTGACCGAAGGCGGCGTTCCCGAGCTCGATGACGCTCAGGCCGTTGACCTGCCCGATCCGGCTGCCGCTCGTCTCGATGACCAGCGTCCCCTCGCGGATCTGCTCGAGCATGCGCTCGCGGAGCCGACCCGAGCGGCGCTCCTGCGCGGCGATGGCGCTCTCGACGTCCGCGGCCGTGACCTCGGCCGCCCCTCGCCCGGAGGCGAAGTGATCCGCCTCGCGCAGGAGGTCGACCAGCGCGCCCATGTTGGTGGTCAGCTTGCCGCGGTCGCCGGCGAGGCGGGCGCAGCGCTCGAGCACGGCCGCCACACCGGCCCGGTCGAGGGCCCTGAGCTTCTCGTCGCGCACGAGCGCCGCGATCATCCGGGCGTACAGGAGATCGCCGTCCGCTCCGCGGTCGACGTCGTCCTCGAAGTCGACCGTGACCTTGAACAGCGCGCCGAACTCGGGGTCGAGCTGCTGGAGCATGTAGAAGAGGAAGCGCTCGCCGAGGAGCACCACCTTCACCTCCAGCGGCACCGGCTCCGGCTCGAGCGACACCGTCGTGATGAGGCTCATCATCTGCCCCAGCGACTCGATGCGCACCTGCTTGCCGAGCAGCGCGCGCTTGAGGGCGTCCCACGCGAAGGGCTGCGTGAGGAGGTTGCGCGCGTCGAGGATCAGGTAGCCGCCGTTGGCGCGATGCAGGGCGCCGGCCTTCATCAGGTGAAGGTCGGTCACGAGCATGCCCAGCTGCGACCGGTGCTCGATGCGACCGAGGAGGTTCTCGACCGTCGGGTGGTCCTCGTAAACCACCGGCGCGCCGGTGGTGGCGCTGTGGTCCACGAACAGGTTGACCTGGTAGCGCCGGTAGGGCGACTCGCCCGGCTCGCCGAGCTCCATCCTGCCGGAGGAGTCGTCGCCCTCCTTCGCGAACTCGGCCCCGTGCTCGACGACCTGCTCCCCGAGCGCCGCGAGGTGATCGACGACGTCCGGGAAGTCCTGGTACTGGGCCTTGAGCTCGTCGATGAGGTGCGCGACCGCCGAGCGCACCGTGTGGTGCACCAGCTCGCGGAACCGACGCCTCGCCTCCTGCTGCCAGCGCGGGAACTCCTCCATGTGGTGGCGCAGCTCGGCCCCCACCTCTTCGATGGCCTTCTGGAAGGTCGCGCGCTCGGCCTCCGGCAGCTTCTCGAACTCCTCACCCGGGATGACCTCGCCGTCCCTCGCCGGGGCGAGCACGAAGCCCATGGGCGTGTTCACGATGACCAGGTGCCGCTCCTCGGCCATGCCCGTCAGCCGCTCGAGCTCCTTCTCGTGACGTTGCTTGAGGTCGTCCTCGACGGACTGCCGCCGGGCGCGGTACTCGTCGCTCTCGAGCGCGTGCGGGATGGCGGTCCCCAGCTCCTCGACCAGCGTGGCGACGTGGCGCCGGAAGGCGGCTCCCTTGCCGGGGGGCAGGAGCAGCAGGCGAGGCTCGTAGGGCTCGTGGAAGTTGGTGACGTAGCAGACGTCCCGGGGCACCGGCTCGGTGGCGGCGCGCTCCGCGAGCATGCGGGTCACGGTCGTGTGCTTGCCCGCGTAGGCGGGGCCCATCGCGAAGAGGTTGTAGCCCTCCGCCCGCATGGTGACCCCGAAGCGGAGCGCGTCCATCGCGCGCCCCTGGCCCACGATGCCGACCAGCGGTTCGAGCTGCGCCGTCGTCTCGAACGGCAGCTGGGCAGGATCGCAGCGGTGGCGCGCCTCGGCCGGCGTCAGCTCCAGCGCGGTGCTGGCAGGGAGCTGTGGAATCGGCCGCTCGAGGGTTCCTCCGTTCGCCTTGCTCGACAGTCCCTCTGTCGTCATGTGCTCGAGACGAGCAAGGGCCATTCCGGATGCGTTTCTCGTGCGGAGGCGCGCGCCTGCGCGTGATGACGCACCCGCACCTGCGCAGAAGGTGCGCCCACGCGCAAAGGTGCTACTTGCTGCCGCCCCGCACCTTGATGACCCGCGTGCGCGACTTGCGCGCGCGATTGGTGGGCGACCCCTTTCTCGTCTCCTCGGTCACGTTCATGGCGGCGTCCGCCTTCGCGCGGTTCGAGCTCCCGCGCGTCGACTCGCGCGACGGCCGCTTGCCCGCAGCCGTGTCCTCGAGGGCGTGCGTGGCCTTCGAGCCCGCGTGGGCCTTCTCGTGGCTCCAGGTGCCCTTCCTCGGCTTCTTCTCCGCGACGTGGGGCTTCTTCTTCTTCGCGTTGGCGGCTCTGTGGCTCCGCTGCTCCTCGGCCCGCGCCCGCTCCGCTTTCGTCGCCATGGATGGCCTCCGGAACCAGAGCGTAGCAAGGCCGATGCCGTCTCGTGTGCGCCGCACCGGGAAGTGCTGGCGCTCACCTTCCCCCGCCGTCCGGCGCGGGCATCGCCACGCTCGTCTGCTCGATCCGGATGTCCAGGGGACAGGGCTTGGTCAGCGGCACCCGGTGCACCAGCGCGTGCTTCAGGACGCAGATGGGGACGACCTCCGGCTGGCCGGGCGCGGCGCTGATGTCGATGCGCCCTCCGGGCTCCAGCGTCGCGTGGAACTGCATCGACCCGCCCGGCACCGAGGTGCAGCCGTCCACCAGGGTGTTCATCGCGCTCTGGGCGAGCAAGGCGCTCTGGTGTCCCATGGCCTGGCAGCCGTTGGTCAGCACGGTCGCGGTGACGAGCTGTGCGGAGGGCCCTGGCGGCGTGGAGACCTCCCCCGGCGGCGACGAGGCGCAGCATGCGAGGCCGATGAGGCTGGCGAGCGCGACAGGGCGGAGCAGCAAAGTGAGCAGAGGATACGCCGATGCCGTCAGCGCCGTCCTTGCGCATCCGTGCCGGCGTGCCCACGATGGCGCCGCGGCACGCGACCTGCGTGCCCTACGAAGGGAGATGCCCATGACACGCAAAGCTTCCCTGGCTGTCGGCCTGTTCCTCGCGACGTCGTCGCTGTGCCTGCTCGGCTATGCCCAGGAGCGCGGCAGGCCCGTGCGCCAGGCACCGCCGCCGTTCCAGGCCCACGCGGCGGGAGTCCATCCGCGCGGTGCCACCGTGCGTCCGCACCAGGTCCGCATCCTCGCCCCCCGGGCCGTCTTCCACGGTCGCACCGGATGGGCGCACTGGGACCACCCCGAGTTCGTGCGCCCGACCTACTACTGGGACTGGGCCGCCGTGCACAACGTGACGTGCGTGGCCGAGGACTCCTACGGTGACCAGTATCCGGTGAGCGAGCCTGCCGCGCCGGGATTCGGACTCGCCAACATGACCGACGTGGAGGACGACGCGCTCGACCGCTGCTTCTCCGAGTCGGGCCAGGACACGACCTGCGTTCTCGCGACGTGCACGCACGTCTGACGCTTCACCGTCCTCGCGAGGTTCGCCCTGGACGCCCTCACAGGTCCTTGGCGAACCACGCGGTGGCGTACGGGTTCTCGTTGTACCGCGGCACGCGCTGGTAGCCGGTCGTGTCGTAGAACTTCATGGCGTCGACGTGCGAGTCGAGGGTGTCGAGGACGATGCGCGTGAAGCCCGCCCCGGCCGCCTCCCGCTCCAGCGCCTGCAGGAGCTGCCGGCCGTGGCCGCTCCGCCGCGCCGCGGGCGTGACGAACATGCGCTTGATCTCGCAGACGCCGGGCTCCCACGTGCGGAGCCCGCCGCAGGCCACGGGCTGGTCACCGTCGTAGGCGATGATGAACCTCCCGCCGGGCGGCTCCATGTCCTCCGCGGCGGCCTGCCCCGAGACGTTGAAGCCGAAGCGCTGGCGGATCTCCGCGTAGTAGTCCGCGAGCAGCCTCCGCGCGTCCGGGTGGGACGTCGGGACGACGACGAAGCGGAGCGGCGCGGCGCTGTCTGCCACGGGGGCAGCCTAACCTGTTTCGAGCTCCTCGGCCTTCGGCGACCTGGAGCGGCGTCGCAACCAGACGCCCAGCGCGAGCGCCACGGTCGCGACGCCGACGCCGAGCCAGACCTCGGCCGGAGCGTTCCTCATCGCGTCGAACAGCCTCTCCCCGAAGAGGCTCACGAGCAGGAGCGGCAGGACGTACCCCACCAGGGAACCCCAGAAGTGCGTCCAGAACCGGACCTTCGACACCCCGAAGAACGCGTGGAGCAGGGGCGGCATCCAGAAGACGAGCCGCAGCGTGAACACCGTCGCGAAGCCGCGGCGGGCGAGGGCGTCGTCGTAGCGGCGGAACCGCGCCGGGATCTTCGCCTCGATCCAGTCGCGCGCCACGAAGCGCGCGAAGGAGAAGCCCACGACGCTCGCCGCCATCGTGCCGACCATGGACAGGGCGAAGGCGATGGGCCAGGGCCAGATGAGCGGCGCCGCGACGATGAACACAGTCCCCGGGACGCCGAAGGGCTGCAGGACCGTGTAGGCGGCGACGAAGGCCACGTAGCCCCACGGGCCCAGGTCGACGAGCGCCTGCCTCAGACGGGCCGGCTCGGAGACCTGCTGCAGCACGCCGAGGCGGTGGGCCACCGCCACGATGCCCAGCACCGCCAGGACCGCCGCGATGCGGAGCCATCTCGCGGAGCGCGGGGTCGTGGGATCGGGCACGCCACAGGCTCGTAGCACGCAGGCGGGGGACGTCCTCCTGTCGGGCGACGGCAGGAGGGGGATGTTTTTGCCTGGCACGCGTAGAAAGTTCCGGTAGACGTCCCCATCCCGCACTCTCGAGAGGAATGACATGAACCAGTCCCTCGCCTCCTTCGCCATCGCTCTGTCGATCGCGGCCTGCGCCAGGGGGCCCGAGCCGAAGTCGCCCGCGGACCAGGCCGCAGAGACCCCGGCGCCGGCTCCGGCGGCGTCGGCGACCACCGCGGCGTCCTCCGACGCAACCCCCGCGTCCGCTGCGGCGTCCGCGGCTCCTCCGCCCGCCGGCACTCCTGCCACCGATCCGCGCGGCATCAAGGCGGGCTACGTGCCGGTGATCAGCTACCGGAGCCCCGAGGTGCCCAACAAGTGCTTCGCCTTCTACGGCACGCCCGAGGACAAGGCGCAGATGACGGACGACAAGGCGCGGAAGTTTCTCAGCGGCTTTGGCAAGAAGGGCCAGAAGGGGCCCGTCCCCGTCATCGTCCCGGGTTGCCCCACGGAGCACCTCACCGGGTTCTGCTACGTGACCGTGCTCGACGTCAGCGAGAGCTACTACTCGGCCCCCGCGGCGGCGGCCGCGAAGAAGAAGTGCGTCCCGCCCGACGGCGTGTGGTCGGAGTAACCGTCGCGATGCCGACGATGGCGGCGGCGGGCAGATCGGCGCGGAGGCTCACCCGCTGCCCGACCTCCTGGAGGTTGATGATCGTCGCGTCGGCCACCGGGTCGCAGCCAGGGAGCGGCGAGCCGTTCGGATCGTTCGTCACGCTCGTGTCGATGAGCGTGAAGGTCGCGGAGAGGGGCGGTGCGGCATCCTGCGGTGCGCCGTCCGGGGCCGCTCCCACCCCCTCGCCCTGGGTCCATCACGGCCCAAGTGACGGCAATGACACGAAAGTAAACGAGCCCAGCCCGGTGGGCTGGCGGGCCGAGGGTCCGCGGAGAGTGGAGCTCTCGATCCCCGGCGGTTGGTGACCGTCGGCGTCTCCGCGCGACAGGGAGCTCAGTCGTCCTGCAGCTCGTCGAGATCGGAGTCGGAGATCCCGTGCGCCCGGAGCTTCTCCCAGAGGTTCTTCCGCGAGATGCCGAGCAGCGCGGCGGCCTGCGTGCGCTTGCCGCCGGCCATGGCAAGGGCCTTGAGCAGGTGCTCTCGCTCCGCTTGCCTGAGCACGATGGCGAGGGGCGTCACCGACCGCTGCCCGGGCCCCGTACCGATCGCCACCTTCACGATGTCGTCCGGAAGGTGCTCGAGGAGGATGGTGCCCCCGCGCGAGAGGACCGCCGCGTGCTGAACCGCGTGTGCGAGCTCGCGCACGTTGCCGGGGAAGGGGTACGCGGAGAGCGCCTGCCAGGCCGGCAGCGAGATCTCGGGGGCCTTCTGGCCGGGCGGCAGGAACCGAGCGAGGAAGTGGGCGACGAGCAGCGGGAGATCGCTCGGGCGCTCACGGAGCGGCGGTAGGTGCAGGGCGACCCCGTGCAGCCGGTAGTACAGATCCTCGCGGAAGCGCCCCTCGGCGATGCCCTTCTTCAGGTCGCGGTGGGTGGCCGAGACCAGGCGCACGTCGACGTGCACCCCGGTGTTCGTGCCCAGCGGCTCGATGACGGCGTCCTGCAGGACACGCAGCAACTTGGCCTGCACCGGCAGGGGCATCTCGGCGACCTCGTCCAGGAACAGCGTCCCGTGGTCGGCTGCCTTGAAGCGCCCCTCGCGCCGCCTCACCGCCCCGGTGAACGCACCTCGCTCGTAGCCGAAGAGCTCCGCCTCGAGCAGCGTCTCGGGGAACGCCGCGCAATTGACGGCGACGAAGGGCCCCCGGGCCCGCGGGCTCCCGGCGTGGAGACGCCGCGCGGCCAGTTCCTTGCCCGTACCGGTCTCGCCCACCACGAGCACCGGCGCGTCGCTCGCCGCGACGGTCGTCAGCCGATCGAGCAGCGCCGTGATCGCCGGGGACGCGCCTACGATCTCCCCGTCCGCCCCGCGCGCGACCTGGGCGCGTGCCGCCTCGATCTCGCGCTCCAGTGCCCGGCGCCTGGCGATCATCCCCACGCGGAGGACCAGCTCCTCGATGTCGAAGGGCTTGGTCAGATAGTCGTCTGCGCCTTCCTTCAGCGCGCTGACGGCGTCGCCCACCGAGGCGAACGAGGTCATCAGGATGACGTCCGTACGCCTCGGGAGCGCGCGCACCTTCCGGAAGACCGTCAGGCCATCGACCCGGGGCAGCCGGACGTCCGTGACGACGACGTCGAAGACCTCCGCCGACAGGCGCTCGAGCGCTGCAGCTCCGTCCGCGACGCCTACCACCTCGTGCCCCGCAGCGGAGAGCGCGGGGCCAACCGCGAGGCGGACGTCTCGGTCGTCCTCGACGAGCAGGATGCGGAGCACGGCGGATGGTACACACAGTCGCGAGACCAGGTGGCAGGGCGAGAGCGCGCGTTACCAGACGGTAACGCCGTTACCGGTTCGTTCCCTCTAGCTCAGACCGGCCACCACCTCCGGAGGAAGATGCCGCACGTCGATCGGATCTCCCTGCGACAGCGCCAGCGCGTGCTCCAGAACCCACCGGAGCTCGCGGACGTTGCCGGGGAACGGGTAGCTCGACAGCGCCTTCCAGGCGTCTGCCGTGATGTCCGGGCGCGTCGTACCGGGAGGCTCGAGCTCGTCGACGAGATCCACGATCAGCGGGCAGAGGTCCACGCCGCGTTCCCGGAGGGTCGGCACGTGAAGATGCACGCCGCTCAGGCGGTAGTGCAGCGTATCCACCAGGGCGTTCGACATGAGGCCCTCCGATGGGCCCTTGCGGGTCAGCGTGACCAGCCGGACGCCCAGGGGGAGCCACCGCCGCGTGCGCCGCGGGACGGCCCCCGGCGCGTCGATCAACTGGAGCAAGCGGAGCTGAGCGTCCATCGACAGCCCCTCGATGCCATCGAGCACCATCGTACCTCCCATGGCATTGCGGAAGAGCTCTTCGCCCGCGTCGCGAGACCCGTCCACCAGCACTTTTCCGAGCGACGTCCCGTCGGCCAGCACGAGCGGGCCATCGTGCCGCGGCCCCTGCGCGTGAATGGCGCGCGCGACGAGCTCCTTGCCCGTCCCGCGCTCTCCGCTGATGAGCACCGCTGCGTCCGTGTTCGCGAGCACCTGGACGCGCTCGATGAGCGCCCGCATCGCCGGCGACTCGGCCACGAGCTTCGCGCCCGTGGCGCGAGCGACCTGCGCGGCCCGGGCACGGTCGAACGCCTTGCGGAGCGCGCGGTGCTCGGCGATGGGTTCCACGACCGTGCGCGTGAACTCGTCCGGATCGAAGGGTTTCGTGACGAAATCGACCGCTCCGTCGCGCATCGACCCCACCACGTCCGGGATCTCCCCGAACGCCGTCATGATGACGACCGCTGTGCCGGGGGCGTCGCGCCGGATCCGACGCAGGAGCGCCAGCCCGCCGAGCCTCGGCATCTGCACGTCACAGATGGCGAGGTCGAATACCCGGGACGCCATCGCGTCCACCGCCTGCACGCCGTCGCTCGCCTTGGTGACCCGGTGACCGGCGCTCGCCAGGGCGGTCGCGACGCTATCGCGTACGTTCTCGTCATCGTCAGCGACCAGGACTTCCAACATCGGCCTTCCCTCCTTCGCGTCGCGCCCCCAGCGGACTCGCAAGGGTCGGGCCAGACCTTCAGGGCGTGCTGGTCTGGACGAAGTCCCGCAGCATCTTGCCGCTCGTCGGGAACCACTCCCGGTCCTGCTCGGATGCCCGCGGCAGGGTGAAGTAGAAGAGCGAGCCCGCTCCGCTGACCGAGCGGACCCCCACCGTGCCTCCGTAGGCCTCGCAGAAGCGCTTCACGGTGGCCAGCCCCAGCCCCAGTCCCGGTTGCGTGACCCCCTCGCCGCGGACGTACGGTTCGAAGATCGCTTGCTCGAGCCCGGGTGGAACCCCCGGTCCCGTGTCCTCCACCTCGAAGCGCACGACGTCGCCGCTCTCCACCACGCGGATGGCGATGTGCCGGACGGCCGAGTCGCGCATGTACTTGATGGCATTGCGCACGAGGTTGCCGAGGATGCTGGCGAGCACGCCCCGCGAGCAGTGCACCCCCACGTCGGGGACGGGCTCACATTCGATCTCGGGGCGCTCGCTCGGGTCGAGCGCCCGTGCATCTTCCACGACCTGCTCGACCACCTCCTGGACGTTGGCGCGGGCGTCGGGGCTCGGCGCCCCCCCCGAGCGCGCGAAATCGAACACGTTGTCCACGAGCAACCGCGCGCGCTGCACGCACGTCCGTGCCCGCCCGAGCGCGTCCTTGAGCTTGGGGTCGTCCTTGCTCGCCGGCTCGAAGGCCGTCAGGCAATAGGTGAGCGAGGCGAGCGGCGAGAGCAGGTCATGGGCGACCCTGCGGCCGAAGACCTCCAGCTCCTCGGCGCGGTCCTCGACGAGCCGCGCGTGCAGGTGCTGCAGCCGCGCGTACGACCGGAAGACCCGCCAGATCCAGAGCGCGATGACGAGCGTCAGGGCGAGCGACAGCGCGTGGAGGACCTCGTCGAGCAGCAGCACCCGGTGGTGCGTCCTCTCGATGCGCATCGAGCTCTCCGCGCTCTGCTCGGCGTCGAAGCGGACGAGGCGCCGGAGCACGTTCGCGCTCAGGTTCGCCTTGGCCCGGACGTCGCCATTTCTCGGCTGCACTTGCTCGCCCGAGTCGGTGTCGGCGAACAGACGCTGGATGGCGCCGTCGAGCTCGCGCAGCTTGGGAGGAAGCTCGCGGTAGAGCTCCTGTCCGCCCGCGAGGACGTGCAGGGTGAGGTAGGCGCTCAGCTCCGCGTCGACCCGCTTCCACAGCAGATCGACCGTCTGCCGCGCCTTTGCGCGCTCCTCCACGGGCAGATCCGGGTAGTCGTCCGCGGCGGCCTCCAGGTCTCGAAGGTGGTCGCCTGCCGCCACGAGGTGCTGGACGCTCAGCAGCGCGTTGTCCAGGAGCTCTCGCGTCTGTCCGCTGAACTCGTTCGACAGCCAGTCCGTGTAGACGCGTGCGCCGACGAACGCGAGCCCGACCGCCAGAAACGCCACGAACAGGCGCAGCGAGAATCGGCCCTCGGTCATCGGGTGCAATTCCGGTTTCATGATCTCCCCCTGTGCCGGACGGTACCGCATGGTCCGCGTGTCCGCAGCAGTCGCGGGCACGCGCCGAGGTCCACGGGGCCCGGGGACTGCGTCGTCGTCGGGGCGCGCACCTCACGCGTAGCAAGCGCTGCTGACGTACTCGCGGAGGAGCCGGACTTCCTCCTCCTGCTCGTGGTGGGCCCAGCGCAGCAGGTCGCCGATGGACACGAGGCCGACGATGGCCTGGTCCTCGAGGACCACGAGGTGGCGGCTCCGGTGCTCGGTCATGAGCGCCATGGCCGTCGGCACGGGCGTGTCCGGCTCCACGGAGACGAGCTCGCGAGTCATCACGTCCGCCACGTGCGTCGTCGCGGGATCGCGGTGCGGCAGGACCACACGCACGATGACGTCTCGCTCCGAGAGGATCCCTGGCGTCCTGCGTTCGTCGTCGACCGCGAGCAGGGCGCCGACGCAGAGCTTGCACATCCCCGCCACGGCATCGAGTACGGACGCCGCCGCGTCGACGGTGTAGACGACGCTCCCTTTGTCCGCCAGGACGTCTCGGATCGTGCTCATGGCTCACCTCCTCGGGCCAGGGCAATCGTGCAAGACGCGTGCACGAGTGAGCGGCACCGTGAGGCTGCAGTTCTGCACTCGGAGCTCGCGCGTGACTGCGCACGCGCGTTACTCCGAGGTAACGGTGTTCTCGGGCCAGGAGTGCGCCGCGCGCGCGGCGGCGCGTGGAAGCGCTGCACGGCCACTCGCGGCACGGGGCGTGCTCGTGTCGGGCCGAGGGGTCCGGGGGGACATGAAAGACCAGGGAGCACACGGCGATTCCACGTCGACTCTCGCGCGGCGCGACACGCCGCTGCTGCCGCCTTCGTCCGGTCACGCGCCATTCGACTCGCGGGCGACGCTGACGGTCCTCACGGGAAGCCAGGGGGGCCGGCTCGCCGCCATCGAGGGCGCGGGCTTGACGATCGGCAGCGCGGCGGACGCGGACCTGATGCTCGACGAGGTCGGCTTGAGCCGCCGTCATGCGCGGGTGGGCCGCGCGCCTGACGGAGGGTTCTACGTCGAGGACCTGGGGTCGAGGAACGGGACCTTCATCGGGGCCCAGCGCGTCGCGCTCGCGCCCATTCATACGGGCGATCGTCTCCAGCTCGGTCCCTGCGTCCGGCTGCGCTTCGCCGTCGTCGACGCGGCCGAGGAGGCGCTCTACCGCCACCTCTACGAGTCCTCCTCCCACGATCCGCTGACCCACGCCTTCAATCGCCGGTACCTGAGCCGTCGGCTCGCCGAGGTGCTCGACGACGTGCAGCGCTGGCAGGGTCACCTCGGCGCGCTCATGGTCGACCTCGACTCCTTCAAGGACATCAACGATCGCTATGGCCACTTCGCGGGCGACAAGGCGCTCTGCGCCGTCGCCGCGCGGATCGCGCGCTCGCTCCGCAGCGGGGATCTCCTGGCTCGTCACGGGGGCGACGAGTTCGTCGTGCTGACGGTCGGAAGCGACAGGCGCGACACCCGTCAGCTCGCCGAGCGCTTGCGGCGCGCCGTGGGAGAGCTGCAGATGAGCGCCCGCGGCGTCGCGGTCCGGCTGACGGCGAGCATCGGGGTGGCGTCGCTGGAGGAGATCGCCCCGTGCGACGATCCGGGCGCAGCCTTGCTCGCGCTGGCGGACGCGCGCCTGTACGGGGCCAAGCTGTCGGGGAAGGACTGCGTCTGCAACGACTGCCCGGAGCTGCGTCCGCGCTCCCGCGGGTCCTCGCGATGATGGCGCGCGCCTATCGCGCGACCACGTCCCGCGCGAGCGCACCAGGGGGCCGGGCACGACCTCGAGCCGGCGGCCGTGTTACGGTGCGTCGAGCGAGGAACGAGGCGGCGCGATGGTCGCGGCAGGTCGCTTGACCCCAGCGCTGGTACTCCTCGCGGGCCTCGCGCTGCACGCTTGCCGCCGGGGTGCTCCGGGCGGCGGCACGGGCGGATGCCGCACGGCCTGCGATTGCACGGCAGGCTACGCGTGCCACGAGGGGACGTGCGCCTCGGGCACCATCGCCGTCTACTGCTGCGACGCGTGCCCCGCAGGAGCCCCGTCGGGGCAGGCGTGCCAGCGGCGGGACGGGGCGATGAGCGGGTGCGGGGTGCGGTGAAGGGGTTCTGGCTGCGAAGTGACCCCTGGGGCCCTGCTCAGAACAGCGGGCCGTGACCCGCGAAGTGGACCTTGCCTTCGTTGACTGCGTTGATGAGCGGTCGGACGAGCTCGGCGCGCGCCTCCGTGGGCAGGCCGGCCAGCGAGGCGCGGAGCTCGGCGCGATCGTCCTCGGTCCAGGCGCCGCGAGCGAGGCCGTCGTCGACCCGGGAGCGCGCGCGGTCGAACGCCTGCAGACCCTCGGGGGAGAGCTGCCACTGCTGCGCGGGGTCTGCGGACGTCGACGGAGCGGCGTCGGCCCGCGCAGCGGCTGCGGCCCGCTCGGCGCCGAGCTCCTCCCGGATGAGCGCCCGCAGGGCCGCCTTGTCGTCCTCGCCGAGCCGGGCGGTGGCGGGACCGACGACGATGGTCTGAGAGGGTGCGGCCGGGGCCGCGACCGCCCCCGCACGGAGCGCATCGCCGGAAGGCGTGGGACTCGCCGTGCGAGACACCGCGATCCCCGCGCCGAGGCCGAGCGCGGCGCAGACGGCGCCCACGACCACGGCGAGCCGGAGAGGGCTCAATGAATGTAGATCGAGCTGTTGCCGACCTCGATCTCCGTGCACCCACTGCTGTTGTAGGCGACGTAGAGGTAGGCCGAGTCGTTCAGGCGCCCCAGGAGCGCAGCCACGTTCGGATCCGTCGTGCCGCAGCTTGCGTAGGTGTCTGCCGCGTTGTCGGCCCAGCAGTAGGTGTAGGGCGAGCCAGTGGAATAGGTGACGTAGCAGCCGATCTGCTGGTTGTCGTCGGACGAGTATCGCGCGCCCGAGAAGGTTCCCCAGAACTCCCCGCTGCTCCCCGAGTAGACGGTGACCGGCAGCGAATAGACGTAGCCGGCGATGGCGACCGGCGCGGCCAGGCATGTGGCCAGTCCGAGACCGACGGCAGCGACCTTGATGGCGGAGACGCGCATGCGGATGCCCCTGGGTGGTGGCCTGGCTACGGTGCCGGGCGGCCGATTTTCTAGCAGCACCCCGGCGCGGAGCAAAGGCTGGGGGGCACGGCGAACGTCTCGACGTGGAGAGAATGTGTCGCGCCGGTGACGAGGATCAAGGCGTGCAGACGGGGCCCGCGCTGGTCGTGCAGAGGCCCTGGTGGCAGACGGCGGTGAGGCCCACCGGGCACCCTCCTGTGACGCACCCGAAGTACTGGCTCTGGCCCTGGTATGGCTGGAGGGCGGCCGCGAGGTCGGAGAGATATTTGGCGCTCGCCGCGGCGTTGACGCTCGCGATATCGCAGAAGAGGCACCCCGTGCCCGCGCTGCACGGATCGCAGGTGTCGCCGCCGGGCGGGACCAGGACGCAGTCCGAGTCCTGGGAGCAGGTCTGGTCGTAGCTCGAGGCGAGGATCGAGCAGCTGGCGCCGCCGGTCGTCGCCTCGCTGCCGCCGTCCACGCTCGAGGAGGCGCCCGAGGGGGCGACGCTGCCTCCGCACCCGGCGAGGACGAGGACCGGGAAGAGGAGAAGCGCGACGAACCGCGGGAGACGCATGCGCCAAGGCAGTTGCATGGCGGATGCCGGGGCGTGCGTGCGAATGGCCCTGGGTTTCGCGGTGGGGGGACCGCGTCGAGGTGTGCCAGGGAGGGCGTGGGTGTCGGGGGCGAAGAAGGGTCCGAGGCGCTACGGGCACTGCGTCGTCGTCTGCGGCGTCGAGCAGGTGTCCTCGACGCTGCCCGTGCCGGCGATGGTCTCGCCCGTGGACGACACCTGCCCCGCGAACCCGTAGGTGAGATCGAGCGTCGCGGTCGCGCAGCCGGTGAGGGTCATCGTCCCCGTCTGGTAGGTGTCCGTCACGGCCGTCGCCGGCGCGTCGTCCGTACACGTCTGCCCTGCGATGATCGTCGCCAGCGAGCCGCCGGACGCGGTGAACCGCGTGACGCACGTCGCGCCTGCGTCCCCCGGGAAGGAGGTCGTGGCCGTGAGGGTGCCGTCGCCGTCGTCGACGACCGTGACCGTCCTCGTGTCCGACACGGAGAGCGGCGCCTGGGGCGGGCTCGAATAGGTGAGCGTGAGCTCGCCCGAGCACGACCAGGTCCCCGCCAGATGGGAGCCGCCGCCGGCCTCGGCGTGTGCCTCGGCGACGCCTCCGTCGGTGACCACGGCGTCCGGGCCCGCGTCCTCCGCGCCGCCGGTCGAAGTGCGGCCGCTGCAGGCGAGCAGAGAGCAGAGGAGCAACGCAGGTGCTGCGGGTCTCATGGTGCCCTCGACGGCGTGGAGGGCACAGTACACGACCCAACTCCGCTGTCGTGCGCGTGCGCGCAGACCCTGCGGGCGACCTCCGCAAGACCGCCGGGGGGAAACGGCGCCAGCGGCCCGGCGCCGCACGCGCACGAAACTTGCTCCCTCGGTGAGAGGAGGTGGTCCCCGTGCCGGTTCCTGTTGAGCTCACCTTTCGCGGCATGGCGCAATCGGAGGCGCTGACGAGCCACGTCCAGGCTCACGCCGACCAGCTCGAGCACCTCTTCGACCGCATCGTCTCCTGCCACGTCACCGTCGAGCCGGCGCAGTACCGTCAGCATCACGAGGACCGCTACCACGTCTCCGTCACCCTCGGTGTTCCCGGGCGCGAGATCCTGGTCAAGCACAGGCCATCGGGCGAAGAAGGTCCCGAGACGGCCTACGACGCCGTCGACCGCGCGTTCGAGGAGGCCACCCGGGAGCTCGAGGCCTGGCTGAGGCACGAGCGCGCGAAGCACCACGAAGAGCCGGCCGTCCGGCCGGGCGCACAGTAGTGCACCACCGTCGAGCTGCGCTTCGTGATCCCATTGGTCAGGAGTGGGCAACACGAAACAACCGAACGCCGGTCGTCACGTGAGGCTCGACCCCACGGCGATGCTAGCTTGGATCGATGACGTCATCGTTCCGTCACCTCGGACTGGTGGCGCCGCTGTTCATCGTCGCGGCGTGCAGTAGCTCTTCGTCCCGCTCGCACGCGCAGGGGTCCGGCGGCGACGAAGCCGGCACGGAGGCGGGCGCTCCGGTCGAAGCCGGCGGCGACGCACCGGCGACGCCGAGGGTCGAGCACCTCGTCGTCATCGTCCAGGAGAACCACACCTTCGACAGCTACTTCGGCAAGTGGTGCACGGCGCCGACGGGCTCGAACCCGACCTGCACACAGGGACCGGCGTGCTGCGAGGCGGGCCCCGGCCTCGACCCCGGGTCGCAGACGACGCCCGCCACGTTGAACGACGCGCTGAACGCCGCGCGCGATCCCAACCACCTCCAGGCCTGCGAGCTCACCGAGATCGACGGCGGCAAGATGGACGGCTTCGTGACGTCGAACGTCTGCGGTTCGGCGGACAACTTCGCCTACGCGGACTCCACGGTGCAGGCGTACTGGACCCTGGCCCAGCAGGGCGCGCTCGCCGATCGGTACTTTCAGCCCATGGCGGGGGCGAGCACCGGCAACGACATGTACCTCGCGCGAGCTCAGTTCGTGTTCGTCGACGACGAGTACGAACCGCAGGCCATCGGCGCGGAGTGCTCGACCAACTCCGCGACGGTGCAGTACGCGGACCCGACCATCGCCGATCTCCTCGTCCAGGCCGGCAAGACGTGGGCCTGGTACGGCACGGGCTACGACGCGATGAAGCAAGCGCAGGCGCAGGGCGGCGGCTGCCCGGCGGCGCCCGCCGCCTGCTCCTTGGGCATCGACAGCTACCCTTGCGTCTACGACCCGAGCGACGACCCGTTCGCGTACTACAAGGACCTCGTCGACAACCCGGAGTACTTCAAGGACTACACGCAGCTCGCCACCGACCTCGCGGGCGGCACGCTCCCCGCGGTGTCCTTCGTGAAGGCGCTCGGCTACGAGAGCGAGCACCCCGGCTACGGGGACACCATCTCGGCCGGGGTGACGTTCGTCTCCTCCACGGTGCAGGCCATCGAGGCGTCGCCCTACGCCGCGAGCACGCTGGTGCTCCTCATCTGGGACGAGGGCGGCGGTTTCTTCGATCACGTGCCGCCCCCGCCGAACAGCCCGGTCGACCACCAGCCCTACGGCACCCGCCTGCCGATGATCGCGCTCGGCCCGCTCGCGGCCGCGGGCACGGTCTCGCACGTCACGATGGAGCACACGAGCATCGTGAAGTTCATCGAATGGAACTGGCTGGGCGGCAAGACCGGGCAGCTCGACGGGCGCGACACGACGGTCGCGAACATCGGGAGTCTGCTCGACCCCAGCCTCGCGGTCCCGGAGAACTAGGCGCTGCGGGCCAGCATGAAGGAGTGGCACGGCACCGGCGAGACGTTCACGTTCGCCTTCTGCTCGGCGTGCAGCAGGGGACTGCCGGGCAGCTCTCCTCCCGCCGACACGGGGTTCCCACCGTCAAACGCGGGACGGCCGGCTCCTCCCGCCGTGATCGGTCTGCTCCACCCCCAGTCCATGCCGTCGGCGTACACTTGGAAGGTGAGCACGACCCTGCGTCGGAGCACCTTCTTGTCCTCGAAGACCCTCAGCACCGTGAGGGCGAGCAGCCCGAGCACCGTGACGAAGACGCTCTCGGGATACATCCCGGAGCCAGCGCAGAGACCAATGGCGGCGACGAGCCACAACCCTGCCGCCGTCGTCAAGCCCTGGACGGTCGCGCCCGTGCGCAGGATCGAGCCGCCCCCGAGGAATCCGACGCCGGCGACGACCGACGCCGCTATGCGGGAACTGTCCACGGCGACCAAGTTCCCCGGGACGTAGCGCTGGAAGAAGACGAAGTGCGCGGACACGACCATGAAGGTGGCCGACGCCATGGCGACGATGAGGTGCGTACGCAGCCCGGCCTGCCTCCGGTGGATGTCGCGCTCGAAGCCGATGACACCACCGAGAAAGGCAGCGCGCCGGGGGACACGTTCGTCGCGCTGCCGAGACCAACTGGTCGCTGACGTGTAACAATACTTGGGCACGATGCGCGCGCTTTCGCGGCTGGATGGTGACGAAGGACCCGTGCCGCGCCGCGTGAGGCTCGTTTTCCTCTCGCTGACGCTCGCGGCGGTCGTCCTCTTCGCGTGCGACCGAGCCAAGGTCAAAGAGCCGGACAGCGCACCCACGCCCTTGCCCGCGGCTTCGGCCACGCCGGTTTCTCTCTCCGCGAAGCTCTCGTTCCCGGCCCCCGAGCGGCTGGTTGCCATCGGCGACCTGCACGGAGACCTCGACCACGCCCGCCGTGCTTTGATGCTCGCGGGGGCGATCGACGCGCAGAACCGCTGGATAGGCGGGCGGCTGGTCGTGGTCCAGACCGGAGACGAGATCGACCGTGGCGACGATGACCGCGCGATCCTGGATCTCGTGGAGGACCTCAAGAGGCAAGCGGCCGCAGCAGGCGGGGCGCTCGTGGCGCTCCTCGGCAACCACGAGATCATGAACGCTTCGCTCGACTTCCGCTACGTGACGGCCGGAGGCTTCGCCGCGTTTCCGGCGCACCCTGGTGACGATCTCGCGATCGCTGCCACGGCGCCCCAGGAGCAGCGCGGACGCATCACCGCTTTCGCCCCAGGGGGGCCCTACGCAACGCTTCTCGCACGGCGCCCGCTCTTCGCCAGGGTCGGCGACAGCGTGTTCGTCCACGGTGGCGTCCTGCCGAAGCACCTCGCCTACGGCCTCGACCGGATGAACGACCAGGTTGACGACTGGCTCCTCGGCAAGCACCACGAGCCCCCATCGAGCGTCACGGCGGAGGACGGCCCGGTGTGGACGCGCGTCTACTCGACGGAGGATGCGGACGCCGGCTGCTCGGATGTGACGCGCGTGCTCGAGCGGCTCGGCGCGAAGCGCATGGTGGTCGGGCACACGGTCCAGCACCGCGGAGTGAACGACACGTGCGCCGGGGCCGTATGGCGGATCGACGTCGGGCTCGCACACTACTTCGGCGGACCAATCGAGGCGCTGGAGATCGAGGGGGACAGCGTCCGCATACTTCGCGAGGCCACGCCGACCGACCGGTGATGAGCCCATCGACTGCGCTATCGAGGTCCGGCCCAGGGTCATCACCCCCGGCTCCGTCCAAAGGGCCGAGGAGGACCGGCACGATCGAGGCCCGAGGTATACTTGCTGGGTCTACCGCTTCGGAGAGCTGTCGCATGCAGTCCATGAGCCGGAAGCAAATCCAGAAGGACATCGAGGACTACATTCAGGACCACGGCGGCGACTACTCGACCTGGTGCGTGGGCGTGACCGCGAACGCCAAGCGCCGCCTCTTCCAGGTTCACAAGGTCGACAAGACCAAGGGGCTGTACATCCGCCGACGGGCCCGCAGCGCCGAGAAAGCTCACGAAGTCGAGCAGCACTTCCTGAACAAGGGCTGTGAGCTCGCCACCGGTACGGGGGACGATGGTGCCGATCGAATCTACGCCTACTGGGTGGGCGCCGCGGACAAGCACTAACGATCCAATCCGAGCTTGCGGGTCGGGCGGATCGTTGACCCCTTGCGCGCCTCGACCTGGCGCGGTACCGATCTTCGCGTTGTTGGGGCGGTGGAGTCCGCCATAACCGCGGCGCAAAGCTTGCGTCGCCAATGACTCCTGCGGAACGCGTGCGCCGCAGGGGACCTCGTCACCTGCGGCTTCAGAAGGAGGCAGGCGATGCGGATCAAAGAAATTCGGGCGCGTGAGATCCTCGACTCGCGGGGGCTTCCCACGATCGAGGCGGATGTCGTTCTCGAGAACGGGGTGGTCGGCCGCGCCGCCATCCCCTCCGGCGCTTCGACGGGCAGCCGCGAGGCCGTGGAGCTCCGGGACGGAGACAAGGCGCGCTTCTCGGGCAAAGGCGTCCTCAAGGCGGTCGGCCACGTCACGAACGAGATCGCTCGGCTGCTCGTGAACAAGGATGCGTCCGATCAGAAGGCGATCGACGGCGCGCTCCGCGAGCTCGACGGCACCGAGCAGAAGGCTCGGCTGGGCGCGAACGCAATCCTCTCCGTTTCCCTGGCCGTCGCGCGAGCGTCGGCCGCTGCGCGCGGGCTCCCCCTGTACCGCGCCCTCGCGCTCGACGGCGTGGGTCCGCTGCTTCCGGTGCCGCAGCTCAACGTCCTGAACGGCGGCGTTCACGCCGACAACAACGTCGACTTCCAGGAGTTCATGATCGTCCCCGTCGGCGCGACGAGCTTCCGCGAGGCTCTCCGGATGGCGGCGGAGGTGTACCAGGCGCTCAAGGCCACGCTGAAGAAGGCCGGCTACTCGACCGGCGTCGGCGACGAGGGCGGCTTCGCGCCGAACCTGCGCGCGAACGTCGAAGCCATCGAGGTGATCTTGAAGGCCATCGAGCACGCCGGGCTCCGCGCCGGCGACGACGTCGTTCTCGCCCTCGACCCGGCGGCCAGCGAGTTCTACGAGAACGGCACCTACGTCCTGAACAAGTCCGGCGGACGTCGCTACAGCCCTGCGGAGCTCGTCGAGCACTGGGAGGGCTGGGTCCGTCAGTTCCCGATCGTCTCGATCGAGGACGGCCTGGCGGAGGACGACTGGGCCGGCTGGAAACTCATGACGCAGCGGCTCGGCGACCGCATCCAGCTCGTGGGCGACGACATCTTCGTCACCCAGTCCCCGATCCTGCGCAAGGGTATCGCGGAGCACGTCGCCAACTCCGTGCTGATCAAGCTCAACCAGGTCGGCACGCTGACCGAGACCCTCGAGACGATGAAGACCGCCCGGGAGGCTGGCTACAGCTGCGTGGTGAGCCACCGCTCGGGCGAGACCACGGACGACTTCATCGCCGACTTCACCGTCGCAACCGCTGCCGGTCAGCTCAAGACGGGCGCTCCCTGCCGTGGCGAGCGGATCGCGAAGTACAACCAACTCGCACGCATCGAGGAGGAGCTCGGGTCTCAGGCGAAGTACCTCGGTCGCGCGACCTACTCACGGGCTTCGGCCCACTGAGCCGCGCGCATCCCTGGGGCACCATGTCTGCCGACGGCCTGATCGGCCGCGCGCGCCTTCTCGATACGCTCGAGCGCGCGCTCGCCGAAGGCCAGACCGTGCTGCTTTTCGGACCGATCGGTTCGGGGAAGACGGCCGTCCTGCACGCCTTGGCGCGTCGAGCACGGGCCCGAGGAGTTCCTTGTGCCGTCGCGGAGCGCACGGCTTCGCTGCCGGACTTCACGTCCGCGCTTGCGAGCGCCTATCCCGACCTCGACACAAGCGGCCGAACGCAGCGCCTCGCACGGAGCCGGTTGCTCGGCGCGGTCGAGCAGCGACCGCCGCTCATCCTGCTCGACCACCTGGTCGTCCGGGGTCGCGCGCTGAAGGCGGCCCTGAAGCCCTTTCGCGGAACCGGTGCGGGAGTGCTGCTCGCCGCGGATGTTGAGCACGAGCGCGACCATCGCACCGTGCGCGAACTGCGCCTCGCGTACCTCGAGACCGAGATCCCGCGGTTGCACGGCCACTCGATGCGTGCCCTCCTGCGCCGGCTGCTCGTCCAGCGCGCGCCACGTCGACCGCTCGCACCGAGCGACCTCGCCGAGCTCGTGACCGCGGCAGAAGGCCTACCGGGACGCGCCGTGTGGTTCTCCGAGGCGCTCTCGCGAGAGGAGGGCTGGTCTTCCGACCGGCCGCGGGTCGACTGGCTTCGCTCCGAGGCGGTGATTCGGGGGGCCGAGCGCTACCGGGCCGATCTCACCCGGTAGCGCAGCGCGGGACGCCGGAACCCGCGTCCCCAGGTACGGAGCGCACTTGCGGCAGGGTCAGGTCTGCGGTACCGGATTCATACGGTGGTGGAGTCCACCGAAACCGTCGCCCCGGATGACGAGGCGGCCAATGACTCCTACGGACCAGCCTTGGGCGCCGTAGGACACTCCGATCGGCGCCTCGGGCCAACCGCGAGGCGGAGATGACTCGAGTACTTCTGATCAGTCTGGCTGGCGCTCTGGGAACGGCCTCGCGCTACTTCGTCGGCGTGTTCGCCGGCCGGGCCCTAGGCACCGCGTTCCCGTACGCCACGCTCATCGTCAACGTCCTGGGCTGTTTCCTGATCGCGCTGGTATCGGAGCTCGCCCTTTCGACGACCCTCGTCTCGCCGACGTTGCGGATGACGCTGACGACCGGGTTCATGGGCGGCTTCACCACCTACTCGAGCTTCAACTACGAGACGACGACGCTGCTCGTCCGCGATCGCGCGTGGGCAACCGGATTGACGAACGTCGGGGTCACGATGCTGGGATGCTTCGTCGCTGGACTGCTCGGGCTCGCCGTCGCACGGCGGATCGCTGGTTCCTGAAGCCTGGAGGGCAACATGCGCGTTCTAGATGGTGAACAGTTTCTCGTCCGCATCTTCATGGGCGACGGCGACAAGTGGCATCACACGCCGCTGCATCGCGCCCTGCTCGAGCGCCTACGGCGGGAGGGGTTCGCCGGTGCGACCGTCTTCCACGGCGTGGCCGGCTTCGGCGCCAACAGCGTGATCCACACCTCGAGCCTCGTCGACCTCTCGGGCGACCTGCCGGTGGTCATCGAGGTCGTCGACGACCAGGAGCACATGGACAAGCTCGTCGCCATCCTCGACGAGATGGTCACCGGCGGTGCGCTCATCACCATGGAGAGAGCGCGGGTGCTCAAGTACGCGGCGGGCAAACGCGGGTCGTCGCTACCACCGCCTCCGCCCTCAGGAGTGCCGAAGGCGTAGTGATGCACGCTTGGCACGACATCCCGCTCGGGAGCTCGATCGAAGCCTCGTTCCCGGCCGTCATCGAGACGCCGCGCGATTCCCGGGTGCAGTACGCGCTCGAGCCTGTCACAGGTTTGCTGCGCGTGAAGCGCATGCTCTTCAGCGCCGTGCAGTACCCGGCCAACTACGGCTTCGTTCCCGGCACGCTGGCTGATGATGACGAGCCGCTCGACGTGCTCGTCCTCGGCCAGCACCCGATCCATCCGCTGAGCATCGTTCGCGTGCGCGCGATCGGCGTGCTCCGCATGACGCAAGGCGGGGCACGCGACGACAAGGTCCTCGCCGTGCACCTGGACGATCCGGTCTTTGCCGAGGTCCGCAGCTGGAAGGAACTACGCGCTCACCAGCTCGCGGAGGTCGAGCGGTTCTTCCGCGACTACCGCGCGCTCGAGCGCGTGGAGGCAACGACCGACGGATTCGCGACCGCCGACGAGGCGAAAGCGCTCATTCGAGCGCTGGCAACGCGCTACGAGAGGCGAGGCCGCGACGTGCATGCAGGCTGACCCGTTCGACATGCTCTCGGAGGCGGCCCGTGAGCTCGGGGACGAGACGGCCGCCACCGACCTCCTCGCGCTGCGCAGCCGCATTGACGAGGGGCGTTTCTTCGTCGCCTGCGTCGGCCAGTTCAAGCGCGGCAAGTCCACGCTGTTGAACGCGCTGGTGGGAGCGAGCGTCTTGCCGGTTGGCGTCGTACCCGTCACGGCGGTCGTCACCGTTCTTCGGCACGGTCCGGAACAGCGCGCGCGTGTCATGACTGATGCGGCGGGCTGGCAGGACGTCCGGTTGGCGTCGCTCGACGAGTACGTCAGCGAGGAGAAGAACCCGGAGAACGAGAAGGCCGTGCGGGCGGTCGAGGTCTACGTGCCGTGCGCCCTTCTTGCCTCGGGCATGTGCCTCGTGGATACCCCAGGCCTCGGCTCCGTGTTCTCGGGAAACACCGCGGCGACGCGCGAGTTCGTTCCCCATATCGACGCGGCGCTCGTCGTGCTCGGGGCGGATCCTCCGATCTCGGGCGAGGAGCTCGAGCTCGTGGCGGACGTGGCACGCGAGGTCGAGCACCTAGTCTACGTCATCAACAAGGCGGATCGACTGGCCGAAGCGGACGTCGCGCAGGCCCGCGCCTTCACCCGCGGCATCCTCGCCAAGCGACTCGCGCGAGACGCGCCTGAAATCCTCGTCGTCAGCGCCGCCGAGCGGAGCTCCGGCCGGGTGTCGCGCGACTGGAGCGCGCTCGAGGCGCGCCTGGCGACACTGGCGCACGACGCCGGCGCCGATCTGGTCGAAGGCGCCCGTCGCCGCGGCCTGGCGCGCATTTCATCCCGGCTGGCCCACGCCGTCGGGGAGCACAAGGCAGCGCTCCTTCGGCCGCTCGACGAGTCCGAACGCCGGCTCGCGACGCTGACGCGCGCCGTGGATGAGGCCGAGCGGGCGCTCGTCCAGCTCGAGCCGCTCTTCCGCCTGGAGGAGGAGTCGCTGCGCCGCGCGCTCGAGGCCAAGATGGCGGCCTTCGTCGGAGGGACGCGGCAGCAGGCGCTGGCGGAGCTCCGTGAACGTCTCGAGGCGACGACGGATCCCCCGTCCGCGCTGCGAACCAAGGTCTTCGACCTCGCCGAGGACGTGGCGCGGGGTCACGTGCAAGCGTGGGCGGAGCGAGTACGACCGGAAGCCGAGGCGGCATACCGCCGGGCGACCGACCGCTTCGTCGCCCTGGGAAACGACTTCCTTCGGCGTCTGCAAGCGAACACGCCCGAGGCCTTCGCGGCGCTCCCCGCCGAAGTGGAGCCAGAGCCGGGGCTACGCGCGCGCTCGCACTTCTACTTCACCGAGCTGCTCACGATCGCGGCGCCATCTCCCGGGGCGGGCATGCTGTACGCGATGTTCTCCCGAGAGCAGGCCATCCGCGCAGCACACAAGCGTGTGACGCCGTACCTCCTCCGGTTGCTCGAAACCAACAGCTCGCGCGTGATCAACGATCTCGCGGAGCGCGTGCGCGAGAGCGGCCGCCGGCTTCGAGGCGAGATCGGCGCGCTCCTGCGCGCGGTCACGGCCACCGCCCGGCTCGCGGCGGACCGCGCGAAGGCGTCTCGCGAGCGCGGCGAGGATGCGGTCCTTGCGGAGCTCGTCCACCTCGAGCAGCTCGAGCGCGACGTGCTCGGGGTCGCCGCATGACCCTTGGTTCGCAACGACTCTCCGCGTCGCTGAAGGGATCGACGCCCCTGGCCAAGAGGTCGTTGATGCGAGCGAGCTTGCGCCGCGCGAGGGACTTGTCGGCCGTGCCCAGCGAGTAGAACGGGCGCCACGTCGAGCCGCCGGGCTTCGTCTTCGTGACGCGGCAGCGCCAGAGGCCAGCGACGTTTGCATTCAGGGCGCATCGGGCTTTCGGGTGGCTCGAATCACGGGTGTAGCTGAAGTCCGCCGCAGCGGAACAGGACGGCGACGCGGAAGTTGTGGAAGCTGCGGAAGCCGAACGCACGCTTCTTGATCATCTGGATGGTGGAGTTGAGGGCCTCGCTCGCGGAGTTCGTGATGCGATGGGTGAAGTACGGGAGCACGCCGGGCAGGTGGCGACGGATCATCGCGGCGACCTTCTTCACTGGCTGCAGCCGCGAGTGCGTCGCCCAGAAGTGCCAGCGCTTGTACCAGGCCTCGCCAGCGCTTCGCGTGGGCTGGTCGGAACGTCTCCTTGATAGCCCAGGTTGGCTCGCCGAAGCACGGTGAAGTCGGCGGCGTACCGGTCGGGGAGGTTCTCTGCCGCGTACAGCCAAATGTGCTTGCTGCCCGCGCTTGACGATGGTGTCGGCGAGCATGCCAGGTCCGGCGAGGCCTGCCGCCGGGCGTGCGCATCTACTTCGCGACGGAGCTGGTCGCCGCCGCAGCCTCATCCCATCCGTTACCAGTACTCGTACGGGGCACCGCTCCGCGCCCGGGGAGCGCCGCCTGCTGCTCGGCGCTCCCCGGGCCCGCTCGTGGTCGCGGCCTCTACTTCACCAGCAGCGACACCGCGGGGCTCCAGTCCCCCTGTCCGCCCTTCGGCGTGACCGCGAGGTACCGGAACTGCACGGTGGTGCCCGCGGGCAATCCGCCGATCGTCGTCTTGCCCTGCGTGGTCGCCGGCGCGAAGACCCAG
>Ga0326727_10003857_pt1 | contig 46742 bp, 42 predicted proteins | sample MB2enrmetagenome_FD_207643 | JGI IMG/M metagenome (GOLD analysis project Ga0326727, IMG submission 207643) | Lab enriched peat soil microbial communities from McLean, Ithaca, NY, United States - MB29MY | ecosystem: Environmental > Terrestrial > Soil > Wetlands > Peat | place: USA: New York... | reverse complement strand
GTGCCGCAAGTGTTGGTTTGAGCGAAGTCACCGGGATTGGTGCCCGTAAGCGCGATGCTGGAGAGGCTCAAGGCTGCGTTGCCGCCGTTGGTCAGGGTGGCTGACAGAACCCCACTGGTGGTGTTGACGGACTGGTTGCCAAACGAGAGGCTGCTCGGCGACAGACTGACTGTCGCCAAAGTGCCTGTCCCACTAAGGCCGAGAGACTGGGGACTCCCGTTGGCATTGTCAGTAAAACTGACCGAGGCCGATCGGCTGCCGCTGGCGGTCGGATCAAACGTGACGCTGATCGAGCAACTGGCGCCAGCCGCCACCGAGGTGCCGCAAGTGTTGGTTTGAGCGAAGTCACCGGGGTTGGCGCCCGTAAGCGCGATGCTGGAGAAGCTCAAGGCTGCGTTGCCGCCGTTGGTCAGGGTGGCTGACAGAACCCCACTGGTGGTGTTGACGGACTGGTTGCCAAACGAGAGGCTGGCCGGAGAAAGGCTCGCGGCTGCCGTAGTGCCTGTCCCTGAGAGGCTCACCGTTTGGGGGCTGCCGGCGGAATTGTCCGCAACACTGAGCAACGCCGAACGGCTGCCGCCGGCCGCCGGTGTGAAAGTGATGCTGAACGTGCAAGTCGACCCAGCCGGAAGCGAACTGCCGCAATTGTTGGCCTGGGCAAAGTCACCGGGGTTAGCCCCTGTGATCGTCACGCTCGAAATGCTCAGAGCGGCGGTGCCCGCGTTGTCCAAAGTGGCCGTCCCGGCCACACTGGTTGTGCCGACGGGTTGGCTGGCAAAAGAGAGGCTAGCAGGCGAAAGCCCGGCTGCTGGAGTGCCGCCTGCGACGCCAACGCCGTTAAGGCTCACGCTCCTGCGACCGCCCTGACCGTTGGTCGATATGTTGAGCGTCGCAAAGCGCGTTCCGGTTGTATTGGGGCTGAAGGTCAGGCTGATTGTGCAGCTCGCTCCCGCTGCCAGCGTGCTGCCGCAATTGTTGGACTGCGCAAACCTGCTGGCATACATGCCGGAGACTGCCACGCTTGAGATTAACAAGGATGCGCTGCCCGTATTCTCCAGAGCGATGTTCTTGGCGGGGCTGGTCGTATCGACGACCACCGATCCGAACGCAATGCTGTTCGCAGAAACCCCGGCCACTCCTTTGCTGCCTGCCGCAGAAAAGGCGACGGTGCCGGAAGCGGAGAGAATTGCGAGCGCGATCATGGTCGCTAGACGAATCCCCGTCTTCAGACGAGCTTGGCGCGCTGCCCGGGCTGGAACGACTGATTGACCCAGCCTGTAGAACTTGCGGATTTGAAAAGAACGAACGGTGTGAGAATCTATCTGACGTATTATTTCGATTAGACTCATTGTGTTTATAACCCTTCACCAAGACATTAAGCGAGTAAGATCGCCAGCTATCCGCGGCCAGGTCTCGCAAAGACTCCATCGGCTCGGAGGGCGGGTTGATAAACCGCGGGGAGCCGCAGAAGGCCGGATTGGGTGAACTTGTCCAACAGCCACTTCGTCGAAACTTATGAGAGTTTTATAAGGGTGTCCCTGTTTCCACGAGCCAGTGCGGGGGAAAGGGGTGATGAGCGGCCGGGCGTCAAAAACTGAAGCGTCTTTCATATTCCCTATCTCTCGAACCGGCTGAGCCAACCGGGAGCGACAGTTGAGCAGACGCCTGAAGGTACCAGTACCCCCGGGGGGGGTCTATAGTACGACGGTACTGTCAGATTGGTTATGTATGCTTTAATTGCTGAACATTTGAAATATTTGCGGACGCCGTCTATAGCACCAAGGTACTGCCCGAGGCCGTGAGTTGGCTTTTCATGGCTCCCCCAAGTTGCTACCTTGGTCTCAGTTTTGGGCGAGTGGGTGCTGCGCTCTCTCCTGCCGCCAACGGAGGGCGCAGTTGACCGCCTTGTCGCTTCAGAAGATTGCTGCTAGACTTGAATTCCGGCGGACGATTGCAAGGCTTGCGAGACGCGGAGGGCAGGGCAGGGAGGTGCGCGATGGCCAAAGAGGAGGGCAGTTCATCGGGGTTCCGAGTGGTTGACCGTCGGCCATTTTCCGCCGACGGCTCAAGAAATGACGATGTGGTTGCGGATGAAAAGAACGAGGCGGCTGCGCGGGCGACGGACCGGAGTGCGCCGCGCGAGGTGCCCGACGAGCCCCGCGCCCAATTTGACGAGGATTCCTCCGGGTTTGAAACCCTGGTTTCTTATCTCAGCACCACGGCCATGTTTCAACTTGGGTTAATCGCTGGGCCGTCTGGAGAGCACATTCCTGCCGACATGCCCAATGCCAAGCGCACCCTCGATCTGCTGGAAGTGTTGCAGGAAAAGACCCGGGGCAATCTCACCGCCAATGAATCTCGACTGCTCGAGGATGTCCTTTACGAACTGCGCATGAGCTTTGTCGAGATGCAGAAACGACAAACGCGAAAGAGCAAATGAGATTGACCTTCTTGGGGACCGGGACTTCCACCGGAGTTCCAACCCTCGCCTGCCATTGCAGGGTTTGCACCTCTCGTGATCCGCACGATCAGCGGACCCGGCCTTCACTGCTGGTTCAGTTCGACGGCCGCGTCCTGGTGATCGATACGACGCCGGACTTCCGTACGCAAGCTCTGCGTGAGAAACTGGACCGCCTGGACGCTGTCCTTTTTACCCACTCCCATGCTGACCATATCCTGGGGCTTGATGACGTCCGTAGCTTCTACTTCCGGCAGCAGAAGCCGATTCCGATTTACGCTGACGCCTATTGCATGAAGGAAATCCACCGGACCTTCAAGTACATCTTTGACGGCGACTACCCCTACGGCGGGATCGTCCGGCTCGATCCCCGCCTCATTGATGGACCCTTTGAAGTGGATGGCCTCAAGGTCCTTCCGGTGCCCGTGCTGCATGGCAATTTGCCGATTCTGGGATTTCGCATCGATGGCGTCGCCTATTTGACGGATGTGAGCGAAATCCCTGAATCGAGCTATCCGCTGCTGGAGGACCTCGAGGTACTGATTCTCGATGCTCTGCGCCCGCGTCCCCACCCCACTCACTTGACGGTCGAACAGGCCCTCCGCGTGATGGAGCGATTAAAGGTTCCACGAGGTTACTGCACCCACATCGCCCACGAATTGGGCCACGAGGAAACCAACGCCCGTCTTCCCTCGCATGTGCGGCTGGCATACGACGGGCTGCAACTGGAGATCTAGGAAGTCGAGAGTCGAAAGTCGAGAGCGGAAGAGCTGCTCAGCCGCCGGTGCCTCACTTTCGACCTTTGACTCTCGACTCTGAACTGTCGACTGTCAACTTTCGATGCGCGTCACTGCCAATCTCGGCGAACTCCAACCCGCGCCTGCTTCCTGCGTGCTGACCATCGGCAACTTTGATGGAGTCCACCTGGCGCACTACAAGCTCCTGGACCGCGTGGTGGAAGTGGCTCGCCCTCGAGGTGCGATCGCCGCCGCGATCACTTTCGAGCCGCATCCCATCAAGTTTCTTGCCCCCGCTCGCGCCCCAAAGCTCCTCACGCCCTTCGCCCGAAAGGCCCGGCTGATCGCCCCGAGCGGCATTGACCTGCTGGTGGTGCTTCCCTTCAACCGCGAACTGGCTCACCTTTCGCCCTTGGAATTCGTGCGCAAGATTCTCGTTCAACCGTTGCACACGGTGGCCGTTCATGTGGGACCGAATTTCCGCTTCGGGTATCGTCAAGCGGGAGATGTGGAAATACTGGAAGAGTTGGGCCGGCAGGAAGGTTTCAATGTGGAAGTGCTGCCCCTGCTGGAGGTGCGTGGCCAGCGGGTTTCCAGCACACGCATCCGCGAATTGCTGGTCGAGGGCAAGGTCCAGATGGCCAACCGGCTGCTAGGCAGGCCCTTCTCGGTCTATGGACCGGTTGTGGCCGGCATGGGGGTAGGCCGCAAGCACACAGTTCCCACCCTTAACCTCGCGCCCGTTGAGGAACAACTGCCCAAGACGGGAGTGTACGTTACTCGCACCCGGCTCGGCGAGCGGCTTTACGACTCTGTTACTAATGTCGGACATAAACCCACGTTTGGTGATAACCAGAATCTTACGGTTGAGACCTTCCTTCTGAGTTTCCCGGGCGGCGAGATCCAGCAGCCCGACATGGAAATCGAGTTCCTCTACCGCCTGCGGGATGAAATCAAGTTCCAGAACCCCGCCATCCTGAAACTGCAAATTCAGGAAGATGCCCGACGTTCGTTGAAGTTCTTCCGCCTCTTCCGGGCCTTCGCGCCAACGGAGAGCCGCAATTCCGGCCCAAAACGCCTGGCGACGGAGCAAGCTTAAGCGAGTCGGGTCGCATCCTGTGGCGCGGGCGTCTCGCCCGCTGTAGGGTGGACATTCTGCCCGCGAGTTCTTGCGGGGGTGGCCCCCCCGACTGCGGGCGGGACGCCCGCACCACGCCTCATGCGCCCACCCCCTCTGCCGCCGGTGCTTTGTTTTCAATGACATCCTGGCTTTGTTCCGGCGATTTTGAGGTTTCCCCGGCGTTTTCCTGTGCCGGACTTTCTGTCCCAGCGTCCAGCCCCACGACCTTACTCAGTTCCTTTGCCGCGCGGTCGTCCGGCTCATTGCCGGGAGGGCTGGCCTCCTGGGTAGGGGCACGCCATGGCGTGCCCGTACGGGCGGTTCGCGAACCGCCCCTACACTGGCGGGCATGTTCTTGGCGCATGGCCAGGATAATCCTCACCTTGCGGTCAATCGAGCGGTCCAGCGCCGCTTCCTGCCGCAGCAGCATCTCCCAAGTCTTCCCCTCCGGCGCCAGGCAGCAGTCCCGCTCGATCTCGTCCTTCTCCTCCTGCACCGCGACCTCCTCCTCGAACGCCGCCTGCACCGCCGCGATCTCCTCCTCCAGCAGGCGCAGCAGTTCCCGCCACAGCACCTCCACATTGGCCTCGCCGCCCATTTCGTTCACGCGTTCCTTTAACCTTTCCTTGTCGTTATTTGCCAGGCAGCAGGCCCGATTGCTGAACAGCAACATCAGTTCGGCAATCCGCGCCGGCCGCCAGCCCGGGGCTGTCCCCAGAGAGTTTTGGATCACGCGATACTGCCTCGACGTGACCATCCCCTGCCGCAACTGCTCGTGGATGGCCGTCCACCGCGAGAGTTGCTGGCGCAGGCGCGCGCAGGGCTCGGCGGGCACGGCCAGTTTGGGGTCGGTGGCCAGGGAACTCGAGGCATCGAAGGTGGCGGCGGCGATCTGGTCGCGGCGGGCGCGCTGCCGCTCTTCGACCGCCTGGAGAGCGCGGCGCATCAGGCCCGTTTCCATGCGCTCGATGCGGTTGCGCCGCCAGTAGAGCTTGCCCAGGTCGGCGACTTGGTGATCCCAGAAGGCGTCGCCGGGGCCGTAGGTGGTGGCGAGTTCCCGTTGCAAGGCCGCATACCGTTCGGGGTCTTCGCCCAAGGCGCGCATGACGGCAGCCTCGTTTTCGGGCGCGGCATCACAGCCGTGCTTCAGGGCGTTCATTTTCATGCGCTCTTTTCCGGCCTCGCTGCGAGGCCCGGTGGAGCGCTGCGAATTGCGCCGAGCGGCGTCGAGCCGCTGGGGAGTATGACAAGTAGATTTGAGTAAGGACATAGTAACTCCATGAGTTGAAAGATTGGGAGCAGGGGCGGCAGAGGAGCCGTCCCCACCGAAGGTGAGACGCACTTTCACAGCACTTACATGTTAGCACGAGACGGGCTAGGCTGTCAAGCCCAGAATGATAAGCTAGACAGTGACGGGAGGAGACAGCCCTCTCCCTTGGGGAGAGGGTGGACCGCTGCCGGCGTTTTCATCAGCCGGAGCGGGCCGGGTGAGGGGTCAGTTGCTCGCTGGTGGGTGGCGCATCCACGGAGAGAAGGCGTGAAAGAACCCAGAATCTGCCATCCTGAGGCAGAGTGTGTCATCCTGAGCGCAGCGAAGGATCTCTGCAGTTGTTCGTGAGCCGCCGAACCATAGGCAACTGCCGAGATCCTTCGCGGAGTTTATCCTTAGCGAACTACGGAGATTCTTCGCTTCGCTCAGAATGACAAGCGAAGGGCTCAGGATGACAGGCGGTTGATCTTGCTACGAGGCTGGCGCAGGGCGAAGCCCCGCGTTGCGTGGAGCCGGAATGAACAGAGACCGCAGAGCTTCGCTTTGATGCACCAGCGCCGAGAGGGCGAGAAGCCTGGAAGGTAGCCGTGACAAAGTCGCGAGAGGGGCGTAAGGTAAACAGTAATCCCGGGAAGGGAGCTGTTGGCATGGGCCTCGACATCTCGCCACAAACCGAAGCGCGAATCCGGCAGGAAGCGCAGCGGCAAGGCATATCGGTTGATGCTCTGCTGGAGTGCCTCATGAACGACCAGGCCGCCGGCACTGCCGTCCGGGCTTACCAAGCCCCCGAGTTGCCGGTCCTCCATCTAGGTCCCATGGGGCCTCTCCACCGCCGCGACATCTACGATGACGTCCGTTGAACCGGGAGTTCTCGATGCCAACGTTCTGGCGTATGCCATAAACGCCGACGCGCCTCAGCGTGTGGCTGCCCGTACCCTCCTGGAAGCAGCACGCAATCCTTCGACAAGCCTGTACGCCACCTCGCTCGACGGATTGATAGATACCCGTGCGCTAACCGCTCGGAAGAAACCCATGACAGGTTGTTTACGCCTCGCACACCAGATATACTGGCACCATGGGATCACGGGTCGTAGAGGCTGAATACGAGAAGGGCATGCTCAAGCCGAGCACGCCGTTGACGCTTCGTCCTGGAGAGCGTGTCCATCTGATCGTGATGCGGCAGCCGGATCCGAAGCGATGGGACCTGTCCCGTCTGGCGCAGAGCCCCGCGGCCGATGAATCGGTTCTCGCGGAGCAGGGCCTGGAGGGCTGGGCGGCGAACCTCGATGAAGAGGATCACCGGTGAAGCGAGGCGAAATCTGGTGGGCCGACCTCGGCCCCTACCGCCCGCGCCAGCAGACGGGGCGCCGGCCTGTCGTGGTCTGGCAAAGCAATGCTTTGACAGGAGTGCTCCAATCCGTTCTGGTGGCGCCACTGACAACCAACATGGAACGGGCAAATCTGGCTGGTACTGCGCTTATCAGCGCCTCCCCGGACGGGCTGCGCGATGACTCAGTGGCCCTGGCGTTTCAATTACGGGCAATTCCCAAGTCGGCTCTCCAGAAAAAAATCCGGGACTTAACCGAAGAAGAAACGGCTGAACTCGAACTGGCCACCGACGAGGCTCTCGGTAGGGTCGAGCCGCCGCCCAAATAGCAGCACCTAAACCCCGGGGAGGAGAAAGGGTACCTGACCGTTTCCCCTTCCCTTGGCCCTCGCCAAGCTCGACGCTCTGGCCGCCTATGGCAGGTACTCAAGAAAAATAATCGAGGACGCCCCCCAACGCCTAAAGGAAGGAAACTAAATGGGTGTTATAAGCCTGAGACTGAAGGATAGAGACCTGGAAAGGCTTGACGAACTCTCCAGGGCCACGCACAAGGATAAATCCACGATGGCTCGGGAGCTTCTGGAGTACGGGTGGGATTTCCTCATGTTTAAGCATTACAAGGAGGGAAAGCTTTCCCTTACCGCGCTGGCCAAAAAGCTGGATGTGTCCATAAGCGAGGCCCTCGACCTCCTGAAGGAACGTGGCATCGAGGCGCCCCTAGGTTTTGACGACTACCTGAGAGGTTTTGACGTCTTTAATCAGGTAAAATGAGCGGAAACAGTGCGTGGATTCACTTGCTGGATCGGCATGCTGTCGAGGGCGCGGGAGTGTTCGATCTGCAAATTGTCGCCACGATGTTGGCGAATGGCGTTCAACGCATCTACACCTTCAACCCTGGGGATTTTCAAGTCTTCGCGGAATTAACCGTGGTGGCGCCCACCTAGCGGGCGTGGACCTCCGCGGACAAAGAACAGTACCTGACACCCTTTTCCTCCCACCCTTTTCCTCCCGCCGCTTTTGCTTGAGCAGTTCTCCAATTCTGCGGGTTATACTTCGCCGGGTTTTTTCTAGTTCTTTACCCCTAAGTTCGTGCTCCCAGAAGGCCCACACCATGCAACCCATTGCACGCAGTGCCTTGCGGTTTGCCAAGTCGCGTTTCTGATTACGAGCAAGCTTTGGAAGCCAATATTTGCGATTCGACTTAGGTCGGTGTCCATGGCGGGGGCAGCCATGGTAGAAGCACCCATCAGCGAAGAGGACCAAGTGCAAAGACGGAATGAAGACGTCGGGTTGGCCCGGCAAAGCGCGTGCGTTTAAGTCTATTCGCCATCGGGCTCCGAGAGTCTCGCGAACCAGAAGGTAAAGTCGCCTCTCAGGAGTTGTCCCAACGCTTCGGATTCGGGACATGATCTCGCTGCGCTTTGTAACACTGAAAATGTCAGCCATCCGCGTTCCGCAAGTTTTCTAGCTCCGCCTGGATTGCTTGTTGATACACTCCCGCAGGGGGAAGATTTGCCGGGGCGGTGAAGGCTAGAGCGACTTGATCGATGGTTGTTGTAAACTGATCCCCGGGAATGAGCGTTCGAATCTGCCCGTCGGGGGCTTCGGGCCCCACATCGTACCAGCTAAAGGTTAGTGCTCCAGGCTGATATCGATAGGCCAGCATCTCTCCCCCGAGGCGCTGCGATACCGACCCAGCTTCGCAGCCCGCGAAGCGGGCGAAAGATCGTAGCCCATGGCGCAAGCCGTGGGTGAGGAATTCGAGTAAAATCCCCCCAAGCCCCGGAGGGGCGAAAGAACATGTCACACACCTACACGAACCTCCTCACGCACGTCATCTTTAGCACCAAGGACCGAGAGCCTCTCATCACCGCTGCGCTTCATGACGATTTACTCCCCTACATGGGCGGAATCGTGCGCGAGATTGGCGGTGCGCTCCGGGCCGCGAATGCTAGACCCGACCACGTGCACCTGCTCTGCTCGTTGCCGCCGACATTGGCCATATCCGACGCCTTGCGGTTGGTAAAAACCAATTCGTCTCGCTGGGTGCATCGCGAAAGGCGCCTTGCCGGTTTCGATTGGCAAACCGGCTACGGAGCATTCAGCGTCAGCCATTCGTTGGCGCCATCGGTTACGCGATATATCGGTGACCAAGAGAAGCATCACCGCCGCATGACCTTCCAAGAGGAATTGATCGCCTTTCTAAAAAAGAACAGCATCCCCTACGATGAACGTTACATTTGGTCGTGATTTCTTTCGCCCCTAAAGGGGCTTGGCGGGGGGGGCGGGCGGGCCGGTTGCCCCACGGCTCGCGCCGTGGGCTACGATCTTTCGCCCGCTTTGCGGGCTTACTGCACGTGCGATGAATCTACGCGCGATACCAGACGGAGTTAGCTGATCGATATCTCTGCCACAGCTACCGGATCAGAAAGGCCCACAAAGATTATCGTCCGCAGCTCATGGTCAATAACCGATGAGCAAAATGCCCTTAAGCGGAAGTTGAAGCCGCCCGCTGACGTAGAGCGTCTCAAGAAAACTTTCAACTTTCGCGAAATCGTCCGAATTACGATACGTGTTCCGGACAGCTATCGCAAGGTGGAGAACGTCATGCATCATGCAAGCCTGAAAAATGTCTTTTAGAAACTGATTATTATCAACAGCTCGACCGGCCTCGACTTCAAGAACCCACCCCTTACCGGCCGCATGGGCGTCGGCATTGAAACACTTTAAGATCTTGCCCTTGCGTCCGAAGAGCACGGGAACAACTATTTTGTCGTCGCTGGACTTCCCCTTTTCGACCCGAAATCCGAGTTTTTCCAGGCTTGGGCGGAGTCGCGCCATAACGGTGTCGCTATGTTGGTCCTCCTTCGTACTCGAATCGATGTCGTCGGCCATCTCTTCGAATACTCTGACGATAAGAACGCCGAATTCAGGGGGAGGTGACGACTTCGGGAAGTATACCCAATTGATCATGAGCAGCCTTACTCATGGAATGTTGAACTCGCCAAACTTCCCCTCGTACCGGCAGGCGGGGCACATAGCGAGCGCGCTGTCATCATACTCGATTGAACCGTCCTCGGCGTCATCGCTGCCGTTGTCATAAAGCAGAACACGCATTGAAACTACGACCTCAAATGGGCCGTACGAGCCGCAGTTCGGGCAGCGCTTGCCCTCCAGACAGTTGACATTGGGGCTAACTTCGTTTTCGCTAGCCCCAGGCTCATTGGCCTGATGATCCATCACGGCGGGGACTCCTTACTCAGCACGGGTAGGACAATGCGTTGCGGCGATCATCCAAGAACCTTTCAGGTGCGTTTATCGAAAATCCTTGGCAGGGCGGGCCGCCGGTTAAAACAGTGAGCTCGCCTCTTTCCATATTCAGCATCTGGCGGACCGAACGAGGGTCTACAACCTCAATTTCACGCGAATCTGCGTGTGTCTCGGGGTGATTAAACCTAAAGGTCTCTATCGCTGATGGATTGCAGTCGTTGCCATAAAGGCAACGGAAACCAGCGAGCTTAAACCCCGCGGTGAGGCCACCGGCCCCGCAGAACAGGTCTATAGTAGTGAGCACCTTGTCACACCAGTCAAAGCGTAGTTTCGCATATAAATCTAATTCAATTTGGTGGGGCCGGTCAAGCATAAAGAATCCAACATCTTGAGGTGGCACTAGACGGGGCCACAACGTATAGCGCGGTTCGCGTGCGACTCTCTCCAACAGTTTCTATCGGCTGGTGGTGCGCTTCACATGAAGAAGCAAACGGACAGGGGGCAGCTATGGCCGCCGGTCAAGGCGTGCCCCTAATCCGGCAAGTCCAGGCCGCCCATGGGAAGAGAGCAATAGGGTGCCAGGCAGAGCGCGGGGATAAACCGGCATGCAGTCGAGGCGGGCTGGCAAACTCCTGCCTTTTGGAGTCAGCGATGTCCCGAGCGGACTGGTCTGCGCTGCCCGCTCGGCCGAGTCGATCCATGCGGAGCACGGACACGTCAGTAATACCGCCCGCTTGGCCACGGCCAATCCCCAGGCGAACTCACCAGCCCGCGCCGGACCGGGTTCAGTTTCTCTCGGCGCTTCGTTTCGGTGTAGACGTTGAACCCGAATTCCGAAGTTGAATTGGCATTCTCAGGCCAACCCGTTGAATCTGATTTGCTTGCTTTGATAAACCTCGAGAACGGAACGGGTGTTTGGATTCTTCGGAATTAACCCCTCACCCGACCCGCCCCGGCTGAAGAAAACGCCGGCTGCGGGCCACCCTCTCCCCAAGGGAGAGGGCTGTCAACGCTGATCGATGTCAGCCCTCTCCCTTGGGGAGAGGGCGGCGAGAGTAGCGAGCCGGGTGAGGGGTTTCTTCCCGCAGAGTCTCGCAACTTCGGAATTCAGGTTGAAGGGGTGGAAACGCCGATTGCAGAGCAGCCGCTCATGTTCGTCAGCCGACGAACGCCCAGAAACCATGAAATGTCATTCCGAGTGGAGCGAGGAATGTCGCTCTGCGTCGAGTGGTTCACTGAACAAGGACCAGGGCGAGATTCCTTGCGGAGTTTAGCCTGAGCGGCAGAGCGAGATTCTTCGCTCCGCTCAGAATGACGAGCGAAGGACTAAGGATGACAGCGAAGGGCTCAGGATGACAAGCGAAGGGCTCGGAATGACAGGCTTGGCGTTTTTTTCACACCTTCAAACCGTAGGGACGTACCCGCCACCCGCGAGGGGTTTATCGATCATTCAACTTTGGTAGAATACACCGCCGGGAGCACTGTGTCGCTTGGGCAGGGCGGCATGACTGCGTAGTTTCCATCGCCTGAAGAAAAGAGGGAATATGCGATCGCGAGTTCTGGGTCTTTGGATTTTGCTACTAGCGCCGTGGCCGGCCCAGTTGGCAGCCCAGCAAGCGGTTCCCGGCCCTTCCACGGTATATATCGTTCCATTTTCTCACCTGGACCTTTTCTGGCTGGGTACACAGGAAGAATGTTTAAGCCGAGGCAACCGCGTTATTACAAAGGCAATTCAGCTTGCGGAGAGGTATCCAGAGTTCCGTTTTCTGCTGGAAGACGACGATTTCGTCGCCAACTTCGTGGAGAGCAGCCGCGGCTCAAAGGAACTCGAGTCGTTCAAGCGGCTGGTGAAGGAAGGCCGCATTGAGATCGCGCCGAAATGGGCGGCGATTTATCAGAATCTGCCCCGCGGCGAGGCATTGGTGCGCAACGTTGTACTGGGGAAAAAGTATGCGCGCGAAGTTTTCGGCGTTGATCCGAAGGTGGCGCATCTTGGGGATATCCCGGGCTTCACGCGCCAGTACCCGCAGATCCTGAGCAAGGCGGACGTACCCTATGCGATGCTCACGCGGATGTTCCCGCCGGACCGCTCCTTGTTCCGCTGGAAGGCGCCGGATGGCTCAGCCACGCTCGCCTGGCACGCCATCAAGGGATACGGTTGGGGCGCGGACCTTGGCCTGCACGAAGACTTGAGCGAGCAACGGCTAGCCACCGTCGGCCGCGAAGTGAAGGAGGTCCAAGCCACTACTTCCGGCCCGTTGTATATGGGCTGGGGCACTGACCTTTGGGCGCCGACCCAAAAACTGATTGAAAATATCGCGGTGCTAAACCAACGCCTCGCGCCGAACCACTTTGGCCTGGCGACAGCGGCCGAGTATTTCCACGCCGCGTCAGCCACCCGCGACATTCCTGAATTGTCCGGCGAGATCACAGGATCGTGGGGCAATCTCACGGTCTCGATGGCAGACCTGTGGCCGCCGGCGATTGCCGCGACGGATACACTGGTCAACGCTGAAAAGTTCGCGGCCATCAATGATGTCCTGGGTTACGCTCCGTACCCCGGACCGCAGCTCGAATCGCTGTGGAGAAGTACGTTGAAAGCGATGGACCACAACAACGATGGTCAGGGGGGAGAGATTGGGGATGAGCGCAAGGTGGGCTATGCGCAGGAGACCCTGTTGAGCGCCGGCCAGATTCTGCGCGACTCGCTTCGCAACCTCGCGGAACGCGTCCAGCACCCCTTTCCGGTGAGTACCCCGATCGTGGTGTTCAATCCGCTTAGTTGGAAGAGGGACGATCTGGTTAAAACGCACGTCACTCTGTACGGCGATGTCGAGCCGGGGGCGATCGAAGATTACAAGAAAGCCATGCGCCTGGTGGACGAGAAAGGAACCAGCATCCCCTTTCAGGTTGAACAGTACAGCGAGTGGAGTTCGCGCGCCCTGGACCTCGTATTCATCGCGCAGGGCGTACCGTCCCTGGGTTACAAGACGTATTACCTCGTGCCCGCCGATCAGCCGGAAGTATTCCCCAATGCCTGTGAAGTGAAACTTGAGTCAGACGCCGAGGTGAACCGGACGAGCCATGCCATGGGATCCGACGTGCTGGAAAATGGGTATTACCGGGTGGCGATCGACCGCGCCACCGGCCGGCTCGAGATCTTCGATAAAGAATTGAACCGCACCGTGGAAAAGAACGTCGAAATCGCAGCTCGCGAAGAGCGCGGTGGAGACGATCTCCGAGTTGTGGCCCCCACGGGCCGCACCATTGTCGACGTGATCCATAGCGTGGAGCTCGAGGAGAACGGTCCGGTTCGCACGGTCATGCGAATTTCGGGAGAGCTGGCAGGCCTGCGCCTGATCCAGCGAGTCGCGCTGTATAGCGGGCTGAAGCAGATCGACCTGGAGAATTCTCTGGATTGGATGCCGGGTAGATCGATGAATGTCGAGCAGGTCTTCCCGTTGCCGCAGCCGAGCGGGGAAGTGCGTTGGGGAATCCCCTTTGGGACCGCGACAGAGGCAGATATGATGCCTAATGCGGGGCCGCAGGCCAGCGACGAGATGCCCCGCGAGGTTTGGAGCCAATGGCGCCAGATTCAAGACTGGGTGTTCGCCGGCAACCAAGAATGGGGGTATGCCGTTGCCGCCGACCATCAGTTTCTGACCGTCGATGAGGCCTCGATTCGTGCCGGCATGCTGCGAGGAACCCTTTACAGTCCGTTACGCGTGGTGCGGGAAGGCCAGCCGGCCCTGAGCGTCTGGCCGCAGCCTGGCAAATATGTGTTCCATTATTCCTTCACGTCCGGCCGGGGCGACTGGGCTGCGGCGAAGTCCTGGCGGACAGGAATGAACTTCAATATGCCATTGATTCCGGTCACGGCCGTCAACGAACTCTCACAGAAGCCCCTTCCCCCAGAGCGTTCGTTCTTTTCGGTCGATGCTGATAACCTCGTCCTTAGCGCGCTGAAAAAAGCGGACCGGGATGGGGCGGTGGTTCTGCGGGTCTTCGAAATCCGCGGTGAGGTGGCTGAAAGCCCAGTGCGATTCCTCGGCCGGGAGCGTAGCTATCGAGCCGTGAACCTGCTGGAAGAAAACCTGCCCAAAGGGCAACAGAACGTACTTCACGTGCAACCCTACGAGATCAGCACCATCGAGTTTCCGGCTCGATAGAGCGGCCGGGAGTAAAAGCGCAAGAAGGCCGGTTGGCGCAGACACCAAACCTCGGGCGCCTGCGCCCCCATCCCCGCAGCGCGTGCGCGACAGGCCGAGAAACAACGCCGACATGCCGCTTTCTCTTAGCTCACGGTCAGCGTGAGCGTCATGGTATGGGTCACGGTGGAAGACCCCGAGCCCGCGCTGCCCGTCACCGTCAGCGTGTAAGTTCCGGCGGGCGTTCCGGAATTATGTGTTACGTTGTTCGAGTTGCTGCTACATCCTGCCAGCGCCAGCGCCAGAGCCAGCAACAATCCCGAGGCGAGCGAAACCATTGTGGTCCGCCATCGGCTCTCGCCGGGTATGTTCCGGCGTCCGATGGCCCATGCCATAGTCACCAGAACCAAGGCGAGAATCAACAGACCTCTCAGGCCCGGCAAAAGGGGTGGGACTGGAGGAAGAGGTCGAGAGCGAGGCGCGCCGACCGAGGGTGCGGTCGTCGTGACGCTGACCGTGATATTCGTCGCAGAACTGCTCGGAGTCACCGGGCTTGGCGACACCGTGCAAGTGGCCTCGGAGGGGGCACCTGTACAGGTGAAGCTGACGCTCTGGTTGAATCCCCCTACGCCGCCCACGCTTAAGGTGTAGCTTGCGGTTGAACCGGGGGCGACGGTGACTGAGGTGGGAGAGCCGGAGCCCGCCGCCAACGTGAAGTCCTGGCCCGTCCCGCTGAGTGCGATAGTCTGGGGGCTGCCGGGCGCATTGTCGCTGAAGGAGAGGTTACCCGACGCTGTGCCTGCGGCCGTTGGCGTGAACGTAACCGCCACCGTGCAGGACGCTGACGCGCCAACCGGACTAGAGGTCGAGCACGTGGTCCCGGATGCGACGGTAGCGAAGGGACCGGTGACGCTAATTGCGGTGAAGGTGAGGCTAGCACCGCCCTTGTTGGTCAGTGTGACGGTTTGTGAGGGGCTGGTGGTTCCTATCGGTTCAGACGGGAAAGTCGGCGCCGCGGACAAGCTCACGACGGGCCCCGCCCCGGTTCCGCTCAAGCTGACAGTCTGCGGGCTGTTGCTGGCGTTGTCAGTGAAATTGAGCGAGGCGCTACGGCTCCCTGTCGCGGACGGCGTGAACGTCACGCTGACCGTGCAGGTGTTGTTGGGCGCGACCGCGGCTCCCGTGCAGGTGTCCGCGCTCTTGGCAAAGTCGCTGGGGTTCGTACCGCTGATCGTGACCGCCGAGATGTTGAGCGCGGCGTTGCCCGTGTTGCTGATGGTGACCGGCTGCGACGCGCTCGTGGTCCCCACGTTCTGATTGCTGAACGTCAGGCTACTGGGCGAGACACTGGCCACCGCACCTGCGGTAACTCCCGTCCCCGTCAAGCTCACCATCTGTGGACTAGCGCTGGCGTTGTCGGTGAAATTGAGTGAGGCGCTAAAGCTCCCCATCGAGGACGGCGTGAATGTCACGCTGACCGTGCAGGTGCTGTTGGGCGTGACTGTGGCCCCCGTGCAATTGTCGGCGCTTATGGCGAAGTCGCTGACGTTCGTACCGCTGATCGTGACCGACGAGATGGTAAGGTTGGCCGTGCCGGTGTTGGTGACGGTCTCCGGCTGGGCTGGGCTCGTCGTGCTCGTGGGCTGGTTGGCGAAACTCAAACTCGAGGCGGAGAAGCTCACCGCGGGTGCGGAGGTCGTAGCGAAGCTGGACACCAGGTTCGAGACATTGACCGTCCCGATTCCAGTGGCGAAGTCCCACCCCGTCGCGGCGACGAACGCCGGTTGATACGCGCCACTGGTGTCGACCGCCAGGGCAGCGCACGTTCCGCCCGTTCCCCCGCCTCCGCTGAGAACGCAGTGGGGCAGGCTGGTGTATCCGCTGCCGGGGGCGGTAACGCCGACCGCGATTCCCGGCCCCTCGGTCGCGGTGCAGGTTGCGCCGAATCCCGACCCGTTTGAGGTGATCGTGCACGTGGGGGCAGAGGTGTACCCGCCCCCATACGCAGTGAGTACGATGCCGTTCAGCACGCCGCCCGCCCCAGCCGAGGTCACCTCACAGCCCGCACCCGTTCCTCCGCCGCCCGACAGCGTGCAGGTTGGCTGCGTTGTATAACCTGAACCCCCATTTACAATGCTAACGCCGGTGACCACGCCGGTCGTGATGGCGCTGCAAGCCGCCCCTGATCCGCCACCCCCGCTCAGGGTACAGGAAGGAGCGCTCGTGTATCCGCTTCCGAGGTTCGTGACGAACGCCCCATTTATGGTCTGAGGGGCTGTGGAAAGCACTCCATAGGTGCCCGAGGGCAAATAGCAATTCATCCCATTGCTACAAGGCAGGTCGATGTCGCCGCCCGCCCCCGATCCTCCGTAGAGAAGCGGGATCTGGGTTACGTCATAGAAGATACAGTTGCTGGCCAGCGTGTTGTCAAGAGCGGAGTTCGAGTTACAAGACGCGCCGGCGCCGTACTCCGTCGCAGCGCGCGAGTAATATTCGGAATCCGGGTTTGCCCACCGGCTCCCGGAAGCCTGATTGACAAGCGACTGAATGGCTGCCCAGATGGGCGCGGCAATCGACGTCCCGCCGGCGGGGACCCACGTGCCGGGAGCGCCGCTGCAGCTAACCCCATCGTTGCTCGGGTCAGAAAAGCAAATCACGTAGGCGTGCCCCCAGAATGTTCCGTCGGAAGCGAAGAGCGAAACATCGGGAATGTCCCGCACGCCATCGCTCGGGTTGCCGATGAACCCCGACTGGAACGAGGGTTTGGGATATCCGGCGCAGGTGCCACCCACCACGCCGACGAAAAACGGCGGACCGATATCCGGCGCCCCGGTGGCGCAGCCGCTGGGGCCGCCGCTACCGGCGCGGGTGACCAGGAGGGAGTACATTTCATCATCGGTGGCATTATTGCAAAGTCCCGTCGAGCCATAGGTGGGCAAAACTCCGAAGGCATCGCCGATCAGTACACTGGCGCAGGAGTCGTTCCAGGGAATCTCAGGAATATACGAAAGGGCCGACCCGTAGTTGGCGGCGTTGGTTGCGCTCCAATAGGTGGGGTTAGTGCCTTCGTAAGTATCGGCAAAGTCGGTCCCACCCACGGAGACGTTGTTCGGCGTGGAACCGAACCCATTGATGTTGATTCCGGCTGCGGCGGATTCTTCGCCGTAGTCCGAACTCGCCGCGCCTTCGTCGCCCGCGGAAACGAAGACGGAGACACCCTCCGTCACCGCCTGCTGGTACAAGGAGTTGACGTAGGCGTTGCCCGCCGCGCCCATCGACGACTCGGACTCGCCGAAACTGATGCTGACGATCGCGGGCGGCGTGCCGCTGCCGTTGAGAAGGTTCTGCATGGCAATGAAGATCCCGATGGTGGTTTCGGTGTCCGAGCAGGACGCCAGTTCGATAGCCGCGCTGGGAGCCCCCGCGCTCGCCCATTCCACATCGGCGATCGCTTCATCGTCGTCAACGTTGACGCCTGGATCAGTGCAGTTGTTCGTGGGAGTGCTTGGCGGGTTAACCTGTCCCAGGGAGCCACTGGGGTAGGCTGAGGCAAGGCCCAGGACGGAGCGGAAAGTATCCCAGTCCGCCGTGGTGTAAAGGTCGCTCTCTTCAACCACCACGATCGTCTGGCCCTGACCCGAAATGCCGTTCGAAAAGGCAGGGTTGAAGTTGTAAATCGTCGCCAAGTCCGCCGGCACAACCTCGTATGCGCCGTTCCCGACAGTATAATTGGCGCGGCGCTTAAGCGTCGAGTGAGGCTTGAAGTCATTCAGGGAGACGACGCCCGCCACCGTGGAAGCCAGCTCCGCCGGAATCTGCGGGTCGCTCATATTGGCGATATGCGCCTGGCCGTTCACCAGCAAGTGATGGATCTCCGTGTGGAAGGCTTCGCGAATCTGGCCCGCCGACCCGGTGAAGTCGATGACCATTTGGTTGGGATAGACCAGGTTGACCTTGAACCCCTGAGACTCGAGCCAACCCGTCACCCTGGCGACGTCGGCCGGCGCCACGCCGTACCTCTGGCCGAATTCCGCCGCCGTGATCCAATGGTGAAAAAGCGGAGACGTGTGATCGTGGATATCTTTGATGAACTGTTGAAGTGCTTGTTCCTGTTCCGGAGACCGGCGCAACTGAATCAGCATGTGGTTGAGTATCATGTCATCGGAGACTCGCCCGCGATCGTTCTTCGCATTCGCTTCCGGGCGCGTGTTGCCCCTGAGGGTAACCAACCCGCTTTGTCCCGCCTCCTGCGCGGAGAGCGCGCTCACTTGCGGGCCGTTTCTTCCCCCAACCGTTGAGGTCACGGTCTGCGCGTGCAGGCCGGCCGCGCTCAACATCAACAACGCAACACTCCAATAAATTCGCCGCATGAGGATCTCCTTTTAATTTGCCGTTTGCTTCTAGGGCGGCGATGTCCCCATCGCGGCCCTTTTGTTTGCCGGTCCGCTACCGGCGGCCTTACGTTGCCATCTCCCCTCGCCAACACCCGCGCTGTGGCGGGATTCGCCGGCCACTACGACGCTCCGATCCTTCGACCTCTGGCTTCCAGCTTCCGACCGCTGCTCTCCGCAAGGCGCGCACGGCCTCCTGGCCGGTGAGGAAGAGCGTATAGCCCCGGCCACCCCAGAGAGACTGGGCGGGGCCGCATATCCGGCCCTGATTCGCCTCGAAACTGAGAGGCAGCTTGCGGTAACTCGCGACGAGCTTGGGTTGAATCTCCGTGGACGCGGCAGGAACCTGACGCTCAGTGAGAATATTCTCTGCGGCTTGTCTCCCCTGAAGAAGACTAGACCCTACCACGGGAAAGAATGAAAGGCCAACAAATCCGCGGCGGAGCGCGATGCGCTTCGTCTTCGTTTCCCGTTGGTGGGAAACGCTCAGGCACGTGAGCATGAGGGGCCTCTCTCCGGACGGGGATCTGAGTGAGACCAGCTAGTGTGACTCCGCAAAAAAGTAAATGTCAAGCTCAAATATCGCAGGGTAGTGGTGCAATTTGAATTTTCTGAGCCTTGCGGACAAACCTGTCGTGTGCGAAGCTAGGTTCATGGAAAAGAAACAAAAGCCCAAACCAAAAGCCAAGAGCAAGCCAAAGCGCCAGCCGAAAGAGGATTTCAATCAGGCAGCATTCCGCGCCGTGCAGGAGACGATTCGCAGAGCGGAGTCCTAGTCATTACTTTCTGCCGTGTGGCAATCTCAGGGCAGCGGTCGCGAGGATTTTGTTGTCTCGATCTCTGATCTCGATCTCGCAGGTTGCGCCCTTGCACCTTACCAGGAATCCTCCCGAAGGACTTCCAAGAAATGCGCTAACCATCCTGTGATCTTCCAGCTTGTGGTGCTTTTCCTTCTCGCGCCAATCAAATTGTCCTGGTCCCGCCCAGAGATAACCAGCGATCCTCTTTCCGGTCAATTTCGGCATAGGTCCTCCCTTCCAAATCGCAAGGCCAGCGGTCGGCCCTTGTCATATTCATGCGCGGCATTCTACACCAAAAAAATAACGGTTGCGCGTTCACAGAAAATTTCTTAGCTTGATTCAGCGAGGATATTACCAGAATGCGCCGTCAATATAATCGGGAAATTCTCACCGTGGAACAAGCCGCAGAAATGTTGCAAGCAAACCGCAACATGATTTACAAGCTGATTGAAAGCGGCGATTTGAGAGCCTCTCGCGTTGGTGGTAAGTATTTTCGGATTTCCAGAAACGCACTGATAAAGTTCTGCGAGGCAGGACACGACAGGAAGAAAGGAACGCTAAGACAGCAACGGCCAGCTAGCGTTAACTAGCTGGCCGTCACAATTCAATTTGGGCCTAGCAGGTTCGCCGGGAGGGTCCGTAAAACCAAGCCCGGAGAGTTCGACTCTCTCTAGGTCCAATTCGAGGTCCACTGTGGAGCGCACGCTCGACGTGTCTAATCTACATTGCCGTTCGCCACCAGTCAAGCGCCAAATTCACAAGCGCAAGGCTCAGGCCGTCTTAGCCTTCACCTTTGCCCATCGTGCTAGGACGGCCTTCCTTGCGCTCTCGCTGCGTTCTTCTGGCGTCATCGCTGCGGCCCTTGCGAATCCGCCTTGCTTCGCGCCTTTCTTGCCAAGGGCTACAGCGTGCGGGTTTTTTCGTTTCTTGTCCATAGAGCTAATTATACGTGCGCGCCTACGTATGTGCAAGCGAAATTTGAAAGCATCTAAAAAATATATTTTGTGCCATCTAAGCCATTCATTTACAGGCACTTAGCGGCTATAACTATGTGCTCCGACTTGACATATACGTGCGCGCGCACGTATAATGTACTTGTAAGTGAGGAGACGTTATGAACAAACTGAATCGCAAAACTCAAGCTCAGGTGATCGGGGCGCTGGTCGAAGGAAACAGCATTCGCGCAATCGAGCGCATGACTGGCGTGGCGAAGCACACAATCCTGAAGCTCGTCAAAGACATTGGAATCGCGTGTGCCGACTACCAGGACCGCACACTTCGCAATCTGAAATGCAACCGCGTGCAGTGCGATGAAATCTGGCAGTTCTGCTACGCCAAAGAGAAGAACGTTCCCGCCGACAAGAAAGGGAAATTCGGATATGGCGATGTTTGGACTTGGGTAGCGATTGATGCGGACACGAAATTGGTGCCCGCGTTCATGACCGGGAACCGTGACGCGCGGTCTGCAAAGATGTTTATTGACGATCTGGCAGAAAGACTCTCACATCGCGTTCAGCTCACCACGGACGGCCTCAAGGTATACTTGGATGCGGTCGAAGGCGCGTTCGGAGCCGACATTGATTATGCCCAATTGATTAAGGTTTACGGTGCGAGTCAAGAGGAAGTGAGGTATAGCCCAGCCGAGTGCATCGGCTGCGAAACCAAAAAAATCCAAGGCAAGCCTGACCCGAAATACATTTCGACTTCCTACATTGAGAGGCAGAATCTCACGATGAGGATGGGCATGAGGCGATTCACGCGGCTGACCAATGGCTTCTCAAAGAAAGTGGAAAACCACGCCTATGCCGTAGCCCTTCACTATATGCACTACAACTTTTGCCGAGTTCACCAGACTTTGAGAGTTACACCTGCGATGGAAGCCGGACTCACAGACCATGTTTGGAGCCTAGAAGACATCGCCGCTCTGATACCGGAGCCGACGTTCGGACCGCGCGGACCCTATAAGAAGAACTGACCAGTCCGTATTAGGGTTGTCGAGCTTGCGGTATAGCGGTAGAATCCTTGGCGGATTTAGGGAAAAGGAATTCCTTCACCCTTTGGACATCTACCGGTCGGCCCCAGTGTATTTCAAGGAGCTTCGCTGTGATCTGCTCATTGGATGCATTCATATTGTTACTCAAAAAATGGATGAATGAATCCATCGACGTGTGCATCATGTCCATAGTCCGATCTTCCGAAGAAATTCTTAGCGTCCTGCATGTTCAAGGTCAAATCGTAAAGCTGACAGACTCGCAATGTGTTATTACCAATAAAGATAAATCAAATGTTGCAACCCTTAACTTTTCTAAGTGCACATTCAATTACGGTGTTGCCGAGGATGTTCTCGGCGTCTACGACGCACGAAATTACGACGATTGCATAATTGTATCTCTCGACTACATGGGTGAGCATTCTGTGGTCACTGTCCTTACCGCGAAATCTCAGTCTACGTTGTGACCGGAGCAGCGAGGTACCCGTGCGCAAAAACCTCAGCATCAAGGAACGCGAAGCCCGACTTCTGCAAACGCCCGTGCGCTTTACCGATATGCCGTGCGACAAGTTCGATCACTGCCCAGAATGCGGAAAGCCACTTTCCCTCAAGGGAGCGTTGCTGGTCTGCGAGTGTGGCGCAATGTGGAATCAGCAAGGTGTCAAGATAGTGCTGACGCCCCCGAAAACAACCCGCCGATGACGGGCTCGCGGTTTCCGTATTGCCTTCGTAGGTGGTTTGGTCGATCTTATCTTTGGCATGTTTCAATCTTCTATCAGTCTTTTGGATTCCGCAAGACCCTATTCCCGATCAGGCGCGTTTTCCGCACGCGCGGCAATTGCCGTGCCAAACTTCCCGCGCTAAAATTCAAACTGCACCACTACCTATCGCAGAGATGCATTGACAACCGGCCTTCACGCCTCTAAAATCAATCCCGGTAGTCGAGTTTCACCTCAATCCAAGGTCTGCACGACACGTAGGGGGTCGCAAGAAAAGTCTGACCGAGAGGCGGTTTTACGCCGCCACGTGGCGATCCCGCAGACGCGGAATCGCCAATCCAACATCAGCTTGAAGTAAAGATCCCAAACAGGAGGCATCCGCACCATGGCAGGGAAAAAGAAGCAGGTGAAGAAAGCGCCCAAGAAGCAAGCCAAGAAAACCGTCAAGGCCGTTAAGAAGCCTGTAGAAGTAAAGCCGATAACCGAGCCTCCCCCGCCAGCGCCGGCCCTATAAGGGGAGATTTTGCCGCCGCGTGGGCGCCGCCTTCATCGGCGCCCACGGGGCGTTCGTCTAAAGCAGCCGTTGATGCTCCTTGGTCAATGGGTAGCCAGAGACGATGAAGTGTCATTCCTAGCGCCATCTTATCCTTGATCCTCTAGCCACAATTAAGTTCACGACCAGGCTTACGGGCGACGCGACGCAGGAGTGGGTACTGTCTTAGTTGGCGGTAGGACAAACCTATGAACGCTGTCATTCTGGGCGAAGCGAAGAATCTCCGCAGTTGATGTTTCAAGAGACTGCCGAGATCCTTCTTCGTCCCAAGCGAATCGGGACTCCTCAGGATGACAGTTCACACAGTTTTTGGGCGGCCTGTGGAGGCCAGCGCTGCTATTTAAGCTAGGACAGTAAGCCAGGCTGCGCGCCTATCAGCCACACTGGGAGAAGAAGCTATGCTCAAGAGAGTTTTCCTATTAATACCTCTATTTATCGTTCTCACATCGTTCGCCGGACAAGCACCGGGCCAATACCAATCCGCCTTCCTGCGCCTGGAATTCGCACCGCACCAGCCTGCCTTCGTGGCCCTGGCCGTCGATTCTTTGGGCAAGAGCAAACTGAGCGTGAGTTCGCTCCGGCCCCTTCCGGCGTCAAGGGATCACTATGCCTTAAGCCATGCCGGCTCGAAGTTTGAATACCGGCTTGTGGGCGCGCCCGCGGCGGCGGCGCCCGCCTGGACATTCGAATGCTCGGCACGCAGCCTGCATCTGCACTCCTCTTATACCGCAGAGAACCCTCCCCCTGCCCTAGTTCTCAATTTCAATCCCCACATAAACCATGCAACGCTTCTGGGTATGATGAATGACGACGGAAGCATCCGCCTGCCGGCGCTCTTGCACCTGCCTGATCAGGGGACGTTCCGAATCACTTCCAGCGTGGGCGCAGGACTGGCGTTGGGCTATGACGCCTTTCGCTACCCCGAGGGCCAGCAGGGGGGCGATTACGTGAAGGTGACTTTCCCTGCGGCCTCCGCCGCTCGGCCTCGAGTTGATTACACTTGGGAAGTCGTGGCCATTCATCCCAGCGTCCCGGAACTCGAGCAAGACCCCCGTTTTGACGGCTTTCGCCGCAACTGGCTCAACATTTTTCAGCTCAATCCCCGCTTGCGCGTGCTGGCCAACCACGCTGCCAGCGACCCTTGCGCGTTCACGGTGTTTGAATACTCCTCGGTGGCGGCGCGCACGCCTCCCTTGGCGCCTGGGCTGACGGCGCTCGACCTGATCCGGGCCACGCTGGACCGCTACCTCAGCGGGATGAAAGCGTACGGTATGGCGGGTTATCTCAATGACCCGACCACTCCCCTCGACTTCCTTGATACTTATCCCTCCCTGCTGATTGCGTCATGGGATTATGTCCGCGGCAGCCAAGATGAGGCTTGGCTGCAAGAGAACTACGCGGGGTTGAAAGACTGGGCCGGCAAAATGCTCGCCATGGATCAGGATGGCGACGGGCTTCTCGAATACCCCGCGAGTGGAAATTCCGGTTCTTGGCCGGAGCAGATCGCTTTGCGCCCCGCCAATTGGTGGGACACCATTGGCTTCGGTCACAAGGACGCCTACTCGAATGCCCTTGCCTACCACGCTTTGCTCGGCATGGCCGAAATGGCGCACCGCGCAAACCAGCCGGAAGACGCACAGCTTTATTCCGCGCGCGCCGAAAAGCTCCGTTCGGTGTATTTCAACACGTTCTACAATCCTGCCACCGGAGTGTTGGCGGGCTGGAAGAGTGCAGACGGGAAGCTGCACGATTATTACTTCCTCTTCGTCAGTAGCGCGGCCATCACCTATGGTTTGGTTCCGCAGGATAAAGCCAATCCCATCATGGACCGCCTGCTGGCCAAGATGAAAGAAGTCGGTTACACGCACTTTGAGTACGGCCTGCCCGGCAACCTGATTCCCGTTCGTCGGGAGGATTACGTCGACCACGACAAGCGCTATGGAGGACCTGAAAAGGCGGACGGCTCCGATGGTTTTGAGATCTACGAAAATGGCGGGGCCACGGCCTGCTATGCCTACTTCACCCTCCAGGCCTTATACCAGTTGGGGCGTCACAAGGACGCGGACGCGATTCTGTTGCCCATGTTGCAGGGATTTGAAAAGGGCGGCTTCCAGGGCACCGCGCCCAACGGCATGAGCTACGATTGGAAAGCCTGGGATGGAAGCCCTCACGGTTACGAGGGCCTACTTGTGGATGGCTACCAGGCGCTGCTAGCCGTGTTGTCGCGCTGATTCGAGTTACTTCTTCTTCCGCGACGTAACCTGAAGCGAATCGGGCCGCAGCTGGCTTAGCTCAATTCTGTTTCCGTCGGGGTCTTTGATGAAATAGAGCAGCGTATTATCCGCCTGAACTTTGGCTGCTTTCTCGAAAGCATCGGCCGGAAGCGGGTACCCTCTGTCTTTCAGTGCACGCAGTGTGGCTTGCAGGTCCCTTACAAACAGGCCGAGGTGATTGGACGAGGACGCGGCCGCTGCCGAGGGCTTCTTGCTTCCAGGAAACAACTCGATGAATGTATTGCTGTCCGCCACTCGCAGATAAATCAGCCACGCCGTGCCATCCGGACGCTTGAGCCGGAAGGCCTCTCTCAAACCAAGCTGGTCAACATAAAAGTGCAAAGCCGGGGCGAGGTCTGAGATACCCAGGCCCACGTGGCCCAAGGACTCAACGATCGGCGCCGCGTTGTCAGCGCCATACGAGACTGCGGCGCCGGCGCCCATCAGCACGAACATCAACGGGAACAACCGTAGGTATTTCATGTAATCCTCCCCGGGGCCGGTTGCAATGCAGGGGCGGCCCTCATGGCCGCCCAGTGGCAACTATGAGTGCTTGCTGATGAAACTCCGCGTCACGCCAAGGTCGGCGCGGAAGGGCGGGGCTTCAGCCCCGCCGTAGGAAATGCTCACAATTTTGGGGGCTTTAGCCCCTGAAGAGGCATGGCTTCAGGGCCTAAAGGCCCACCAAGGAGTTGGCACACGGCGGCGGGGCTAAAGCCCCGCCCTTCCAAAGCGCCGAAGTTACGACGCTGATTTGTGTCAGTTAGTACAAGGGTTGCCCCTATTGCACGCCGGTCAGCTTAAAGACATAAGCTTCCGGCAACGACAGCGCGGATTCAGGAATTGGCGGAACCTGGACCCGCAATTTCCCGCCTTCCTGCCGCCATTTGAGCGGCGTGTTCCCGCCTAGCAGTTCCACCGTAGTGGCGGCGGTCGTTCGCGGCACGGTCAGCACGAGTTCCGGGCCAGGCCACATTTCAGTAATGGCATATACAGTATTGCTCTTCGAGGTATAATGAACCTTCCCCTCTGAAGTCGCACGCCACGGGTGTGTTCCGTAGATTGCCTCGCCATAGGTTTTCAGCCAGGCGCCGATCTCGAGCAGCCGTTCCTGCATAATCACTGGAACGCGCCCATCCGCCGTGGGGCCGATGTCCAAATTCAGGTTGCCCCCGCGCGAGACCACGTCCACCAGCAGGTGAATCAGTTCGGTGGCGGATTTGTAGTCATGGAGCTGTTCCACGCGGTTGTACCCGAAGGATTTTCCGATGGCCTGGCACTCCTCCCACTTGTGGGCCGGGCCGAGTTGCGCTCCCTCCGGGACGAAGGTCTGATACTCGGAGGTATAGAACCCGCCGTGCTTGCTGCGCGTATCTTTTCCCCAGCGGTCGTTGACGGCGATGCGGTCGCGCACCGACGAGTCGTTGAAAAGCCACGCCAAAAACTCCGTCGATTGCCACTGGTCGCTGGGGTGATCCCACTCGCCGTCTGTCCAGAGGAGCGAAGGATGGTAGCGTTCGACGAGGTCCTTCATCTGAGGGATCATGTGCTCGTTCACGTAGCGGTGAAGGTCGCCGAGATACAGAGGGTCGTACCATTCGTAGAGCGAGTAATAGAAGCCCATGGCCAGCCCCTGGGCGGTAACGGCCTTGCTCAGATCTCCCGCCAAGTCGCGGTGCGGGCCTACGTCGATGCTGTTCCAGTTCCAACTCGCCGGGCAGGGCCATAGGCAGAAGCCCTCGTGGTGTTTCGAGGTCAGCACCACGTAGCGCGCGCCAGACTTTTGAAACAGGTCGGCCCATTGGTCGGGATTGAACAGCTCGGCTTTGAACTCTCCAGCAAAATCCTGGTACTTGAAAAGTTCTCCGTAGTGGAGCAGGTGAAATGCCCAGGTTGGCCCGTTCTTGTCCTGCATGTGGTTCCAATACCACTCCGCGTAAGTTTCGCCGATCTTTGACTGCGGGTCTGCAAAGGCCGGCACAGAGTAAACACCCCAGTGAATAAATATTCCGAACTTAGCCTCATCAAACCACGTCGGTGTCGGGCGCTGGTCAATAGACTCCCAGGTGGGAGAGTAGTTTTGAGCCCGCACCGATCGTGACACGGTTAACGCCAAGGCGATCATTAGGGGCAGAAGAAGTCGCTTCATCGTGGATTCTCCCTTTCTGCTGACTTCTGACTTCTGACTCCTGTCAGTTATAATTGCTGACTTTATACCATGAAGCCTCTATCCGAACACTACAAAGAGTGGATCTACCGGTGGGAGACGCGTTTGGCGGAGCGGGACAAGAACCGGGTGGTGCGCCCGCTCGATTGGGGATTGGAATGGTCGAGAGACTGGCCGCTCGAGAATTCGCGCTGTCCGCCTTCCGACCGGGAACCTGAGAACTTCATCACCGAGCTGAACGACGCCATCCTCGCGCGTAGCGACATCTTTTATTCATACCAGACGCCCTCAGACTTCCGTCAGGACGGCGACAGCCTCTTTTTTACTTCCCCGGTCAAGACCTCTGTTCCCAACAACAATCGCGTACGCGCTCGATGGTTTCCGGCGGGGCGGCGCGGGGCGGTGGTGGTGCTGCCGCAGTGGAATGCTGACCAGGAGAGCCACAACGCGCTGTGCCGAATCTTCAATATGGTTGGCATTTCGGCGCTGCGGCTGAGTCTGCCTTATCACGATGTTCGCAAGCCGGCGGAGACAGAGCGAGCCGATTACGCCTGCTCCTCGAACATCTGCCGCACCCTCGACGCCGGCCGCCAGGCGGTGGCCGACGCGCGCTCCTGCCTTGATTGGTTAGAAAGTCAGGGGTACTCGAAGCTCGGCATTCTAGGAAGCAGCTTGGGTTCCTGCTATGCCTATCTGGCCAGCGCGCACGACGAGCGGCTGAAGGTCAATGTGTTCAACCATTGCTCCACGACTTTCGCGGAGGTGGTTTGGACCGGCCAGGCCACCCGTCACGTACGGGCCGGCCTCGACGCCGATTTGACCCTGGAGCGCCTGCGCCGCTGTTGGATGGCCATCAGCCCCATTGCCTATGCGGAAAAACTGGCGCGTTGGCCCAAGAAATCGCTCTTCATTTACGCCCGCTACGATTTGACATTCCTCCCTGAATTTTCGCGGCGGATCATTGCGGAATCCCATCGACTCCACCTCGACACTGAGGTTGCCGTTCTGCCTTGCGGACACTACACTATGGGGGAGACGCCCTTCAAGTTCCTGGACGCCTACTGCATCGCTTCGTTTTTGGATCGGGCCTTCGGCGAAATCTGACGTCGGACGATATAGGCGCGCGGCCGGGTCCAAGGCCGGTGCTGTGTGACGTAAGTTCGTTCCGGTTTCACGCAAAGCCGCAAAGTGCGCAAAGTTCGCAAAGAAAGGCAACGACCGGTATTTGGCGCTTCTTCGCGTCTTTGCGTCTTGGCGTGAGCTGTTTAGGCTTTTTCCCACCTCTTCGCGGGCTGACTTCATGAACGAACTCACGTAACACGACGCCAGCCCATCGTGCCGCGCGAAAAACCGCTTGACAGTTGATCGGTACCGCCTTAGCGTGACCTCTGACACAGTGACGCCGTTGAGTCCGGAGGGATGCACACATGGGACTTCGTAGCAATCGCCGTGAGTTTTTGAAATCCATTGGGAGCGCAGCTCTTACCCCTTGCATGCTCCGAGCCGCGGGGGCGATGGGCGTGGGTTTCAGCAGCGCCTTCGCATTACCCCGCGACCCGTTGGTACTGGGGGCCGACCCCATTTCTAACCAGCCGGTGGGCGTCGCCAAGGGTCTTCACCCGGGGCGCGTCGTCTGGGCCCGCGATCCGGCCGCGACCAGTTGGGCGGGGCCGGGCCAAGGACATTGGTGGGAAAGCGAGCACACCAACCAGGCGATTGTTGATAGCATGATGTCGGGGGCGATTCAGGCGCTGGGCGGCAAGGGTGGCTCTGCCAGAGCCTGGGATGCCATCATCAAGAACTTCAACCAGACCCATGGCTACGGCAAAACCGGATATCGAAGGGGCGAGAAGGTCACGATTAAAGTGAACCTGGTCGGCTGCATCGCGGGAGGAGCGGTCGATCCCAAGTCTTACGACCTGGCTCACGACCTGGATTACATGAACGCTTCGCCCCAGATGATCCTCGCCTTGCTGCGCCAACTCGTTCACGAGGCCGGTGTGCGCGAGCAGGACATTTCTGTGGGCGACCCGCTTTGCAATTTCCCCAACCAGTTCTTTGGCCCTCTGCACGGCGAGTTTCCCAACGTTCGCTATCTCGACCATGACGGCGGAAACGCAACCTATCCCCGAACTCGCGTGCAGTCCTCCTCCATTCCTTTCCAGTGGAGTTCGCGTCCGCCCGGAGCGGCTCAGGATTACGTGCCGGTTCACTATGCAGAAGCGAAATATCTGGTCAACATGGCGAATCTGAAGGCCCACACCGGAGCGGGTGTCACGCTCTGCGCCAAGAACCACTTCGGGTCGTTGATCCGGAGGCCTCCCGACAAGGGCTACTACGACATGCATACCAGCCTGCCGATGATCGTCCACGGCACCGGCCAGTACAGAGACCTCGTTGATCTAATGGGACACGCGCAGATCGGCGGCAAGACGCTGCTCTGCCTGATCGACGGTCTATATCCCGGCGTGCATCCCACCGAACATGCACCGCGAAAATTCTCCAGCGCTCCTTTCAACGGCCACTGGGCTTCAAGCCTCCTCGCCTCCCAGGACCCGGTCGCCATCGATTCCGTGGCGCTCGATTTCCTGAGGGCGGAATGGAACGATTTCCCGCACATGTCGGGCGCCGACGACTATCTGCACGAAGCGGCCTTGGCGGACCGCCCGCCCTCCGGCACGTTCTATGATCCCGATCACGCTTCCGGCGCGACCCGTCTCGAAAGCCTGGGAGTTCATGAGCACTGGAACAACCCTAAGGAGAGGCGGTACAGCAGGAATCTCGGCAAGGCGCAGGGCATCGAACTCGTCCCGGTTGGCCAGGCGGGATAGAGCCCTTGCAACCTTTTGTTCGGGATTCCCGTCCATATCCTTAGGGACAAGGGAGAGCAACTCAGAACAAGGATACAGGCACATGAAAACCATTGCACGAGTTTTGCTCATTCTGACCCTGGGAGCGGCGCCGGCATGGGCGGTCCTGGGAGAGTATGAGTCGTCTGTGAGTCTCGATACGCAGTTTATGCGGGGTGAGGATCGCGTGATCTCCGCAGAAGGCTACAAGCTTCACCAAATCACTTCTCCAACCGGCGCCGTGGTCACCGAGTATGTTTCACCGGAGGGCAAAGTGTTCGGAGTCTCCTGGCGGGCGCCGGTTATACCCAACCTGGAAAAACTGCTGGGATCTTACATCACGCCGGTCCAGCAGGCTGCGCAGGCGCAGACGCGCCGGCGTGGCGGCCCCTTTATCGTGCGGGCCAGCGATCTTGTCTTTGTGAGCGGCGGCCACATGCGGGGCTTCCATGGGAGCGCCTACGTTCCCAGCCTGCTCCCCAAGAACGTTTCGGCGGAGGTGGTGCGATGACGCTCCAGCGACACTCGGTAGTTCCCCTGGCCCGTCTTTTGGCTGTAGTGGGCGGCCTGATCTTCTTGGCGAGTTGCGGCGGCAGTAGCAGCAGCACCCCCATTACCACTACGCCTCCGCCTCCGACAACGAACAACAGCGTCGATCTCTCCGTCAACCTGGGGCCCACGGCGCCCACCATCGACTACTACAACGGCCTCTTTGCTTCCGTGGAAGTCTGCGAGCCGGGCAGCACCACGAATTGCACTACGGTCCCCAACGTCCTTGTGGATACGGGTTCCTACGGCCTGCGCCTGCTCTCCGGGGCGGTGAGCGGACTCTCCCTGCCCGCGGTCACGGACTCGGGCGGCAATGCCGTTCAGGAGTGCATCGGGTTCATCAGCCTGGCGTACATCTGGGGGCCGGTCGTGCAAGCGGACATTCATCTGTCCGGTGAATCCGCTTCTTCGGCCTCGGTCCACATTATCAGTGAATCTCCCCAGTATCCTGTGCCTTCAAGTTGCATCCCTACCGGCCCCGTTGGCACGCCGGAGGACCTCAACTCCGTCTCGACCCTGGGAGCCAACGGTATTCTCGGCGTGGGCGGCTTCCCCCAGGATTGCGGCTCATTATGCGCCGACATCTCGACCGCCCCTCCCCAGTACTATTCCTGCCCGAGCGGCAATTGCAACATTACGGCCGTCCCCACCGCCGCCACCAAGGGCCAGGTCTGGAACCCCGTGGCGCTTTTCTCTCAAGACAATAACGGCGTGCTGATCTCTTTGCCGAAGATTGCTGCGGGAGGGGCCGCCACTGCTGCGGGCTCGCTGATCTTCGGGATCGGTACCCAGACCAATAACGCCCTGGGCAGCGCGCAGGTTTATGGCGTGACCGACCAGGCGTATTTCACCACCACTTACAACGGCACCCAGTACAGCGATAGCTTCATTGACAGCGGAACGAACACCTACTCATTCCTCGACTCCGGCACGCTCGGCGGCATCGAGTGCGCGGATGCGCCGGGCTTCTACTGCCCTCCCCCCGGCTCGCCCCTCAGTGTCACCGTCACCAATACTGGCACGAACGGGACCACGGGGTCGGTAACTATCACCATCGAGAACGCGGATAGTCTGTTTAATACCGGCTTCGCGGCGTTCAATGACCTCGGGGGCGACAGCGGAAACAGCCCTTCGACCGACTACTTTGACTTCGGAGTGCCGTTCTTTTACGGCCGCAACGTCTTCGTAGGAATTGCCGGTCAAACCGTGACCGGCGTCTCGAACGTCCCTTACGGGTTCTGGGCCTATTAATCCGCCTCACTCCCCTCCGAGGCGTGCCGCGGGGGCGCCCCTTGTGGGCGCCCCTGCGCGCTGCCGCTCCTCAACAGTCCGGTTGGCGCAGACACCTGGGGTTTGGTGTCTGCGACGTCCCGCAGGGACGTGCGGGCTGGCGCAGTCGTGCGGTCTCTGTTCATTCCGGCTCCGAGTTGGAGGTACTATTTCCTGAGCGACGCTTCACTGCTGGCGATGCACAGAGTGCCGTGAGAGGGGGGCGGGTGCCTCAGCCGCGCGAGGGGCGCATTCATCGAGGCAAAGAACGTCGTGACGTATCTGGCACCCGCGGTACCTCACCGTTTCTCCCTAGGGAAAGGCAATCATTACAGAGTGGAGGCAATATGCAGAATTTGACCTATCGCATTGCTTCTTTTGCTTTCATCCTTCTACTCGGCTCTGCACCGGTTTCTGCCCAAACCTTCAACCCGATGCCGATGCCGGCTGAACTCACTCCCGGAACCGGGAGGTTAACGATTGACCGCAATTTTAGCGTGGCGCTTGAGGGATATCGCGAGCCGCGGCTGGAGCGGGCTGCCGTTCGCTTCGCGCGTCACCTGGCGATCCAGACCGGCTTGCCGTTAAGCGACACGATTGACTCGGGCGCGGCCCAGGCTACGTTGGTTGTTCACTGCGACCACGCCGGGGAAACGGTTCAATCCATTCGCGAGGATGAATCGTATCAACTCGAGATCACGCCCGCGCACGCTCGCCTGACGGCCCGCACGCCGGTCGGCGCGTTGCGCGGTATGGAGACCTTCCTGCAACTCGTGACGATTGCTCCCACCGGTTTCGGGGCGCCCGCGATGAGCATCGAAGATCGCCCACGTTTCGCCTGGCGCGGCTTCATGATCGACGTGGTTCGCCACTGGATGCCCACGGACGTCCTGTTGCGCAACATCGATGGCATGGCCGCGGTGAAGCTGAACGTCCTGCACCTGCATTTGAGCGACGACCAGGGCTTTCGCATCGAGAGCAAACGGTATCCACGCCTGCAGGAGCGGGCTTCCGGCGGCCTTTACTACACCCAGGTGCAGATCAAGGAGCTGATCGAGTACGCACGCGACCGCGGCATTCGCGTCGTGCCGGAGTTTGATATGCCCGGCCACACCACAAGCTGGCTGGTGGCGTACCCAGAGTACGGCAGCGCTCCAGGGCCGTACACGCTGGAGCATCGCCTTGCTGTAATCGCCAATCCCGCGCTCGACCCCACGCGCGAGGAGGTCTATAGCTTTCTCGATGGGCTTATCGGTGAGATGGCCGGGCTCTTTCCGGATGCCTATTTCCACACCGGGGGCGACGAAGTCAACGGGATCGATTGGGACGCAAATCCTCGCATCACCGCGTTCAAGAAAGCGCACGGCATGAAGGACAACCGCGAGTCGCAGGCCTATTTCACCCGCCGGTTGCAAGCGCTGGTGGCCAAGCACGGCAAAAGGATGATCGGCTGGGACGAGATTCTGGATCCCAACCTTCCCAAGGATATCCTGGTGCAATCGTGGAACGGGCAGAAGACGCTGGCCGACGCCGCGCGCATGGGATTTCAAACCATCCTCTCCACCGGCTACTACTTGGACATGCTGCCCCCCGCCACGGAGATATACACCACGGACCCGATGAAGGGCGAGACGGCAAGCTTGACCCCGGAGCAGCAGTCGCGCATCCTGGGCGGCGAAGCCTGCTTGTGGACGGAGTGGATCACTCCGCAAATTGTCGATTCGCGCATCTGGCCGCGCCTGGCGGTGGTGGCTGAACGCTTGTGGTCGCCTGAAAACGTCAATGATGTGGATGCGATGTATAAGCGTCTGGAAATCATCAGCGGCGACCTCGAGTGGCTGGGCCTCGAGCATCGGTCGAGCTACCCGCTGATGCTTCGGCGGCTGACGGGGATGGGACCCATCGATTCCCTGAAGGTTCTGGCGGATGTGCTTGAACCGCTCAAGAACTACGGGCGTACTCCGTTCCACTACACCGTCGATACGCCACTCAACCGGTTGGTGGATTCAGTGCAGCCGGAGAGCGCCACCGCGCGCGCGTTCGCCGGTTGGGTGGACCATCTGCAAGCCAATAAGGACGCGGTGCGGAAGCAGCTCACCGTGTGGCGAGACAATCATGCCACCCTGCTGCCGCTGCTGCAAGAGTCGGAGTTGCTGCAAGAAGATATTCCACTATCGGAGGACTTGGCGGCATTGGGGCGCGCCGGGCTTGAAGCACTGGACAATCTCGATTCGGGCAAGCCTGCTCCGCCGGACTGGGTGAATGAACAATTGGCCTCGATGGTTCGCGCCGCACAGCCCCGCGCGGAGATGAACCTCATGGTCGCGCCGCCCGTCCGCAAGCTGGTGGAGATGGCGGGGAAAGGAACCTTTTAGCGTTGCAGACCTCGGTGCGCGGGAGCATTTCCTTCGGTCCAAACCTAGTCTGCTTTGAAGAGATCCGGGAGCGCGGGCATCCAGCCCGCCGTCCGCGCCGCAATTGCACGCACGCTGCGGGCAGGATGCCCGCGCTCCCGGCTACTTCATGGTTTCTGGGCGTTCGTCGGCTGACGAACATGAGCGACCGCTCGATGTGCTGCTTGACCCTTTTTGCAGGTTTTCTTGAGCGCGGCGGATGGCTAAGGTTCTCGCGATTGCATAATCGTTCTCGTTACATGCTCTTAAATTTCAAATCTTGAAACTTAAATTGCGGCTCTGCCGCGCTGTGTTCAAATTGAGCCACTCCGGCAAGGTCAGGCTTCCCAGTGCACCCGAGAAATTAAACCTCGTGATACCCTGAACCGCCACCCCGAACCGGAAGAAACCACAGAAGCGCTGGTTCGCGCTCCTTGCTCCACGCCGAGAAACCTGCCAATATTTAAGCCCCAGAGGGGGTTGATTTAGCCCCAAAGGGCCGTCGATTCAGCCCCAAAGGGCTGTTGCTTTAGCCCCGAAGGGGCGAAATAACAAAGCCCAGGCCAACGGCCTGGGTTTAGATTCTCCGCCGATTTTGCCGCAAGCCCTGAAAGGGCGAGATAGGTATTCCCCCATGCCGCAATCGCTCTCGCAACTCTGCGTCCACCTGATCTTCAGCACCAAACATCGCGAGCCGATGTTATTGCCGCCTGTTCGAGAAGACCTCCACGCCTACCTTGCGGCGGTTCTCAATAACCAGGACTCCCCGGCGCTGAAAGTCGGAGGCACGAGCGACCACGTTCATGCGCTGTTTCGATTGTCGAAGAACCTCGCGCTGGCAAGAATCGTGGAGGAAGTGAAGACCGGTTCCTCGAAATGGATCAAGACGCAGGGGCGCGGCTTGGCGAACTTCCATTGGCAAAGCGGCTACGGCGCGTTTTCGGTGAGCGCGGCGGATGTGGAAGAAGTCGTGGAGTACATCGCGCAACAAGAAATCCATCACCGCGTAGCCAGCTTTCAAGAGGAATTCCGGAAGCTCCTGGACGCGCACGGAATTGCCTACGACGAGCGGTACGTGTGGGATTGAAGAGGATTGTTCCGCCCCTTCAGGGCTCCGGTATCGGCCCGGCTCCCGCTGACCCAGGCCTTCAGCCTGGGCTTCGTTAGGTCGCCCCTTTGGGGCTCACGTGCCCATACGTGGAGGGAGAGGAAGAAACGTACAGGAAGCCACAAAACACGCCCCCGTGCGCTACCCGCTCCCTTACTCCAGCCGGTCAGTCCGCGTATAGATAAGAATGTACGCGCCGCCAGAGGGTCTCGGCAGGATAGCCGCACTCTTTGGCAGGCAGGTGCACTCGCTTTATCCGGGCGCACTCCCAGCGCAACGCAGCTTGGATCGAGCCGGCGAGAAGGCCGTTTACCGGCAGCTTGACCGCTCCCGTCCAACTTCCGGGTTGCGTGATCCGGGAGGAACTGTTAGGCGCGGAATCGCAGAATCGCTTCCGCTATGACGACTTCACAGCACTAAACTAGGCGAGCAGTGGCTCTTTTCGGCGGGCCAGAACGTAGACTGCGACCAGGGCAGCGGTGAAGGACGCCGCAGCGCCAATACCGAGCGACCAGCGAGGGCCGAAGTGGTTGGCAACCCAACCGACGATCGGAGCGCCGATCGTCGTTCCCCCCAGTGCAACGCCGACCCGGAGCGCCATCACCCTGCCCCGCATGGATGGTTCTGTCGAGAGCTGCATGATGCTGTTCGTGCCGTTGGTCAAGGTCATGGCAGCCGCGCCGCTGACCACGAGAGCTGCCGCAAACCACCAGTATCCCGGCGCGAGTGCGGCAAGAGTACAGCCCAGCCCGAAGACACCGGCTCCCATCGCGAGAGACGCTAAGCCTGGTTTCTTTCGGCCAGCAGCATACAACGCTCCCGAAAATGCGCCCGCGGCCATGATGGAGGAGAGCAGGCCGAAAGCACGCGCGTCGGAGTGGAAGACATTCACGGCCATCGTAGCGATGAAGATGGGAAAGTTCAGAGCAAAGGTGCCGATCAGAAACACCATGATCAGGATCGCCCTGAGGTCCGGTCTTCTCCACACGTAGCGGAGCCCTTCCAGAAATCCAGATGCGGTGCGATGCGCCCTGGCGCTTGCACGCAGTTCCGAGAGACGGAAGAACGACATCGAGAGCAGCACTGCCGCGAACGAGAGCCCATTGAGAAGAAAAGCCCAGCCGATGCCAACCTTTGCAATCAGCAAACCGGCGACGGCCGGCCCAATCATCTGGGCGGCATTGACCGAGGTTGAGTTCAATGCCACGGCATTGGGAAGGTCCTCATCGCCCACCATCTCTGCCACGAAGGTCTGTCTCACCGGTGCATCCAGCGCCGCGCCGGAACCCGACAGCAAAGCGAACACATACACGTGCCAGAGCCGGATGAATCCTGCGATGGTGAGAACTCCCAGGATGAGCGCCAGCACGCCCATGGTTGCCTGCGTGAGCATCAGGAGCTTGCGCTGATTGAGGCGGTCCGCAGCCGATCCCGTCCAGGGCAGGAGCAGAAGTTGCGGGGCAAACTGCAGGCCCATCACAATACCCAGCGCTGACGCATCGTGATGGGTAAGTTGCGTCAGCACAAGCCAGTCCTGCGCGACGCGCTGCATCCAGGTACCGACGTTAGACACCAGAGCGCCCGCCGTCCACAGGCGGAAGTTGAAGCTTCTCAGGGAGCGAAAGGTTCCGGACACTGGATTCTTCATGGACGCGCCGGCGTGTTGCCCCCATGGAACTGGCCGAAGTGACGCGCCGAACTGATGCTGATGAGCAGCGCGCCCAGGCCGAACGCAAGGATGTGGCTTGTCGCCCGCGGATGGAAAGCGCCGACGTGCGCGACGAGCAGATACCCAACTAGCGCGTTGAAGAATCCCCAAACAACGTTGACCGTTGAAGTGGAGAGCCCTTTGCCGGGTGGTTTGGCGAAGGGGCTCTGGAAGGGACGTCCCATCGTGCCAGCGACAAAATGAGGAATGGCGTTTGCCGTAAAAACGCCCCCAAAGAAGTACGACACAAGCCAAAGCCAATTCATGATGCAGCGTTCCTTTCTTCCAACAATCCTTCGAGTAGCGAGATGATTTCCTTCGTCGACCCTGTCTCACCAACACGGGGAAAAACGTTTCTGATGCTGTACTCGTGCGCCTCCCCCCGAAGATCGGTCATCGCATCGAGTGCGAGGGTCACGTTGAACCCCTGCTCGTAGGCCTGGCGGGCGGTTGCCTCAACGCCGCCAGAGGTCACCACTCCCGCCACAACGACCTGGGTGACGCCTCGCGCCTTGAGTTGGGCTTCAAGATCCGTTGTTGCGAATGCGCCCCAGCTTCGCTTGGTGACGACAACATCGCTCAGTTGCTGATCCAGCTGCGGCAGAAGGTCGGTCCATCCCTCGGAAAACGATGTGTTGCTGCGCGGACCCTGTTCCGTCCGGCCCGGCGCCCGTCCCGCCACATTGACCAGCACGACTGGGAGGTTCTTCGCACGGAAAGCATCTATTAACGCGCGCGTCCGGTCGATGATCTCCCCGATGGGACGAATGAAATTCCCGTTGACGATGCCTTTCTGCAGGTCAATGACAATCAATGCAGTGTTGGGGTCAAGAATAGTAAGCGGCACCGGGTTCTTCTCCTCGGATACAAAGTTGACACGGGTAAGAAGCAAGAGGCAGTGGAGTCAATCGTCGACAAGCCGCGCAAGCACTTCGAGCGCCGCCTGAAGCTTCTCCTGCTCCTGAACAGAGAGCTTCTGCGAGATCCTCGTGGTGAGCCAGTCCTGTCTCGCGGCCCTGCCCTCCTGAAGAAACTTCAGGCATTTGGGCGTGAGAGACATCAGAGTTTGCCGTCCGTCGCTCGGGTCAGGTGCACCACTGACCAGACCGGCCTCTTGCAGCGGTGTAACGATAGCGCTCATGGACTGCGGACGCATCCCTTCCACTCGCGCCAGACTTGAAACCGTGGCCGAACCATCCTGCTCGAGTCGAAGAAGAACAGAGATCTGTGACGGCCTCAGGTCGTTGCGTCCACCATGCTCAGGTAAACGCCGCTTGAGCTTGCCGCCTACCGTACGGATGTCGGCAGCAAGCATCGAAGCGAGCCCGGTCTGAGTAGAAGACTTTCGACTGCTCACCAGATCAATATTTCACATTTACAGGTAACCTGCAAAGTTTAACTGTACACATGTCCAGCCGCCGGCTTGTGGAGCCCTCGCGAGCATGGCCGGTCTGGGAGGCTAGTCCTTATAAACGCGCTTGTGTCCACGAGGGAGTAGTTCCCGGTTGGCCACTCGGACAATATCCGGGCGGTCAGTTGACGATAAGTCGGCAAACCGTAGATGTGACCTCGGGGCGGATAATTGCCGTTCAGGAGGAGAGGCAGGTTCTCATTTTCCGGCCACGGGCACACCGCAGAACGACATCTTGTCACAGGCACGCTTCCTGGCGCGCTCTGGCCAGGCGGGGCGAGGAAACTCGGGAAAATCCGCTCAGTTTTTTGCATTTTCCACTTGACAACTTCACGGACGTGTGATAGCCTATAATCGTGGTCTTGTTATGGACACATTGTCGCAGGTGAGTGCCGGGATGGCCGGATGGGGAAGGAAGAGCAGGATGGTCCTGGGACACTTGAGAGAGAGTGGCTTCACAAAAACAAAAAACAATACGAACGAAGCCAGTATGTTATTGAAAATAAACGAGGCATTTCGAAAACGAACTCAAAACGAACTCAAAACGAACTCAAAACGAACCCCCATTGAGTGCTCAAATGCGTGAAATAGAGCCAAAATTCGAGCTGTTTGACATCGCCCACGTCGGGGCGGGGAACTGGATCGTGGGGGACGAGGGAAGGAGCGAGATTGCCCGACTGGGGGAAACCCTGGGGACCGCGAGAGAACACAAAAATAGCGGGAACAAAGCCAAGAAGTGGCTGAAAACAAAGGACGTCAGTTTTTTGAAGGCTGCAAATCAGGAGTCTTTGACTCGCCAATCGGCACAAATCAGGCCCGGAAGGGAGCAAGGGCAATTTGGGAAAACGAGGTCAGGCTCCGGCGTCGCAAGGCGAAGGCGGGGAAGTGACAAAAAGTCGGCTACACGAGATTTCGGTTTCGAACGTGTCGCTCCTCAGCCCAAACACAGGGACTTTGGCATGGCGGTGCGGACCCCGGCAATGCCATCTCCGCGATCAATCGCATTCCCGCCGAGCGTGAGATCGAGGGGCCCAGGACAATCTAGCGGAGCTGTTCTTGGGTCTGCCCTGTGGCAAACCCGTGGAGCTTGACCTCCACTTTCTGGTCGAGGCTATCGTAGTAGTCTTTCAAAATCCTAATCACCTCAGGTCTGGAGAACTCCGAGGGGACAGGCTTTCCCTCGCTCATCAACTTCCGCAGCATCGTCCCGGATAAGAGCAAACGAGCCCCTCCCTTGTAGTTCCCGTCTGCATCGATGACGGCCTGGCTCTCGTGGGGACAGGTCTTCATTGACGCCATACTGCCGCATTCATAGCAATAGAACGTCCAATCCATGCACAAGGGCCGCAAAAGCAGGGCGTCGGAAGGGATTTCGTTGAAGATCTTCTGGGAGTCGAAGGGTCCGTAGTAGTCGCCCACGCCGGCGTGGTCGCGCCCCACGATGAGGTGAGTGCAGCCGTAATTCTGCCGGAACACAGCGTGCAGCAGCGCTTCGCGCGGACCGGCGTAGCGCATTTCCATGGGGTAACCACCCTGGATTACCCGGTCTTTGCGGAAGTACTTATTGACCAGCGCGTCGATGGCTTTCACTCGCACTTCGGCCGGGATGTCGCCGGGTTTGAGCTTGCCCACGAGTTGATGAATGTAAACCCCATCACAAACTTCGATGGCAATCCAGGCTAGGTAGGCGTGAGAGTTGTGCATGGGGTTGCGGAGTTGCAGAGCGGCCACGGTATTCCATCCGCGTTCCTCGAAGGCCTTGCGGGCTTCCGCAGGCCGCTGATATATACCCTTGAACATCTCGGGGTAGTAGGATTCCGAGAGCACTTTGACAGGGCCCGCAAGATTCACGGATCCCTGCTCCATCACTTTCTGTACGCCGGGGTGCGTCCGGTCGGTAGTGCGGAACACTCGTTTACACTCGAACTCCTTGTCGATGGCAGACTTTTCCGTGACCCTCATCGTGCCCATGATGGATTCAGTTTCAGTGTCCCATAGCGCTACTTCGTCGCCAATCGTAATGGAATCGGCCAGGACTTGAGTGGCCGAGAGGGTAATGGGTATGGGCCAGAAGAGCCCCGCCCGGCTGGGCAGGCTGTAGGTTTCACAACAGCCTTGCCAATCGTCCCTCCCCATAAACCCCTCCAGCGGGGTGAATGCACCAATTCCCATCATGATCAGGTCGCTGGTCTCGCGGCTAGTCATTGGAACTTTTGTCAGGGATTGTGCTTTCGTGCTCTCCTCCTGAAGTTGCGGCCCCTGTAACAGAAGAGGATTGAGTTTTTGACTTCCATGCGGAGAAATCAGATTGCTCATTCGTAACCTCTCAAACGTAAAACTACGCCGTTCCTTCGAAAGGCACACCCTGCTGAGCAAGATATTCGGAATCTTCGCTACCAAAGCCCGACAGTGACTGCGTTGTTCTGAAGCAACAACTCGCAACCGGCGAAGGGAATTATCATAGCACAATGCGGGGGTGGGTATTTCGTGAGGTTCCGCCGGGCTCGCGTGGGAGCCGCATCTCCAGAGCTTTCGGCCAGGCGTGCGCAGCCGCGCGGCGGTGCGTTTCTACAGGAGTTTCAACCCGAGGTAAAGCAAGGTGGTGGCCAGGATCGGGCGGAGGATCTTCTCTGGAAAGCGGGCGCTCAACTTGCTGCCGATCCACACACCAGGCACGGATCCGACCAGCAAGCCTACGAGTAGCTTGTAATTAATCGTACCTAACCCCGCATGGCCGATCGCGGAGACTCCGACGAGGAAAAGGGCGTGCAAGATGTCGGAGCCTACAAGCTTCTTAAGAGGAGTTGTTGGATAGAGGAACGCCAGGCAGGCGATGATCAGGGTGCCGCTGCCCACCGATGTGATGCTCACCAGAAAACCCACCACTAACCCAACGAGTGAAGTCAGCCACCAAGGTCCATGCGAGACTTGCTCCTGGGTCGGCAATTTCAGATATCTGCCCACAACCGCTCGAGCATAAAGTGCCAGGGCCACGCACACCAAGGCCACGCCCAGAACCCCAACAACGACCTTGTCCTCATGCTGGACGCCGGCGCGTCGCAGAATCGCCAACAGCCCAAGGCCGGCGAGGGCGCCAGGAATGCTGCCGATCGCCAGACGCTTGACGATTCGATTGTCGACGGTATGCTGTCGGATGTGAACGACGGAGCCGACGCTCTTGGTGAGTGCGTTCCAAACCAAATCGGTCCCGACGGCCAGTGACGGGCGTGCGATTCGCAGCAGGATCAGCGCCGGGGTCATCAATGCGCCCCCGCCCATCCCGGACATTCCAACCATGAATCCTACAACCAGCCCAAGCACGCTGACCTTGATGTCCATGCCTTACCTCATTATAAGTGGTAGTCCGCGAAGGCGTATGGATAAGAAGAGTTTCCGCTCGGGGTGGCCTGCCTGAGGAATGGGCCGGCAAGCAAGTGTCCGAAGCCGGCCTCTAGCCGCAAGTGAACGTTCACGTCGTAGGTCCCGTAAGGGTCGCTTTCCTTGTCGATGTCCTTGCTAGTCGCGCCGCCTTTGTTCCTCCTCACCAAAGGAGTTTCAATCCCAACTGAATCTGCCGCGAACTGGTCGAGGTCGACGTGATCACGCCGGCCGTGGGCGATGGACCCCCCGTGGCCGCAGTGAACACAACTGGATTCGGCGTGTTGAGGTTCGCGTGGTTGGGCAGGTTGAAAAATTCGGCCCGAAATTGCAGCCTCAAGCGCTCCGAAAACGAAATATCCTTCGCCAGCGATAGGTCGGTTTCCGCGAGTGCCGGCCCCCCCAAGAAATTGCGCGGCGCGTCGCCGTACGTGCCGGCCAGCGGCGGGATGAAGTCCGCCGTGTTGAAGTAACGATTCGGGCCGCCTAGGATAAGCCGCCCCGTGAAATTCGGATCCAAGGACGGCCTCACCGGATTGCGGCCGTCGCCATCGTTCGAAGGGTTGTAGGACAATTGTGGTGTAAACGGCAGCCCGGATTGCAAAGTCTCAATTCCGCTGAGCTGCCAATTTCCGATGAAGCGCTCCGCCCAGGGATTCCCTTGAACGGACTTGGCGCGTCCAAACGGGAGGTTATATGTCGCATTGATGACTGCGGCGTGCCGGATGTCGAAAGAGCCCCGGCTATAGTCCAGCCGGGGGCGAAGGGGGTTTGAAGCGAACGCCGGGGAATTCGTCGCGATGCTGGTGTTCAAGCTGTCACCGTCGTCGAGTGCCTTGGAGTAAGTGTAGACGGCGCGAAGCGCAAATCCTCGACTGAAATGGCGACGGGCGTCCACCTGAAGTGCGTTGTAGGAACTAACGCCCTCGGAGAACCAATGTGTCGAATTCGTCAAGGTGTTGTTGGCGAGCGGCGCGTTGGCTGGGTTGTACCATGTCCCCGCGGGATAGCTCGCGGGGCACGGAGATGCCGGGCATATCGTCGGGAACGGGACGTTGGCGTCTATCGAGAGGATTTCGTGATAGCCATGCGACCCGATGTAACCCGCACTCAGCGTAGTGCTGGGGGAAAGCTGTTGTTCGATTTTCAGTGTATAAGACTCAACCGTGGGCGTCTGTAGGTTGGGCTGCACGCCGCTCGGGACGATTTTTGCACCCGCGTACAACGCATCGGGTGCGATGCTCGAAAATGCCAAACTCTTGGCCGCAAAGACAGTATTGAAGGGAGCGACTTGGTCCAGTCGATAATCTAAGGCGTCGTTCAACGCATAATATAGACCGAAGCCGGCATGGACCACTGTTTTCCTTGAGCCGAAGGGCGACCAGGCAACTCCCACCCGGGGTGCGGGCAGGAACTTCGCGTTGTTCGCCGAGAAGACAGAATGGCCAACCAGCGGCTGAGTTTCCAGCACGCCATTTGCATCGAAGACGTAGTTCGACGCACGTCCCCAGGCCTCGTTCCAACCGTTAGTAAACTCGCCGCGGAAACCGAGCCGGATTTCCAAGCCCGGTTTTAGCTTGATTGCGTCCTGCGCAAAAAAGGCTCCCTCGAGTGAACGCCAGGACAAGGGGGTGTAGGACGGCGCGTAGGTGTAAGTACTCACCGTGCCTTTTAGGAAGGTTTGCAGGCTGGAGAACGAAGCCTGGCCGTATTGATCTTGGACGAGGTTGTCGTTGGACTGGATTCGCTGCAACCAGCCGCCGAGACTAAGCAGATGGCGGCCATGTGTGAGCGAGACCTCATCATGGGCCGTGACAAGGTTGCGCGCCTGCGAGAGGTTGCTTCCCGCATTCGTGCCGCCGTTGGTGAGTTGGGACGCGCCATTGAGCGTCGTGCCCCCGCCGATCACTATGGTTCCAACGGGCTGTTCTTCATGGATCCAGCCGCCCGGTACTGAGGCCGCCGGCCCGGAAACTCCGCTGTTGAAATAGAAAGCTCCGCGCGAAAATCCGATCGTGCCCTTGTTGAGCAAGCCCGATGAAAAGACATGTGTCTCGCTTAAGCTCGCCACCTGCTCCCGCAGGAAAACTTCAGACCAACTGAAAGGGTTGCTCGTCGGCGTATGGGCTTCGCTGTCATCCCCAGTGTAAATGGCGACGAGGGAATCCTTATCCGAGATGGTTTGGTCGAACCTCGCCGTTCCAAAATCCTCCCGGATGTGCTGCAAGGGATTGCTGAAAGCCTCCGCGATTCCACTTTGTGCCCCGGTCGAAGTCAGAAGCTCCGGCCCATTGGCCACGGGCCAAAGATTGAGCAGCGGCAGAATGCCGGACGCCGCGGCTGCGCGGGAGGTTGCATCCGGCACGAGCGTAACGTCGCTCAAGCCGAGGACCTGCCGGAATCCTTCGTAATTCCCAAAAAGGAATGCCTTGTTTTTCTTGACGGGCCCGCCCAGCGAGCCTCCGAACATATTCCGGCGGAATGGCGGAATGTTCGCCCCATCAAAGAAATTCCGGGCGTCCAGAGCACTGTTGCGCAGGAACTCGTAGATGTCACCATGCATCTCATTCGTGCCGGAGGTCGTCACGATGTTAATCTGAGCCCCGGGGCGCTTGCCGTATTCAGCGCCGTAGGTGTTGGCAACGACGGCAAACTCACGCACCGCGTCAACACCCAAGAGCTGACCGCTTGCCCCGCCCGGGGTGTTGTTGATTTCGGAGGCACTCGTGAATTCCACCCCATTGAGGAGAAACAGGTTCTCCTGCGGGCGGCGGCCCGAAACTGCAAACATGTTCCCGATCACCGAGTTTGATGCGCCCACGCCACCGCTCCGCTGCGAGGTGTAGTTGATCGCGCCGGGGTTCAATGTGAGCAACTGGTCGTAGCTGCGGCCGTTCAGCGGCAGGTCCCGCACTTGGCGCCCGCTGACGAGTCCGGACGCATCGGAGGTGCTCGTCTCCGCTCGGGACGGGACCGCCTCGACTTGAATGGCCTCACGAACCTTAGCGAGAGGCAGTGTCAAATCAACGGTGGCGTGCTGGCCCAGTACGAGCGAGACGGTCCGCTGGGCCTGCGAGAAGCCCGCCTGGTTGGCGGTAACCTCGTACGCCCCGACCGCGAGCAATGCAGCCTCGAATCGGCCGGAGTCGTCGGCCACCGTGCTGCGAGTCGCACCGGTTTCTGTGTTGATGATCTTCACCGCTACGTGAGGGATTGCGCTGCCAGTCGCATCCGTGACAGTTCCAGATATCGTGGCCTCTCCTTGAGCTCGCGCAGCGGATGCCGCCATTAAGGACAGTACGGCAGCCATTACCAACCCCAAAGGCCTCATGCCCGCCAATCGCCGCTTCCGTTCTTGAGATTGCATCAATGCTCTCCTTTTGGACTTTGTAACCGTACCCCGCTTTTCTGCGTTCATGGTATACCCGCCATTGGTTATTCTTCGGCTGGAACCGGACACCTCAATTCTGCGCAGGTCGCCTTTACCGAAGAACAGCCTCCATCAGTTTCCCCGCGGGACGCCGCAAGTGCGCATAGGTTCCGCGAAAAGTGAATGTGTGTCTACGTACCCTATCATAATAGTAGAGTATAAGAATGCCCCCGGGGCGCTGTCAATAGAAAACTCCATCAAGTCCATCGGACCGATTGACTAACTGTCAATTACCCAGAAAAACAGCCTCTTGACATTAGCCGGCGAAAACCTTAGTAAGTAGATAGACCTATGAGAATTTCAAAGAAGGGCCTTTATGCGCTGGAGGCGATGATCAGACTGGCGCGAAACTATCCTCAGTCGACGAAAATTTCCAATATTGCGGCCGCCGAAGACATCCCGCAGAAGTTCCTGGAGTTAATCCTCCTTGATCTGAAGACGGCGCGCTTCGTCGACAGCCTGCGGGGCGCGCAAGGCGGATACTTGCTGCGGAGACCGCCCCGGGACATTTTCCTGGGCGAGATCATCCGCGCCATTGATGGGCCGCTGGCTCCGATTGCGGATAACGAGTCATTGAAGCGGCTGGTAAAGGACGATAAGAAGCACAGCGCTCTTTACCGGGTGTTTCTTGACGTTCGTGACGCGGCCGCTAAAATTCTGGACCACACCTCTTTGGCGCAACTGGCGGGCCGTCCCGGCGGATCCTCCCGCTCATGAAGGCGCCGGTTCCTGCTACCGGCCGTGGTTGGCTTGATATGAGCCCTCTGTCAAGTCTTCCTGGCCGTGTCCGCAGCGAATCTGCCGCCATGGCGCGATATCTCACCCCTGTGATTTCTCCTCTATGCGCAGTCTCTCGCGCCACCGGACGACTTCACCGATTACCAGTGTGGCCGGCGGTTGGAATTGCGCGCGCTCAGCCTCCTCTGCGATATTTGCTAAAGTTGCCACCAGCACGCGCTCGTCAGGCCAGTACGCCATCTGGATCAAGGCGGCAGGAGTGGCCGGGTCGCGCCCGTGTTCTATCAAGCGGGAAGCAATCCGGCCCAGATTACGGACGCCCATGAGGAACACCAGGGTGTCAAGCTTGCTCAGGGCAGCCCAGTCCAACCGGTCCTCATCGCGGTGAGCCTCATGGCCGGTGGCAATGACTACACAAGAAGCGACATCCCGGTGCGTCAGCGGAATACCGGCGTGCAGGGGAGCGGCAATAGCCGAGGAGACCCCAGGAATGACCTCGAAGGGCACACCGCTCTCGGCAAGGTGTGCAGCCTCTTCACCGCCACGGCCTAGAACGAACGGGTCGCCTCCCTTCAGACGCACCACCTGCTTCCCCTCACGCGCCTTTCTTACGAGAACTTCGTTCACTTCTTCCTGGCGTGAATGGCGGCGACCCGCCGGCTTGCCGATGTAAATTCGCTCGGCAG
>Ga0326727_10003856_pt1 | contig 46759 bp, 35 predicted proteins | sample MB2enrmetagenome_FD_207643 | JGI IMG/M metagenome (GOLD analysis project Ga0326727, IMG submission 207643) | Lab enriched peat soil microbial communities from McLean, Ithaca, NY, United States - MB29MY | ecosystem: Environmental > Terrestrial > Soil > Wetlands > Peat | place: USA: New York... | reverse complement strand
AAGGGGTAGGCCCATTAGTAATCATCGAATTCACCGATCGGCAACTGGACGCTGGGAGGAGCGCGACGGCGGCGCGTGGCGGTGGCCATCGTGGCGGCGTTCGCCGAAGAGGGCGCCCGATGCCCGCGTCCGGCTCAGCACGCGCATGGTGAGCTCAATGCGATTGTCCACGCCGGCCTTGCGCATCAGCCGGCCCACATGGGCCTTCACGGTGCGCTCCTCAATGCCCAGATGACGGGCGATCTCCCGATTGGAGCGGGCCTGCAGGATCAGGTCCAGGACCTGGCGTTCGCGCGCGGTCAAGTGGGGGTTGGCGTTGGTGAGGCTGGAGTCGGGAAGTTTGAGCAGCCGGTCGATGAGTTTGGAGAGCAGCCGGCGCGGCGCCCAGATGGAGCCGGCGGTGACCACCTCGATGGCGGTGCGCACGGTCTCTGGACCTGCGGTCGATTCCAGGTAGGCCCTGGCCCCGGCAACGATCGAATCGAGGACCAGTTCGTCGTTGCCCTCCGGGCCGATCACAATCAGCTTAAGAGAGGGACGCGCGCGGCGAATGGTCTCCAGAATCTCCAACCCGCCGGAGGAAGAATGCAGGTCCACCACCAGATACTCGAGCCCTGGGCGGCCCAGCAACTCGTTGATGCTCCCTGAGACCGGAAGCAGAGGGGGCTTCACTTGCCCGGGGGGCTGCTCAAAGACGCTGGCGAGCCCTTCCAGCCGGATGGGTTCATCGGACACCAGGCCTATATGGATTGGATCGAGATTGCGAATCGACGGCATCTTGCTCTCCCACCAGTTAGCAGGCGAACTGGGCCCGGCGCGAGCAGGGAGCGCGCTTTGCTCTCCTCGCCGCACACACTCATACCGCTCGTCAAACCAGGCCATGGGGCACTTGCAGTTCCTACAGCTTTGGAAATGCAATTCCTTGTCGCTTCTGGCAATTGCCCTTGCGATCGGCGCAGCCGATCCCGCGGGCTTCATCGGAGCGGAAAAACAGAATCCGGCACAGCTCTCAGTTGGCGTAAACCCTGGCCGGCGGCGAAGTGGCATTCGCAATCTCGAGAGTCGCGAATCCCTCTCATTCCGGCCGGAATGGCGTTACGGTCACAAAGACTTCGCAACGCGCATAGGTCGACTATCCAACGCAGATCGTCAGTACATCCTGGGGTTACGAAAGTATCCACTGGATCGCGCCAAGGCAGATCCATTTGGCGGCACGATCACCGGGTCGGCGCAGACGGATACAAACAAGCGCTCGTCAACGGCCTTTGGATCGAGGAAGACGCTGTTCATATCGCGAAGCTCTTGAACTCGCCGGAGACGCGGAGGTCATAGCCATAAGAGGACAGCCCCTAAGAGACTAAGCCGTCATGCACTTGCCTTTCGCTGAAGGGCCCGATCATCCAACGGCCGATGGCCTGTTCCCGTATCCGACGGCCACTCTGAGCCGACATGCTCCACCCGTTCCGGAATCAATTTTCCTGTCCGGAGAAAGAACGGGTTGTTCTGTCTGAAAACTTGTATGAACGATATTACCAGAAACCTATGGAATTCATAAGGGAAACGGCGAAGATTTGGCTGCCGGCGGTTGCGGACGAGCTCCCAGGATGCACCGTTGCCGGCTTTTCGGCAGGTTTCTCGAAGAGAAAGTCGCGCGCAGCGATTGGCGCTGCTCCCCATTCGCGTTAAAATCTATGGCATCATGACGGTGGGGCGTAGTACAGTCAATGCAGTCGTGCCCACGAGGTTACCCCATTGATTAAGCAGGACATCGTCCATCAAGTAATCGAGCGCACGGGCCTGCCGCGGACCAAGGCAGAGGCCGCGGTGGATGCGGTCTTCGAAGGCCTGAAGCAGGCTCTCACCGCCGGAGAGCGCATCGAACTGCGCGGATTTGGCGTCTTCAGCGTCCGCGCCCGCAAAACCGGGATCGGCAGAAATCCCCGCACCGGCACCGAGGTCAGCATCACACCCGGCAAAGCAGTGCGCTTCAAGCCGGGCAAGGAACTGCATGCGCTGGAGACCGGCGCGCCCGGCAAGTAGGGATCCGCCGGAGAAAGGCCGCGCCTGGCTCCATGCTCGTTCGCAATGTTCACGAGCGCGAGTTCCCACAGCCTCGGGCTACTGTGGGCCCGCTGATCGACTCCCTTGCCAGCAACGAAGACCGGCTGTGGCCGCGCGGCAAATGGCCGCCGATGCGCTTCGACCGGCCCTTGGCAGTGGGCGCTGTGGGCGGCCACGGACCTGTCAGGTACTCCGTCGAGGAGTACCGCCCCGGCCAGGCGATTTTCTTCCGCTTTTCCGCTCCGCGCGGCTTCAACGGAACGCACTGCTTTGAAGTTGAGGATCGACAGGGGAAAGCCATTCTGCGCCATCGGCTGGAGATGCGCGCAACGGGTCCGGCTCTGCTGAGCTGGCCGTTGTTCTTCCGCCCGTTGCATGATGCCTGCCTCGAAGACTGTATGGACCGCGCCACGGCTTCCCTTGGAATCGCTCTTGAGCGTCCGGCGCGCTGGTCGATCTATGTGCGTCTGCTTCGCGCCGCCCGGCGGGTGATCTTGAACTTCGTGCGGGAATAATCGTTGGACGCCCGGCGGTCATTCCAGAGCGCACTTGTGCATGGCTCTGATCTTTGCTACCGTGAGATGTCCCGAAAAAAAGGAGAAGGTAGATGCGAACATTAAACCTGTGTGCGGCTACAGCATTGTTCTTCGCCTTGATCGTAACCGCCGGTTGCGGCGCCCGGAAGGTCTCGGGCAACCTCTATGTGACCTCGGCCGGGGATATGATCAAGTTCTTCAACAACGGGAAAGCTGTGGAAGTAAACGGAATGTTCGGCATGATCTACCCGCGTCAATCGGTGTATATGGGTGAGGATGGAATGTCTCCCCGCACGAATTGCACCTACAAGCAGGCCGGGGTCAACGTCACCCTGACTTGTGATGGGGGAGAAAGGGCTGACTTTACTGTCAATGCCGATGGATCGCTCAATGGACCGCCGGAGGGTATGTGGGGGGACGCCGCGTTCTCACACCTAAACCTGAAGAAATAGCTGCCGGTTGCCGAAACCTGCGATTCTTCTTCGTCCCAAAGGTAGGCAACCAACCCCATTCGCTATCCACGCCGAAAGTGGTCCGCCCCACAGCGGGCGCCTCACATCAGCCGCAGCGCATCCACGTCGACGACGAGATTGCGGCGCGGAATCGCGGCCTCATCGGCGTGGGCCAACATCCCGCGCAGGGCCGCGTTCAGCGCCTTGCGCGAGGCGGCCTTGAGGATCATGTGGAACCGGTAGACGCCCTTGATGCGGGCGATGGGCGCGGTGCAGGGTCCGAGCACGCGCACGCCCTCCGGCGCGGCCTTCTGGAACCGCTTGCCCAGCTCCGCAGACCATCCGGCGGCTTCTTCCAGCTTCTGCGACTGCACCAGGACGTTGGCGAGCACGCTGAAGGGCGGGTAATGCATCCAGCGGCGGTACTTCAATTCCCGCTCCACAAAGCTCAGGTAATCGTGGCGGCTGGCGGCCAGGATCGCATAGTGGTCCGGGTAGTAGGTCTGCACCACCACGCGGCCGGGCAGCTCGCCGCGGCCGGCGCGGCCTGAGACCTGGGTCATCAACTGGAAGACGCGTTCGGCGGCGCGGAAGTCGGGCATGGAGAGCGCGTGGTCGCAACCCACCACGCCCACCAGCGTGACGCCGTGAATGTCGTGGCCCTTGGCGATCATCTGGGTGCCCACGAGGAGGTTGATCTCGCCGCAGTGGAGGCGCGCCAGCAGCCGCTCCAGATCGGCGCGCCCGCGAACCGTATCGCGGTCCATGCGGCCGATGCGCGCGGTGGGAAATATCTCCGCCAGCCGCTCTTCGCCTTGCTCCGATCCGGCGCCAAGGTAGTAGAGGTGCTCGCTGTCGCACTTGGGGCAGCGGGCGGGAACGGTGCGGTGGAAGCCGCAGTAGTGGCATTCCAAGCGCTGGCCGGCGCGGGCCACTCCCGCATCGTCGCCCGGCGGCTTGTGATGAGTGAGCGAGATGGCGCAGTTCTGGCACTCCAGCTTTTCGCCGCAGGCCCGGCAGATAACGGCGAAGGAATAGCCGCGGCGGTTGAGCAGGATGAGGGCCTGCTCGCCGCGGTCGAGGGCCTCGCAGGTCTGATCGATGAGGGCGCGGGAAAAAAGCTGCTCGCGGCCCGTCTCCTGAAACTCGCGGCGCATGTCGACCAGCTCCACCGAGGGCAGCGGGCGGTCCATCACGCGGTCGCGCAGCTCGATGCGGGCGTACTTGCCCTGGACGGAGTTCTGCCAGCTCTCCAGCGACGGTGTGGCCGACCCCAGCACCACCACGGCGCCCAGGAGCTTGGCGCGCATCACGGCCACGTCGCGGGCGTTGTAGCGGGGCGTCTCCTCCTGCTTGTAGCTCTGGTCATGCTCCTCGTCGACCAGAATCAATCCCAGATTGGGCGCGGGGGCAAAGATGGCCGAGCGGGTGCCGACGACGATGGGCGCTTCGCCCCGGCGAATGCGGCGCCATTGCTCGCTGCGCTCCTCCGGGGTGAGCGCGGAGTGAAGCAGGGCGACCTTTTGCCCGAAGGCGGCGTCGAGCAGGCCGGCCATCTGCGGCGTCAGGCCGATCTCGGGCACCAGCAGGATGGACGACAAGCCGCGATCCAGCGCGCGCTGCATGGCGGCCAGGTAGACGGCCGTCTTGCCCGACCCCGTAACGCCGTGAATGAGAAAGGGGTGGAATCCTCCCAGCGCCGTGGCCAAATCGGCCAGCGCGTCGGTCTGCGGCTCGTTGAGGCGGAAGGGCGCGCCGGCCGGCGGAATGCCGCCAAGGCGAAAGGCCGCCGGGCGCTCGTCGATGCGAACCAGGCCGCGCCGGACGAGCGTTTGCAGCGTGGAAGAAGGCAGGTCCTTGCTGCGCAATTCGGCCAGTGGCAGCTCACCGCCTCGGGCCGCCAGCTCAGCCAGGATGGCCTGCTGCTTCACGGTCAGCGCGGGCAGCCGGCCCTCGGGGATGAGCACTGCGAAACGCTCCATGCGGCGGGCATCGCGCTCGACGGCAGCCGTTTCGCGGGCGATCCACTTCTTGCGCACCAGGCCGGCGAGCAGCGGAAGCGTAGCCGCGGTTGCGGTGCGCAGCGTGGAGACTTTGACCGGCTCGCCGGACGCCAGGCGGCTGAGGACGCGATGCTCCAGATCCTGCTCTTCGGCGCTGAGCTTGCCGCGCCGCTTGGCGCTGCCGTTCTTCACGAGACTAGGTATGGGTGCCCCAGGTCTCGCTTTTGAGACCTGGGAGTTTCCCGCGTCTCCGTCCAAGCTGCCGGCCAGCACGTCGCGGCCCAGGTCGGTGATGCGGTAGTAGACCGTTCGCCGGACCTCGGCCATCAGCGGCAGCATTCCGCGCAGCACCTCGCCCAGCGGGGCCAGGTAGTACTGAGCCATCCACTCGGCCAGCGCGAGCAGATCGCCGCTCAACAGCGGCTCATCGTCCACAACCGCCTCAAGATAGCGGACCTCGAAATCCGCGGGGGCTTGGACGTTGACAGCGGTCACCACGCCGATCAGCTTCTCGTTGCGGAAAGGGGCAATCACCCGTGCTCCGCGCCGCGGAAGCTGGTCCTCGCGCACCGCATAGGTGAAGGTGCGATCCAGCGGGACGGGCAACGCGACTTCGCAGCAGGCGGGCATGGGAGACATGAATCAGTGTAGGGGATGGGGGCGGACGAGGGTGGGCCTGTGAATATCACCCATTTCGGGCATTGCAATCCGGGCCGCACGCATTACAATCCATTCGACATGACCCCCAAGACCGCATCCCCCGCTATTTCTGTGCCCGCCGCTTCGCCGAGCGCTTCGCCCATCACCCCTGGCCCCATCACCATGTCGATCGACATTGGCGGTTCGGGGCTGAAAGCCATGCTGCTGGACCCGGCGGGCAAGCCGGTGGGCGAGCGCCAGCGCGTGCTCACCCCGGAGGTGCCCACTCCGGATGCGGTGCTGGCCGGGCTGGAAGAATTGCGCAAGCTGATGGGCGACTTCGACCGGGTTTCGGTCGGCTTTCCCGGCGTGGTCAAGCACGGCGCCACCTTCGGCGCCTTTAACCTGCATCCGCTGTGGGCGGCGGGCTTTCCGCTTCAGGCGGAGCTGGAGAAGCGCTTCAAGAGGCCCGTGCGCGTGGGCAACGACGCCGACGTGGCCGGCTACGGCGCCATCAAGGGCCACGGCGTGGAGCTGGTGCTTACGCTGGGCACAGGGCTGGGCTCGGCGCTGTTCACCGACGGCCATCTTTGTCCCGGCCTGGAGCTGGGCCACCACATCTGGCGCAAGAAGGGCATGACCTACGAGGACTACCTGGGCCGCCGCGGGCTGGACAAGTTCGGCAAGGCGCGCTGGAACGATTTCATCGAAGCCGCGATCAAGGAGACCGAAGCCCTGTTCAACTGGGACCACCTCTACATCGGCGGCGGGAATACAAAGAAGATTCTCTTCACACCGGCCAAGAACGTGAGCATCGTCTCCAACGAGAGCGGGCTGCTGGGCGGTGTGATGCTGTGGCGGGATCAGGGGTGAGGGAGGGGTTCCTCGGCGCCCCAATGAACCTGCCGAGTTTGCTTATGGATGCCTCGATTGGGGGCCGGGGATGTTCAACCTTCTTGTGAAGTACGGACCGTGGGCTGACGGCCGTGACAAGATGCCCGATGCTCGCGTGCTCGAGTCTACAGAGGGGCCGCTGGTTGAGAGGTTCATGCCGCGAGGCCAGCTTGACTTTGAAGCGTTGGTTGACCTCCCTGCCTTATTCGTCGAAGAGACATCGGGGAAGGGCGCTCAAGTCGCCCGCGTCGGCGCCATCACCGGCGCAAGAATAAGCGGACGCAACGTCGTACTTGATTACACATTCGACCTCGGAATTCCAGCGGTTCCAAACAGCGCTTTGCGGGGGATTGCGGCAGAGCTGGACATCGGCGACGCCGAGTTCTCGCGAACGCATTGGTCCGTAAAGAATTCAGACCTCTGCCGGGCTCTGCTCAGGAACTCCCAGCCACGCCGCCAGCGGCCGAAGGCCTTTCAGTTGCCGGAACTCGCGGATATTGAACCCAGCCTCATGTCCGCGATGATGCCTTGCCATCATGGCTTCGATGCCGTTTTTGCCGCCCTTCGGTGCGCAGCGGAAACAGCCGGTCTCCGCTGCCAAAGAGCAGACGACCTTTGGGAGAACCCCGCAGCCGTTCAAGACGTCGTTTCCCTGATCGACAGATCCTGCCTGATCGTCTGTGACTGCACGGGCCGGGATCCGAACGTTTTCTATGAGATTGGGATCGCGCACGCGCTAGGACGCGAAGTCATCCTGATTACGCAAGCCGAGCCGGATATTCCATGTGACCTGAGGCATCTGGGATTCGTCCATTACGTCAACAACGGCGAAGGTCTCAACGGACTCTGTGAACACCTGAAGCCTCGATTGTCTGAGCTTGCGGTTGGAAGCTCTTCGACATCTTGAATTGAAGCGGCAAAGGGCGGATTTGTCTGGTCCGGAGACCGTTGGCCCGCAGGCGGAGCCCTGGTCGATCGCGGTGCTGGTCTGCGGCAGATGGCAGCTCCAGGGAAGCAAGGCGGGGCGCGGCGAAGCGCGCAGTGACCCCCCGTCGAGCTTCGATCGGTCAGCCCATGGCGGCGGTTCGGCACTGTGCACAGAGCTTCCGAAATCGATTTCGGGGGGGCGCTGGACGCCCAAACCGGCCCCGGCGGCGCACGGAATCTCGGCAGAAAAACGAAATTTTCGGTATATTAAAGATTCAGGTTAGTCCCGACCGGGGCCCGGCCTGCTCCGGCAAGCCTCTCCAAGAATGACCGGGCGATTTTCCTCGAAGGGAATCGCGCGGGTTTGGTGTCTTCCCGGCTAGCCAACGCACTCCGCAGCGCAGAAGATTCATCGAAAAGGGTTGCCATGAACACATCGGACAAATCGGATCGCCGTCTCCGCACACCTCTACCGCAGGGTCTCTATCATCCGCGGAATGAGCACGATGCCTGTGGAATGGGACTGGTCGCCAGCATTCGCGGCGAGAAGAGCCACGAGATCGTCCGCAAGGGCCTTGAGGTGCTGATCAACCTGACGCACCGCGGCGCGGCGGGCTGCGACCCGGAGACGGGCGATGGCGCCGGCATTCTGATTCAGATTCCGCACGACTTCTTTGCGCTCGACTGCGGCGAACTGGGGACACAGCTGCCGGGACCGGGCGAATACGGCGTGGCCATGGTTTTTCTCCCCGTGGAGAGGCACAGCCGCTTGCAGTGCGAGGGCGTCTGCGAGCGCATCGCGAGGGAAGAGGGCCTGACAGTTCTGGGCTGGCGCGATACGCCCATCAACATCGACGCGGTGGGCCGCGAAGCCCGCGCCTCCCAGCCTTACATCGAACAGCTCTTCGTGAGCCGGCCGGCGGGGTTGGAGGAGGATGCCTTCGAGCGCCTCCTGTACAGAATTCGCCGCCGCACCGAAAACGAGATCGAGGCCTCCGAGATCGAGGACAAGGAGACCTTCTACATCCCCTCGTTCTCCTGCCGCACCATCGTCTACAAGGGGCTGATGCTGGCGCCGCAGATTGAGAGGTTCTACTACGAGCTGGCCAATCCCCTGGTCAAGAGCGCGCTCGCCCTGGTCCACCAGCGCTTCTCGACCAACACCTTCCCCAGCTGGAAGCTGGCGCATCCGTACCGCTATGTGGCGCACAACGGCGAAATCAACACCATCCGCGGCAACATCAGCTGGATGAACGCGCGCCAGTCGGTGATGGAGAGCCCGCTTTACGACGGCCAGATCGCCAAACTGTATCCGGTGATCACGCCCGGCAGCAGCGACTCCGGCTCCATCGACAACGCGGTCGAGTTCCTCTTCCAGTCGGGCCGCTCGCTGCCCCACGTCATGGCCATGCTGATTCCCGAGGCCTGGTCCGGCAACCCGGACATGGACGAGGACAAGCGCGCCTTTTATGAGTACCACGCCTCGCTGATGGAGCCCTGGGACGGCCCGGCGGCGATCGGGTTCACCGATGGCCGCGTGATCGGCGCTACGCTGGACCGCAACGGCCTGCGCCCCGGCCGCTACGTGGTCACCAAGGACGACCTGGTGGTGCTGGCCTCCGAGGCCGGCGTTCTCGACGTTCCCCCGGAAGACGTGCTCAAGAAGGGCCGCCTCCAGCCGGGCCGGATGTTCCTTGTGGATACGGTCCAGCAGCGCATCGTCTCCGACACCGAGATCAAGAAGCAGCTGGCAGGCCGCCAGCCCTACGCAACCTGGCTCAAGGAGCAGCAGATCACGCTCGACCATCTGCCTGAGCCTTCGCGGGTGATCGCGTCGAACCACGAAACGCTGCTGCGCCGGAAACGGGCCTTCGGTTACAGCGAGGAAGACCTGAAGGTGCTGCTGGTGCCGATGTGCTCGACCGGCCAGGAGCCGGTGGGCGCCATGGGCACCGATGTGCCGCTGGCGTGCCTCTCGGATCGCCCGCAGCCGCTGTTCAACTACTTCAAGCAGCTCTTTGCGCAGGTGACCAATCCGCCCATCGATCCCATCCGCGAGGAGCTGGTCATGTCTTTGATCAGCTACATCGGCACGGAGCGCAACATTCTGGACGAGGCGCCGGACAACTGCCACACGCTCAAGCTGCCGCATCCCATCCTGACCAACCGGGACCTGGAGAAACTGCGCCGCGTCTCCTCCGGCGATCTGCTGGCCACCACCTTGCCGGCGCTCTTCCGCGCCGAGGATGGCGAGCGCGGACTCAGGCACTCGCTCGAAGATCTGAGCAATCGCGCGGCTCATGCGGTGAACTCCGGTTACACGCTGCTGATCCTCTCCGACCGCGGCGTCGATCCCACCTACGCGCCCATACCCAGCCTGCTGGCCATGGCCGCCGTGCACAACCGGCTGGTGCGCGACGAGACCCGCACCCAGGTGGCGCTGATCATCGAGAGCGGCGAGCCGCGCGAGGTGATGCACTTCGCCCTGCTCATCGGCTACGGCGCCAGCGCCATCAATCCCTACCTGGCGATCGAGACTGTCCACGACTTGAAACGGCGCAACCTGCTGCCCGCCAGCCTCACGGCCGAACACGCCGAGAAGAACTTCATCAAAGCCATCAATAAGGGGCTGCTCAAGACCTTCTCGAAGATGGGCATCAGCACCCTGCAAAGCTATCGCGGCGCGCAGGTCTTCGAGGCCGTGGGATTGAATAAGCACTTAGTCGACGCTTACTTCTCGGGCACCGCGTCGCGCATCGAGGGCGTAGGCCTGGACGTGCTGGCGCGCGAAGCGCAGCTCAAGCACGCTTACGCCTTCCAGCCGCTCACCGAGTCGGAGACCGATCTGATGGTCGGCGGCCAGTATCAGTATCGCGAGGGCGGCGAGTATCACCTGGTGAACCCGCTCACCATCGTCGCGCTACAGCAGGCAGTGAGACAGAACAGTTTCGCCACCTTCCAGGAGTACAGCGATCTGATCGACGAACAGAGCCGCAACCTGTGCACGCTGCGCGGCCTGTTCAAGCTGAGATACGCCGACAAGCCCATCCCGCTCGATAAAGTGGAGCCGGCCAAGGAGATTGTCAAGCGCTTCACGACCGGCGCCATGAGCTTCGGGTCGATCAGCAAAGAGGCGCACGAGACCATGGCCATCGCCATGAACCGGCTGGGCGGAATGTCGAACACCGGCGAGGGCGGCGAGGACGAGGAGCGCTTCAAACCCGACGCCAACGGCGACTCGCGGCGCAGCGCCGTGAAGCAGGTGGCCAGCGGCCGCTTTGGCGTTACGGCCAATTACCTGGTCAACGCCGATGAACTGCAGATCAAGATGGCGCAGGGGGCCAAACCCGGCGAAGGCGGACAGTTGCCTGGCCACAAGGTGGATGAGATCATCGCCAAGACCCGCCACTCCATCCCCGGCGTGGGCTTGATCTCGCCGCCGCCGCACCACGACATTTACTCCATCGAAGACCTGGCGCAACTGATCTACGACTTGAAGAACGTGAACCCGCAGGCGCGCATCGCCGTCAAGCTGGTTTCTGAGGTGGGCGTAGGAACGGTGGCTGCCGGCGTTTCGAAGGCTCATGCCGATACGGTGCTCATCTCCGGCGACAGCGGCGGCACGGGCGCTTCGCCGCTCAGCTCCATCAAGCACGCCGGGCTGCCCTGGGAACTGGGCCTGGCTGAGACGCAGCAGGTGCTGCTGCTGAACGACCTGCGCAGCCGCATCCGGGTGCAGACCGACGGCAAGCTGCAGACCGGCCGCGATGTGGTGATCGCCGCGCTGCTGGGCGCCGAAGAGTTCGGTTTCTCCACTATGCCGTTGATTGCCATGGGCTGCATCATGATGCGCAAATGCCACTTGAATACCTGCTCGGTGGGCATCGCGACCCAGGATCCGGTGCTGCGCGCGCGCTTCAAGGGCCAGCCCGAGCACGTGATTAACTTCTTCTTCTTTCTGGCCGAACAAGTGCGCCAGCACATGGCCAAGCTGGGCTTCCGCACCTTCGACGAGATGGTGGGCCGCGTGGACAAGATCGATGGCTCCATCGCCCATGTGCACTGGAAGGCCAAGGGGATCGATCTCTCCTCGATCCTCCACGCCCCCACAGTGCCCTCACGCGTGGCGCGGCGCAAGGTCCAGGCTCAGGATCACGGGCTGAGCAAGGCGCTCGATCACCAACTGATTGCCAAGGCTTTGCCGGCGCTGGAATCCAGAACCCCGGTCACCGGCAGCTTCGCCATCCGCAATGTGCATCGCACCGTGGGCGCCATGCTGGGAGGCGAGATCGCCCGCCGCTACGGCTCGGCTGGACTGCCCGACGGCACCATTCATTTCCGTTTTGAGGGATCGGCCGGCCAGAGCTTCGGCGCATTTGTGCCCAACGGCGTGACGCTCGAACTGGAGGGCGATGCCAACGACTACATGGGCAAAGGTCTCTCCGGCGGGCGCATCGTCGTCTATCCGCCCAAGACCTCCAGCTTCCTGCCCGAGGAGAGCATCCTGGTGGGCAACGTCGTCCTCTACGGCGCCACCAGCGGCGAAGCCTTCCTGAACGGCATTGCCGGGGAACGGTTTGCCGTGCGCAACTCCGGCGCCATAGCGGTGGTGGAAGGCGTGGGCGACCACGGCTGCGAATACATGACCAACGGCACGGTGATCGTGCTGGGCTCGACGGGGCGCAACTTCGCCGCCGGCATGAACGGCGGAATCGCTTACGTCTACGACGACCAGGGCGACTTCTCCACGCGCCGCTGCAACCTGGCCGCCGTGGACCTGGAGCCGCTGGCCGCCGCCGAGGACGTGGTCCGCGTCCGCAGGTTGCTCGAACGCCATCGCGACCTGACCGGCAGCCCCCGCGCAGCCTGGGTTCTGGAGCATTGGGCGGACGCGCAGCCGCGGTTCATCAAGATCTTTCCGCACGAATACAAGCGCGTCCTGGGCATTGCTCGCGTCGAAGAGGTCTATGTTCCCCCCACAACTTCGTCGCCTGTGGCGGCAGCCGAGGTGCAGCATGGGTAAGGTCACCGGCTTTCTTGAGATTGAGCGCGAACAGCCCACCCGCCGCAAGGTCGAGGACCGGCTCCTGGACTGGTTTGAAATCTACGAGCCCTTTCCCGAGGAGAAACAGCGCGAGCAGGGCGCTCGCTGCATGGATTGCGGCGTGCCGTTCTGCCACACCGGCTGCCCGGTCAACAACCTGATTCCCGACTGGAACGATCTGGCCTACAACGGGCGCTGGGAGGCGGCCGTCCGGAGGCTCCACGCCACCAACAACTTTCCCGAGTTCACCGGCCGCATCTGCCCGGCTCCGTGCGAGGCCTCCTGCGTGCTGGCCATCGATCAGCCGGCCGTCTCCATCAAGCTGATCGAGCGCTCCATCGTCGAGCGCGGCTGGGAGCAAGGCTGGATTCGTCCCGAGCTTCCGGAGCAGAATTCCGGCAAGCGCGTGGCTGTCGTGGGCAGCGGTCCGGCGGGTCTGGCCGCCGCGCAGCAGTTGCGCCGCGCCGGCCACTCCGTTACCGTCTATGAGAAGGCCGACCGCATCGGCGGTCTCCTGCGCTACGGCATTCCCAACTTCAAGCTGGAGAAGTATGTCATCGACCGCCGCCTGGACCAGATGCGCGCCGAGGGCGTCACCTTTGTCGCCAATGCGCACGTCGGGGTCAATGTTCCTGTCGAGGCCCTGACCGATCACTACGACGCAATTCTTTTGGCCGGCGGCTCGGAACAGCCGCGCGACTTGAAGATTCCCGGCCGCGAGTTGAAGGGCATCCACTTCGCCATGGAGTACCTGCCCCAGCAGAACCGCCGCAACGAGGGCGATCTCGTTGATCCATCCACTGCGATTCACGCGGCGGGCAAGCGCGTGGCCATCATCGGCGGCGGCGATACGGGAGCCGACTGCCTCGGCACCAGCCTGCGCCAGGGCGCCAGGAGCGTCCACCAGTTCGAGATCATGCCCAGGCCGCCGGAGATGCGCGCGCCATCCACTCCCTGGCCGATGTGGCCCTTGCAGTTGCGCACGGAAAGCTCCCACGAAGAGGGCGGCATACGCGACTGGGGCGTGAACAGCGTGCGCTTCACCGGCGATGAAAACGGCAACGTCAAACAGTTGCACCTGGTGCGCGTGGGTCCGCCGCCGTCCTTCGCGCCCGTAGCCGGCACGGAGTTTACCCTCGACGTGGACCTGGTCCTGCTGGCTATGGGCTTCCTCGGCCCGGTGCGCTCGGGCCTGATCGAGCAGTTGGGCCTGGCGCTCGACAACCGTGGCAACGTGGCCGCCAACGCCAGCTATATGACCTCGGTTGAGGGCGTCTTTGCCGCCGGCGATATGCGCCGCGGCCAGTCGCTCGTCGTCCACGCTATCGCCGAAGGCCGCAAGGCCGCCGCCACCATTGACAGCTACCTTACCGCGAATGCGGAATCGGAGCCGCTGCTGCGCCGCGCGCTGGCTTAGAGCGCGCAGACCGCGATAAGCATCAAACAGCCAAAACGGCCAGCCCTCGGGCTGGCCGTTCCTCATTGCGTGCGAACTTGCCTACTTCTTGTGCTTAGGCTGGCCCAGGGAGATGACCTCTAACGCCACCGGAGCGAGACCGGCCTTGGTGATCTTCAACTCCTGGGCGGCGGCATAGGAGAGATCGATGATGCGCCCTTCGTCGAGTATGCCGCGATCGTTGATGCGCACCACCACCGACCTCTTGTTCTTCAGGTCGACGACGCGCACGATGGTGCCGAAGGGCAGGGTGGGGTGGCAGGCCGTCATGGCGTACATATCGAACCGTTCGCCGCTGGCGGTGCGATGCCCGTTGAGCACCGAACCGTACCACGAGGCGATGCCGTGGAGAAGATCGCCGCTTGGGGCGTTCTTACCTTTCTTAGATGCTATCGGCGGCGCAAGCAAGGCGGGCGTTTCGCTCAGGATCGGCGCCGCGGGAGGCATGGTTGACGCGGGTCTGGAAAGTCGCACATCCGCCTGCACCGCCGGCGTGTAGAGCGCAACCGCCACTGCGGCCAGCGCAACCGAGGAAACTCCCGCCAGGAGGCAAAGCTCAAGCGGAATTTTCAAGCTCATGGTGCGTGATTTTCTGGGCACAACCATCTGCTTATCTTACTGAATTAGCGCGTCTTTGCCAATCATTTTTGCATAAAGATCCACTGATACTTTCGGCGTATGCCTAAAGTTTCGGCCGGACTGGACGATAGTTACTCTCCGCGGTCTACAAGTTGTACAAAAACGGTACAGTTTGGCTTCCTGGGCAGTGAAACAGCTTGCGGTTTGCCCGTCAACCGGCCGTAATCGGAATGACTGCCGTCAACTGCGGCCACCAGCGCTCCCTGTGGCAAGGCGATACGGCACTCGCCTACAGCGGCTTTTGCGTGTAATCTCCGGACCGGCGACCATCCACCCGAAACCCAGCAAACAGAAAAAATGTTTGAGAATCGTGAGGCATTTTCCCTTCGCCGTTCGCAATACGTAAGAAGCAGCAAAAAGCATGTCCTCCCATGGCCTTGGCACGCTGGACTCCGGTCCCATCCGCCTCCCAGAACGCTTTCAGCCCAGGGAATTCTGAAGAAGAACAGAAAGGAACAGGGAAATGCCGAAGAAGACGTTTATGCCAAAGCAGATTGCAGGGAAGTTGTGGCAGGCTGCAGTAAGGTTCATGGTTGCAGCAGTCTGGCTGCTGGCGTGGGGCGCAACAGCGCAAACTCCGGTTTCGATCACGGTGAACACGGCTTCGCCGGGCGTGACGATTCCTCATGATTTCATTGGCTTGAGTATTGATACCAAGTATATAACGTCGCCCACCGGACTTCCCTACGACTCCGCCGTATATCAGCAGATGCTCTCGCAACTTGGCGCCGGCTCGATGCGGATTCACGGCGATCAAACGACCTGGGTGGGCGGACAACGCACTTCCAGCACGCCGCCGGACTCCATCACGGAGACTGACGTGGACAACGTGATGGGTCTAGCGCGCAAGGTGGGATGGAGGGTCTTGTTCGGCCTGAACATGCCCGCTTCGACCCCGACGCTCGACGCCGAAGAGGCCGCGTACATCTCCCGAAGGAGCCGTTGCGAGCCTGCCGGCTTCGGCTCCCCAAGGGTCCATTGCCCGCTGTTTGGTTTCGAGATCGGCAATGAGCCGGATCTGTATGCCAGCAACGGCGACGAGCCCGCCAGCTTTACCTTGTCCGAATACCTGTCGGATTGGGATGATTTCGCCAATGCGATTCAGGCCGCCAACCCCCGCGCGGTGCTCACCGGGCCTGCCGACGCCACATATGTAAGTACCTGGACGGCCCAATTCGCCGCCACTTACGGCTCCCGAGTTGCGCTCCTCACCCAGCACTTTTATCCGCTCGGTCCAGTTTCCGAATTGGGAGCCGATTCGCCCAAGGCCTGCACCATCCCGAATTTGTTAGGCGCGGCTGCCCACGCCAGGGCCGCCACGGAGGCAGCCCAACTGGAAACCATCGCGCAATCGGCCAGTGTGCCCTGGCGCATGGCGGAGTCCAATTCCTGCTATGGCGGCGGCACCTCCGGCGTTAGCAATACCTTCGCGTCCGCGCTCTGGGGCGTGGATTACATGTTTACCTTGGCCTCCAACGCGGCGGCAGGGGTGAACTTCAACGTGGGCGATTCAGGCAAGGGATCGTACACGCCGATCGAGGCCAGCAGCACCAACGTTTCGGCGCGCCCGCTGTACGATGCGTTGCTGCTGTTTCACGCCGCCTCCGCGGGCCGCCTTGTGCCCGCCACGCTCGCCAGCGGCGGAATCGATGTGACTGCCTACGCGGTGCTCGACAGGGATGGTGCGCTGCGGGTCACGGTGGTGAACGCAGACGCCTCGCATGATGCCGTCGTGGAGATCACGCCCGGTTCCGCTTACACCAGGGCGCTGGCGCTGAGGCTCACCGCGCCGGCTCTCGATTCCACGACCGGTTTCCTGCTGGGCGGCGCGGCTGTGGCGGCCGACGGAACGTGGTCGCCTGCGGAGCTCGAAACCGTGAGCGCTGCGGATCTCTCTTCCACTGGTGCGTATTCCCTCACAGTTCCCTCGGGAAGCGCCGTGCTGGTCGGATTTGGCGGACCGGACTTGCGAATCGTCAGATCCGATGATGGCAGGCGTCGGGTGACGGCCAACAGCCTGGTCTCGGCCTATGGTCAGGATCTCGGCTTCGTCGAGCGTGGCGCTCCTTGGGGAAGCCTGCCGGAGACTCTGGCTGGAGTTCAGGCTAAGGTGACCGACGCGGCTGGCGTCACCCGTCCCGCGCCGCTCGCGTACGTCTCGCCGTCGCAGGTCGACTTCAGAATTCCCGATGGCACGGCGCCAGGGCTGGCCACCGTCAGTATCGCCGGGGCCAGCGGAACCGTGAGGGTTCACGAGGTCGCGCACTAATTGTATGCGCTGGGATCGACCAGAATAGCGGCCGCTACGTCGGTGCGCTGCCCCTAATGGCGGCCGCGCACCGACGCCGGCCACCGTATTCGATTGCATTCAGTGCGACCAAGAGCATGATTGCATCACAAGAAGTCGCCTGATGACACTCCTGCCGGGGGAAGGTTGCTCCTCGCAAGAATGGCTTCAATGATCTCTTCGCCTGTCAGCATCGAATTGTAGCGCCTCCGAACCCGGCGGTTGATACTCTGGAACCGTTTTAGCGTCCAAAATTGGAAGGTTCAGGATTTGAACCTGGGCGGACTACACGCGAGAGCCTTGCGAGGGGAAATGGCGATAAAACCGCCCCATCATGAATAGAGATCTCCGGTGATAATGGATACAATGAGTCGAGACTTGCCCATCTCCATTCCAACTTTGTGGCCGGATCACCGGCAAACCGGCACTAACTCTCAATTGGCATAAACAGCCCTTCGTGCTCAGTCAGAATTCGATCGGTCCTTCCACACGCGTTCCGGGCGTGTTGCCGGCTGTCCTGAAACTGCACCGCTGCCGCCTATTGTCGGGCCGCGCGTGGCGTGGCCGCAAAACCGCGCTCCGTTGCCGTTGGCCGCCATCGAAGCCTATGCGAGGTAATCAAGTGTGTTCTCGAGGCTGTTTTCTTGATCGCGGCCGGTTGAGCGAGACCGACAAGGCGTGATCCTGAATCCAGGACCGGGCGGCGCTTGACCTACGCGCCGCAGGTCTCGGAATATACACTGGAATCCGTCCATGCTGGTCAGTGCGGCTCCTTTCTTTGTCTTTCTGGTTGCGGTATGCCTGCTCTACTGGGCCGCCGCCGGGTTGCGCCGGCTGCGGCTGGCGGTGCTGGTAGCTGCCAACCTTTTTTTTCTGGCTCGCTTCAGCCTGGTTTATCTGGCGCTGCCCCTGGCGGCAAGCGCGGATTATCTGGTCGGCCTTGGATTGGGCCGATTCCAGCGGAAGGTCACACGCCGGCTGCTGCTCGGGGTCTCGCTGGCCGTCAACCTGGGCCTGCTCACGGGGCTCAAGCTGCTTCCGCTTTTGACCGCGGGACGCTTCGCCTGGCTCTTTCCGCTGAGCCTTTCGTTTTATTGCTTTCAGTCGCTTACCTACACCATCGATCTCTACTTCGGCGAGATGCGGCCCACGCCGAGCTACCTGGCCTATCTGGCCTCCGCCTTGTTTTTCCCCTCCATGACGGCGGGGCCGATTCCGCGCCAGGGCAAGCTGCTAGACCAACTCTCACGACCCTACACCTTCAGCGCCGAGGATGACGGCCGCGCCCTGCTGCTGATCGCGGTGGGCCTGGTGAAGAAGCTGCTGATTGCCGACTACCTGGCCAACAACCTGGTGAACCGAGTATTCGACACCCCAGCGCTTTATTCCAGCGTGGAGACGCTGGTTGCCGTCTACGGCTTCGCGATGCAACTCTTCTTCGACTTCAGCGGCTACACGGACATTGCCATGGGCGCGGCGCTGCTGTTGGGCATCCGCCTGCCGGAGAACTTCCGCCAGCCGTACCTCTCGGTGAACCTGGCCGATTTCTGGCGGCGCTGGCACATGAGCTTCTCCAACTGGCTGTTCACCTACCTCTTCGATGCACTTCCCAAGCGGCGCAAGCATCCGCTGCTCTCATACAGCTACGCGGTCCTGATCACATTCATCCTGGGCGGGCTGTGGCACGGGATCAGCTGGAACTTCCTCATCTGGGGCGTGCTGCATGGGCTGGCGCTGGGCGTGGTCTTTGCGTGGAAGCTGCGGCGCAGGTTTCCCTCGCCCTACCGGTGGGCCAAACTGCTGGGATGCTTTGTTACCTTCCACTTTGTCTGCTTCACCTGGATATTCTTCCGCGCCAGCTCGCTTGAGAACGCGCTGGCGATTCTGCGCAGCCTGGGCGCGCTGACCTGGCCGGCGGATAATCTGACGCCGCTGGCGCTGGGTGTGCTGTTGCTTGCCGCGGTCCTCCATTCGCTCCCGCCGCGCTGGTTTGACGTTTCCGCGGCGGTTGCTGCCCGCATGCCCTTCTGGGTGCAGGGCCTGGCCATGGCGGCCGTGATACTGCTGATTCAAACGCTGGCGGGACGCGGCTCCGCTCCCTTTGTCTATGGCAATTTCTGAGTCTTCCCAACCCGGCCCGCGCCCGCCTCGTCCCGGCTCGGGTGGCGGCGGAGGCTCGGGCTTCCCGATCAAAACCGCGCTGGCCATTCTTGTGCTTGCGGACGCGCTACTGGGCTGGCGCCTGTACATGGACCGCGGCCAGGGCCTGGACCCTGCTGTCTTCGCGAAGACCTTCCGGCTGCGCTGGCCACAGCCGCCTGCTGCGGTAGTAGTTCCCAAAGCACCCACGATCCAACCCCAAGGGAATAATGGAAAGCCACTGGTAATCTCTCCCGTTTTTGTAGACGACACCAACAGCCTGGACCCGTTTTTTGCGGCGTTATGGCAACTGGAACAAGCGAATCCGGCCCAGGGTAAAGAGGGCGGCGTGGTCACGATCCTGCACTATGGCGACTCGCCCACCACCGCCGATCTGATCACCGGCGACGTGCGCGTCCAATTGCAACGACGCTTTGGCGACGCCGGGCGCGGCTACACGCTGATCGCCAAGCCCTGGGCGTGGTACGGCCACCGGGGCGTGGAAGTCAGCGACCACGGCTGGAAGATGCGCACCGGCGTGGGCCTGATGCGCGAGGGGATCTATGGGCTGGGCGGCGCGGCCTTCGAGGGCCAACCCGGCGCATGGAGCAAATTCCGGATCGCCGAATCGCAACAGACGACCGTGGATGTGGAGTATCTGGCCAAGCCCGGCGGCGGCGCATTTGCGGTCGAGGCCGGCAGCCAGCAGATCGTGGAGCAGACGACCGGCGCCGAGACGCAGGCTACCGCCTCGGTCCACGTCGAATTGCCACCGGGGACGAAGATCGTCTCCATCCGGCCCACAACGGGAAGCGTGACCCTGTTTGGCGCGGACTTTCGCCGCGGATCGAGCGGGCTGCTCTACGACAGCCTGGGATTGAACGGCGCAACCGTCTCGGTGCTGGGCCGCGTCCTGCAGGCGGTTCTGTGGAAGCAAGAGCTTGAGCGCGCCCAGCCGACGCTGGTGATCGTCAACTACGGCTCCAACGAAAGCAGCTTCGGCGCCTTCGTTCACAAGCAGTACGCGGGCGAGTTGCGTCTGGCTATACAGCGCCTGCGCCAGGCTGCCCCAGGCGTGCCTATTCTAGTGATGAGCCCCATGGACCGCGGGGAGCGCAGCGGGTTGGACGAGATCAAAACCATGAGCACTATTCCCGAGATCGTCGCCGTTCAGCGCCGCGTGGCCGCCGAGACGCACTGCGCCTTCTTTGACACTTACGACGCGATGGGCGGCGAGGGGACGATGAGCCGCTGGTATACGGCCAGTCCCAGGCTGGTGACGGCCGACTTCCTGCATCCCACGCCGCAGGGCGCCAACATCGTGGCCAGTCTCTTCGTCGAACAGTTGGGGCTGGGATACAATCGATGGAAGATGCAACACGGAATTCCCCTGCCAGCCGCAATCCCCGTAGCCGCTCCCAAGGCCGAAGCGCCCCAGGCAGCGTCCCAATCCAAATTAGCCGCGACGCACGCCGCAAGGAAGACCAGCAAGAAATGAACTGGCGACTTCCAACCTGGCGTATTCCAACGAAGCTGGTCGTGGCTCCGGCCGCCGCCGTGCTGCTGCTGGCGCTGGCGGGCGCAACCCTGCTGGCAGCCGCTCCAGCAGCGAAACAGTCCACCTCCCAGGCGGACGGGAGCGGGAAGGCCGCGCCAGGAAAAACCTCAGCCGGTAAGGCAGGGACCAGAAAAGCCGCTCGATCCCGAAGGCGCAAGCGTGTGCGCCACTATGCCGGGCCGCGCATCGACCCCGCGCGCAGGGCAGCACTGGTCGAGGAGATCGACGCGCGGCTCAAGGAACCGGCCGCGAAGGCTATGGCTTACGGCTCCGCGCTGGACGGCTTCTATGCCCAACTCGCATCCCATGAGTCTTCGCTACATGCTTCAGAGTTGCAAACCTCCACCGTGCGCGTGCTTCAATTCGGCGACTCCCACACCGCGGCGGATGTATTTACGGGCGAGGCACGGCGCGTCTTCCAGGAGCAGTTCGGCAACGGCGGCATCGGCTACTCCTATGCCGGCCACCCCTTTGCCGGTTACAAGATTCTGGGCTCGGCGCGGTCGCAGTCGCCGGGATGGAAGACGCAGGGAAACAAGTTCCTCGATCTCGGCGGCGGCCAGACCGGCCTGGGCGGCATCAGCATTTCAACCGCGCGCGCCGGGGAGTGGGTCACGCTGGACACCACCTGCGCCACGCTCGAACTCCAGTACCTGCAACAGCCCGGTGGCGGCAGCCTGCGCTTCAGCGACAACGGCGGCGATCCGGTAGAGATCGAGACCGATGCGCCCATTACCGGCCCCGGCACATACAGCTACTTCTGTCCGCCCGGCGACCACCATTTTGAAGTGACGACAGAGCAGCGCGCGCCGGTAACTCTGCTGGGCTGGGTGGCGACCCAGCCGGGAGTGACCTGGGAGTCGATCGGCATCAACGGAGCCGAAGCCCCGCTGATCCTGAAGTGGGATCAGACGCTCTTCTCGCGCTACCTCAAGGACAACTCTCCGGCGCTGATCGTGCTGGCATACGGAACTAACGAGGCTGCCAGCTCCGATTGGGACGAAGAGAGTTATCGCCAGGCCTTCGCCTCGATCGTCGATACGCTCCACCAGTATGTGCCCGAGTCGTCGATCCTGGTGGTGGGCCCGCCGGACCGTTCGGTGATCCAGCATCGCGCCTGGCATACCTATGCGGGAACGGATGCCATTGTCCAGGCGCAGCGCGCCGTTTGCCGCACTCACGGGTGCGCGTACTGGGACCAGCGCGAGCGCATGGGCGGCCTGGGCGCGATGCAGGAGTGGATTTACGCGGGCTGGGCGCAGCCCGACCACACGCATTTCACCGGCGACGGATACCGGGCGCTGGCCGACGCGCTGATGGCCGACCTGATGACCGGCTATCAAAGCTACAAGGAACGCAGCCCGACGGGGAGCGAAACCACCGCGCAGGGAGAGGCGCAAGGAGCGGCAGATGGAGCCACAGGCTCGAATCCTTAAGGTACTGCGGAAAGTTACCGGAAAAGAGATAGCTCCCGGCGCGGATGAGTCGCTGTTTGTCTCCGGATTGCTGGATTCCTTTGTTCTCACCGATTTTGTCGGCAGCCTGGAGGAGGAGTTCGGCGTCTCGATTCCCGACTCGGACTTGTCGGCGCGCAAGTTCGACACCATAGGCAAGGTCGAATCCTACCTTGCCTCCAAGGTGTAACCATGGCTTATCTGCGCGCCTTCGGTTCGTGGCTTCCGCCGCGCCGCGTGAGCAATGGGGAGATTGCGCCCCTGGTGGATGCGGTTCCGGAGTGGATTCTCGAAGTCTCCGGCATCGCGGAGCGGCGTTACGCAGGCGACCAGGATACGGTCGCAAGCATGGGCCTGCTGGCCGCGCGGGATTGCCTGGGAAAGGCTGGCGCCACCGCGGCCGATCTGGGCATGATTCTGGTCGCCAGCGGATCGAGCGACCGCTTCTGTCCCGGACCGGCCAGCCAGATCGCCGCCTCGCTCGGCTTGGCCTCCGCGCCCGCACTCGATATTCCCGTGGCCTCCGCCGGGTCGCTGATCGGCCTGGCGCTGGCCGCGCAGCTTGCGCCCACCGAGGGCCGCGTGCTGGTGGTGTGCGCGGAGATCATGTCGCGTTGCATCTCGCTCACTCCCCAAGGCAAGAACACCGCCATCCTGTTTGGCGACGGCGCGGGAGCTGCCCTGGTGGACGCCGAAACCGGCTTTGCACGCATCGCGGATTCCTGCATGTATACCGATGGCGCGTTGGCTGAGATTCTCTTCATGCGCGACGGGCAGTTTCACATGGATGGGCAGGCGGTCATCCTGCAGGCGGCGCGCAAGATTCCCCGCGCTATCAACGAACTGCTCGCACGCAACCGCATCGCGGCCAGCGAGGTGGAAGCATTCCTTCTCCACCAAGCCAATCTGAATCTCGTTACACGCGTCGCCGCAGCTGTCAAGGCACCCAGGGAGCGATTCTTCACCAACATCGCCCGCTACGGAAACACCTCGTCAGCATCGCTGCTGATTGCCGCCGATGAGTGGCATCGCGCGCAAACCGCCCCGCTCTCCGGTCCTCTGGTCTTCTCCGCCTTCGGCGCGGGATTGAACTGGGGCGCGCTGCTGGCGCTTCCGCGCTGAAGCAGCTTTAGGGCTCCTGAACTGTGCGTGGCCCGTTGTTTGCGTCCTTTGCAACAGGCGAGGCTCTATGGAGCACAAGTTCATCCAGCACAATCGTATAGAGCAAATAGTTACAGTTTTTCTTTAGCCGAGGCCGGGCAGCTTGAGGCCTCCCAGTATCCCTTGCACACTCGATTGCAAGGCCTCATCGGCCTTGCGGCCGGCTTCATTGACGGCGGCCACCACCAGGTCTTCGAGCATCTCCACATCCGGCTGGCCGCCGCTGAGGCCAACGACCGCCGAGGGGTCGATGCGCAGCTTGAGCAGCTGCTTCTTGCCGTTCATGGTCACGGTCACTGCGCCGCCGCCGCTGTTGGCCTCCACTACCGTCTCGGCCAGCTTGCGTTGCACCTGCTCCTGCAACTGGTTGGCCTGGGAGAGCATCTCCGGAATCTTGAGTGGATTGATCATCGTTTGTTTTCCTGGATAAAGAATAGAGCTATTTCTGACGCAGATCGAGCACGCTACGAACCTCGGCCTTGAATATCTCTTGAGCCCGCTGCACCAATGGATTGGCGAGAGCATCCTCCTGAATGCTGCCGGCCAGTGGAGCAGGCGTCGCAGCCACCGATCCCGCTGCTTGAGCCGTACCTTCCGCCGGGGCAACTAGAAAGCGTGTCGGCGCGCCCAGCCGCTGCAGTTCCTGGCGAATGATCTTCTCCGCTGCGCCATTCACCGTCAAGGACAACATTTTCTTGCCCACTACGGGCACTTCAATGCGCAGACTGGCGCCGTCGAGGGTCCATGCGCCCGAGGCCAGCAACTGGGCGGCGGAGTTGTGCCCGGCATCCACCAGCGCGGAGCCGATGGCGTGGCGCACGGCCTCCATGCCGGCCGCCGCGGTCTCAGGAGCCTTGGCCAATGCGCCTTCCGTAAGCGGTTCGGCAGCGTGGCTTGCGGGGGCAGGGAACTTCGCGCTAACACGGAACGGGCTGCCGGCGTCTTCGGCGGCGATTGCAGGCGGGGGAGAAGGCGTGGCGCGTTCCAACTCGGCAACAGCGGCGGAGCCGGCTACATGCTTCAGAGATAAACCCGGCTTGGATACGGAACTTGACGGGCTTGCGCTCCAGCTATCGCCAGCGGGTCCAAAGGCGGAGATGGACGGCGCTACCGGCGAAGCGGCTGGGACAGCGCGGGCTGGGGCTGGGCGGGAAGCGGCAAGCGAAACCGCGCCGCGGGCGCTTGCCGAACTGCCCGGAACGCCTGCCGCCACGCCGCTCAGCAGCTCTTCCAGAGGCAGCAACCGCTGCGCATGGATCAGCTTGAGCAGGCCCAGTTCCAGGTGGAAGCGCTGCTCTTGGCGGTAGTTCAGATCGTCGAAGGTGCGCAGGACGATTTGCAAGTTGCGGGTCAGCTCCTCCTCGGTGAAGAGCAGAGCGGTGCGGGCGGCGCGGGCGCGCTCATCGCCCGAAATCTGGAGCAGTTCGCTTTGTTCGCCGCCCAGCTTGGCCATGAGCGTGTTGCGCAGGTAGCGAACCATCTGGCGGGCCAGAGACGAGGGGCTGTGGCCGGCATTGACCAGGAGGTTCAACTGCTCCATCAGCTCGGCGCTCTGCCCGGCGGCGACCGCTTCCAGCAGGCGCTCGAAGACGGCGTTAGGAACCGAGCCCATGAGCTCGCGAATCTGCGCGGCGGAGAGCACGGGCCGGCCAGCCTCGATGGGAGCGGAAGCGATGGCCTGGTCCATGATGGAGAGCGCGTCGCGCATGGAGCCGTCGCCGGCCTCGGCCAGCAGCGCCAGCGCGCCGTCCTCGGCCTCCACCCGCTCCTGTCCTGCGATCATCCGCAACTGGGCCAGGATGTCGTCGAATTTGACGGCATGAAAGCTGAAGTGCTGGCAGCGGGAGCGGATGGTCTGGGGGATGTCTTCCGGCTGCGTGGTAGCCATCATAAAGATGACGTGCGCCGGAGGCTCTTCGAGGGTCTTGAGCAGGGCGTTGAAGGCCGCCTCGGTAATCTGGTGGGCCTCGTCGAGGATGTAGATCTTGTAACGATCCCGGGCCGGGGCGTAGCGGGCGGCGTCGCGCAGCTCGCGAATCTCGTCGATGCCGCGGTTGGTGGCAGCGTCGATCTCGATCACATCGACGGCGTTGCCCTGGCGAATCTCTATGCAGGAGTCGCATTCGCCGCAGGGCTCGGGCGTGGGCCGTGCCTCGCTGCCGACTTCGGCGCGGCAGTTCAGCGCCATCGCCACGATGCGCGCGATGGTGGTTTTGCCGATGCCTCTGTGCCCCGAGAAGATGTAGCCGTGCGCGATGCGGTTCTGGCTGAGCGCATTCATCAGCGTGCGGGTGACGTGGTCCTGGCCCACCACGTCGGCGAAGCGCTGCGGACGGTATTTCCTGGCCAGAACCTGATAACCCATCGCTGAACCCGCTCCCACGGCCCGCCGGAGTTTCCGGTGGCCTAATGGGGATTGTATCGTTCCAGGGTGGGTGGACACAGCGGGGATGAACAGGCAGGACTTGGAGCTACACCGCGGCGGGCGGCGAGGGTTCATCTTGCGGATTTCCCTTCACAAACCGCCGTCCGCGAATCTCATACTCTCCTCTGGCCACGAGCGCAATCGCCTCGCTGTAAGCGATGTGCTCTTCGGCCAGAATGCGCGCGGCGAGTGTGTGCGCGTCGTCGGTCTCCAGCACCGGAATCGCCCGCTGCACGACGATTACCCCATGGTCCAGATGCTCATCCACAAAGTGAACCGTGCAGCCGGTCACCTTTACCCCGTGCTCGAATGCCTGATGCTGCGCGTCGAGGCCGAGGAAGGCCGGCAGCAGCGAAGGATGAATATTAAGGATGCGGTTGGGAAACGCGGCCACAAACTCCGGCGAAAGCAGGCGCATGTAGCCGGCCAAACATATCAGGTCCACGCAGTGCGCCCGCAGGCAGGCGATCAGATCCGCGTCGTGCTCGGCGCGCTTGCGGCCCTTGGAAATAAAAACTGCCGTGGGCAGTCCTAAATCGCGAGCAGCTTGCAGGCCGGCGGCATCGGCCACATTGGAGATTACGACAGCGATCTGAACGCCCTTCAGCCGGCCGGAGCGGATGGACTCGGCAATGGCCAGGAAGTTCGACCCGCGGCCGGAAAGCAGAAGTCCGAGCCGGAGGGGCGGACGGCCTTCGGCCAAGGATGCCTGGTGGGCCAAGGTGGGCTCCGCGCTGCCAGCGCTCATGTGTACCGCACCCGGCGCTCGCCCTTCACCACGCGCCCAATAACGTAGAACTTCTCTTCCGCGCGGTCCAGCAGAGTCTTGGCGCGCGTAAACTTGGCCGCCGGGATGGCCGCAATCAGCCCCACGCCCATATTGAAGGTGCGCATCATCTCTTCCTGCGCAACTTGGCCCAGCGTGCGCAGATGCTCAAAGATCGGCGGCACCGGCCAGGACCCCAGCTCCACCTGCGCGCCCACATTCTTGGGCAGGATGCGGGGCAGGTTCTCGGTGATCCCGCCGCCGGTGATGTGCGCCATTCCGGTGGTCAGCCCAGCCGCAACCAGCTTTTGAATCACGTGCAGATAACTGCGATGCGTCTTCATCAGCGCCGCGCCGGCCTTCTCCTTGATGGCGGTCACATATTGGGTGGGCTTATAGCCGCCCACCTCGAAGAGCAGCTTTCGCGCCAGCGAATAGCCATTGGTATGGAGCCCCGTCGAGGGCAGCCCGATCAGCACGTCGCCGGCCTTGATGCCCGCGCCGGTCACTATCTTTTCCCGGTCCACGACGCCCACGATAAAGCCCGCCAAGTCGTACTCCCCGTCGGCATAGAAGCCCGGCATCTGCGCCGTCTCGCCGCCGATCAGAGCGCAACCATTGGCCTTGCAGGCCTCGGCCAGCCCGGTCACCACGCTCTCGGTCACCTCCGGGTCTAGTTTGCCGCTGGCCAGGTAGTCCAGAAAGAACAGCGGCGTAGCCCCCTGCACGGCAATGTCGTTCACGCAGTGGTTCACCAGGTCGGCGCCGACCGTGTGGTGCAGCCCCAGCTCGAAGGCCACCTTCAGCTTGGTTCCCACCCCGTCGGCCGAGCTGACCAGGATCGGGCTCTTCCAGCGCTGCAAGTCCAGCCGGTAGAGCGCGCCGAAGCCGCCGATGCCTCCCAGAACGTTGCGATTAAAAGTCTTCTGCGCCAGGTACTTGATACGCTCCTTGGCGCGATAGCCACTGCTGAGGTCCACGCCGGCGTCGGCGTAAGTCACGGATTGGGGCTGGGGTTCGTCGGGCACGGAGACGGCTTTCTGCGGATGGATTCCTGGAGCGGCGCGGCGGGCCGAAAGTCGATTTTAACAGCATATGAGGCAACCTTCGCGGTTTGATTTTGGCGCACGGCGGAATCGGAGCAACCTGCTCGCCTCCTGCCCGGAAGGATTTTTCCACATCGAATGGCAAGCCGGCTTGACATTACAGACTCTTTCTACTATTCTCATTTGGAAAGCTCACTTTACATGACACCCACCATCTCAAACCGGGTCAAAGAGCTGCGCACCGCCCGCGGATGGACCCAAGAGCAACTGGCGCATGCCGCCCATGTCTCCCGCCAGAGCATCAACTCCATCGAGCGCAACCGCTATGTGCCCAGCCTTGAGCTGGCGCTCACCTTCGCCCGCCTCTTCGAATGTTCCACCGACACAATCTTCCAGTTGGAGACCGAAAAATGAATCATCCCATCCTGAGCAGAATTCCCATCCTCGGCAAATTCGTCGACGAGAGATTCCTCGACCACCGACTCCGCTCCACCAGCCTGGCCGGAATCGTCAGCGCCTGCCTGGCCATCTGCCTCTGGTACTACCGCTTTGTTTTCAACCATATCTGGAGTTGGGATCTCTTTGCCGTAGCCACCGCCTTCCTGGCAATCAAGCTGTCCATGATGGCCTGGTACTGCATCAACGACTGACTCAACCCGCCGACCCTGAAAGGAAACCCGGAAGATGTCCCTCAATCGACGCAAGAACCCCAATGCTACATTGCCTATCGCCATGATGTTCCTGATGATTGCCGTTCTCTGGCCGCATTTCATTCAACCGTCCTTACATCCGGGGCCGGATTGGAACGACTTTCTGCGTGGAGCGGTCCTGGGCATGGCAATCGGAATGCTGCTGATGACTGGAATCAATATGCGCAGTCAGCGCCGCTGCGACCAGAGACAGGCCCCCACGGAGAACGATCCCGCTCCTCGACCGTAGCCGCCTGGCCACTCACCGGCTGACCTAGCCCCCCGCATTACCCGCCGCCGAATCCTGGGCGCCGATGGCCGCACAGTCGATCAACAGGCAAGCGCCCAGCTCGTTGAAGTTCTTGTCCCAGCGCGGGCGATCGTCTTTGCCCAGGGCGACCAGGCCGGAGCTGGAGGTGCGCAGAATCTCATACCAGATGTTCTGCGCCTGCCACAAGTTCAGCTCGAAGGGCAGCTCGACCACGGTGCGAGCCAATGCCAGCGCCCGCTCCAGCATCTCCAGCGAACCTGAGGACATGACCAGCTCGATCATCGAGCGCTTCATGCGCTGGTCGGCGATGTAGGAGAGAGTGGCCGTCTCCAGTGGAACCTGGTCTGCCTTGGCCAGCGACAGGAAAGACCGCAAACGGGCCTGATCGATGGGGTCGGCCTCGAGCGCCCTGCGCAGTCCCGCGTTGATGGCGAACCCTGCGGCCAGGGTCAGTGCCGGTGGCTTGGGCAGCCCGGCCTGGGAAAGAAAGTGCAACAGGCTGGCGTGGTCGTCGTAGATCGTGGTCAGCGAGTTCTCGATGTCCCATAGTGTCGAGTTGAGGATGATCTGCACGATGCGCCGCTGCTCGTCGGTAAACAGCGAGGTCAGCGAATAGTCCACACGGCCGTAATGCCGGTCGAGCAGGCGAATTACCTCCGGAAAGCAAGCACGCTGCACCAGTTCACCGGCCTCCTTGACAAAGGCTTCGAACTCGGCTGCATCGGTCTTCCGGTAAGCCTTTACGGCGGCGGTAATGTTCTGGTCGCCGAAGTGCAGAACCGTAAAGGAGAACGACTCCTGCTCGGTGGTGACCGCGCTGACGATCTTGGCCCGGCCCAGCGCCAGCCGCCCCCGGCCGGAGCTGAAGATCTCCCAGGAGTTGCGCCACACGCGGTAGCAGAACAGGTCGGTCTCCTCGGCAAAGGAGGAGAACATGGAGCTGATGGCGTAGTGGGCCGCCACCTGTTCAAGACCCAACTGCCTGGTTCTGACCTGCTCCTTGTAAAGCAGCGCGCCATCGCCGGCGCCGGCCACGTTGGAGCGGGCCTCGGCCAGGCGGGCCAAAAACGCCGGCTCCAGCGTCTTGGCCTGTTCGTCGAACAACTGCCGCGCCAGTTGCAGCACCCGCGCCGCATAGGCAATGATCTGCACGGCCTCGATGCCCGATATGTCGTCAAAAAACCATGCGCAACTGGTGTACATGAGTTGGGTGTGGCGCTGCATCTCCATCAGTTCCAGGCCGCGCACCCGCTCGGCCACGGAGAGCGCGTGGCTTTGGTGCTTGCGGAAGAATCGCTCCACCGCCTGCGGGCTTTGATCGACCATGACCTCGATGTAGCCATCGCGGGCCTCCCACACGTTCTTGTAGAGCTTCGCGCCCTCCTGCTCCGTCAGCGGAATCAGGGGGTCGCGCAACTCGTCTAAAGCCTGGCGCAGCGGCGCGCGCCAAAGCTGGTTGAACGGCTTGCCCGTGTTGCAGCCGCAATTGGAGCGCCAGCGCTCCACACCGTGCGCGCAGCTCCACGAGGTGTTTTCGACGATCTGGCACTCGTATTGGGGCGGAAACTGCTCGAGGAAGCTGCCATAATTGGCCAGCTTCACCGTCTTGTCCTCTTCCAGCTGGCGCAACGCGTAGGCCAGCGCCATCTCGCCGTACTTGTGATGGTGACCATACGACTCGCCGTCAGTGGCCACGTGGACCAACTGCGCCTCCGGACTGTTCTTGAAGCCGGCCTTAAGCCGCGCGGCAAAGTTCTCGCCCGAGTTCAGCAGCCCTCCAAACGCGATTTCCCCTGAGATGGGGGCGTTATAAAAGAAGACCGCAATCGCAACCCCGGAGTCGAACCGCACCAGGTACGGCCGCGTTGTATCCACCGAGCTGCCGGGGGTCTCCTTCCAGCCCGCATCGTCGTTTCCCGCCCCATCCATCAGCAGCCGGATGCGCCGGCACTGGTGCGGCGCCAGCACCGTGTACTTGATCCCGTGCTGTGCCAGCAGTTCCAGCGAATCGCTGTCCGCCGCGGTCTCCGCCAGCCACATCCCCTCCGGCGGCGCGCCGTAGTGATGCTCATAGTCGGCAATGCCCCAGCGGATTTGCGTCATCCGGTCCCGCCGGCTGGCCAGCGGCAGAATCATGTGATTGTATACCTGCGCCATGGCCGAGCTGTGGCCGCCGAAGCTCTTGCGGCTGCGCCGCTCGCCGTCCAGAATCATCCTGTAGGTGCGCGGCGCATTCTCCTTCAGCCAGCTCAACAGCGTCGGGCCGAAGTCGAAGCTCATGCGCGCGTAGTTGTTCACGATGCGCGCAATCAAGTTCTTGGCATTCAGGATGCGAGACGCGCCGTTGCTGGCGTAACACTCCGCGCAGATGCGCTCGTTCCAGTCGTGGTAGGGCGCGGCCGTCTCCTGCGTCTCGACCGTCTCCAGCCAGGGATTCTCCCGCGGCGGCTGGTAAAAGTGACCATGAATGCAAACAAAACGATTACTAGCGGCCATCGGTCTTCCGTTCTTGTCCCGGTATTTCGCAAAGCCTGCACGGGCATTTCAAGAGAATTGTCCGGCTATGGTTGATTATTGTAGGCTCGACCGCCCCGCGGGCGCTGTGACCTTGGCCAGATCGCACGCTCGCCAGAGGTACCAACTGGCCACCGAGCGGAACGGCGCCCAACGTTTCCCCCTTTTGAGCAGCACCTCGGGCTTGGGCAGATCGCCGGCAGTGAGCGCCCGCGTCTTGGGGATTCTTTGAAAGGTCAGCGCAAAGCCCTTGCGCACGCCGTAGTCGGTTGCGGGCAGCACATCCGGACGCCCCATGCGGAAGATCAGCAGCATCTCCACCGTCCAGCGGCCAACGCCGCGCACCTTGGTCAGCCGCTCGACAATCTCCTCATCCGCCATCTTCCCGATGGCCGCGTGCGCGGGCAGGGTCCCGTCCAGAGTGCGGGCCGCCAGGTCCTTCAGCGCCTTGATCTTGTTGCCCGAGACCCCGGCAGCCCGCAGCACCTCGTCCGGCGTATCCAGCAGCGGTTGCGGCGCGGGGTTGCCGCCGAAGTACTCCCGCACCCGGCGATGGATGGTAGCCGCCGCCTTGCCGTGCAACTGCTGGTAAAGGATCGACTCAAGGAGCGACTCGAAGGGCGATTGCTCCCCATCGAGCCGCAGCGTGAAGGCGCCCGCCCGCTCGATCAACGCGCCCAGCTTGGGGTCGCTGGCACGCAAATGCCGGACTGCCTGAGCTGGGTCGAAGGGAAGTTTTGGACTCTTGCCGTCATGGATCATAGGCGAACAGTGTACCGTGCCGGGACTGCTCCGCGGCAGTGGTGGAGCGAATGCGGTTGGAGTGCTGCTCTTCAGCGCCTCATCCTTGTAGAATCCAGGTCAGAGACGGACGAGGAGCGCCAGCGCTATGAAGATGCGGCCGGGAACGCAAACGGGATTTCTGATGTGCGGCAAGGAGTGGATCGACGGAGAGGCCCTGGAGGTGCATTCGCCCTGGGATCAGGGTCTGGTGGGCCGGGTCTGCGTGGCGACCCGAGCCGATTCCCGACAGGCCGTCAACCACGCCGTGGCCAGCCTGCGCCGCACCCGCGCCCTGCCGCGCTGGAAGCGCCGCGAGATTCTGGAAGACGTGGCCGCCGCGCTCATCGAGCAGAAGGAGCGCTTCGCCCAACTCATCGTCGCCGAGGCCGGCAAGCCCGTCCGTCTGGCCCGCGCCGAGGTGGACCGCGCCGTCCTCACCTTCAAGACCGCTGCCGAGGAGGCCGCGCGCCTGGGCGGCGAAAGCCTGCCCCTGGATTTGACCGAGGGCAACGAGGGCCGCTGGGGACTCGTCCAGCGTTTTCCTATCGGCCCTGTCCTGGCCATCACGCCGTTCAACTTTCCCTTGAACCTGGTCGCCCACAAGCTGGCGCCCGCCATGGCCGCCGGTTGTCCCATCCTCCTCAAGCCCGCCCCGCAGACCCCGTTCACCGCCCTGGCGCTAGGCGAGGTGATTCTCAAGGCCGGCTGGCCTCTGGAGGCGCTCGCCGTTCTTACCCTCAGCAACGCCGATACCGCGCACCTGGCCGAAAAGGAAGATCGCATCAAGCTGGTCACCTTTACAGGCTCGGCCAAGGTCGGCTGGGAGCTGAAAGCCCACTCCGGCCGCAAGCGCGTCCTGCTTGAACTCGGCGGCAATGCCGCGCTCATCGTCCACAACGACTGGCACGACCTGGACGAGGCAGCTCTCCGTACCGCCCACGCAGCCTTCGGATTTGCCGGCCAGTCCTGCATCAGCGTGCAGCGGGTCTTTGTCGAGCGCACCGTCTTCCAGACCTTTCTCTGGAAGGTCGTCGAGCACACGGCCAGGCTGGTCGCCGGAGACCCCGCCGACGAAGCCACCGAAGTCGGCCCGCTCATCCGCCTCAGCGAGGCTGAGCGCGTCGAAGCCTGGGTCAAGGAGGCCGTCGAGGGCGGCGCCAAGCTAGTCACCGGCGGCGAGCGCCACGGCTCCGTCGTCGCTCCCGTCGTCCTTACCGCAACCATGCCGGGAATGAAGGTGCGCGACGAAGAGGTCTTCGGGCCGGTCGTCGTCATTGAGCCTTACGACGATTTCGAGCAGGCCCTGGCGGACGTCAACCACTCCAAGTACGGCCTCCAGGCCGGCCTGCTGACACGCGACGCCGGCCGCATCCTCACCGCCTATCGCGAACTCGAAGTTGGCGTCCTCATCGTTGGCGACACCCCCACCTGGCGACTCGACCCCATGCCTTTCGGCGGCGTAAAAGACTCCGGCCTGGGCCGCGAAGGCCTCCGCTCCGCCATCGATGAGATGACCGAGCCTAAAATGCTGGTCATGACCGGCCTGAGCTAGAGAAATTGAGCGCATGGCTGAGAGAACCCGCATCAGGCTGCTTTTGAAAGGTCGCGGCCGGGTACCCTCCGGGTGCCGCGCTACCGCCTCATCCATCCCCAGAACCGGTAGACGCAGCGCAAGCCGCGCCCAAGCCGCCCCATGCCTTCCCTGGCTCTTTCCAGCGGGAACCGACATTAGCGCCTTGCACACGCTTCCCCGGGCTGGGTATCTTTGTGAAGCAGCTTGAGCAAACACCGGAAAGATATTCATGGATGTTCTAAAGCGGCTTTTCGAGCAGCATTACCGGTTGCCGGCCGAACGCGCGCAGCCGCTTCAGGGCCAGCTCGGCGGCTCGGGGCGCGCCATCGTCCGGCTGACCGGCGGACAGTTCAGCGCCATCGGCATTCTGTATTCCGTGCGCGAGGAGAATGTCGCTTTCCTTGAGTTCTCCAGGCACTTTCGCCGCCACGGATTGCCGGTGCCGGAGATTTATGCGCAGGATTTGAGCCAGGGCGCCTACCTTGAAGAAGACCTGGGCGACACGACGCTCTTCGAGTTTCTTGGCCGGAACCGCGACGGTGAGGCCATCGCTCCGCGGGCCATCGAAGCGTATCGCAAAGTGGCGGCCGTACTGCCGCAGTTTCAGGTCGAGGCAGGCCGCGATTTGAATTACAAAGTATGCTATCCGCGCTCCAGCTTCGATCGCCAGTCCATCGCCTGGGATCTGAATTATTTCAAGTATTATTTTCTGCGCCTCTCGGGCGTTTCCTTCAACGAACAGGCGCTGGAGCACGATTTCGGTCGCTTGACGAAGTTTCTGCTCGGCGCCAGCCACGACTATTTTCTCTATCGGGATTTTCAGTCGCGCAATGTCATGCTGCGCGGCGGGCAGCCGTTTTTTCTGGACTACCAGGGCGGCCGTAAAGGCGCACTGCAATACGACATTGCGTCTCTCCTGTACGATGGCAAGGCCGATCTGCCGCCCCAGTTGCGCCAGGAGTTGCTCGACTACTATCTCGACTGCCTCGCCGGTTTCATCGACTTCAAGCGCGAAGCGTTCATGGAGCACTATTACGCGTACGTTTACGTCCGCATTCTGCAGGCTCTGGGGGCCTATGGTTTCAGAGGGTTCTATGAGCGCAAGGTCCATTTTTTGCAGAGCGTGCCATACGCCCTGAAGAACCTGCGCTGGCTGGCCTCGCACGTCGAGCTGCCCATCGCCCTGCCTGCGCTGATGGACGCCCTCCAGGGCATGATGGCATCGGAGAAATTGCAGGGGCTGGCTGTTTCCGCAGAGGCTTTGAAGGTGCGGATCTTCAGTTTCAGCTTTCACGGTCAAATGCCCAGCGATGAGGCAGGGAACGGCGGCGGGTTTGTCTTCGATGCCCGGAGTCTACCGAATCCGGGGCGTGATGAACAGTTTCGGACGCTGAACGGCAAGGACGCGGCGGTAATCGACTATCTCAATCGGCAGGAGAGCGTGCACCAGTTTCTGGCCAGCGTTCTCTTGCTTGTGGATGCAAGCGTGAGCAGTTATCGAAGCCGCGGATTCAAGAACCTCATGGTCTCGTTCGGCTGCACGGGCGGCCAGCACCGCTCAGTGTATCTGGCCGAGCAGTTGGCGAAGCACTTGCGGGCCGGCAGCGGGGTCGAAGCGGTCGTCAGGCATCTCGAGTTGGAGAAGCTAGGCAAATGAAGGCGATGATTCTGGCCGCCGGCCTGGGCACGCGGCTGCGGCCGCTGACCGACGACCGCCCCAAGGCGCTGGTAACAGTTGCCGGCCGTACGCTGCTGGAGATAGTCCTCTACCGCTTGCGCTCCTTTGGCGTGCGCGAAGCGATTGTCAACACGCACCATTGCGCGGAGATGATCATCGAGTACCTGAAAGCCAATGCGAACTTCGGCATGCGTATTGAAGTCTCTTGCGAGGAGGCTTTGCTTGACACCGGCGGCGGCTTGAAGAAAGCCGCCCATTTCTTTCTCGATTCCAGCGGGAGTTTGCAAGAGCCGTTCCTATTGCACAACGTCGATGTCATCAGCACCATCGATCTGGGGCGCATGATTCGGTTTCATTCAGAACACGCCGCCCTCGCCACCCTGGCGGTTCAAGACCGCGCGGCTTCGCGGCATCTGCTCTTCGACGAGCATGGCCAGCTCTGCGGCCGTCGAGCTGGGAGCGGCGCGAACGCGGAAGATAGCAAGGCTGAATTTGCGCGGTCTGCCCCAGAGGCGCGGGCGCTGGCTTTTTGCGGCATCCACGTCCTATCTCCCTATATCTTTGCGAAGATGGAAGAGGAAGGCGCTTTTTCCATCGTTGCCGCCTATATGCGTCTCGCGGCCCAGGGAGAGACGATCGTCGCCTTTCGCGCCGATGAATACTATTGGCGCGATCTCGGCCGGCCGGAGAGCGTAATGGAAGCCACCCAAGATCTCAGCCGCGGAAAGTTCTCCGTAACTTGACGATCGCCCTTGAGAGCCGGGAGCCTACCGGACGCGCAGTCCTTGCGTCACCGGCCCTTTCACCTCTCTTTCAACTCCTCATGCCATCTGCCTCAGGAGCGATACAATTGCCTGGAACCAGTGTCGAAAAAGAAGATTCCTGTTAATGTGTTGCCAGCAATCCAAGCATCTGCAATGAACGGAGGTCTCGATGCGCAGGTCCATTCCAATTTTTGCGGCGGCTCTGTTGCCGTTGCTCTTGGTCTTGCCAACCGCCCCGCAAACGTCCAACAACGCCGGTGAACAAAACCCGGAAGCACTGACGGCTACATATAACCAGGCCATGCAGGCAAAGGAGTGGTTTCGCGCCGTCGCCACCGCGCAGCAACTGGTAGCGCTAAAAGCAACATCTCTGAACCTGAAGCTGCTGGCGAATGCGCAGCTTTACTCCGGCTCGGCGGATGATGCCCTGGCGACTTACGACCGGGCCCTGGCTGCTGCGGAACAGGAAAAGCCCGCTGTGGACCAGCCAATGAACGACTGGAAAGACGGGCTGTCGATTATCTACATTGGCAAGGGCAATGCTCTGCTCAAGCTCCACCGCATCGCGGAGGCGATCAAAGCGTATAACCAATCCGCCGTATTCGCGGCTAACCCCGGGCTGGCTTACTTCAATGTTTGCGCCGTGCTTTACAACAGCGGCAATGTGCATGATTCGGCGGCGGCCTGTCGCAAGTGCCTGCAGGCGGACCCCTCCAGGGCCAATGCCTGGTTCATCCTCGGGTCAGATCTCTTTGCCGATTCGCCTATTGACGCCACAGGCAACGTCGTCGCCTCGCCCGAGACTCGAGAGGCGCTTGAAAAGTATCTTGCTTTCGCCCCTGACGGCCCTCACGCCGCCGATGTGAAAGCCATGCTGCAGATGGCATCCAAGTAGGGAGATGCCGCCGCCCGCATTGCCCGGTTCTGTGAATGGCGTCGCTAGCTCAATCCGGCCATCAGCAGCATGCGCATTGAAAGCCCTGGGCGGCGATCTCGGTGGATAAGCTCCAGCCGTTCCACCCGCTTCGCAGCCGCGCAAGCAGTGGCCGCGTTGCCAGCGACAAACATCCTCTAAGGCGCTGGCGACTCATGGATGAGCCGCCTTTGGCGTGCCGGGAAGTGAGGTAGGTTGGCTTCTTGCACGTGCTTCTAGGCCGTGGCCTTTTGGGCCGCCCAGCGCTTACGCTGCGCTTCGGCGATCCGCTGCCGCGCCTCGGGGCTCAGCACGCGGGGCTTTCTGGCCTTGGCAGGTTCTTTGGCCACCACCTTGACAGGCACTTTGGCCGCTGCTTTGGCCGCCCAGCGCTTGCGCTGCGCATCGGCGATCCGCTGGCGCGCCTCGGGGCTCAGCACGCGGCGCTTCCTGACCTTGGCAGTCTTCTTTGCTACTGCCTTGGCCGGCGCTTTAGCCACTGCTTTAGCCGGCGCTTTGACCGTTTTCCTGGCCACTGCCTTCCGGGTTTTACGCTTCTTGGTTTTGGTCTTGATCGCAACGATTTCTGCGGCGATCTTGCCGGTGTTGGCCAGCAGGGAGCGGACATGCGCGAGCTTTGCGATTTCCGCGTCGATGAGAGTAAGAGTGGAGTCGGTTGTCATGGGTCAAGCATAACTCAGAAATCCGCGCTTGCACAGCTTATCCTGAGATTTGGACAGGTTGCGCAAGCGCGAACTGGAAAAACTTCATTCCGGCTTGCCCACGGTCCTTTCCTTGTACGCCTTCTGCAAAACGAAAAACGCCGCCTTCTTCTGGCCCTGCTCGGAGATAAGTCCCTTGCGATTGTACTCATCCTGAATGCCCGCCAAGGGCCTGTTGGGCGAGCGAAAATCCATCAGAATCCACGGGCTCATGCCTCTAAGTTGCGGAATGCGGTTGAGCATTCCCAGCTGGTGGCGATAGATATTTGCCTGGAATTCCTCGGTCCAGCGCTCGCTGTCGCCGCCGTGCAGACCGGCCTTTGCCCCGCCGCCAAACTCGCTCATGATCAGAGGCTTTCGGTAGTCGATGCGCCATTGGGTTATGTCCGCAATCTCCGGCCTTTTCTCATACCAGCCGATGTATTCGTTGGCGCCGATCACATCCAGCGCCTCGCCCAGCTTGTCGTCCACGATCTTGGTGTCTCCTTCGGCGCGCACCAGCAGCGCCGCCGTAATCAACCGCGTCGAATCAAGCTCGCGGGCGCGGCCGGCCAGAGTTTCAATGAAGCGCGTCCGCGCCTCGGTATTGGGCGTCTCGTTGGCCATCGACCAGAGAATGATTGCCGCATGATTGCGCGAGGTATTGATCTCCTCGTCCAACTGCTGTTCGGCCTTAGCCAGGACGCTTGGATTATCGAACTCCAAGGCCCAATAGACGGGATTCTCAGACCACACCAACAGACCCATACGATCCGCCGCGCGCAGCATGGTTTCGTCGTGAGGATAATGCGCCAGGCGGACAAAGTTGGCGCCCAGTTCCCTGGCCCAGCCCAGCAGCGTCTCAGCGTCCTGGTCCGTGTTAGCGCGGCCCGTGCGGTAAGGCGCCTCGGCATGGATGCAGACGCCGCGCAAAAAGATGGGCTTCCCATTCAGCAGTATCTCGGCGCCGCGCGTCTCCACGGTGCGAAAGCCGATCAGGTCCTCGATCGCGTCCTGACCTGCGCGCACCTCGACATGATAAAGCTTCGGATTCTCTGGGGACCAGCGCACCAGACCCGCCACGGGGATGCGAATCGCCGCGTGGCTGTTTCTATCCAGAGTGAATGAGACCATCCGGTCAAGTTCTGGGAGTATAACCAGAACCTTCTCACCAGCGTGCCCGCCCTCGATATGCACCCAACCCTCAATTACGGAACCCTCGCCGCGGCTCAGGTGCAGATCGTACTGATCGATGAAAGCCTCGGGAACCTCGATCAAAGAGACGGAGCGATGCAGGCCGCCATAGTTCCACCAATCGGTTTGGAGGGTGGGAACATTGTCCTCGCGGCGCGTGTTGTCCACCACCGCCACCACGAAGTTTGCTCCCGCATGAACCGCCGCCGTGACGTCGCAGTTGAAGCTCGTGTATCCGCCCTCGTGCTCGCAGATCTTTACTCCGTTGACCCAGAACCAGGAACGATAGTTGGCCGCGCCCACGTGCAGAAAGATGCGCGTGTGTACCCTTGGCTGGTAAGTGAAGTCGCGCTCGTACCACACCGGCCCCTCATAATAAAGAAGCGACTCGCGCTGCTTATTCCAGTCCCCCGGCACCTTCAGCTTGGGCGCCGTGGCAAAGTTGTACTCGGTGGGGAAGTTATCGCCGGGCTGGGTCTTCCGGTTGAGGAACCAGCCGTTCGTCTTCTCCTGGTGATGAAAGCTGAAGAGGCCGGAGAAGTAAGGATCGACGATGGAGGCCCAGTCGCCGTCGAGCGAAGTGGCAGGCCGCCGGTCAGCGCCGGTAAGCACAATGGGAGCCTGTGGCGGCACAGGTTCGGGAAAGGCGGCATGGGCGGCGAGAAGCGCCGCGGCTCCGGCAACCAGAAAGATCCTGGCGGGTAAAAGCGCGGCAAGGCCTGCAAGCAGGCGGGTATGCGGATGCTTCATTTCAGAACCTCGGTAATATGGCGTCCAGCGGCAGCCGCTACCGAGTTTTATTGCCGGACGCGGCTGACTGGTACGGACTTGCAATCTTATCGCTCGCGAGCGGGGCTTGTACATTCTGGCTCTAATCCAACCGAAGCGATCATGAAGGGGCGTGGCGTTTTCCTATATGATGCGACCGAGGGAGGACTCACACCGGGTCGCGCTGAGAGATCGATCGCTCATTGCCGCTCGGGTTCGATTCGGGAATCGTGGCCCTCCACTCAGCCGCATAGGCAGTTGTGGTCAGGATGGTATCGCGTTCCAATACGATTGCGGCGGCAAATTCAGTTGCACGGAGCCAACATGTTGATTATCAAGAATTGCGGGAGCTGTGGACGCCAGGTGCCGACAGGTACCGAGGTGGGTGAAAGATGTCTTTATTGCGGTGCGCGGTTCGATTTCTTGCGTCACAGGCAGAGCAGCAGGAATTCTCTGGGCGGGATGAAAGTGGTGCTGATAGCCGCCGCAATTTTTGTTGTTCTGGGCGCAATCCTCCCGATTCTGGCAAGGATGGCAGGCGCACATCATCCTGCGCCCCAGACTGTGAGTTCGCCGCTGCCGGCCAAATGATTGCGACCGCCCCGAGGAAGCCTATGGCGCTGGCGGTTTTTGGTTGTGCAACTGCCGCAGGGCGCGGTCGAGTTCGAGCTTTTGCTGGGTCAACAGTGCCAGCTCGGCAAAGTCGCCGCGCCGCTCGGCTTCGGCAATCAGGGCGCGAAGGTCGCGCTGGCGGGTTTCGATAGCCCGCTCCTCAAACTGCTGTAGGATCTCAGAAACCTCTGCCAGCGAGGGGTTCCTGCCCGATTCAAAGCCCCTGGCTGCACCCTCTCGGACAATCGGTACTCTGTCAGCCTCGAAGAGCACACTCGCAACATATGACCTCTGGGCTGGGTCTGTCACGGCCGCCACGGGATCCTCAGATCGCGACATCTCATAAAGTGCAGGCGCAGAGGTAAACGCCTGAAACCACTCCGGATGGTTGCTAAGAGCGGCCGAAATGGCCGCCCGCTGCTCGGTTCCCTCAGGTTGCGTATTGGCTAGCGCCCGGATAAAAACCTTTTCTGGATCCGAAACCACCGAAGCCTTCACCTCAACTCGGTCGCGGCGCTTGAGCGCGGCCTGGTGCAACTCGTTGTGCAGCACCGCTGAATCGATGCGGAGCCTTTTCGCAGCGTCAGCGGCAAACATCTCCCGCGTGATCATCTCTGGCACTTGGCTAATGTACGGGAGCAGAAAATTCACGGCCCTCGTCTTATGATCTGGGCTGGCGCCAGGATATAGTCTTATTGCCCGCTCAATGAGAAAGTGGGTGTATGGTTGGGCTTCTCGGATAGCTTCCCTAAAAGCCATCATGCCCCGCTCGCGAATGAAGCGGTCTGGATCCAGTCCCCCATCAAGCGAAACAATCTGAACTTCGAATCCGCTTATGAGAAACACTTTCGCTAGTTCATTGAGTAAGCTAATGGACTTTACAGACGCGTTTTCTCCGGCGGCATCTGGATCAAACACGACAAAGACTCGGGCGGCTTGCTCTTTCGAGAATTGACGCCTGAGCAGCCCCACCTGCTGCTCGGTGAAGGCCGTTCCGCTTGTCGCTATCACGTTTTGAACACCCGATCCAAGACTGTCGCCTAGATAGACCCGAATGCAGTCCATCTGCCCTTCGACCAGCAGCACCGCATTTACTTGTCGAATCGCCGCCTTCGCCTTGTCCAGGTTAAAGAGTACCAGGCTCTTGGAGTAGAGCGGCGTCTCCGGCGAGTTAATGTACTTGGCGCCCGCCTTGTCGCCCGTCTCCAGCGTGCGCGCGGTGAAGGCGATTACCCGCCCGCTCTCGTTGGCGATGGGAAACATGACGCGCTTGCGGAAGCGGTCGTAGATGGGGCCTAGGCTGCCGTCGCCCTGCTCCTTCGCGCTGAACAGGCCGCTGGCGCGGAGGGTTTCATTGTCCGCCACGCCGCTGAGCCGGTCGCGCAGAGCGTTGAAGCTGTCGGGGGCGTAACCGATGCGGAAGGCTCTTATCCCTTCGGGAGTGAGACCTCGACCAGCGAGGTATTCCCGCGCTAAAGCCCCCTCGGGCGAACGCAACTGCTCCTCGAACCATGCGGTCGCAATCTCGTGCAGCTCCAGGAGCTTGGTTCTGAGGCGCGCCTCGGCCGCCTGCTCCGGGGAAGAGAACTCGCGCTTGGGCAGCGGAATGCCGCACTTCTGCGCCACAATCCGCACCGCCTCGGGGAAGGTGACGTTCTCAATCTTGGCCACGAAGCTGAACACGTCGCCCGAAGCCTGGCAGCCGAAGCAGTGGTAGAACTGCCGCACCGCATGGACCGAGAACGACGGCGACTTCTCCTTGTGAAACGGGCACAGGCCGGAGTAGTTCTGCGCTCCCGCCTTGCGCAGGCGAATGTACCCCTCGATCACCTTGACGATGTCGGCCTGCTGCTTGACGGTTTGGGCGAAGTCGGGCATGGGAGGGTCTGTATTGAGGATAAGGCCGGGGGATGGGGTCCATTGTGGATGTTCTTAGATTCCGGCTCTCGAGATGCGCCAGGCTGGCGTATAATCTGAGGCCAACGAATTGTTGAGAGGATAATATGCTGAATCTAAAGGAGATCACCGAAGAATTCATTCGAATAAAGCTCAGTGATTTTGCCTCAGAAACTGATCCAGATGTCTCTACGGTTCAGGCCATTGCTGACAAGAGTATGCAACTTGATAAAAGGGAAGAGCAGGTTCTCGAATTTCTCAGATACTATAAGGTGATTCGGTACTTCCCTCGGGAAAATAGCAGGAACATTGCGAGACGGATCGTCGAATTTGCTGATGAAAAGAGACCGAAAGGTCTGGATCGAAATATGGCCTTAATTATTTCGGAGTTTAAGAAGCTAGAGGAACGCATTCAGCCTTTCGCACCTGCTACAAAATCCGGCAAAGAGAGGAAGGTAACATCACTGACTTCAAAAGCGCTCTGGTGTTGCTATCCGGAAGATATTCCGATTTTTGATGATCATGCGGAGAGGGCGCTCCAGGTGATCAGTAGAATCTGCCATATTTTTCCTGAACCAGGGCAAGATAAATACAAGCGCTTTGTAGACGTTTGGCTTCAGCTTTACCGCAGGGTTGAACCAGTTATCGATCAAGCAGATCTCAAAGGTTTTCCTTACAAAATCAGGGTCTTCGATGGGTTGTTATGGTTTCTCGGAAAGCCTGAATTCGATATGCGACGTGTTGATCAGCACAAATGATGGACGATCTGGGAACTGTCCGAGCATATCTCCTCATCCTGACGCCAAACCAACCCCAGCGTAGCGTCAAATAAGGCGAGAAAACGCTCGGGGGGGGATGCCATGAACGGGATCCAATACGTGACGGACGAGGAAGGCCGCAACGTTGCGGCCCGGATCGACCTTCATTGAAATGCGGAACCCTGAGATGCGACCGCACTCGAGTCAATTCTTGGCTCCTGCGATCGGATAGCCCTGCCATAGATACTCCAGGGCCTCGGGCAGGGTTTGCTGTTTCACCGCGCGGTCGGTGTGGCCGGCGTTGCGGGCAAAGACAAACTGGTAATGATAGCCCTTCGCCGCCAGAACTTTGGCCATGTTCTCATTGGCCACGACCCAGTCGTGCATGTGGTCGTCCATTATATTGGGATTGAAGTTGTCTCTGTCGCCCACTTCCATCCAGATGCGCAGCGGTTTGGCGGGGCTTTCCGGGATGAGGTGTTCATGAAACTCCCACGCGCCGTGCGAGGTCTGCGGGTTATAGGGCCACTGCTGGTTGACGTAAGTGCCGGAATAGGTAAGAACGCGATGGTATAAGTCAGGGCGATACCAGGCCATGATCAATGCGCATGAGCCGCCGGAGCTGCCGCCCATCGTCGCCCGTCCCTCGGGATCGCGAGTCAGCTTCACATGATATTGCGACTCGACGACCGGCAGCACTTCCTTCTCGACGAACTCCGCATACCGGCCCGACATGGTGTCATATTCCAGGCCGCGCTCGCTGCCCTGCGCGTCGCCCCCGCCATTGCCGATGGAGATGGCGATCATCACCGGCACGCGGCGCTGGGCGATCAGGTTATCGAGAGCCGTAAACAGCGCCCGGTCGGGACCGTCGGCGCCGACGATGAACGGCGCAACGGTGCCTGAGACGTATTGTTTGGGGACGTAAACCGCAACGTGGCGCGTGTAGGGAGCGGGGTGGCTGGTGGTAACTATGAGTTTCGCGGGATCGGCGGGATCTGGCGTGCCAAAGGTATTGTGCTCGCGCGCGATGCCGGGATATATCTTGCTGTCGGCCGAGTTCATGGTGAACTCATAGACCGTTCCCTGGGGCACGCCTTCCTGTGCGGCCATCTCCGGCGCGGGGTTGTGCGTGGGACCGAGAATGAAGTTCCCGTCGGCGTTTGCCGGAGCATTTGCACCGTCCGGCAACTCCCTGGCCGCGACAAATCCAGGCGTGTTGGGCTCGCGGGTGAGTGGCGTGGGGCGCGCGGGGCGTGCCGCCGATGGGGCGGCTGGCGGCGTCTGGGCCATTGCCGGGGCTATGAATGCCGTGAGGCCAATCGCGAATGCGAGGGTCAGCAGGCGAAGCATTGGGAACTCCTTTTTGTCTCGGTGGCGTGCGACTCCGCCGCTACGGAGAGACGTTCGACCTGGTTGTGATCCTTATCGGGCGCTTGCGTTCAACACGCAAACCTTTTGGGGAATATAGCACCGATGCTCGTGTCTGCAACAGGCCAGATGATCCGGGTGTTAAAAGACAGTGCGGGCAGGCTTACTGAGGAACCGGGAAGAGATGACCCGCGTACCATAGGAGCATGATGCGTAAGGCCTTGGGAGTGGCATTGTGTCTGGCGGCGGTTGCTTTTGAGGCTTCGGCCGCACAGAGCAATAAGCCGGCGGCAGCTCCGGCGCAGACTCCGAAGGCGCTGCCGCCCGGCGATTATAAAGTGCCTCTGATTGGCGAAAGATTGCGGCTCTCGGACTTCGCGGGCATGGAGCCGCGAGCGGAGTTGAAAGCCAAGCTGCTCAAGATCGCCGGCTTTATCCAGAACACGCCGCGCGACGGGCAGCCGGCGACCGAAGCTACCGAGGTATGGCTGGGATATACGAAGAGCGACCTGTATTTCGTATTCATCTGCCACGACCGTCACCCAGGCGAGATTCGCGGACATCTGGCGCGGCGCGAGAATGTAGGGAACGACGACAACGTATCGGTGCTGCTGGATCCGTTTCAAGACCACCGCAGGGGCATTCTCTTCACGGTGAATCCGGCAGGGGTGCAAGCCGATGCGGCATGGAGCGAGAGCAGCGGCCAGGATTACAGCTATGACCAGGTCTGGGATTCGGAAGGTCAAGTAACGCGCGACGGATGGATGGCTCTCTTTGCAATCCCATTTCGCAGCCTGCGCTTTCGACCCAACGGCTCGGACTGGGGCGTGGTCTTCATGCGCAACTTCCCGCGCAATAGCGAGACGGATTTTTGGCCGCGCGTCGCAGCCAACGTCTCCGGCGTTCTCAGCCAGGAGGGAACACTGAAAGGCATTGCAGGCGTGACCGGCTCCCACAATGTGCAGATCGACCCTTATGCCCTGGCGCAAAACGAGCGGACGCTGGAGACCGTGGACCCGCTGAATCCCTATTGGAGCTCGCGCCACATCGAGGCCACGGCGGGCGGCGAGGCCAAGGCGATTCTCAAGGACAGTATCATCTTCGATGCAACCATTAACCCGGATTTCAGCGATGTGGAATCGGACCAGCCGCAGTTTACGGTAAATCAGCGTTATCCGGTTTACTTTCCCGAGCTTCGGCCCTTCTTTTTGGAAAACGCCAATTACTTCGCAACTCCGATCAACCTTGTCTATACGCGCAACATCGTCCATCCGGAGTACGGCGGGCGCGTGACCGGAAAGATAGGGCGCACGAACTTAGGCTTGTTTGCCACCGACGATCGTGAGCCGGGACAGACGGTTGCGCGGGGCGATCCGCTTTACCAAAAGCGGGCAACGTTCGCGGTGGGGCGCATCACCGAAGACCTGGGCAAGGGGTCGAGCATCGGCGCGATCTATACCGATGAAGAGGTCGGCCAGGGTTGGAATCGCATCGGGGGCATCGACTTCACGGCGCGAATGACGAACAAATGGACGGCGCTAGGACAATGGGTGGAAAGCTCGACGAAAGGCACTGTCGATAGCGGAGCGCCGCCGACGTATGCCGCCGGGCCCGCGGCCAACTTTCAGGTGCAGCGCTCCGGACACGCGTTCAACCTCTATTCGACTTATCAGGATTTCAGCACCGGCTTCCAAACCCAGTTGGGCTTTATCCAGTCGTCGAACTTCCGCAACGGCCAGACGCACGCCACCTATCAATGGTTTCCCAAGCACAGCAAGCTGCAGAGCTTTGGGCTGGAAACAAACCAGAACATAGCCTTCGACCATTTCGGGAACCGGGTATTTCATTACTTGTCGTTCGATCCGTTCTGGCTGCTGCCGCGCAACATTGTGATCGCGCCGATCGGCGGCCAGAACTCCGATACGGTGGGACCGCAAAACGGCTACCTGCTCACGCAAAACAGAAACTTCACGGAAAACCTAGGCGGAATCGCGGCGCGAGGCGCTCCCTGGCCGCAGCTCAACTTCAGTGTCAACGCCTTCCGCAGCGGCAATGTGAACTACAACCCCGTGGCCGGCGGAGTGCCGTCTCTGATGAATCAAGAGACCGCGCAGGTTCTGTTTACGTTGCAACCCCTGCGCCAACTGACCGCGGACAATACCTACCTGCTGGATCGCGACCACTCGGTTGCGGACGGCGCTTTGGTGTATGAAAGCCAGGTATTCCGCACCAAGGTCAACTACCAGTTCACTCGGGCGCTCTCCGCGCGCGTGATTGCGGAGTACGACTCGACGCTGGCCAATCCCGCAGAGACGTCGCTGTTGCGGACCAAGCAAGTTGGCACGCAGGCGCTGTTTACATGGCTTCCGCATCCCGGCACGGCGGTTTATATCGGTTACAACAACGACCTGCAGAATCTGGATCGGGCGCTGTGCAATCGCCTGCCGGGCGGGGCCTGCGATCCTAACAATACGGTGGCGCCACGGTCGCCGCAGTTCTTAAACGATGGGCGGCAGATCTTCGTCAAGGCATCCTATCTATTCCGTTTCTAGAGGCCATCTTATAAACACCGTTCAAACCGTGTAGAGCGTCCCTCTGGACCTGCCCCCAGTTTTATTCTCCATCGCCAGGTTTAAAACCTCCGCCTTTCAGGCGGAGAGCTTTTAGCCTCCGTGCTGGATAATGTCAAGATGGTCGAGCATAGGCAGAATTCCCACTCTGTATGGGATGTGAAGTACCATCTGATCTGGGTGACGAAGTACCGGTACAAGGTGCTGCGCGGTGAAA
>Ga0326727_10003855_pt1 | contig 46763 bp, 45 predicted proteins | sample MB2enrmetagenome_FD_207643 | JGI IMG/M metagenome (GOLD analysis project Ga0326727, IMG submission 207643) | Lab enriched peat soil microbial communities from McLean, Ithaca, NY, United States - MB29MY | ecosystem: Environmental > Terrestrial > Soil > Wetlands > Peat | place: USA: New York... | reverse complement strand
GCCGCCAGCAGTCCCAGGAGAGTGGTCGCGCGCAGTGCCTCAAACATGGCTGTCAGTATACGGGGCCGGGTGGTGAGCGGTATCGACCGAAAGGTGGAGGGATCCTCAGCGCGGACTTGCGCCAACTTCGGTTACGGTATCTCCTGGATGGGAACGGGAGGCATGGACACAAGGACTCGCGCATCCAGGAGCACGGATTGATTCCATGCGAGTTATGACCGCTAGGCGGCCACTCGGCTTGACAGGCGGCTGGCGCATGGTGTGTAGTAAGAGAGTGGCTAGGGTGAAGGAGTTCACCTTTAACCGCTGTCCATCCGATAGACCGGACAGATGATGACTCCTGACAGGGAATCCTGTTGCGGAGTCATGTCCCGGCCAGTTCCCTGAACGAGAACTTAGGAGTTTCGGTTCATGACGAATACGTGGGCTCTGGCTGCTCTGTGGGTGGGTTTGGCGCTGGCCGCGACGCTGCTGGCCATCTGGTTCAAGATCTCGACGGCGCTCTCTGAAATCGTGGTGGGCACGGTGGCCCAGCTGGTCATCGGCCTGCTGCTGGCGCAGGGCGGGCTGCTCGGCAACACGCAGTGGATCACGTTTCTGGCCGGAACCGGAGCCATCGTGCTCACGTTTCTTGCCGGCGCGGAACTCGATCCTTCTGTATTCAAAACCAAGTGGCGCGAAGCGCTGGCCATCGGACTGGCTGGATTCTTCGGTCCCTTTCTTGGTTGCACGGCCATCGCGCATTACGTTCTGCACTGGGCCATCCTGCCCAGTTGGCTCTGCGGCGTCGCGCTTTCCACCACTTCAGTGGCCGTGGTCTACGCGGTCATGCTGGAACTGGGCTTCAATGTCACCGAATATGGCAAGTCGATTCTGGCCGCATGCTTCATCAACGACATCGGAACCGTGGTTGCGCTGGGGCTGATCTTTTCGCCGTTCACCGTCAAGACGCTGGTCTTTATCGCGGTCTCAGTCGCGGTCTTCGCGGCGCTGCCCTTTGTTACTCCATGGTTCTTCCGCAAGTACGGCGGGCGCGTTTCGGAGATCGAGGCCAAGTATCTTCTCTTTCTTCTCTTCGCCATGGGCGGGCTGGCGCTCTGGGCGGGAAGCGAAGCGGTGCTTCCGGCTTACATGATCGGCATGGTGCTGGCGGGGACGGTAGGCAAGGACCACTCGCTCATCCGCCGCCTGCGCACGCTCACCTTCGGACTGCTCACGCCGTTCTACTTCATTCGCGCCGGATCGTTTGTCTCCGTGCCGGCGCTCATCGCCGCTCCCGCCACCATGCTCATCCTTTTCCTGGCTAAGTCGCTCACCAAGGCGTCCGCCGTGTATCCCGCGGTCCGGGCGCACAGATACGATGGCTCTTCCGGCGCCTACTATACGCTGATGATGTCGACCGGCCTCACATTCGGCACCATCTCGGCGCTGTTTGGGTACAATCACCACATCATCGACCAGGCGCAGTACTCTTACATCGTGGGCACGGTCATTGCCAGCGCGGTGATTCCAACCATGATAGCAAACTCGTTCTTTCTGCCCCGGCATCTTCTTCCCCGCGCGCTGCCGGGCAGAAGACCGGAACAGGAAGTCCAGCGGCAGGCCGCCGCGGAAGAGGTATAAGTCAAGCCCATGGGAAGCACAGTCTTTGTCGGATTTCAAAGGATCCTGGTTGCATTCGATGCGTCTCCACACGCGGAGCACGCGCTGGATGTAGCCCTGTCGATGGCGGGAGATAGGAAGGCCAAGCTATTTGTCCTGGCCGTGATCCGTCCCCCAGAGCCCGCCGAGAGCGCGGAGTTCAACGCCGTTCTCGAAGACTCGCGCGAGCGCTATGAGCGCAGCTTCGCGCCCATCCGCGAGCGCGCGCGGCAAAAGGAGATCGAACTCGAAACCGAGATTGTCGTCGGCCATCCGGCGGAGCAGATCATTCACCGGGCGGATACCATCCAGGCCAGCCTGATTGTGATGGGCAAGCGCAGCCACACCATCCTTCATCGCTGGATGCTGGGCTCGAACTCGGAGCGCGTGCTCAAGTACGCGCATTGCCCGGTGATGATCGTGCATTGATCCGGGTTTCGAGTTATACGGAGGAGTCATGCCGGAGACGGGAGCAAAGTCCGCGGAGACGCGGCGCCCTGGGGAACTCAACGATGCCCAGCGGCGGCGCCTGCTTATCACCTGCAAGTACATCGACGGCCTGCTCTGCGACATCGAACACGCACTCCATTCCGCGGCGTCGGAGTCGCCGTTTCCCCGTTATGTCGTGGACATTACTCCCGCGCAGACTCAAGCGATAGAAGACCACATACGCGGAATCCGGTCGCAACTGCTGCGGACTCTGGCCTGGCAGAATATGAAGCCGGAACCGCCGGAGAAGCCGGTAACACGATCGATCACAACCGACCTCGCTTTTGTCGACATCGCGATCGAGGAACTCAAACCCCGTCATTTGCGCGGCTCCGGGGCCGTTCCCCAAGATGCGGTAGACGAACTCAATGGAGTGATCCACGAACTGCGGTCGCTAGTCAAGAGCATGGACAGTTATGTGCGCCATGAATTGGGCGCAAACTCTGAATCGAAGGCCGAGCCGCCGATAGCGGATCAAACCGCGAGCAACTCCGTGTAGACGGCCATGCCCACCACCGCGTCGGCGCCCAGCGCGTCGAGCGCATCCACCTCCTGCTGGCTGCGAATGCCGCCGGCCACGATGAGCTGCCGCTGAGTTAGCTTGCGCAGCCGAGCCGCCGCCTCGATGGGAAAGCCCTCCATCAGTCCTTCGCCGTCCACGTGTGTGTAGAGAAATGCGGCAACATGTGCCTCGAGTTGCGGAATCGCCTCATCGGGAGTTAGCTCGACCCGCGCCTTCCAGCCCTTCACGGCGATGCGTCCTTTTTTGGTGTCGATGCCAGCCACCACGCGCTCCGCGCCTACGCTCGCGGCTAACTCAACGGCAAACCCGGTGTTTACGGCGCCTTGTCCGGATTCGCTTTGCGCGAAGAGCGCCGAGCCGATGATGACGCGCCTGGCGCCCGCGTCGAGCACTTGGCGCGCGCGCTCGATGGAGTGGATGCCGCCGCCCGCCTGGCAAGGCAGCCGCTTGGCAATCTGCGCCACAAGCTCCGAGTTATCGCCCTGGCGCATGGCGGCGTCGAGATCGATCAACTGCACCAATGGAAAGCGGGAGAACTTTTCGATCCAGTATTCAAAGTCGTCGAAGGCCAGGCGGAGCTTTTCGCCCTGCACAAGCTGGACGATGCGGCCACCCAGCAGATCGATGGAAGGAATCAGCATGGAAGCCTCACGGAGACGCCGGCCTTGGCCAGCTCTTCTTTGAGCGAACGCGCGCTCGATACGCCGAAGTGAAAGATGCTTGCAGCCAGCGCCGCATCGGCCTTGCCGCGCCCGAAGACATCGACGAAATGACTTACCGTTCCAGCGCCGCCCGAGGCGATGACGGGGATGGATACGGCTTCGCTGACCGCCGCGGTCAGCTCGCAATCGAAGCCGGAGCGCATGCCGTCGCAGTTCATGGAGGTGAGCAGGATCTCGCCCGCGCCGCGCTGCTCGGCCTCGCGCGCCCACTCGACGACGCGGCGGCCAGCCGGCCTGCGCCCGCCCTGCACAAAGACCCGCGCGTCGCGCACCGGATCGGCGGCCTGAGGATCGCGGCGCGCGTCGATGGCCACAACGACGGCCTGCGCGCCAAAGCTGCGGCCGATGGCATCGATCAGCGCTGGATGTGCTAGAGCGGCGGAGTTCACGCTCACCTTGTCCGCGCCGGCCTCGAAGACCTGCGCCGCATCTTTGGCCGAGCGGATGCCGCCGCCGACGCAGAAGGGAACGAATAACTCGCGCGCCGTGCGGCGCACCGTATCGAGCAGCGTCTGCCGGCCCTCGTGCGTCGCGGTAATGTCGAGTAGCACGATTTCGTCCGCGCCTTCGCGTGCGTGGCGCGCGGCCTGCGTGGCCGGATCGCCCGCATCGATGAGATCGACGAACTGCACGCCTTTGACGACTCGTCCGCCGTGCACGTCGAGACAGGCGATGATGCGTTTGGTAATCATTCAGCCCCCTTCGATTGCCATGAGAGAAAGTTGCTCAGAATCTTCAGCCCGGTTGCTCCGGATTTTTCCGGGTGGAACTGCACGCCCATCACGTTGTCCCGCTCGACTGCCGACGCGAAAGACTCGATGTAGTGCGTGACGGCCGCTTTGTCTGCTGTGACGGGCGCCTTGTACGAATGCGTGAAGTAGACGTATTCGCCCGGCTGAACGCCTGCCAGCAAGCGCGAGCCGGGGCGCACTTCGAGCGAATTCCAGCCCACGTGCGGGACTTTCTCGGTGCTCTCCGAGAAGCGCGCACACGATTCGGCGAAATGTGCTAACCCCGGCTGCGACGGCGCTTCGCTCGATCCCGCATAGAGCCACTGCATGCCGACGCAGATGCCGAGAAAGGGAACGCCGCGCGCGATGGCCGCGCGAATCGCGGCGGTGAGGCCGGTTGCGTCGAGCCTCTCGGTGGCGGCGAAGTGGCCCACGCCGGGCAGCACGATGCGCTCGGCGGCTTCAACAAGTGCAAGGTCGCCGTCCGTCACGTAAGGCTCCGCGCCCAGATGGCGCAACGCCTTGAGCACCGAAGTGAGATTGCCCGCTTTGTAGTCGATCACGGTTACGCGCATCAGAGCAGTCCCTTCGTGCTGGGCAGCATTTCACCCAATTGCTTGTCGCGGGAGCAGGCCACGCGCAAGGCCCGCGCGAAGGCCTTGAAGATAGCCTCGATCTTGTGATGGTTCGAGCGGCCGTACATGGTCTTCACATGCACGCTGGCGCGAGCCCCGCGCGCGAAGCCCTCGAAGAAGTCGGTAACCAGTTCGGATTGCAGATCGCCCACCAGGCGCGCGCGCACCTTGGTATCGACGGCGAATGCGGCGCGGCCGCTCAGATCGACGGCGGCAATGGCGAGCGTCTCGTCCATCGGCATGAGAAAATACCCGGCGCGCAGAATGCCGCGCTTCGAGCCGAGCGCGCGGTCGAAGGCCTCGCCCAGCGCGATGCCCACATCTTCGACGGTGTGGTGCTGATCGACGTCGAGGTCGCCGTGGCACTTGAGTTCAAGATCGAATGCGCCGTGGCGTGTGAACAGCTCCAGCATGTGATCGAAGAAGCGAATGCCGGTGGAGATCTTGTACTGGCCGCGGCCTTCGATGGTGAGATGGATTGCGATGCGCGTCTCCGCGGTATTGCGCTCGACGATGGAAGTGCGCGGGGTCGCGGTATCCCAGGTCCCAGAATCGGGACCTGGGGCACCCAACGGATTCAATTCGACAGCGGATTCAGCCTTTTTCCTGGTTTTCATTGCGCTTGTCCTTTGATCTTCAGAGCGGCCAGGGTTTCATTCAGGGTCACAGCGGCTTTTTGCATCTGCTCTCTCGTTCCGATGGTGATGCGCACACGCCCATCGCAGCCGGGATCGCTGGAGCGGTCGCGCACCAGCACGCCGGCCGCGCGCATGAGCCGCACAAACTCCGCGTGCTGAGCGCCGATCTCGACGAGAACGAAGTTGGCGCGGCTGGGCCAGCGGCGCACGCCGGCCGCGTCGAGCGCGGCCTCGAACTCCGCGCGCGCCGCGAGCACTTCACCCACATACCAGTCGAGATAGCTTGAGTCTTCGAGCGCGGGCGGCAGGCAGGCCAGCGCCAGCGAGTTCGCGCTGTAGGGCGAAAGCACGCGACGCACCCAGCGCATCAATTCCACCGGGCCCGCGAGCAAGCCGAGACGCAAACCGGCTAGGCCGTAAGCCTTCGAGAAGGTTCGGGCAACCATAAGATTGGGCAGGACGCCGATCAGATCCATCAGCGTCTCGCCGTGGAAATGAAAGTACGCTTCATCCACCAGCACAACAGCCCGCGGCGCGCGGGTTGCAAGTTCGACGAGCTGCGCGCGCGTCGCCGCGGAACCTGACGGACTGTTGGGATTGGCGATCGCGACGATCTTGGTTCGCGGCGTGATGGCGGCGAGAAGACGCTCGAAGGGAAACTGCAAATCGTCCGCGGCCTGCACAGCAACGATGCGCGCATCCGTCGCCGATGCGTAGATCTCATACATCGTATAAGTCGGCACGGGCAGCAGCAGCTCATCGCCGTCGCCAAGGAAGGCCTCGAAGAGCACATGAATGGCTTCGTCCACGCCGTTGGTAAGAGCCACCTGCGCGGCGGCGAGGCCGAGATGCGCGGCCACGATGGCCTCCACCGGTTCGCGCTCCGGATAGCGCGTGAGAGAGCCGGCGGAGATGCGCCCGAGCGCCTCGCGCACCTGGGGCGAACAGGCCAGCGTGTTCTCGTTGAAGTCCAGCCGCAGCGCATCGCGGCTGCCGAGCGGAGGGTGATACTCCTTCATCGCCCGCACGCGGGCGCGCGGGGTTGGTTGCGCCGGCGAAAAGCATGTCTCAGGGGCTAAAGCCCCATACTCGTCTTGGCGCGTTCGCGGCACGACTGAAGTCGTGCCCTGACACAGAGCAACAGACTTGTCAGTCACGGGGCTGCCTCCTTTGCGCGCGTTTGCGCTCGGCTTCCTGCGGCGCAAGCCGCATCTGCCCCACTGCAGGTGGCCACAAGCGCGTACGAATCGACTCGGCGTGGCCCGTGAGCCCTTCGGCCTTGGCCAGCAGCGCGGCTTGCGGCCCCAGCGCGTGCATCCCTTGCGCGGTGTACTCCTGCACGGTGATGAGCTTGACGAAGTCGTTCACGCTGAGGCCCCCGCGCACGCGCGCCGTGCCGCCCGTGGGCAGCGTGTGATTCGGTCCGGAGATGTAATCGCCCATAGGCTGCGAGGACCAGCGGCCCACAAAGACCGAGCCCGCATTCTCGACCCATTCGAGATCGCTCGCCGCGTCCACGGTCAGGTGCTCGGGCGCAAGGCGATTCGTGATTGCGTGCGACTCGTCCATGCTGGCGGCGACAACGACGAGGCCGCTGCGATCGAGAGCCTGGCGTGCGACCGGGTTGTTGCGGCTGCGCAGCTTTGCTTCGGCAATGACCGCCTTGGCCAGATCGCCGCGCGTGGTGATGAAGATGGCCAGCGCCTCGGGATCGTGCTCGGCCTGGGCGACCAAATCGGATGCAATCTCCGCCGCATCGCCGCGCTCGCTCGTTACCACAATCTCTGTCGGCCCGGCGAGCATATCGATGGCGCAGTCAAAGGCTACCAGCCGCTTGGCCGCGGTGACGTAGAGATTGCCCGGACCCACGATCTTGTCAACGCGCTTGAGACTTGCTGTGCCGTATGCCAGCGCGGCTACCGCGTGCGCTCCGCCCAGCCGATAAAACTCCGCAATGCCGAGCAGATGCGCGGCGGCGAGGGTCTCAGGCGCGGGCTTGGGCGAGACTGCCACGATGCGCCCGACGCCCGCGACCTGCGCGGGAATGGCCGTCATGAGCAGCGTGGAGGGCAGCGGATGACGGCCGCTGGGAACGTAGCAACCCACCGAGCCGAGCGGCCGCACAAGCTGGCCGGTGGTGAGGCCGGCAATCGGTGAAGCACTCCACGAGGCCGGCAGTTGCCGCTCCGCAAATCCGCGAATCTGCCCAGCTGCCGTGGACAAAGCCTCGCGCAGCGCGGGATCGATCGCCTCCCACGCCGCGGCCATCTCGTCCCCGGTGACGCGCAGTCTCCCCGCGCCTTCAAGGCCGTCAAGTTCGGCCGCATAACGCAGCAGCGCGCGGTCGCCCTGTTTACGCACATCGGCGACGATGCGCTTGACCGCGGGCAGCACGCTGTCGAGCGCCGCGCCGCCGCGGTGTTCCAGCGCGGTAATAACTCGTTCTGTTTGCCTGGCACCGCGTCCTTTGGTCCGGATTGTCTTCATCGTTGCCTCCGGCTTACGTCGTTGAAGAAATGCACCCCAAATAAAAACTTCCCTCAGGGGCTAAAGCCCACATTCATTTTCGGGCATTTGCGGCACGACTGAAGTCGTGCCCTGACACAAAGCAGGCCCTTCCGCAGCTTGTGAATCCCGCAACCTTCAAATCATCCAGTCGGCTCAAAGCACGACCTTGTTCAGCGGGTACTCGACGATTCCCGTCGCCCTGGCTGCTTTCAGCCGCGGAATCACGTCGCGGGCCACGCGCTCCTCGACAATGGTGTTCACGGCGACCCATTCCGATTCGCTCAACTCGGAGATGGTGGGTGAGTTCAACGCTGGCAGCACGCACAGGACAGCTTCGAGGTTCGTACGCCTGACGTTGAGCATCAAGCCCACCTGCGATTGCGCATCAATGGCGCCGCGCAGCATGAGGGCGATCTGGTCGATCTTCTTGCGCTTCCACTCGTCGGCGAGCGCGGCTTTGCCGGCGATCAGATGGGTCTCGCTCTCCATCACCGTGTCGATGATCTTGAGGTGGTTGGCCTTGAGCGAGCTGCCGGTCTCGGTAACTTCGACGATGGCGTCGGCCAGCATGGGCGGCTTGACTTCAGTCGCGCCCCAACTGAATTCGACCTTGACGTTCACGCCCTTGCCGGCAAAGTAGCGCCTGGTCACCTCGACGAGTTCGGTGGCGATCGTCTTGCCCTCCAGGTCTTCGGCCTTTTCAAAGCCGCTCGACTCGGGCACGGCCAGCACCCAGCGCACCTTGCGCCGGCTCTGTTTGGCATAAGTGAGCGTCGTCACGCTGGTTACGCCCAGGCCGCTTTCAACCACCCAGTCGATGCCGGTGAGCCCCGCATCGAGCGCGCCGTGATCCACATAGCGCGCCATCTCCTGGGCGCGAATCAACATGCACTCGATCTCGGGGTCGTCGATCGATGGGAAGTAGGAGCGGCCGTCGGCGTAGATGTTCCAGCCTGCCCGCTTGAACAGAGCGATGGTTGCATCCTGCAAACTGCCCTTGGGGATGCCGAGTCTCAGCTTGTTATCCACGGATTTCCTCTTTCTTGTTACCGGCTTCCGGGTTGGCTGCGCCGGCGAACAGCGGTTTAGTGAAGCAGCTTACCGTGCCTTCGTGGCAGACCAGCCCATCGCCCTCCACCTCGACGCGAAACAGCAGCGCGTCGTTGTCGCAGTCGGTGGAGGCGGCGACGACGCGCAGCCGGTTGCCGCTGGTCTCGCCTTTCATCCACAGCTTCCGGCGGGTGCGGCTCCAAAAGGTTACATAGCCGCTCTCCAGCGTTTTGGCATAGCTGACGGCGTTGAGAAAGCCCAGCATCAGCACCTCGCCCGTGCGCGCATCCTGCACAATGCCCGGGACGAGGCCGTCCATCTTGTCGAAGTCGATCATGGTCGTTTTATCGCTCATTTTTCCTTTTTCCGATTCCTTTTCCGGTCTTGGTTTGGACTTGCTCCCGAGCATGGAAAAGCCCGCCAGCGAAGGTGCCGGCGGGCTTCAAGTGTTTCTTAGATCTCTCTGGCCGTCTAGTTCAGGCCATGGCAGTCCGCCGGCATGGAGGTTCCATGATGGTGGTGGTGACCGGGATGGCGGTAGCCTTGCATCTGTTTGCAACCCTAAGGGAAGACCCCGTACGATGTCAAATCCCTCTCTCCTGTCCAATGCCATATGAGCCGGAAAGATAGGAATGCCGGGGTGCGATCAGCCGCATGAGAGAAGCAGAAGAACCTGAGTTTGGAGCCGATCGGCAGCTTCGCCTGCTTCAGGCTCTTCCTTCGATTGGAAAGGGCTGTGCGCGCCGCCAGGTTCGTTGACCGCCCAGGTGAATCCACAAGATTTTCTTTTCGCTGCGGCGGCTTTCAGTGCATAATCTCATGCAACCCATTCTTTACGCGGGTTGAATCCCCAATCCACAACCATCGAGGAGCGGCCCATGATCGATCTGAATGAAGTTGGAGCGTTTCCTGAACTCGCCCCGCGCGGACTCTTCAGCGTGCGCTTCGGAATTTACCTTCCCGGCATTCATCCGAGCGACAACTTCGAGGTCGTGGCGCGCGTGATTCATAGCCTCGACCAGTTCGACCCCGCGGTTCCGGCCGCCAGCTTCTCTCTGGAGTGGCAGCAGGGCAGCGCTCTCGACCTGTGGACAGCCGCCGTCCTGCTTACGCCCGCCGCCGGATCGCACCTGGGACAGATCGGAATGCATCTCTACCGCTATGAACTCTGGTGGACGCCAGCCGGCGGCGCGCGGCAGTGCGTCTGCCCATGGATCGTCGATCCATTTGCGCGCGAGGCGGAGATTGGACGGATGCCGGCCTTCACGCTCGACCCCGCGCCGGTTCCATTCGCCTGGACCGACGACGCCTACAAGACGCCGGAGCTGGACGATCTGGTGGTTTATGAGTTACAGGTCGAGGAGTTCAACGATACCTTCGACGGAGTTGCCGACCGGCTGACTTACCTGGCAAGCCTTGGCGTCAACTGCATCGAACTTATGCCTGTCACCAGCATGCAGCTGGACTTCGACTGGGGCTACGGGCCGTTGCATTACTTCGCGCCCAGCGCGCGCTTTGGCGGCGGCGCGGGACTGAAGCGCCTGATCGACGCCGCGCACGCGCGGGGAATTGCCGTCATCCTCGATGTGGTCTACGAACACGTGGATACCATGTTCGCGTATTACTCCGTCTATAACAGCCTGGCGGGCGCGGCGGGTGCGCCGAACCCGCCCAATCCCATGATGGATGGATGGAATATTTACGGCTTCGGTCCCAAGCCCGACTTTACTGTTCCGTTCACCCTGGACTACTTTCTCAACGCCAACCGGCACTGGCTCGACGAGTATCATGCCGACGGCTTCCGCTACGACGAAGTTACCGACCTTTACGTCCCTCCCATGGATGCCGGTTATCGCACCCTGGTCCAGAAGACTTATCTTCACTCTCTTACTCTGCCGCGCTTCCAGGGCGCCGGCGGCTACAGCCGCATCGTGCAATGCGCCGAGGCCCTGGACAAGGCGCAGACCGTGCTTGCCCAGAGTTATACCAACAGCGCATGGCAGAACGGCCTGCTGTATCTTGCCGAATCCGTGGCCGGGGGCGCCGCGCCCCAGGACAGTTATGCCCACCAGCTGGACCCCAGTTTCATGGGATTTCCATCGACCACAGCCGCCGTCGATGCCGCCGGCAACGCCATCCAGATGCCGGTTGCGCCCTTCCAGTACATCGAGTCGCACGATCACAGCCAGTTGATCGTCTTTGCCAGCCCCGGCAGCGATCCCGGCGATCCCATCCCCGAGGGCGACCGCAGCCGCTTCTTCAAGCTTCAGCCCCACGCCATCGCCCTCTACACGCTGCAAGGCATTCCCATGTTATGGCAGGGCCAGGAATTCGCCGATAACTACGCGCTGCCCGACAACGGCCTGGACCGGGTTCACCTGGAGCGAGTTACACACTGGGATTACTTCTACGATCGGTTCGGAATCGAGCTGATAAGTCTGTACCGCCGCCTGGGCAATCTGCGCCGCACGGTGCGCGCGCTGCGCAGCCGCGCATCCTATTACTACTACCAGCAGTCGCTTCTGGGCACGCAGGCGCTGATCTATTCCCGCCACGCCGCGGCCGACGCCGCCAATGCGGAGTCGTGGGCGCTGGTGCTCCTGAACTTCTCCGATGCGGCCGCCGCCGTCAACGCGCCGTTCCCGGTCGCGGGCACATGGCGCGAGATGCTGGACGACACTCTCCGCCCGGTCCCGCTCGAAGTTCAGCCCGCCGCGGACGGCGCAACGGTCGCCTTGCAGGTGCCTTCGAACTACGGGCAGATCTGGGTCAAGACAGCCTGAGCCGCAAACTCAGGCTGTCCTCAGCCCCGCCTGCGCTGCTACACTCCCCCTTCAGGGAAACTCGCACCAGATCGAGTGCGCTCACCCGGAGGCTATTTGTGGCAGACTCTCAGCCCCCCGTCTTTCAGCCCTTTGTACCACCCGGCGAAAGCCGCCGCGAGTTCACTTTCCGCGCCCTTCTGCTCGGCTCGTTCTTCGGCATCGTCTTTGGCGCCGTCACGGTCTATGTGGGCCTGCGCGCCGGTCTTACCGTCGCCGCTTCCATCCCCATCGCGGTGCTCTCGATCAGCATACTGAGATGGTTCGCAAAGATCTGCGGGAGTAGACCGGTCCAGTCACTTCCCCTACCTCGCGCATGGAAAAAGTGGTTAAGTACGGAAGCTTCCATCCTCGAAAACAACATCGTCCAGACCACCGGCAACGCCGGCCAATCCATCGCTTCGGGCGTCATCTTCACCCTGCCCGCGCTGGTCTTTCTGGGCTTCGATCTGGAGTACTCCCGCATCTTTTTTCTGGCGCTGATCGGCGGCTGGCTGGGCGTGCTCTTCATGATTCCCCTTCGCCGCCAGCTCATCGTCCAGGAACACGAGAACCTGAAATACCCTGAGGGCACGGCCTGCGCCGAGGTGCTCATCGCCGGCGAGCGCGGGGGCTCCTTTGCCAGCCGCGTCTTCCTCGGCCTCGGTCTGGGCAGCATTTACACGCTCTTTCAGAACGAAAACCTCTTCAAGGCCTGGCCCGGCACGCCCGAGTTCCAGCCCGACTTCGGCCCCCAGCACGTCCTCAAAGGCGCTTCCATCAAGGCCGACGCCACGCCCGAATATCTCGGCGTCGGCTACATCATCGGCCCCAGGGTCGCCGGCGTCATCTTTGCTGGAGGCGTCTTCTCCTGGCTCGTCCTCATGCCCCTTATCTACTTCTTCGGCAAGCAGTTGGGCCATCCCGTCTATCCCGGCACCATTTCCATCGAGCAGATGGGCCCCAGCCAGCTTTGGTCCACTTACATCCGCCCCATGGGCGCCGGCGCCGTCGCCGCCTCCGGGCTTATCACCCTCATTCGCACGCTGCCCACCATCGTCAGCGCCCTCACCGCCGGCTTCAAGAACCTGCGCCCCGGCGCGGCAGCCGACGCCAGGCCCCTGCGCACCGAAGACGATCTGTCCATGCGCACCGTCGTGCTCGGCTCGCTCGCGCTCATCGCCTTCACCTTCTTCTTTCTCCAGTTCAAGCCCGTGCCGGGCGCCTACGTGGGCATCCTGCCCAATCTGGCCGCCGCGCTCCTTGTGGTCGTCTTCGGCTTTCTCTTTGTCACCGTCAGCTCGCGCATCGTGGGACTCATCGGCAGCTCAGCCAATCCCATGTCCGGTATGGCCATCGCCACCCTCATGGCCACCTGCGCCATCTTCCTGGTCGAGGGCTGGACGGCCCCCGCCTACGGCGCGCTGGCCATCACCATCGGCGGCATCGTGGCCATCGCTGCGGCCAATGCCGGAGACACCTCCCAGGACCTGAAGACCGGCTACATCGTCGGCTCCACGCCCCGCTACCAGCAGCTCGCGCTCATGATCGGCGTGGTTGTCTCCACCGTCGCCATCGGCTTTACGCTCAACCTGATGAACACCGGCCTGCAGGAGTTCCGCAGCGCCCCGCAGCCCTGGAATCTCGGCGCCTCCCACTCCGGCGTCGCCATCCAGTCCGACGTAAAGCAACTCCCCGACCGGATTCGCGTCCTCGGCGGGCCGCCGAACCCGTGCCAAGCCGTGGTGACCCTCGAAGACGGGACCAGGCAACTGACCGATCTGCCCGATTGCCCGAACATCCATCGCAAATCCGAGTACATCGTCCTCAACGCCATCGGCTCGCCCGAGCTGGCCGACGGCAAGTACCTTTACTCGCCCGCGACCGGCCGCATCGAGGTGCAGTGGATTCAGGGCATCGGCAGCGAGAAGGCCGCCGCGCCGCAGGCCCGCCTCATGGCCACGGTCATTAACGGAATCCTCAGCCGCAAGCTCGCCTGGGGACTGGTTCTGCTCGGCGTCTTTCTGGTCATCGCTGTTGAGCTGCTGGGCGTCCGCTCGCTCTCCTTCGCCGTGGGAGCGTATCTCTCCATAGGCACCACGCTGGCCATCTTTTGCGGCGGCATGGTGCGCTGGTTCATCGATCAGGCGGCGAAGAAGGCGGCCGGCGGCGCGGCGGACTCGGAGAGCGAAATCTCCCCCGGCTCATTATTTGCGTCGGGGCTAATCGCCGCCGGCGGCATCGTCGGCCTGTTCGGCGTGGCCCTCAAAGGGTACGAAACCACCGTCGGCAAGGGAGACATTCTCAACTTCCCGCATACGTTCCTCGACCACGACTGGGTCTCCGTCCTGGCCTTCGCCGCGCTGGCATTCTCGCTCTACTACTTCGCCCGCAAGCCGCTGAAGAAGTAGAAAGAACGCTGTCGCCAAGTTCTTCACGCGCATTCGCAGGCGCCGCGAAATGCGTTCAGGCCAGCCCCGCTTTGGTTCTCCCCGCCGGGAATTCGATAAACTATAAGTAGTTCGGAGGAACCGTGAAGCTGCACACATTCTCTCAATTCTTCTCTTCCAGTGTTTTTCGCCTCGCCGCCATCTTGCTCCTTGCCCTTGCCTGGGGCGGCTTGGCGTTCGGCGGCCCCATTCATGACGCGGCGCGCAAGGGCGACGTCAAGAAGGTGCGGGCCCTGCTCCAGAGCGACCCCAAGCTGGTTTCCGACAAGGACAGCCTGGGCGACACGCCGCTGCACGTGGCTGCGCTGCATGGCGAGCTGGCGGTGGCGCAGGCGCTCCTCGATGCCGGCGCCGATGTGAATGCCAAGAACAGCTCCGGACCGTTTACTCCCGGCGACCTGGGAACGCTAATTTACTCCAATAACCATCAGGATCCCGTGGTGTTGCTGAGCGTTCATGGCGTGGATCAGCGGGACATGAAAAACGGCTATACTCCGCTCGACCTGGCCATGTTTTCGGTCAATCACAAGAAGGTGGTGGAACTGCTCGTCACCCACGGCGCCAATGTCAATGCCCAGGCCTCCAGCGGCGCCACGCCGCTGTTCTGGGCGGTCATGCGGCAGCAGAAGGACGATGTGCAGTTTCTCTTGGACCATGGCGCAAACGTGAACCTCGCCGACGCCTATGGCGATACGATCCTTGGCATCGCGCTCCAACTGCAGTACACGAGCATGGTTCCGATGCTGCTCGACAAGGGCGCCGACGTCAACGCCGTGGACCAGGCTGGACACAGGCCTTTGACCTTTGCGCTCGGAATTGACGACCACAAGTGGGCCGACATGCTGCGCAAGCGCGGCGCTCACGAGTAAGAAGACCTTAAGGTGTTGCCGCCGGAGCTGCTTTCGACGCCCGGCTCACATCTCTTCGTTGAGAACCGGGCCATCTTCCCCGGCCCGGGCGTCACGGCTGAGCGTTGGGAGGAATCAGAAGGGTCAGCGCCTGGGGCACGACCTCGATGCGGACGGGCAGAGACCCCAGGACTTCTCCATCCGCCTCCACGAAGAGGCGGGCAGTGGAACCCTTGCGGGCGCGGCACTCGACGGAAGCGACCTCCAGCAATTCAATCTCGCCGGAGAAGGTGTGACGCCGGAAGAGAACCGCGAGGAGAAAGCGCAGGAAGCGGAGGCGGCTTTGCGTTTTGAACGCCAGCAGTTGCAGGCTGCCGGTGCGCAGGGTGGCGCCGGGAGCCAGTTCGCGCAGAACCCCTCCAAATGAGCGCACCCGCACCGCCAGCAACTGGGAGGCCTCCACCATGCGCGGCGCGCCGCTTCCGTTGGTGGTGAAGGTGGCCTCGAAGAGCGGAAAGGAATGGGTCGCCCAAACGCGAAAGGCCTCCACCATGTACAGAGCGTAGCCAAAACGCCGCTTCAGCCGCGCATCCATCCGGTACATGAGCTGGGCATCCGCGCCGATTCCGGCGGCGACGATGAAGTAGCGCGAAACGGGGTTCCCGGCACTGTCATGGAAGTGGATGCGGCCCACCGGAATCCGCGCCGGCGTTGCGCGCAGCAGCAAGCCCGCCACCTTCTCCGGAGACCCAATCAGACCCAGATCGGCGGCCAGGGCATTGGCGGTGCCCAGGGGAATCACGCCCAGCGCCACCGGCGTTCCCACCAGACTTTGCAAGATCGCATGCACAGTGCCATCGCCGCCGCAGGCCAGAACCGCGTCGCAGCCCCGGCGGACAGCCTCTTCCGTATGGGCGGTGGCGCCTGCCGAGGTGGCGCTCTCCAGAATCTCGGCTGAGACTCCCGCCGCGCGCAGCGCAGCCAGCGCATCCTGAACGGCCGCCGCCCGCCGCGCCGAGTACTGTCCGGAAACCGGGTTATAGATCAGCGCAACACGCTGCATCGCGAGGCTCACCTGGGCCATGCTGCCCAGAGCCGATGATGCCTTCCGGGCGTTGATTCCATCATCGCAGGATTAGGGGCAAGTCGAGGCCGTCACAGGCCTCGCGCGCCTCGCGGCTCCTGACCCTTGACCGCTGATCCCTGACCGCTGATCCCTGGTCTCTGACGGACTACCGGCTGAAGCTCACATACCGGCGACCCGCGTAGAGCCGGAAGCCGCCGCCGGCCGGATCGGCCACCACCTGCAGCGGCGTGGGCCGCTTGAGCCCGGCATCTTCGCCCGAGTTCACCGTAAGCACGTCATGCGCGCCCACATCGGTGACCACAAACTTTCCGCCGTCGATGAACCCCACGCCATAGACACCCGCCGCCAGGTTCTCGCCGCCCACCTTGATGGGAACCTCGGCGATGAAGTAGGCCTGGTACTTCGACTGCACGTCGGTCGCGTAGCCGCTGGTATCCACCATTGCGGCCAGCACAAAGAATCCGTCGGCAAACTTCACGCCCCCGGAGTTCCTGATCTGCGTGGAGGCCGCCTGCCCGCGGTAGAAGACCTTGGCCGGCAGCAGCTTTTCCATGTCCGCCGGCTTCAGCACCGTGTCGCTTCCCTGCGCCATCATCCGCCCCGGCGCCGCCATCATGGTCACGGCCAGCGCTCCGGCCGCCGCCAACTTCAGAATTGCACTCGAACCCATCGTTAAACCTCCATATTTGTGCTGCGTAACGGAGTATATCGCACCGTCCGGCGGTCTGGCTCGCGGTCCCCTCTGAACGGCCTGCCGATCCACGCATTTGTTCACCGGCCGGGATGCGAGCAGTTCGAGATGGAACGAAGCCCTGCCGCCCCTGCTTCTTGGGGCCGGATTCGCGGCAGAAGTTCCGCTCCCGCTTCCCCAACCGGGGCTGGCGGTGCGACAATTCTGGCGTCGAGGCAGTCAATCCACAACCAGCGCTCAACCCACAGGAGAAAACCACCATGAAGCGTCTTCTAGTTTGTACGGGCCTGCTCGTCGCCGCCACCGCTTTGCTTGCCCAGCAAGGGCCGCCGAAGAGCCCGCCGGCCACGGAGTCGGTTACCATCGCCGGCAAGGCCATCAGCATCGCCTATAGCTCGCCCAGGGTTAGGGGCCGCGAAGGCCACATCTTTACCAAGGACGGCCTCATCGGCCACGATCCCACCTACCCGGTGTGGCGCGCGGGCGCCAATGCCGCCACCACGCTGCATACCGAGGCCGACCTCACCATCGGCGGCCTGGCCATACCCAAGGGCGATTACACCCTCTTTGTCGATATCTCCGACCCCGACAACTGGGTTCTGATTGTCAACAGGGCGACCGGCGAGTGGGGCCTCAAATACAACCCCGCGCAGGACCTTGCCAAGGTGAAAATGAAAATGAGCAAGCCGATGGCCATGGTTGAGGACCTGAAGTACACGCTCACCGACCTTGGCGGCACCACCGGCAAGCTCACGCTGGAATGGGAGAACCACTCGGCATCCGTTCTCATCGCAGTGCATTAGAATCTGCTGACGGGTTCCCCGCCTAGGCGCCCTTTGGGCACCGCGTTCTTGTTGTTGCGGCTAGGGTGGGATGCGGGGCGTCCCATCCTTTTCGCAGGTCGCCGCGGCGACCGAAGAGGGTGGGATAGCGCCGTGTTCCAGGCATTTGCCGCCCTGCCGGTACAATAGGCATACCGGGTGATCTCTTCCCCAAGAGGTGAGCGGCTTTGCCTTTGTACGCGTATCGCTGCACCCAATGTGGCTACCGCTTTGAGAAGATTCAGAGCTTCCACTCCGAGCCGGAGCGCGTCTGCCCCGAGTGCCAGGGCGTGCTGGAGCGGCCGCTGACCGCGCCGCGCCTTCACTTCAAGGGCGCCGGCTGGTATGTGAACGACTACGCCGCCAAGAGCAGCGCGCCGGCCTCCGAAGCGGGGCCGGAATCCGGGTCTGGGGGCGCATCCGAATCCGGAAAGGGTACTGCCCCGTCTGAGACAAAAGCTCCTTCCAGCGGAAGCGAAGGTACCCCTGGCGCTCCCGCTGCCGCGCCCAGCGCCCCCGTCGACGTCAAGCTCAGCCCCGTGAAATCTGTACCCTGAAACTGTTCCTGGAACGGGGCCTGCGGAGTAGGATAGCGTTGATTGGCCTGTGAGGAAGATTCAGAGTTGCAGGAACCACATCTCATAACAGAAGTCTGAGGCTCCAGGGTCGATTCTCCGGTGGTTAGCGATATGTGGAACATACGAAAGCCGCTTTTTGCGTTGGCGATAGCCCTTGCCGTCACGTGCAATCATGCGGAAAGCCAGGCCGCGGCCAATCATCCCGGACATTATCGCTACACCGTTCCAGAAAAGCAGGACGACGGCTGGGATACCGTTTCTTTGAACAGCGTAAATCTCGATGGCAACATGATTACTGAGATGTTCGATCGAATTGGCGACAATAGCTACAAGAACGTACACAGTGTGCTTATTGCAAGAAACGGGAAGCTTGTTGTCGAAGAGTACTTCCCGGGCCAAGATAGCGCGGGACAGACCCGGATGTTCAATCGAAACACGCTCAATGAGATGCACTCCGCAACGAAAAGCGTGAATTCCATCTTGATTGGGATCGCAATTGATAAGCACATGATTCGTGACGTCGATGTCAGGATTTCCAGTTTCTTTCCCGAGTATTCCGATATCTTCAAGGACAAAGAGAAGGACGCAATTCGCCTGAAGGATTTGCTCACCATGACGGCAGGTCTGTCATGGGACGAGTGGACCTACCCATACACCGATCCTCGCAATGACGCGGCCATGATGGCCAGCAAGGCCGATTTTGTCAGATATGTTCTCGAAAGGCCGGTCGCCGCGGCGCCCGGTACGAAATTCCTATATAACAGCGGCATTGCTATCATCCTTGGCGAAATTGTCTACAGAGCTTCCGGGCTGAAAGCGGACAAGTTTGCCGAGCGCTATCTCTTTTCGCCGCTCGGCATTACGGATTACTCGTGGGGAAAAGCTCCGAACGGCGTGGTGAACACATTAGGGGGTCTCTCTCTGCGACCGCGCGACATGGCAAAGATAGGTTGCCTTTTTTTGAATAACGGGCGCTGGCAGGGCAAACAAATTGTGAGCGAAAAGTGGGTCATGGAATCTACGCAACAGCAGGTTCGCGCAGGACAACTCCCAACGTGGTTCTTGGCAGATGGATATGGATACCAATGGTGGCTGGGTTCATTTCATGTTCGAGATGGAGTTGTACAATCATATAGTGCGCGAGGCAGAGGTGGGCAGTTCATCATTGTTTTTCCCATTCTGCAAATGGTTGCCGTGTTCACCGGCTGGAATGATAATGAGTTGTTGGGACAACCGCTTGAGATGCTTCAGCTGTATGTCCTGCCGGCAGCTATTCGCGAATAGCCCGGAGTTTTCGAGGCAATCTCGGCTCCCCGGTTCTCGATTTTTAAGACTGGGGTTTTCCTCGCGGGAGCGGAAATACCAAGGCCCGGAAAGACAGTTCCAGAAAGAGAAACCATGGCGCTGCTCGATCCCATTCCGTCGCCGGTCTTGCACGCCGACTTTGCCGCACTGGAGTGGGAGCCGCTGCCGCGCCTGCGCCCAGTGCCGCCCCGAGCTCCACCGCGCCGGCCTCGGCCTCGTGAATGCCGGAGACTGGCGCCAGCAAGGAGGAGGCAGCGAATGGAAGAAGACGAAGGATGCAGCGCAGGCGAGTTTCTGGAGAACGCAGGAATCAATCTGACCTGGTGGGGAATCATGGTTTTGGTTATCTTGAAGGCGGAGTTTGTTGCGCGCTACTGGTTTATTGCCATTCCAGCCGGCGTGCTGGCTGCTCTCGCATTCTTCCTGGGCGTGGCGAAACGCAGCAGAGAGCGAATGAAGAAAGACGGCGGGCGCGGGCATAAGAAAGGCAGGTTTCCGGATGTTGAGCGCCAAAGCGGCTGGATCACATTCTTCGCGATTGCGTCGTCCTTGGCCGGCGGGACGGTTCTTTTCTATCTCTGGCATGACCATCTTCTGGCTCGCTACTGGTTTTTAACAGCTCCAGCCGCCGTGCTGCTGGTGGTGGGCGCAGTCTTCACGCCTGAGCCAGCGACCGGCTACGGCGGGGAAGGCAGCACATAATCCAGCCATGAGTTGGTTTCCAGTCTGATCGTAGGAAGTGGAATCTATCTCCATACTGCCCGGCTGGCAACCTGCAACACTTTTTATGCAGTCAGGAAAAACTGCTTGCGTCGAGGTGGCATGGTGTCTGGCGAAAGAAAAAGACGCAAGGGAATGAACGACAAGCCGGACCGGAGCGTTGATTTCAAACAAAGGCCCGATGTGCGAGGTTTCGTGGAGCACGTAATCGAAAGACTTGCGATGATGGTATTCGTTGTCTATCTTTTTTGGGTTGCTTCTCTTTCCGTGCGCCAATTGTTGATATTCGCTTCAGTCGGAATAGCGTATATGGCCGCACTGATCGCAGTAGTGAGAAGACGCGCCAAGAATCGCCGCAAGCGCGGGGCAAGAGGCAGACGGTACAAGTTCATGGACATCGAGCATCAAAGCGGTTGGATCACGTTCTTTGCGTACCTGGCGATGATAGGAGGTGGATTTCTGCTTTGTTGGCTCTGGGTGTCCGGCAACCTGATGCGCCAGTGGTGGCTGGCCGTTCCGGCCATTATCTTGATGTTAGCGGGCGGGATCTTCTCGCCGGATAAAGAAGATATCGGCGGCGAGAGCGCTGCCGGATAAGGAATGCGGGGGCGAAGGCGCTGCCGGGTGATTCGCCGATGAAAGGGATCTCCGCTGCCCGCTAGGATAGTCTCTGGGTATGCCGCTGCTCGATCCCATTCCGTCGCCGGTCGCGCACGCCGACTTTGCCGCACTGGAGTGGGAGCCGCTGCTGGCGCTCGTCGCCGGCTTTGCCGCTTCGCCGGTGGGCCGGCATGCAATCCTCGATCTCAAGCCCTCGACCGACGAGGAGTGGATCGGCGGCCAGCATCAGCTGACCGGCGAGGTCCGCCTGATGCTGGAGGAGCAGGTTTCCATCCCCCTCGGCGGCCTCTTCGACCCCACGCAACTGGCCGCCAAGGCCCAGATTCCCGGCGCGGCTCTCGAGGCCGGCGAGTTGCAAGCCGTGGCCCGTCTGGCCAAGGACGTAGCCTCCTGGCAATCTCTGCTCGAATCGCCTCCGGCGCGGCTGGTCGGCAAGCTGCCGGGGCTCTCCCTGCTCACGTCGGGGCTGACGACATCTCTTCGTCCCCTAGCGGAGTCCATTGAGCGCACCATTCAGCCAGACGGCTCATTGGCCGACAATGCCTCGCCGGAGCTGGGCCGCATCCGCCGCGACCAGGAGCGGCAGCAGCGCGTCATCGAAGAGAGCCTGCGCGCCGCGCTGCGCAAACTCACCCAGGAAGGCGCGACGCAGGACGAGCTCATCACCATCCGCGGCGACCGCTTCGTAATTCCCGTGCGCAGCGAGTTGAAGCGGCGCATCTCGGGCGTGGTCCATGGGACGAGTTCCTCGGGGCAGACGGTCTACGTGGAGCCGCTGGAAACCATCGAGCAGAACAACGAGCTTGTGCGCCTGCTGGAAGAAGAGCAGGCCGAGATTCACCGCATCTTTGTGGCCCTCACCCGCCTGGTGTGCGGCTATGCCCAAGGCCTCGTCGAAGGCGCGCGCGTGCTGGCGCTGGTGGACAGTCTGCTGGCCCGCGCCCGCTTTGCCCGCAACTACGATTGCGCAGCCCCGGCGATTGCGCCCGATCTTCTGCGCCTCGAAGGGGCTCGCCATCCGCTGCTGGAGAAGCGCCTGCGCTCCGCCGGCGCCCGCCCCAATACGAGTGTGGTTCCGCTCACGCTGGAGCTGCCCGCGGAGGCGCGGCAGATGATCGTCAGCGGCCCCAATACCGGCGGCAAAACCGTGGCGCTCAAGACCACCGCGCTGCTGGCCATGATGGCGCAAGCGGGATTGCCCGTGCCCGCCGCAGCCGCCTGCTTTCCGGTCTTCACCGCCTTTTTGGCCGACATCGGCGACGCGCAGTCCATCGAGGCCGCACTATCGAGCTTTTCCGCGCACATCACCAACCTCGACCGCCTCTCGCGGCTGGCCGATGCGCGCTCGCTGGTGCTGCTCGACGAGCTCGGCTCTTCCACCGATCCCGAGGAAGGCTCGGCGCTGGCCGTGGCCATTGCCAGCCACTTTCTCCTGGCGGGCGCGTGGTCGCTCATCTCCACCCATCACACTTCGCTCAAGGTTTACGCCGCCAACACTCCCGGCGTGGTCAACGCCGCGGCCGGCGTGGATGAGGTGACTCTCGCGCCGAATTACCAGCTTCGCCTCGGCGTTCCCGGCGCGTCGGCCGGCATCCAGACCGCCGAGCGGCTGGGGCTGAACTCGAGCATCGTGGCCGCCGCCCGCCAGCGGCTGGGCTCGCAGCAGGTGGATATAGCCCGCTTTCTCGACCGCCTGCACAATGAGCTGACGCAACTGGAAGAAGACCGCAAGGCCGCCCGCGCCGAGCAGTACGCGCTGAACCAGGAGCGGGCTCGGCTCGCGCGCGAGGGCGACATCGAACTGCGCAACCGCACCCGCGACCTCGAAGCCAAGCTGGCCTCGCTGCTCAAGGACTTCGAGTTCCAGATGCGCGAGACGGTCCGCGCCATCGAGGATCGCGCCGCGCAGCAGAAGCTATCCAAGGAGGCCGAGCGCCGCATCCTGCGCCTGCGCCGCGAGTTTCAGGAGAGCTTCAACCAGACAGTCGTCGCCCACCGCACCGGCGCGGATCAGGGCGACGCCAACGCCCAGCCGCATATTCTCAAGCACATCGCTGCCGGCGACCAGGTTCTTATCAAGTCGATGAACAAGATTGCGGTGGTGCAGCGGGAGGTCGAGAAAGACATCTTTGAAGTCGCGCTCGGCCCCATCAAGATGCGCGTCAAGCGCGACGAGTGCTGCGCACCGCAGCGCTTTGGTGGAGATCCTGCGAAGGAATCTCCGCTCACGGCTGCCCGGCAGCAGAAGAATGTGCATGTGACCGTCACCAGCGCCAACACGGACGAGATGCGCATGGAGATCAACCTCATCGGCCGCACCGTGGATGAAGCCACCGAGGAGCTGGAGAAGTATCTCGACCGCGCCTTTCTCGCCGGGCTGCCGCGCGTCCGCGTCATTCACGGCCACGGCGCAGGCATCCTCCGCCGCGGCGTCCGCGAGTTCTTGAAGAGCCATCCCCACGTAGCCACGCTGGCCGAAGCGCCGCAGAACGAAGGCGGCCAGGGGGCGACGCTGGTGGAGCTGCGGCAGTAGTTGCAAGGTAGCCGCGAAGCGGCTACACTGAATGCACCACATCGGGCCTTCGAATTCCATGTGGATCCTCGACATAGAGGATATTCTTAAGGGTCGAAGGTAACCGGAAACATTGGCTCGTCGAAATGCTGCCAGGGTCTCATCTCTGAGAATTCCGTGTATGGTTCGACAACAAGATAGGGTTCGGCAGATGCTGAATTGTCTATCTCTATTGTTGGAGAGACCATGCGCAATTTGAATTTCGAGTGGGACAACGCGAACATTTCTCACGTTGCTGAACACGAAGTTGAGCCGGAAGAAGCCGAGCAGGTCATCCTCAATCGGCCGGTGGATCTCAAGTCCGAACTCCGTAATGGCGAGGAGCGAATTCCCCACATCGGTGAAACGGATGCCGGACGAATCCTAGTCGTCGTAACAACAATGTCTGGCAAGAAAGTCCGGATCATCACAGCTTGGCCAGCAAACAAGAAGTATCGCCGGTACTTCTTATCGCTGAAGAGGAATGGCAATGTTGGAAGAACTCAAGCAGATGAGCTTCGCGAGTGAGGCCGAGGAAGCCGCGTGGTGGGAATCGCACGAGGATGAACTGCTCGATGAATTCAAGAAGGCCAAAGCCGAAGGCCGAATCGGCATCGGGACAGTCGCAAAAAGGGCAGCTTTGCCATCTACTACCATCCGCCTCGACCCCGAAGACATCGCGAAAGCCCGCGTGCAAGCCGCCGAGCGCGGTCTGCGCTATCAGACTTATTTGAAAATGATCATTCACGAGGCGCTGCGCAAGGCAGGTTAAGCCCGTCAACCTGAGCACGCGCCTGACGCTCACCGTGCGCCTCAGCTCTCTTCCACTTGAATTTGCGAAAACGCTCAACGCACGTTCCGAAGTTTCCGTCCCGGGTTGGGGGCCCAATCGGGCCTGGACCGCCCGCGGCTCTTCCAGTTCGACGAAGCTCCATGCCGGAAGATATGATTAGGCGACTCACCATCGCATCCGGCGACCGCAACCATCCGCAGCCGCCAATCTCCGCGCGAAGGGAAAAGCAACATGAAGCGATTCGCTTATGCCGTTTCCGTTATAGCAATCCTGTGTAGCTTGAGCGCGCTTGCGCAGACCGCGAACCCCAAAACCGAGACCAGGAAAGAGAACGACTGGTGGCACGCGGCCTATCTCACCCAGCCTCTCAACAGCCCGGACGGAAAGAAACTCCCGCTCATCTCCGTCAAAGGCAACCGATTCGTCGATCCCACCGGCATGCCGATCCTCTTTCGCGGCGTCAGCATCGCCGATCCCGATAAGACCGAAAGCCAGGGCCACTGGAACAAGGACCTCTTCGTCAAGGTCAAGGAGACCGGAGCCACGGTGGTTCGCATTCCCGTCCACCCTGTCTCGTGGCGCGGGCGCGGAACCAAGAACTACCTTGCCCTGCTCGATCAGGCCGTCGAGTGGTGCACCGATCTCGGCCTGTATGTCGACATCGACTGGCACTCCATCGGCAATCTCAAGCAAGGGCTGTTTCAGGACCCGATGTATGAGACAAGCATGCCCGAGACCTTCAACTTCTGGCGCATAATCGCCGCCCATTACAACGGGAATCATACCGTCGCATTTTTCGAGTTGTTCAACGAGCCGACGGTCTTCTTTGGCCGGCTGGGATCGGTGTCGTGGGAAGACTGGCGCCAGATCAACGAGGATATCATCTCGCTCATCCGCTCCTATGACAAGGAGACCATTCCGCTGGTTGCCGGCTTCGATTGGGCCTACGACCTGACTCCCCTGCGCATAAGTCCCATCCGGGCGGAGCACATCGGATATGTCACCCATCCCTATCCCATCAAGAGACCGAGGCCGTGGCCGCCCAAGTGGGAGGAGGATTTCGGCTTTGCCGCCGATCGCTACCCGATCGTTGCCACCGAGCTTGGCTTCGACTCAAGCGACGGCACCAGGGAACAGGGCATCGATTACGGCAACCAGATTACAAGTTACCTCGAATCGAGGGGCATCAGCTGGATCGCCTGGTGCTTCGATCCGGAGTGGGGCCCGACCATGTTCTCCTCATGGGATACGTTTCAACTTACCGACGAGGGCAAGTTCTTCAGCGATGTTATGCGCGCCAAGGCGCCTGCATCATCCCCGGCGGCGGGCAAGTAACTCCGCGCCGGGCTCATCTCCGCAGGTTCCTTCCAGGTCCTCAGCCGCGGCGGACGCGGCCTGGGGAACCCGGCAAAGAATGCTCCTTGCAACCCCGGCTGCGGCTGCGAGCTACACTCGTTTCCAACCCAGGAACCGACGCCTCGAGCTATCGCTGGATCGGATGAGCGGGCGAGCCGGCGGGCATCAAGCAACCCTGGCCTGGGCTTCCAGGACACAACCGGGATTTCCGCTTTCAAGAGGCTTTGCGGCTGGAGTATAGTGTCTTTGGCGTTTCAGGGCGGATATTCCGCTCCAACTCCCCGCCGGCCGGCGGCGCGCCCCGGAGCGTTCAGGCCGTCGCCTCGCGAGGATGCTGCAGGATGCCGTCCTCGTCAGGCCATGAGGATTGGTTCTACTTTTCGACCGCAGAAACATCGGGCTGACAACCGCGCGACCGGCGCCGCGGACACAACGCGCCGGCCATGCAACAACTTCTTTCTGAAAGGCGATCTCCCATGAGCACGACTCCCCCGCCGGTCCCGATTCGAGGCACCCCCCTCACGGTAACGGAAAAGATGCTGCGCACCTGCCTGTTCCAAGGCGGAATCACCGGCTCGATCAGCAGCGATCTGACGGCCGTTTGCAACGCGCTGAAGGCTCTGGAAGGGCAGACGCCGCAGACGCGGGCACAGGCCATGGCGCTTGCCGCCGCCTTCAATACCTGGCTTCGCGGCAATCATCCCGGCGAGCTTTCCGTCCTGCAAACCACCCCGGAGTTCACGGCCATCCAGAACTTCGTGGCCAGGTACCAGGTCCAGGGTGCGCCGCCCCCGATCCCGCCCCGGCCAGCCTCGCCTTCACTGCTCAAGTCCATCGGAGTGGCCCTATTCTCGGTGCAGAACGCCAATCACAACTTCATGTTGTCGCTCTTCGAGCGGCAGCAGAGACTCTGGACCGCCTTGAAGACATTCAACGATTGGTTGGGCACGGTGAATCAAGCCGAGCTTCAGCTCGACAATCCATTCACGGGCATCTTCATCGCGCCCGAATACTACTTCACCAAGCCAAGCCCGTCGGGAACGCGGGAGTTCCTCGACCTCACCAGCAAGTTGACCCTCGACGTCAATTTGAAAGGGCTCAGCCGGCAGTTTCCAAAGATTCTGCTGGTTCCGGGCACCATTCACTACGAAGTCGAAATGACCGCCAACGATAAGGTGCAGACCGGCTACCAGCTCCTCCAGGCCGCCAAGAACCGTATTCTTCGCGAAAACGCCCTGGCTAACCCGAAAACGGTTCTCGAGGGCGAGATGCATCATCGTCCGACTGGCCCCTTTAGCAACGTTTTCTCAATGAACAGCCTGGCGGACAACCTGCTGGCCGAGAACACAAAGCCGCGCAAGATCCACAATGTCACTTGCCTGCTTCTCAACGGCACGGTATGGGGCACCTATGACAAGCACACGGATTTCTACGAAGCTAAGTCCATATCTCCCGATCAGTCCATGTTCGTTCCCGGCACGCAGGACGAGTGCCCGGTGATTGGCGATGCCGTCCGCAAGTTCAGATTTGGGGTGGAGATATGTTTTGACCATGGCAACGGAGTCCTGATGAGCCGCAAGCCGGCAAACCTCCACTTCCACATCGTCGTTTCCGATTCCGTCCCAAACCAAACGGGCCACATGGCCATGAAGAGCGGCGGCTACTTCCTCCATGCGTCCACCGATCACGGTGAAACCGTAGTCCGGCGGCGGGGGGAAGGCGGCCAACTCGAGGCGCCGATGGCGGCAACGCAGCCGATGACATGGGGCCCCGACTTTCTGGACTTGTTCCTTATCAAGCTGCCCCTTTCTCAATCGCCGCCGCTTCCACCTCGTCGCGTCTGATGCGCCGGAAGTGCCGTCCGCCAAAGGGAAGGCGCTCAGAGGCCTTGAAAATCCCAGCTCCCTCCGAGGATCCTCTGGAGCGGCGTCAGAACCCCATGATGTTATAGCCGCAATCGACGTACATGACTTCGCCGGTGATGGCGCTGGAGAGGTCGCTCGAGAGGAAGAGGGCCGCGCCGCCGACTTCGAGCTGATCGACGTTGCGGTGCAGGGGAGCGCGGTCGGCGTGCGACTTGAGCATGTCGCCGAGGTCGCCGACGCCGCGGGCGGCCAGCGTGCGAATGGGGCCGGCGGAGATGGCGTTGACACGGATGTTGCGGGGGCCGAGGTTGGAGGCCAGGTAGCGGACCGCGGACTCCAGGCCGGCCTTGGCGACAGCCATCACGTTGTAGTTGGGCACGACCTTCTCGGCAGCGTAGAAGCTGAGGGTGACGATGCTTCCGCCCTCGGTCATGAGCGGGGCGGCGGCGCGGCTGACGGCGATGAGCGAGTAGACGCTGACGTCGAGGGCGATGCGGAAGCCCTCGCGGCTGGTGTTGATGAACTCGCCGCGCAGATCGGCGGCGGGCGCAAAGGCCACGGCGTGGACGAGAATGTCGAGCTTGGCGTACCGCTGGCGGAGGGCGGCGAAGAGGATGTCGATCTCGGCGTCGTTGGAGACGTCGCACTGGAAGCCGCTGGCGCCGGGCAGCTCGTCGATGAGGCTCTGGGCTTCGAGCTTCATGCGCTCGTTCTGGTAACAGATGGCCAGGGTCGCGCCGGCCTGGTGCAGTTTTTGGGCGATTCCCCAGGCAATGGAACGCTTGTTTGCCAGCCCGAAGACAACGGCCGTCTTACCCGCCAGATTGATCATGCTTGCTTTCGTCCTCCAGGGTCCGCGAACGGGATGGATTCAGGATTCCCGAGGGGAATGCGGGACCCGCCAACTCATAGAGTATCAGCCACCAAGAGAATATCAGCCGCCGAGGTCGACGAGTTCGACCTTGCCGACGGGGCGCTCCAGAAAGCGGGAGCCGAGGCGCTCGAACTTCTCGACGGAATCGGTGGCGAAGCATCGAACTTGCGCGGTCATGGCACGCGCGGCCGGCGGAGGCTCTTCTCCGCCCCGCGGAGAGAATTGGCGAAGAGCGGCTTCGGCGGCGGCTTCGGCGGAGTCGATGACGCACATGCCGGCGGGCACGGCGCGGGCAATGAGCGGGCGCAGCAGCGGATAATGGGTGCAGCCGAGGACCAGCGTGTCGGGGTTGAGGCCCTGGGCGGCGGCTTCGGCGGTCAGCTCGTCGAGATAGATGCGGATGACTTCGGCGGTCACCGGATGGTCGATCCAGCCCTCCTCGACCAGCGGCACCAGCAGCGGACAGGCTTTCTCGAGGGCGCGGAGGCCGTGGGCGCGGCAGGCGGCCGCGTAAGCGTGGCTGTGCACGGTGGCGTCGGTAGCGATGACCAGCACGTCGCCGGTGCGCGAGGCGGCGCGGGCGGCTACGGCGCCGGGCTCGATGACGCCGAGGACGGGGACGGAAACCGCATCCTGGATGGCGTCCAGAGCCAGGGCGCTAGCCGTGTTGCAGGCGATCACCAGGAACTCGGCGCCCTGCTCGCGCACCAGGAACTGCGCGCTCTGAACGGCGTAGCGGGCGATGGTGCGGCGGGATTTGGAGCCGTAAGGCAGCCTGGCCGTATCGCCGAGAAAGGCGAAACGGGCCTGGGGCAGCCGGGCAACAAGCGCGCGCAGCACGGTGAGGCCGCCGAAACCGGAATCGAAGACGCCGATGGTAGGAGTCATGGTTCTCAAACCGCGGGTTTGGCGGGCGGGAAGAAAGTCCCAAGGCTCACGGACAACGAACACAAATCGAGGAAGACGCTTCTCGAGTAAGGATTACGCGTCCCGTTCTTCTTGAAAATCGAATTGAGCGCGCTATCGACCAAGCGATAAACCTCTAACATTTTCGGCACGGACGGCCTCTGATCGCGCGGGAAGGCATTGCAGAGCTCACGAAAGACGCCCTCCACCGTACCGCTGTGGATGTAGGCATCGGTACCGTTCAGGTCGCTTGCCGATTTCTGGAGGCGATAGGGCTCGGACTCCAAAACGAACCAGGTATGCTGGTCGGGGTTGAGAATCTGCCAGGTAATAGTCATCCCCAGTTCCAGGGGCATGTTGAACCGAGGCGCGGCCCCGGGCGCGCTGCTCAGTTCCACCCTGGAGAGATCATGGATGGAATAATGGCAACTCTGGATGAGCTGGATAATTCTGTTCAGCCTGCGATCTCCGCCTGGGATTTCGGAGGCAAGATGAGGGACCAGACCCAGTTGGATGAGCCCGACAATATAAGCGACATAGAGACTGGAGAATTCTTCGTCGTACGGGACGTTGAGGAAAACGCCCTTGGGGTCAGGCAGCGGAGGCACGCTTGCGCCTCTTTTCCGGTTCGATCGAGGTCACGGGCGCCTCTTCCAGATGGGAAAGTTTAGCCTTGAGCTCGTCCACAAGTGCCTGTAACGCTCTCTTGCGAGCTTTGGAGATACGGAGGCTCTTCTCCATCTCTTCCTGGGTGGGCCAAGGGGCTGTGATGTGAGCGACAGGGCGAGGCATGGCTCCTCCTCCTTCATCATACTGCGGATTCGGCGGAATTAAAACAGCCCTGGCGAAGCGTAGCGATTATGGGTGTGGCGCGGCTTCCGTGGCCAGGTAGGTGCGGGTGAGGTCGGCGTGGCCGGCCAGGGTGGCGCGCGGCTGGCCGTCGACCAGAAAGCGGACCTGGGCGACTCGAGGCAGGTTGGCGTGCAGGGTTCCGCAGATGGAGAGCACAGTCAGCGTCTCGGTTTCAAGCCCCGAAGGGTGGGTGGCGACGAAGGCGCCGGTCAGGTTAACGACGGCCAGTTCGGGGCCGGCCGGCGGCGGGTTCGGGCCGGAGTCCTGGTCCGGGTTGGGAACCGGCAACAGGAAGACCTGGGCAATGGAGCCGGCGCCGCCGGGGACCGGATGGGCGGCGTCGGGAGCGGCATAGAGGTCCAGCAGCTTGCCCAGCACGACGCGGGCGCGCGCGCCGGGGTCCTGGGGCAGGGGCAGGGACTGAACCTGGGCCAGCAGGGAGTTGTCGGCGTCGTTGGCCACCAGCAGGGTGGCCGGCTCAGCGGGCGCCACCTCGGGAGCCTGCGTGGGCACCGAGTCCTGGCCGGCCAGCAGCCGCTGATGGGCGCGCTCGCGCAACTGCCACAGAACCACGCTCATGACCACCGAGGCCAGGAGCAGGACAGCGAACAGGATGGTTTGATAGCGGGGGATCACGGCTGACGGCCCTCCGATCGCCAATCGAGGAGCGCGGCTGCCAGCGCCTGGGCCACGCGCGCCTGGTAGTCTGGATCGTCCAGTTCAGCGGTCACCTTCTTATCGGGTCCGCGCTCGGGCGCAACCTCAACGGCCACAGCGGGGCAGGTCATGCTATCGACCGCCAGCAGGGCGGTTCGGCCCAGGGTTATGTTCATGCCGGCTTGGACCAGCGCCGCGTTGAGCGTCCCGGCAAGGGCCAGGCTGCGCGTGACCGAGGCGGCCTGCGCGGTCTTCCAGGCGGCAAAGCGGGTGGGCGGCGCCGGAGCCAGCGAGGAGACAAACAGATGAACGCCGGAGCCGCTCTCTGAGCCGTGCAGGCTCAGGCAGGCCTGGGCGTTGGCGCGGTTGGCGATCGCCGCCCTGCGGTCCAGGTCCACCGTCTCATCGGATTCGCGAGTGGTGACCACCGGGATGCCGCGCGCCGCCAGGAGTGATCGTAGCCTTACACTGAGGGCAAGAGTGAAGGCCTTCTCCGGCTGGCCGGTGAGATGGCCGCCCAGGTCGTCGCCGCCGTGGGCCGCATCCAGCACCACTACAAAGCGGACCGGAGGTGGCGCGGGAGCGGCGGGAGCGGGCGGGGCTTGCGCGCCGGCCAGTTGCGCGACCCCCACACCGGCAGCCAACGCCAGGATGAATCGGCGCGCTCGAAGCGCCCGGTTCCGAGCTTCGGGAAAAGGCCGGATTGTGAACCGTGCCGGCAAGGTACAAACCTCAGAGGCTATGGCCCGGCTGGTTTTGCTGGGTCTATTTACAGCCTAACGCGCGTACCCTTCGATTGCGCTTTTCGCGGCCGGCAAAGCCGCGCCGTTGTCCTCGCTCGCAACCCGGCGGCATCAGGGGGTTTCGCCGCGCAAGTAAAGCGACGGGCCGCCGCTACCGATTCCCTCCGCCAGCCGCTCCGCCTCCCTTGCGCTCACAGGCGCAACCGCAATCGGAGCCGCCAGGTAGAAGTCCGCCTGCGCCTCGGCCGGGATCGAAATCTCCGGTCCGGGCGATGCCGCTGAAATCGCCGTACCCGCGCCCGCCCCAACCGCGGCTCCCGCGCCGGCGCTGATGGGGTTGCCCGGGCTCACGGGATTGCTCGCGCCCACGCTTATCGCCCCGCTCTTGGCGCTGACGTTGCCGGCGAGGTTGCCGGCGGTTGCGCCCACATGCGCTCCGCGAAGGGCCTTGGCCTCCGTCGGCTTCGTCTTGCTAGTCCCCGTCACTTTGAGCTGGTAGGTATAGAGAGGGTAGCTCCGCCCGCCCAGGTCCAGCGAGGTGAGTTCCAGGATTAACTCCGGGCTTCCCGTCAACCGGCCGGCCTTCTTGGATTTGACGACCACCCCATGGGCGATTGCGCCGCGCGGAATGGCCAGCGCATCGCCGGCGAGCACGTCTTCACTCACTGTAAGCAGCACTGGCGTGCCGTCTTTGGCGCGTTTGCCGTTCACCGGCTCGTTGGTCATCACGCGGATCAAGGTGCCTTCAAGGACGGTCACCGGCTCCTTGGGAGCGCGACCGGCCGGGGTCGCCGGCTGCGCAGACGCAGCCGGAGCCCGAGGGGCTTGCGCCGCGGCCAGTTGCGGGGCAGCCGCCACGAGAACTGCGAGCGCCCAAACGGGGCGGCGGGCTACAGCGACCATACCCTTTGTTCCTGGATTGCGGTGTGCATCGCGTCCGGTGCAAGGTCCAGTTCACCGGGCCACACGACAACACCGCAATCAAGAGCGACCTGCGCAAACAGAGATGGGTCGGCAAGCGCCGCGAACACCCCCGCCCTCGATGAATGCACGAGACGAGACAAATCGACCATTCCCGCAACGCCGTCGTCAAACGCAACCGGCAGCCGGAACCCGGGAAGAGCTTCGACTTCTGTCACACGCCAGCCGTGTCTAGTCCAGCGCATAGATGGTCAAACCGCTGAGCAGCTTGGGAAAGAAGTCGGTCGACTTTTGCGGCATCACTTCGCCGGCAAAGGCCACCTCCCGCAGTTGCTCGATGGAGACGGGGTTGGTGAGGAAAGCGACGTTGGCTTCGCCGCGGCGAACCTGGTCCAGGGCTTCGCCCGGGTCGCGCAGGTAGCGGATGTTGGTCTGCTCGCGGACCTTGTCGGCGTCCAGGCCGAGCAGCCGATGGAGCACGATGGAGTGCAGTTGACTCAGGTCAAGCTGGCGCTGGCGTTCGGGCAGGGCGGCCAACGCGGCGGCCACGGCTTCCGGCTTGGAGCGCAGCAACAGCGCCCCAGCCCCTGTGGCGGCGATAAAGGCCGTCCCCTGCTCGCGGCCAAGCAACTCCATGGAGCTGGCCGCATCGGCCGTTTCCTGCGGCTCGACCGTGAAGAACTCCTGGGCGGCGATGGCAAAGGCCACCGGATCGAAGTGGGGCAGGCCGTGAACCACGCGGTGGGTGGGCAGAATCACCAGGCCGTCGGAGTCCATATTCACAAAGGTCATCATCACGGCGGCTTCAGGATAAGCCGGCTGGGGCAACTGGCTGGTGCTGAATTCAGCCTTGACCGGCGAGGCGGCCGCGTGCTCTTTGGAATAATTCAGCGCCGTCTCGTAACGGTGATGCCCATCGGCGATGATCAGCTTCTTGTCGTCCATGGCCGTGGTGAGCAGCCGGATGGCCGCCGGGTCGCTGGTCTTCCACAGCCGGTGCAGCACGCCGTACTCGTCGGTGACCTCGGCTTCGGCGGGGCCGCTGCCGTCGTAGAGAATCTGCTCCACGCTGCCGGCGGGGTCGGAGTAGAGCATGAAGATCTGCCCGAAGTGCGCATGAGTGGCCTTGAGCAGGTTGAGGCGGTCGCTCTTGGGCTTGGAGAGCGTCTGCTCGTGGCGGAAGACCACCTTGTCGGCGTAGTCGTGCAGTTTGCCGAGGGCGATAAAGCCGCGGCGCTCCTTCACAAGTCCGGTTCCGGGAACCTTGAAGCGCTGCGCGTAGGCGAAGATGCAGGGACTCTTCTCCTGGATGAGAATGCCCTGCTCCCGCCAGGAACGAAAGTCGCGCGCCGCCCGCGTATAGACGTTCTCGCTGCGCTCATCGTCGAACAGCTCAGGCAGGCCCAGGATGATGCGCACCAGGTTGAAGGGGCTGCGCTGGTAATAGGCCTGCTGCATGGCCGGCGAGATCTTGTCGTAGGGCTGGGTGACGACGTCTTCCAGCCGGACAAGCGAGGGATTGTAGCGCCAGGCGCGAAATGGATAGATGCGTGCCATGCCGAAGGTCTTGCTCTCCGATCAAACGGTTGAGTTCGCGCTCCGCGATCCCGTCGTGCCCGCCCCGGACCGCCGCGCGCTCAGGCTCGATTGTACCCCAGTTGCGGCGGAGGCTGCGCGCGGGGCGATTGCGGCTTCTTGCGGCTGTGGATTGGGCTTCGGGCGCTCTACTACAACGGAAGGAGCGCAAGAACGGCACGATACCCGCAATACCGCGCGATTTCAGCAGAGCGCCGCAGATTGTCTTCACCGGCGGATTCTCGACGAATGGGGCCGTTTGCTGGACAATTTGCGCACTTCTCCATTTCTTCGCTATTTTCCGCTGTCAATGTCTGCCCGGCCCTGCTACAATCCCATCGAAATCCAATCCAGCCGCCGCGCCGTTTCCTGCAGGGAAAAGCAAGGCGCGCATCCCGAGGAGTTTTCCCATGGCCATTGCCGACGACCGCGCCAAAGCCGTAGAACTAGCCCTTGCACAGATCGAGAAGCAGTTTGGGAAAGGCTCCATTGTCCGCCTCGGCTCCAGGGAAGCGCTGCTGCCGATAGCCGTGATCTCCACCGGCTCCATTAGCTTCGACGCGGCTCTGGGCGTGGGCGGCATTCCGCGCGGGCGGGTCAGCGAGGTCTTCGGGCCGGAGTCGTCGGGCAAGACGACGATCTGCTTGCAGGTAATCGCCGAGGCGCAGCGGGCGGGCGGCCTGGCGGCCTTTGTGGACGCCGAGCACGCCCTTGATCCCGCCTACGCCAAGAAGCTGGGCGTGGATGTGGACAACCTGCTGGTTTCTCAGCCGGATAACGGCGAGCAGGCGCTGGAGATCACCGAGGCGCTGGTGCGCTCCGGAGCCATCGACGTGCTGGTGGTGGACTCGGTGGCCGCGCTGGTGCCCAAGGCCGAGCTGGACGGCGAGATGGGCGACTCCCACGTGGGCTTGCAGGCGCGGCTCATGTCGCAGGCGCTGCGCAAGCTGACCGGCACGGTCTCGAAATCCCGCACCGCGCTCATCTTCATCAACCAGATTCGCGAGAAGATCGGCGTCATGTTCGGCAACCCGGAGACCACCACCGGCGGCCGGGCGCTCAAGTTCTACTCGTCGGTGCGCGTGGATATCCGGCGCATCGCGGCCATCAAGGATGGCGAGGCGGTGACCGGCAACCGGACCAAGGTGAAGATCGTCAAGAACAAGGTGGCCGCGCCCTTCCGCGAGGCGGAGTTCGACATTCTTTACGGCGAGGGCATCAGCAAAGAGGGCGACGTGCTGGACCTGGCCGTGGCCAATAACATCGTGGAGAAATCGGGCGCGTGGTACGCTTACGCCGGCGAGCGCATCGGCCAGGGGCGCGAAAACACCCGCGCCTTCCTGAAAGAGAACAAGGACATCTTCGCCAGGCTGGACGGCGAGTTGCGCAAGAAGCTGAAGATCGGCGCCGTCAAGGCCGAGGTGCCCGAGGTTCCCGCCACTGGCCATGCCGACGCCAAGGAGGCCGTGCGCGGGCGCAAGGGGTAACGGTATTCGATCTGGATTCAGAGAGGCGGCCGGACGCATAGGCCGCTTTTCTTGACAGGGAATAGTAATGTATGTATAGTAGTGAATGTCTGATAGGAGGTCGCAATGAAACCAACGGAGCAGACCAAGAGGCACGTGATTTCAACTTATGTGCTGCCTGCGCGCCAGAAAGGCGAGAAGACCATTCAGGTCAGGGTTGGAAATATCCAGAAGGAACTGGGGTGGACGAACCGGACGCCGTCTGTTTTTTCGACCCTGTTGTCGAGGGACTTCCAGCGGGAGGCCGGCGTGGAGTTGGTTGATAAGCGCGGCGGTCCGCCTTCCGGCGGGCCGAGCACGACTTGGCAGTTCGTATTCCGTGTGCTGGACGAAGCCGAAGAAGCGGCTCCTGCCGCCAAGGCGGTTCCCGATGGGGCCGGACTGAAGGCGCTTTACGGGCTCTGTGCCGGGACCTTCGAGGCGCTTGGGGGCGGCGAAGAGTTTTTGCGGCGCGAGCGGGAATGGGGTCCGGATGTGTGGGAGAGATATGAAACGGAGAAGCGCGAGCAGCAGAATCCGGAGGCAGCAAGGTGAACCGGGTTTACTGGGATTCGATGCTGTTCATCTATCTGCTCGAAGCAAATCCGGTCTTCGGCGAACGGGTGCAGCGGCTGCACGAGGCGATGCTGCGCCGCGGCGACATCCTGTGCACCAGCATATTCACGGTAGGCGAAGTGCTTACAGGGCCGCGAAAGCGGAACGACGCAGCGGGAATCGGCGGTTTGAAGAAGTTCTTTGGCAGCAAGGAAGTTGAGATTCTTCCCTTCACCATCGAGGCAGCAGACAGGTACAGCATGATCCGGGCGGAGGCGCGGGTGAGACAGGCAGATGGGATTCATCTGGCAACGGCGGCAGCGGCAGGTGTGGACGTCTTCGTCACCAACGACGGCGAGCTGCGCAAGCTGGTCATTCCGGGGATCAGGTTCTTTGCCGACCTGGACGGGAAGATGATCTGAGCATGAGGGCCGCGTTCTTTAAGCGGATGTGCTGTATGCCGCCGAAATCGATTTGTCAGGCTGCGTTGAACGTTTGCCGCCAGTCGGCCACCCCGGCTGCCCGCGCTGGTAGAATCCGCATAGAGCAGCCCGCATGAGCGTAACGGCCCTTTATCCCGGCACCTTCGACCCGCCGACCAACGGCCACGTGGACCTGATCCAGCGCGGGGCAAGGCTCTTCGATCACCTGACGGTCGCCATCCTCAACAACCCGGAGAAGGATCCGCTGTTTACCGTCGAGGAGCGGGTGGAGATGCTCAAGGAGGTCACCGGCTCGCTGGCGAACGTCTCGATCGCCACCTTCGAGGGGCTGACGGTGGAGTTTGCGCGCCACCAGGGAGCATCGGCAATACTGCGCGGCATCCGCGCCATCTCCGACTACGAATACGAGTTCCAGATGGCGCTGATGAACCGGCGGCTGGCCCCGGAGATCGAGACCGTCTTCTTGCAGCCGGCCGGGCGCTACTCGTTTGTCAGCTCGCGGATGGTGAAGGAAGTATTCAGCCTGGGCGGCGACGTGACCGGCCTGCTGCCGCCCAACGTGCTCAAGCGGCTGCGCGGGCGGATCGGCAAGAGTTGAGTCCCAAGTCAGGACAGCTTGTTGCAGGGACGGCGTTGCTCCGCACCGGTGAAGGCGTGTTTCGGGACTTCCAGGAGCGAAAGGTGGAATTGACCCGGGCGCATATTTCAGGGGGCATCCCATATAATGCTAAAAATGAAGGTTCTCAATATCACATCCAGTAGGATGGCGAGTGGAGGTTTGCCGCAATGGATGAACCACAGGTTTATGCTCGCTTGGCCGGAATATTCCAAGACGTGTTCGATGAAGATTCGATTGAAGTCACACCCGAACTGTCAGCCAAGGATGTGGACGGCTGGGATAGCCTCACTCATATCCGGCTGATGCTTACGGTCGAGAAGACGTTCAATATCAAGTTCTCAACCACGGAGATTGGCAAACTGGAAAATGTGGGCGATCTTGTGAAGCTGATTCAAGCACGGGCTTGAAACAAGGCGTCCGGGCGTACAGCCCTCTTTTCTTGAAGCAACGGGACGGTAACTTGGCAATGAATCGACTTTATGCGGAATTGCAGTGGCTGCCGCACGCACCGCAGGATTTTCCCGAGAGGTTGAAGGCTTGGGGGAATTCAACGGATTCCTTGGGGCGCGAGCTGCAATCGCTGGCGCAGCACGCCCTGGACCTGAACCAGCTGACCAAGCTGGCTAAGGCCATGGGCAAGGCACGCTTGGAAGGAAAGTCTCTGAATCCGCTGACGCCGTTCCGGCTTGCGGTGCTCAGCAACTCGACGATCGATTTGATCGTGCCGGCGCTGGTGGCGAGCGCTGCGCGGCATAACATATTGCTTGAGGTCATACAGCCATCTTACGACCAGGCGGCGCAGGAGGCTCTGACTCCAGACTCCGAAGTGAACAGCTCGAGGCCGGATGCGGTGCTTTTTGCGCTCGACTATCGCGCCCTGCCGTTGAAACTCTCCCTGGGGGACGCGGAAGCTTCCTCCGCGACCGTGCAAGGAGTTATAGGCTACTTAATGGCGCTACGAAACGGCATCAAGACCAATTCGAATGCCGTTTGCATCTTTCAAACCTTCGCTCCGCCCGCGGAAACGCTCTTTGGCAGCCTGGATCGCATGCTGCCAGGAACACTGAGAAACCTCCTCGACAACGTCAATCGCGAACTGGCCGGATTTGTTCCGGGCTCGGGCGATGTTCTGCTCGACGTGGCGGGACTCGCGGAAGCCGTGGGCCTCGCCGACTGGCACGATCCGCAGCTTTGGAACTTGGCCAAGTTTTCCTTTTCCGATCAGTTTATTCCGCTGTATGCCGATCATGTGGCTCGCACCGTCGCGGCCATCCGCGGCAAAAGCAGAAAGGTTCTGATTCTCGACCTCGACAACACCATCTGGGGCGGAGTTATAGGGGATGATGGTCTGGATGGCATCCAAATTGCGCGGGGCGATGCCCGGGGGGAAGCGCACCTTGCCGTGCAGCGTCTGGCGCTGGACCTGCGGCAACGAGGAATCGTGCTCGCCGTCTCCTCGAAGAACACCGAGTGGGTGGCGCGTGAGCCTTTTGAAAAACATCCGGAGATGCTGCTGAAGTTGGAGCACATCGCCGTCTTCCAGGCTAACTGGAACGACAAGGCCACCAACATTCAAGCCATTGCCGAGGAACTGTCGTTGGGTTTGGACGCCATGGTGTTTCTGGACGACAATCCGGTGGAGCGGGGGCTGGTGCGCAAGCTGCTTCCGCAGGTTGCCGTGCCGGAGTTGCCGGAGGAACCGGCCTACTACGCGAGGACGCTCGCTTCGGGCGGCTACTTTGAGGCGGTCGCCTTTGCCAGCGAGGATCTCAAGCGCGCAGGTTTTTACCAGGACAATGCCAAGCGCGCCAGCCTGCAAAAGCAAGTTGGAGGCGTGGACGCCTACCTGGCATCGCTGGACATGACCATTACCTTCCAGCCGTTTGACGCGACTGGAAGGTCGCGCATCGTTCAACTCATCAATAAGTCCAACCAATATAACCTCACCACGCGCCGCTACACCGAGCCGGAGGTAGCCGCGGCGGAAAACGACCCCGAGGTCTTTACGTTGCAGGTGCGCCTCGCGGACATTTTCGGCGACAACGGCATGATCAGCGTCGTTATCTGCCGATCTTGCGAAGCCGGCGCTTGGGAAATCGACACGTGGCTGATGAGTTGCCGCGTGCTGGGGCGCAAGGTGGAACATTTGGTGCTCCGCGAGATTCTGGAACATGCGCGCGCGGCCGGCATCCACAAGTTATTTGGCACTTATCGTCCCACCGACCGCAACAAGCTGGTGGTCGATCATTATGCGAAGCTTGGATTCACGAAGACGGGGGAAGAGGAGTCGGGGCTGACTCGTTGGGAGCTTCTTGTGGAGGGCGCCGAGCCAGAGAGCGCGCCGATGAAGGTCGTTTCCAATGGCTTTGCGGCAGCCGGAAAGGGGGCGTGACCATGACGCAGTCCCGCGTCCCAGACTCCGCCCACGAGCAGGAGGCCAAGCTGCCCAGGCGAGACTGGATTCTGCTGCCTTTGCTCAGCCTGCTGACGATCTGTCTCATTGCGGGTTCCACGGAGTGGATTGCGCGGCGGATGTTTACCGAGTCAAAGACGGGGGCGGAGCGGTGCCTGTTCTTCAGCGATCCCTCGACCGGCGTACGGGGAATTCCGAATTGCGTTTGTTGGGAGAAGAAATATGAGAATCAGCCGGTGGAATACAGATTCAACAGCAGCGGTTACCGGACGGATCTGGAGTTTGGGCCGAAGCCGCCGCGCACGTACAGAATCGTAATGGTCGGTTCTTCCTCGGCGATGGGAGCGGAGGTGCGAAGTGAAGATGCATTCGCCACGCTGCTGCCCGTGGAACTCTCGCGGCTGACCGGGCGAAAAGTCGAGCTTTACAACGAAGGGATAGAGGGATGGGGAGGAACCCCGCGCAATATCGCTTTGCGCTTCGACAAGGCTCTGGCGGCCCAACCCGACCTGGTTCTCTGGATACTGAGCCCCGGCGATATTGGCAGGGTGTCGGAGCTGTTGCCCGCAAGCGATTTCCACCCGTGGAAGTCGCTCAGCTTGCCGGCCAGGGCTTGGCAATTCACGAAAGCCGCCTTCGCCACGAAATCGCCCACGGCGGCGATTGCCGAGGTCCTCAGCCGTACGCGGACCGCGGTCCTGTTGCGCCACTTCTTGTATCGGAGCCAGAGTTTATATGTGAGATCTTCCCTGGTGGGAGACGACCGCGACGCGGGGAATCCGGAGCCGGAATCGGATTCAGTAGAGCAGCGCCACCTGCAAGAGCTGGACAATTATGCCGCGGACATTGAGGCGCGGGCCAAGGCCGCGCGGGTGCCTTTCGCCGCTGTGTTTCTGGCGAACGGTGAACTGGCGTCCTTGATTTCCATGGGCGAGTGGCCGGCCGGCTACAACCCCTATAAGACGGACGAAGAACTGCGCTTCATCATCGTGAGCCATGGAGGAATCTATCTCGACATTTTGCCGGATTATCGCAATATACCCAACCCTGAGCGGGGTTACTTCCCGGTGGATGGCCATCCCAACTCAGACGGGCATGCGACGATCTCCAGGCTTCTGGCCAAGGAACTTACCAGCGGCGCAGTGCCCGCCCTCACAGCGGTTACTCAGACACAGGCGGCGCAGGAGCAAGGAAGATAATCATGGATTCGGCCTCTTTCCAGTTTGTGCTTTTCGGCCTGGCCGCGGCATCGATCTCGAACTTCAGCCGTTCGCGTGTCTGGCGGTCGATCGTGCTCATGCTGGCCAGCATCGTTTTCCTGGGATTCCTGGCGCATAACCCGATCGTCTTTCTTCCACTGGCAGGGTTTCTCCTGTTGGGTTACGGCGGGCTTGTTACGATCGAGCGCGGCTGGTCCAGGTCCATGGTCTGGAGTATTCCGGCAGTTATCCTGGTCTACATCTGGCTCAAGAAGTACGCCTTCCTGCCGGAAGGCGCATTTCTGCATTTTTCCTACTTCACGCTGGGGCTCTCTTACATCTTCTTTCGCGTGCTCCACCTGTTGATCGAAGCAGGAGACGGCGACGAGAAGCGGCGCATCGGACTCGGCGCTTACCTGCTCTACACGCTCAACTTCACTACGCTCCTTTCCGGTCCCATCCAGCGCTACGACGAGTTCGCCCGCGATCAGTTTGCCCTGGAACCGATCGCGCTGGGGCCGCGCACCGTCGGCTTGCAGTTGGAGCGCATCGTCCGCGGTTTCTTCAAGGTCAATGTGCTGGCCATGCTGCTTCACGCCTTTCAGGAAGATGCGCTGGCGCAGTTGGTGCATCCGTACTCGCCGCTCTCGTACAAGTTTTATGCCGCTTTCCGGCTGGCCGTTCTGTACCCATTCTTTCTGTATGCGAATTTCTCCGGCTACATCGACATCGTCATCGCGCTGGCGCGGCTGATGCGCGTGCGCCTGCCGGAGAACTTCGATCGCCCCTTCTCGGCGTCCTCGTTCATCGATTTCTGGAACCGGTGGCATATCACGCTGTCCAAATGGCTCAAGACCTATGTGTACAATCCGCTCCTGGTGGCGCTCATGCGGCGTATCCCGTCGCTGGCTTGGCAGCCGTTGCTGGGCGTCTTCTGTTTCTTCGTGACGTTCTTTCTGATTGGTGTATGGCACGGGCGCACCTTGGAGTTCATCTTCTTCGGTGTGCTGCAAGGTGGAGGGGTCGCGATCAACAAGCTTTGGCAGTTGGGGCTGACTCGCGGCCTGGGCCGCAAGGGCTACAGGGCGCTGGCTGGCAATCCCGTCTATATCGCATCTGGCCGTGGGCTGACTTTTTGCTGGTTTGCCTTTACACTCTTTTGGTTTTGGGCGAATTGGAAGCAGATCGAGAGCGTTCTTGATGCTTTGGGCGCTGTTCGATGGCTAGGCGTGTGGCTGGCAGCCTGGCTATCCGCCACCGTCGTGTTGGCGGTATGGGAATGGCTGCGCGCTCGATTGCTGTCGATCAGGACCTCCGAGGGGCCGGTGCTCACCAGCCGCTACGCGCGTGTGGTCTATGCGTCTGCGCTCGGCCTGGCTGCTTTTGTCATGACCATCCTGCTCAATCAGCCGGCTCCGGAAATCGTCTACAAGGCGTTTTAGGATTCTCCGGTCGCAGGCAGCGCGGCAAGCATCGATTCCGCTTGCGCCATTGCAAATCGTTCCCGGCGCAACTGAAGTCTATCAACTCTAGAATCAGTGCCTTACGATAACTCAATCCAGTTTTTCCGGGACAGCAGTCATGATTTGCCATGCGGACATGGAATTCATCGAGGCGCGATTCCGTGCGCTGATGCGCCTCAGATCGCTCCGCAGCGTCGTACCCCACTCGGCGACAGTTGGCGGGCGAGCGTCTTTTGGCGGCGAACTTGGTCATTGGCCGGAAATCTGTAAAATAGGATTGCTATGACAGTCTCGATATCTTCCCAGGTCTTTGCTGGCCGGATTGGCCGGATCGATGCACACCGGTGTATTTTGATCTGATGATGCACAGTCGGTTCTCGATGCTCCTGGCTTCCGCGACTATGATGGCCGTGGCTGTTTCCCTTCCAGCACAATCGCCGTCCCCGCCTCAGGGCGCGCAGCCGGATGGCGCCTCGATGACGGCGCAAACGGCCTCGCCGAGACCTGAAGACACAGAAGTGTGGGAGCCGGTTCCGGCGGTGGTGACTCCTGGGGCAAGCTGCATGGCGCCTCCCTCCGACGCCGTGGTGCTGTTCGACGGCAAAAACCTGGACGAGTGGGTTTTGACCCGCGACAAGTCGCCGGCCAACTGGATCGTCGCCGGTGGCGTGGTGACCGTGAACAAGGCCGGGGGAAACATTGAAACCAAGCGAAGTTTCAAGGACTACCAGCTTCACATCGAGTGGAAGATCCCCGAGAACATCACGGGCAGCGGACAGGCCCGGGGTAACAGCGGCGTGTTTTTGGCCTCGACGGGACCCGGCGACGACGGATACGAGCTGCAGGTTCTGGATTCCTACCAGAACAAGACCTATGTGAACGGCATGGGCGGCAGCATCTACAAGCAGAGCATTCCGCTGGTGAATCCGGGGCGCAAGCCAGGGGAGTGGCAGAGTTACGACGTGGTGTGGACGGCGCCGGAGTTCAACGCGGACGGCTCGCTCAAGTCGCCGGCCTACGTGACGGTGTTCTTCAACGGAGTGCTGGTGCAGAATCACTTCGAACTGAAGGGCCAGACACTCTACCGCGGCAAGCCGTTTTACAAGGCGTACGAAACCGCTCCGATCAAGCTGCAGGCGCACGGCGACAAGAGCGAGCCAATCAGCTTCAGGAATATCTGGGTAAGGGAGCTGAAGTAGCAGGGATGGGGCCGTCCAGCGGTCGTTGCCGGATGACAGCTTGTTGAAGACGGGCTTGGACCTTGGCCGGGAATCTGTAAAATAAGATTGCTATGACAGTCTCGACATCTTCTCAAGTCTTTGCCGGCCGGATTGGCCGGATCGAGGTTTCCGCAACCATGGCTGTGGCCGCGGAGGCCGCCAAGCTGCGCGCGCAGGGCGTCAACCTGGTGGATTTCGGCGCCGGAGAGCCCCATTTCAACACCCCCCGCCACATCAAGGTTGCGGCCATCGACGCCATCGAGGACAACTTCACCCGCTATACGGTGGTCCCGGGCATACCCGACGTGCGCCAGGCCATCGTCGACCGGCATGCGACCGACTTCGGGTCGAACTACGGGCTGGACGAGGCCATCTTCACCACCGGCGGCAAGCTGGCGCTCTTCAATACCATCCAGATTCTGGTGGATCACGGCGACGAGGTGATCCTGCCCGTCCCCTACTGGGTCAGCTTCAAGGACATCATCCAGTACGCCGGCGGCACGGTGGTCTATCTGGAGACCAGCGAGGCGGAGAGCTTCCGCATCACGGGCGAAGCCATCGAGAAGGCCATTACGCCGAAGACCAAGGCCATCATCCTCAACTCGCCGTCGAACCCGGCGGGCGCGGTGGTCTCGGCCCAGGATCTGGAGCAGATCGTCCGCCTGGCCCATGATCGCGGGATCTACCTGCTGCTGGACGAGTGCTACGTGTATCTCAACTATGCCGGCAAGCCGGTCTCCGGCGGCAAGTTTACCTGGGCCAAGGAGCATGTTGTGGTGCTCGGCTCGCTGTCGAAGACCTATGCCATGACCGGCTGGCGGGCCGGCTTCGCGCTGGCTTCGAAGCCCATTGTGGCCAACCTCAGCAAGCTGCAGTCGCAGTCCACGTCGAACGCCACCAGCATTGTGCAGAAGGCCGCCATTGCCGCGCTGGACGGCCCGCAGGATTGTGTAAGCGCGTTTCGCGCCGAGTTTATCGAACTGCGCGACTACATGCTGGCGCGGCTGAAGGAGATTCCCGGCATCACCTGCACCAAGCCCCAGGGAGCGTTCTATGTTTACCCGAACATCTCGGCCTACCTGGGCAAGGGAGGCATCAAGACGGCCACGGAGATGGCTACGCGGCTGCTCCACGAGGCTCATGTGGTGACGGTTCCCGGCGAGGCGTTCGGCACCCGCGAGCATCTGCGCCTTTCTTATCCGGTGACCGAGCAGAACATCATCGAGGGAACGCGCCGGATGAAGGAGTTCCTGACCAGGCTGGAGTAGGGCGAAGCGGGCCGGGCTGAAGCTGTGCGGGCTCCGGCAACTCGCTGCTGTCCACATCTCCAGGTCATCGCCCGCTCGCCCCATCCGTGAAGGACGGGTAGTGCGGTGTTCCGTCCGCGGCCCGGCTTTTTGCACTCTTTCTATTGCATTCATACGGTACGGAAGTCTCCAGTACCAGGGTGACGTTGACCCATTCCGAACATCCCACTTAGGGTTGCAGCCAGAGTGAGGGCGCGTCAGAGGCAGCGCGCGATCCATGTGGCCGGTTCCCCAACAATCCCCTTATCCGGCAGTTCGCGTATGGATATCTGAGCAACGTGTGCTCATGAAGGCCTGCATCCAAAACAACACACCAGCATAACTATCCCTTCAAGCGCAGACCCAGGTTTGGCAAATGGTTCTTACTGAAGACGATGACGGGAAAGTCCTGCGTCTACCGGCAAATGAAGCCTTGGTGATTGAACTCATCGAGAATCCAACCACCGGCTATCGCTGGCACCTCGAATCGGCAGAGGGAGTGACCGTCGAATCTTCCTATATTCCGGGGGATCCCGGCGCAACTCCAGGCATCGCCGGCGGGGGCGGCAAGCGCAGGTTCACGCTTGAGATCAAGGGCGCAGGTCAGGTGGATCTGCGCGCCAAACTCCGGCGCGCCTGGGAGGGAGACACGTCCATCCTTCGCCGCTTTCAGGTTGGATTGCTTATCGACTGAACTTCGGTTCCATTAACCCACCACCGACAAAAAGGAGAAAACATGGCTCTGGATCAGCAGTTTCTGAACGAACTCCTGGCGACCAACAAGCAGCAGGGAGTTGATTGGACAGCGGGAGAGACCTCCCTGCTTCATCTCACCCCGGCCGAGCGCAGAATCCGGCTGGGCTATGTCCCTGGGCCGGACGAAACTCCGCTCGATGAGCGGGAGCGCGTCGCGGCAGCGAATCATGCGGCGGCGCAGAAGCGAGCCGGCGCTCCGACCGGCTCTCCGGCCGCATGGGACTGGCGCAATGTCAGCGGCCAGTCATTCATCTCTTCGATCAAGGATCAGGGAAGCTGTGGATCGTGCGTAGCCTTCGGCACCGCCGCCACCATGGATGGGATGGCTCGCACCTCGACGAATCTCGCGCTCAACAATCCCAACGGTTACACTCTCCAGGATGTATCCGAAGCCCAGCTCTTCTACTGCGGCGCCGAGCCCTCCGGCGCACGCTGCGCAACCGGGTGGAACGTCTCCTCCGCGCTCGCCTATGCAACCAGCACCGGCGTTGCCCCGGAAGCCTGCTTCCCCTATACGGCAGGCGATCAACCCTGCAAACTGGCTCCCGGATGGCAGGGCCAGGTCACCAAGGTGGGCGGGTCGAGCTATATCACCAACAGCGACTCGATGAAGACCTGGCTCTCCACCAAGGGCCCGCTCATCGCCTGCTTCTCCGTCTACAGCGACTTCTACGGCTACACCAGCGGCGTGTACAGGTGGAATGGCAAGGCGCCCTATGAAGGAGGCCACTGCATCTGCGTCATCGGTTATAGCGACACTCTGCAGGCCTGGCTATGCAAGAACAGTTGGGGCACCGGCTGGGGCATGAGCGGATACTTCTACATTGGTTACGGCCAGTGCGGCATCGATAGCGGCATGTGGCCCATCACCTCGTTCTCCGAGATCAACAGCGGCCCCAAGACCCTGTGGAGCAGTTCCAACATGGGCGAAGGTCCCGGCGCGGTCGCCTGGCTCATCGGCGACGTTACCGGCAACGGCAAGGACGAGGTAATCCAGGCCTGGGCCAACGGCAGCGCCCTGGGTATGATCGTTTACGGATGGACGGGCAGCGCCATGACCGTGACCTGGAGCAGCAACAACATGGGCGAGGGGCCAGGCGCGGTCCGCTGGCTCATCGGCGACGTCAACGGCGACGGCAAAGCCGAGGTCGTCCAGCTCTGGGCCAACGGCGGTTCCCTGGGCATGATCGTCTACCACTGGACGGGCAGCGCCATGGCTGTCCTCTGGAGCAGCAACAACATGGGCGAGGGGCCGGGCGCGGTCAGTTGGCTCATTGGCGACGTCAACGGCGACGGCAAGGCCGAGGTCGTCCAGCAGTGGGCCAATGGCGGTTCCCTGGGCACGATCGTCA
>Ga0326727_10003854_pt1 | contig 46776 bp, 40 predicted proteins | sample MB2enrmetagenome_FD_207643 | JGI IMG/M metagenome (GOLD analysis project Ga0326727, IMG submission 207643) | Lab enriched peat soil microbial communities from McLean, Ithaca, NY, United States - MB29MY | ecosystem: Environmental > Terrestrial > Soil > Wetlands > Peat | place: USA: New York... | reverse complement strand
TTGGAATGGATATTCGTACTGGGCGAAACCGATGCCCGTGCCGCATAACAGCGCAACGAGCACCGCGAGCGCCCACTGTCTGGTCTTAGCCATATGTCAATCTTAATCGAGACGCCGGGCTACGGGCAAGACTTCCAGGCAATGCTGCGAAAGTGGTGCTTGGTGGAGCAGGATGGCGATTTGGGGGTACACTGAATAGGACCCTGGAGTCCAAAATGGAATTTCCGGGTTAGGAGGAACGCGTTCGAATGTCTCGCCAATATCGTCTAAAAGTCCTCGGGGTTTCACTCATTGTTGCTGGTTTGCCGGTTATGGCGGCCGACAGCCCCTCGGTGGTCCGCATCGAGCGAAAACCTGACGGCGGATTTCAATTGCTCCGCAACGGGAAGCCGTATTTCATCAAGGGCGGCGGGGGCCAGAATCCCGCGGTGCTGGTGGCTGCTGGTGGAAACTCCGTGCGTGGCGGTGGTTCGGCCGAGAACCTGGACCGCCTCCACGCCGCCGGAATCAGCGTCCAGTATGGGCTTTCCATCGGCAAGCCGCGACAGGGCTTCGATTATTCCGACCAGGCGGCCGTGGCAAAACAGCTCGAGGCCGCGCTCGCGGTCGTGAAGCGGTTCAAGAATCACCCGGGCATCCTGACTTGGGCGCTTGGTAACGAATCGGAACTGACTGCGAATGAGCCGGACCGCCTCCGCTTGTGGGCCGCGCTCGAAGACCTCACCAAGGCCATCAAGGCCGAGGACCCGAACCATCCGGTGATCACGGTGCTTGCCGGGACGAGCAGGCTCGCTGAGGTCAAGAAGTACTGCCCCAGTCTGGATGCGATCGGCTTGAACGCTTACGGCTCCATGCTGAAACTCCCGGAGTCGGTGGCCGCCGCGGGTTGGGATAAGCCCTATATTGTGACCGAGTTCGGGCCGCGCGGCCATTGGGAAGTCGAGAAGACCCCCTGGGGCCTGCCCATCGAAGACAGCAGCACCGAGAAAGCGGATTTCTACCTCCAGGCCTATCGGCATGCCGTGGAAGGCCGGCCGCAGGCTCTTGGCGCCTATGTTTTCCTGTGGGGCAGCAAGCAGGAGAAGACCCACACCTGGTACGGCATGTTTCTACCCGATGGAAGTCCCACTGCGGCAGTCGATGTCATGACCTACTTGTGGACTGAGAAGTGGCCGGCGAATCGCGCCCCTCGTATCGGGCCGGGAAAGTTCAAGATCACTGCCGAGTCCGGTTCCACGGGCCGGGAAAATGAGTTCCTGCCCGGCGCGAAACTGCGCTGCGCCGTCAACACGTCGGACCCGGAAGGTGACGCTGTTTTAGTGAGTTGGGACCTTCGCCTGGACGTCTCCGATAACCCGAACCGAGGCGGCGACCGCGAGTCGCCCAGCAACCCGATCGAGGGAGCGGTCCTCTCCGCGAGCGGAAACGAGGCGCTGATCCAGGTACCTTCGACGCCCGGCAACTATCGCATCTTCGTCTACGCACGCGACCAGGGCGGGAAGGCCGCCACCGCCAACGTGCCGATCCTGGCGAAGCCCGCTTCGGCGCAATAAGACACTCGTCGCCCGTTCACTCGCCCCAGGCGATTTCGTCCGCGCCGTAAAGCGGGTGAGCGATTCCGGCCAGCAGCTGGCTGACGACTTCAGCCGCCAGCGGCGCGGAGATCCCGCAAAGTCCGAAAAACAAACTCTAGCCCTCTCAGCCAAGGGTTAAGCGAGCTCTGGGGATACAGCACGGACCGGGAGAATGCACCGTATGCGCCAGGGGAACTACAGGCTTGACACGGCGGTGGTTGGGGCTATCTGCTCTCGGCCGCCCAAGCTGAGGGCGTGAGTCTTGGCAGCCGCCGAATCGAGATGTCAGCGAGGCGGGGCATAGTGGCGGCCAGGTATTCCTGGATCGGGTTCTTCAGCCGGCGGCAGCTTTCCACGATGGACCACTCGCGTCCAAATTAGCTGTTTGACCGCTCTTTGCTCATTGAAAACGCAGGCGTAACCCGACTCTGCGCCTGGACGTGCGACCGCGCTTCAACGCTGCCGAAGTAAGGTGGACCTACTTTTATCTCTACGTCATCCTGGACGTCTTCAGCCGCTACGTCGCCGGCTGGATGGTTGCGCCCCGGGAAGGCGCGGAACTGGCCAAGCAGTTCATCGAAGGCTCATTTGCCACTGAAAGAATCAGCCCTGCTGCAACCGGAGGATTTCAAAAGCGGGATCGGGTTCGCTTCGTCATCTACTCTTCATTTGACAATCATCCCGGCAAGCGGCGGATTCTCGCCTCACAGCCATTTCAGTGGACAAGAGTGACGCAAGGCCGCGCGCAGCGCCAAGAAACAGACGCTCGAAGCTCAGGCGAGATTTCTTGACCAGCACCTGGGTTGACGGATTGGCACCGCCCCGGCCTGCGTCGGCACCTGGACAGCAACAAGCACGCCACGTGCCGTGACATAATGCTTCAAACGACGGTCACCTCCCGCCCCTTGTCGTGGCGCAGCGACAGGGCAATCAGAGCTCCGATCGCAGATACCCCCGCCAGTATCAGTAGGCCGATGCTGAAGCTACCTGTCGCGTTCTTTGAATAGCCCAGTATGTATGGGCCGAGGAAGCTGGACAAGTTGCCTAGCGAATTGATCGCGGCAATCCCGGCCGCTGCCGCCGTGCCGGTCAAAAAGCTTGCCGGCAAGGTCCAAAACAGCGGCGGGAGCGACGAGATTCCGATCTGGCTGACGCAGAAGCAGGCGATCTTCAGCACGGGATCGTCAAACAGCACCGACATCGCCGCGCCAAGCGCGGTCAGGAACAATGCAAATGCCACATGCCGCTTGCGCTCGCCAGTCTTGTCGGAATGGCGTGTCAGCAGCAGCATGCCTGCTGTTCCGAAAACAAATGGGATTGCAGTGACCATACCGGTATGGAAATTCGAAATTCCAAAGCCTTTGACGATGGTCGGCAAGAAGAAGCCGACGCCATAGCTCATGCCGCCTAGCGAGAAATACACCGCCGCCAGCGTGAGAATTCGTGGATCCGATATCGTCTTGAGAAAGCTCGGCCGGCCCACTTTCTCCTTCCGGTCGTGCTCGCTGTCCAGGTTCGCGATCAGCCATTGTCGCTCGTCGGCCGCCAACCACGCCGCTTTGTCAGGCCCGTCGGTCAAGTAACCCAATACGACAAAGGCCATCAGTATCGCCGGAACGCCTTCCAGAAGAAACAGCCATTGCCACCCCGCAAGTCCGGAGCCGGTGACGTTCAGAAGGGCGCCGGACAGCGGCGCGCCGAGCATTGAGGAAAACGGCGCGGCCAGAGTAAATAGGCCGATGATCCGCGCCCGGTAGAGCGCAGGGAACCACAACGTCAGGAAAAGCACCACGCCGGGAAAGAAGCCCGCTTCCGCCATGCCGAGCAGAAAGCGGAACAGGTAAAATGTATACTCATTGGAAAGACCAATGGCGTGTCCGATCGGTTGGAGGAAGGCGAAGCAGGCCGAGATCGCCCCCCAGGTTGTCATGATACAGGCGATCCAGCACCGTGCCCCGACCCGGCCGAGCACCAGATTCGACGGCACGCCCAGCAGAAAATAGGCGATGAAGAACAATCCGGCGCCGAGGCCGAACATCGAATCGTCCAGCCCCAGACTTGTATTCATCTGTAACTTGGCGAAGCCGGTATTCACCCGGTCCAGATAGGCGATGAAGTAGCAGAGGCAAAGGAGCGGCACGAGCCGCCACATCGCGCGGCGCATTGCACGCTTTTCGATATTCTCCACCTGGCATCCCCTTTACCATAATTTCTTATTTGTAATCCGCGAAGAGGGAGTAACTCTGCAACTCGGAGAAGGAGCGCGTCTTCACCCGCACTACAAGACCCCGTGGACGAAACGTTGGGCATCGACAGATGCCGCATCAGTTCCCGGACCGAGGGTGTTCTGCCTTCCAACCGCGAAGAATCTCACGGGCCTGCTGCAAATTAAGCCCTATGCGATTAGCGCCCGCTTCCAGCATGGCGGCAAAACGAAAGTAATTACCAACCCGGCCGGAAGCCTTGACCCCCATGTTGGGGCCTACGGTGCGGCGAATCAGGCGGATGTCCTCGTACAGAGCGGAGGGATCGGGGCCGAATCCGGTGCAGGTTTTGACAAACGCCGCGCCCGCCGCCTGCACCACGCGGGAAGCGTCGGCCTTCTGTCTGTCCGTCAGGAAGGGAGTTTCAATAATAACTTTGACCACGGCTCCGCCGGCGGCCTTGACGACTGCGCGCACATCGCCTTCCGCAGATTTGAAGTCGCCATCGAGAAACACACCTATATTCAGGACCATATCAATCTCCGCAGCGCCGTCGGCCAGGGCATGCTCAGCCTCGAATACTTTGATTTCCGTTTTCACCGCTCCCAGAGGAAAACCAACAGGGGCAACCACCTTGGCGCGGGAGCCCTTCAGGGCGGCAGCCGCGCGCTGGATGTGAGCCGTATTTACACACATCTGCCCATACCCTTCATTGCGCACTATCAGGGCCACCGCTTCAACTTCTGTGGGCGTGGTGGTGGGCGTGAGCAAAGCCACATCCAGCATCCCTTTGACTTCTTCAGCAGTGACGCTCATGGCTCTTATCCTCCGGCAAGAAACCTTATTTCGCTCGCATCGAGTTTAGCTGGAATCTCCTTTTCGACCCAGCCGGAATTTCCATTTTGGACTTCCAACTCTCATTCAGTGTAAACCAAACCGCCATCCTTTGTTCCTGCGAGCCGCATTCTTCTTCCGGGAGCCGTTTTCGACCCCGCAAGACGGGGCTTCCGCGCTGCTCGCAAAATCCAAAATCGCGAACTCCCGTCTTTTCACTGCCTTCCACAAACACCCCTCCGGCCCTCGCGGCCTGAGTTGCCCGGTTTCGCTGTATCATCGCCCACCCGCTAGCCGCCACTTTCGGCCCGGCCTGTTGGCTCCCTACGTGGATCCAGTTCTTTCGGATATGGATCGCTGATCGGCATAGGGGCGGCGGTCACCCGCCGACCCCTGCCACACCACCGCGCATACGGGTCCGTACACGGCGGTTCGAGTCGGTTACGCTAACATTCCTCGAACAATGACGGAAGACCGAGCGATTTGAAGTGCGCATTAGAAAGCCCCACAAACAGGGCCTTGGCCTTCGCGAGGTACCAAGGGCCGCGCCCGCTGCCAGCGGTGTTGCTCGCCAGCGGCTCTCGCACCCCCAGTTCCAGCAACGCAGCTCGGCGACGGCGCGGTGTTTTCCACTGCCGCCACAAAGCCGCCCTGAGTCGCAATCGGACCCAGCGGGTGAGGTAAATCAGCACTTCGGGCGTTTCGCAGAAACCGAAATAGCCGCGCCAGCCCCGCATATACGGAGCCAGTTCCTCTATCGTCGTTTTCATGCTGACACCCTTGGCCCGCCGCGTGATCTCCCGAACTCGCTGCTTAAACCGATCCAGAGCCTTGGGCGCAATAACGCGCTTGATCTCTGGACCAGCCGTAAAGCTGAACCCGAGAAATTTCCGCTCCTGCGGTCGCGCCACCGCACTCTTCGCCTCATTCACCTTGAGCTTGAGCTTTTGCGTGATGAATTGCGTAACGCTCTCCATCACCCGTTATCCGGGCCGAATCTGTACTCGGCTTCCTGGAGACACTCTGAGCGGTATTATCCGGAGGGCGATGGCCGCCTCGCTGCTTATCGACGCCGTACGGCACACCGTTTGGGCGACAACTCCAGATAATTCCGCTGTCCAGATAATGCGCCCAACAGCAGGCATGCACCATCTTCGGCCCGCCGACGCGATCATAGGCGCCATAGCCGTCGGTCTGCAAAATGCCTTCGAACTGTCCCAGGAATTTCTTTGGCCCGTCGCGCCCCCGCCCCAGTCGGAAGTCGAACACCACGCCGCCTCCCGGTCTGTCGTATTGCCACAGATAGGCCTGGTGGTCTTGTCCCCTTCCATCGTGCATCTGCACGTCTACCGTCGTTTCATCGGCCTGAATGTAACTGCCGCCGAGTAACTCCCGGCCCATCGCTTCGGCGATGGGTATGAGTAACTCGCCCACCCGCATCACCCATCCGTCCATCGTCGCCCGGCTGATCTCGACGCCCGCCTCGCGCTCCAGAATCATGCTTTGGCGGTACAGCGGCAGATGGTCGCAATATTTGGATACCACTGTATTGATCACCACCCCGTCGCTGACCAGACCTTCTCCGACGATCCGTGCTGGAACTGGAGCGACGGTATCACGCCGGGCGGGTGCGCAGGTTGCTCCAGCAGTTTGGCTACTCGGTGCAACGGCCGATGACCAGGCTGGTTCAGGCCGATGTGAAGCAACACCACAAATGAGTGCGCTACACGTACCCGAATCCAAAAAAACGCCAAAACCGAGGGGGCGGTGATTGTTTTCGAAGACGAGGCTTCGTTCCGGCAGACTCCAACCCTGCATGCGACCTGGGCGAAGCGTGGAAGCCCACGCGAGGGGAGCGCCATACGCAAAAGACTTTCGGAGCCGTCCATCTGGACAACGCCAGTTTCATCTACCTTCATCAAGAGGACTATTTTCAGTGGGAGACCTATCTGGTTTTCCTGGAGCAGGTGGTCGTGCCCGCCTTCTACCGCCGCCGCCACCGGATCTACCTGATTCAAGACAACGCGTCGTATCAAAAAAAGCAGGAAACCTACGATTGGTTCAAAACAAACCGCCGCTACGTGGAAGTCTTCCAACTTCCGCCCTACTGGCCAGAATTGAATGCGACCGAACGTATCTGGAACTACACGCGCAAGTACGTCACACACAATCGATTCTTTGAACGACCACAGGGATCTTTGCGACGCGCTCTTCGGCAGATTTGATTACGTGCGGCACCATCCGCAGGAGATCGAAGACCTGCTCAATCCCTTTTTTTGATTTTGATGTCGAATTATTTATGCGCACCTATATAGCGGCATCCGCAGCTTTCTTGTTTTTTGGCCCGTGCGTATGCACATTTGTGACACCTAGCGCCCGCGCCTTGCTCCTGCAACCGTCAACTGAACAGAATGCCCCCGTTGATATCGACGTTGGCGCCGTTCACGAACGATGCTTCGCTGGAGGCGAGAAACGCCACCAGAGTGGCCACTTCCTCCGCCCGTCCTTCTCGCCCCAGGGGCGTCATGGAGGCTACGCGCTGCCGGACTTCGGGCTTGGTGAAGGTGTCGTGAAAGGTAGTATCGATCATTCCGGGGCAAACGCCGTTGACGCGAATCCGGCGCGGGCCCAACTCCTTGGCGAGCGCGCGCGTGAAGGCCATGAGCGCACCCTTAGCGGCTCCGTAGGCCACGGCTCCCGTGCCGCCGCCATCGCGCCCAGCCTGCGAAGAGATGTTGACGATCGCGCCACCGTCCGCAACGTGCGGCAGCGCGGCTTTCGTCAGGACAAAAGCGGTCTTCAGGTTGAGCGCGATTACGTGGTCCCAGAAGGCCTCATCCATCTCCTCGATCTTCTTTCGCGCCACCAGGCTGCCCACCACATTGACCAGGATGTCGAGTGGCTGGCCCGCCTGCGTGATGGCCCATCCCACGAATTCCCGCACGGCGGCGGAGTCGAGGGAATCCACTTCCATCGAGAAGGCGCGCCTTCCGAGAGCCTGGATGGCCGAGGCAGTCGCCTCGTCGGAACCGCCACTGGCGCGGTGATAAGTGAAAGCCACATCGGCTCCGCGCCGAGCCAGTTCGATAGCGATGGCCTGGCCGATATCACGGCCGGCTCCCGATACGAGCGCGAACTTCGATGTCAGATCCGTCATTTCGATTGTTCTCCCGAGTATTCGATTACTTGCATCTGAGCGGCGAACAAAGTACTGGTATTTTCCATAAATCCTATACAGCCGGAGTGGGCCGCAGCCCCGCCGTCGCGCGCAAGGGACCCAGCAGGGTCCACAGGATCAGCGCGCAGATTAGAGGCATCACCCCAAAGCCGATAAAGACGGGCGTGTAGGAGTAGTGATCGACTGCCCACCCTGTGATCAAAGTAAAGAGCATGCCTCCAAAGCCGGAACCCATGCTCGCCAGTCCATACACGGACGCCACAGCGTTCTTGGGGAAAACGTCTGCCGGCATAGCCAGCATATTGGCCAGGCAGCCGGTATAGCCGAGCATCGCCACGGAGACCAGCCCGATCGACAGCGCCGCGTCGCCGACCAGCACCGCCGGAATCGCTGACGTCATCAGCACGGCGAACAGCGTGACGCCGCCTTTCCGCGCCAACGTAACCGAAAGGCCGCACCGAAGGAGGAAGGCCGAGAGGAGTCCTCCGAAGAGGTTTCCGAAACCCGCCACTACGAACGGAATCCACGCGTACTTGCCGATGGAGGCCATGTCAAAATGCCGCGCGCGTTTCAAGTACTCCGGGAACCAGAAGGTGTAGAAGTACCAGACCGGGTCCATGAAAATCTTCGAGAGGGTAAAGCTCAAAACGAAACGCGTCCGGAATAGCTGCCAGACCGGCGCTCGTAGAGCACTTGCTTCCGCCTTCGTAACCGCGGGCGTGTAATAGGTGGGCCACCACAGCGCCAACCACACAAAACCAGCGGCGCCCACAATCACGAAGGCCGCCGGCCAGCCGAGCTTCAGCAGGATGAGCGCCACCAGCGGCGGCGCCACGATAGCGCCCACCGCCGAGCCGCTATTGAATATTCCGGAGGCCAGCGCGCGTTCGCGTTCGGGAAACCACTCGGCGACTACCTTCACCCCGCCCGGCCAGTTCCCTGCCTCCCCCATCCCCAGCAGAAAACGGAAAACTCCCAAACTCAAAGCGCCGCGGGCAAACGCATGTAGCACCGCCGCCACCGACCACCACGCGATGCACAGCGCATAACCGAGGCGTGTGCCCAGCCGGTCGATCAACGGGCCCGACACGCCGTTCATGATGGTGTAGGCAAGCAAGAACCCGAACAGCACGCGCGAGTATTCCACATTACTCATATGGAACTGCTCCCGCAGCACGGGCGCGGCCACCGAAAGCGTTTGGCGGTCCAGATAGTTGATCGCCGTCGCCCAGAAGGCGAAGCCGATCATAATCCAGCGCAGCCGGGGAGGATTCACGCGAGATCGACTTTCACCGCTTCGTGAATCCACACGCGCGGAACCGTTACGTCCAACCATCCTTCGCGAAGCGTTGTCGGCAGAGCTTGCCCGGAGCGTAATAGCGAGGCCGAGCTTACGGAGCGCCCCCGCGGCATTCGGATTCTGACTTCACCGGGAGAAACTCCTCCCGGGAGCGTAGATGCTTGTTCTTGGGAAGTAAGCATAACAGGAGGCCGCCGCATAGCGCAAAGCGTCTGCGTTCAACTCCCGCGCGATCCGCACAGCCTTCGCCGGCTCGTGATCCAGCGCCGGATATAACGGCGGGTTGCAGGCTTCTGCAATCAGGATGTGCGTGCTGCGAATCCAGTCATAGGCGGAGCCGGGCGGGACCGCGGGCGGCGAGGCGCCGCGCAAGTGCGAGGAGGTCGGCAGGGAGCCGGCCGATTGCAGGAGTTCACGTCGATTGAGTCGATTCATGAGAGTTGGCGGCAGGACTGCCTCTCGATCAATTCGACCCCCAGCGTGCGATGCTCGGGGACTTGCTTGTATTTGTCGTGGGCGAGCCGCAGAAGGATCTCGATGGCCGCATGTCCCATCTCATACTTGGGCTGATGAATCGTGGTCAGCGGTGGATGAATCACGCTCGCAAATTCAATATTGTCGAAACCAATCAGTGACAGGTCTTCCGGAATGTGCAATCCGCGGTCCAGAGCGGCCCGTACCGCGCCGAAGGCCATCACGTCGTTACCCGCGAAGATCGCCGTGACGTCCGGGTGTTCCTCCAGCAACTGCTTGGTCAGTTCGCAGCCGCCCATGAAGTCGAACTTGCCGCGGAGCACGATCGGCTGAATGGGATTCTTCGCGGACTGTAACCCGTTCATGAACCCGCGTGTGCGGTCGCTCAGGTTGCCGTGCTCCCGGGGTCCCGTAAGGTGCGCAATCTTCCTGTGGCCGAGGCCGAGGAGGTACTTTGCGGCCAAGCCGCCGCCAGTTTCGTTGTCGGCGCAAACTGTGGAGAACGCCCGGTTCAAGGCGGACCGGTTGAGCAAGACTATGGGCACTCCGCATGCCGCCAACCGGGCTTGTTGTTCACGAGTGAGGACGGCAACCGAATTCATGAGGATGCCGTCCACGCGCTTTTCCAGAAGGGACCTTACGTACTGCATCTGTTTGTCCGGGTCGAGATCGCTGTTGCAAAGCACCAAGTCGCAGTTACCAGCCCTTGCGGCATCTTCGGCGCCGCGAGCCAACTCGGCAAAGAAGGGGTTTCGAATGTCGCTCAGCAAGAGAGCCAGAGAGTGCGTTCGTCCAGTGACCAGGCCGCGAGCCACGCGATTGGGACGGTAATCCAGCCGGGCGGCCACAGCGATCACATGCTTGCGCGTCTTATCGTTTACCCCGTACCCGTCGTTAAGGGCTCTCGATACGGTCGAAATGTTCACGCCCGATTCCCGGGCAACGTCTTTAATCGTGACTGCCATGGAAACACCACAAACGTTCCCAATTATCGGCGTTATCCGCTGCGTTGTCAAATGATAATAACAGGAGTTTCCCCATTTTTCCCTGCGCCTGGCCCCTTCCATGCAGGCCTGCGGAACACACGGGAGTGCCGCACTTGCTTTCCGCCCATCCGGTCGCTCACAGCCATGCTGTATGTCATTGATAATGAACAAGCGCGAACTACTCGGTCCCTCGCCCCAAGTGGCGCAAGCCTGGGCGCCCAGCCACGATAAGCAAACGATTGCGCATATCAGCGAAAAAGCATCTTGACATCCAATATTCGCAGCATTATTCTATTACAAGCGATTGCGAGCCGCACATGCTAACGATCAGTGTTGGACACATTCCCCGGTCGAATTCCTGTGTGGATTCCCTTGACCCCGGGCAATGGAATCGCAGAGGTGAAATGGAATGAAAGGTACAAATCGACGTGAGTTCATGAGGAGTTCAATGATTGCAGGCGCTGCCGCGACCACGGCGTTGGTCGCGGCGGGGACCACCGCGGGCGAATCTGCCCCCAACCAGAAAGAAACTGGCCGATTCCAGATCGGCCTCGTCGTCGGCGACAAGGACGAACGCCCGATGGCCCAGATTGCGCCAGGTTACGAAATGAGCGAGTTGCCCATCTCGCTTCAGGTTCTTCCATTGGAGCCGAACACGGTATGGACGGCGAAGAAGGCCGAGTTCGCCGCCTGCAAGTTACCCCCGCCGAAGGTCTCGAGCCACTTCAATCCTCCGGTGGGGATGGAAGCCGCGCCCAACGTGAATCCTCCGGTAGGGGTGGTAGTCGGGCCCCACGTGGACACCGAGCTATTGGATTTCTGGATGGCCCGGTCGTTCGCTCGCGTTGCCGAGTTGGGCGTGCTGCGGGTCGTTGGCGTCTATGGCGCCTTCTTCGATCCCCCGGAGGGGTTTTCGAAGACGAAGGCCCACGACCAGGCGTTTGAGTTTCTCAACAAGCTCGCCGATTATTGCAAGCGCTTCAAGATGCGCGTTGCGCTGGAGCCGATGGGTGTGCCCGGGACGCTGTTTCCGCTATATCGGGACGGCGTGGCGTTTGTCCGCCAACTAGGCCGGCCGGAGATTTGCGTCATGGCCGACACGGCGTATTTCCTTCAATATAACCAGCCGCTGGAGGACATTGCCAAGGCTCCGGAACTCTGCCTTCACTGCCAGACTGCCGGAGTGAAGGGGCAACCAGGCGTTGGCGATCTGGTGGCGTTCCACACCAAGCTGATGCGGATTTTCCGCGACATGAAGTACACAGGGGCGATTTCCTGCGCCTGCCCGTGGGTGGATACCACGGGATCCGGCAAACTGAATTTCGGCGTCGAAACGGCAAAAACGCTGAAGTACTTGCGAGACCTGCGGGAGAAAGTTTACTCGGAATGATGGCACGGGCGGGGGCCTGAGCCAACCGGCAACGGTTCCCCGCCTGTATTTGTCCAAGTGCGTGGAGCGTTCGGCCCACGAAGGCCCGGTTTCCGACGGGAGCCGGAAAAAGGAGAAAGTAACCATGCGGTTCCTGAAAACCATGCCGACGGTGTTCATCCTCGTCGCCTTTTTGACCGTCCCCGTTGTGGCGCAGCAGACGTCCGGCTCCATTAGCGGCGTCGTAGAAGATCCTCAAGGAGCTCTCGTTAGTGGCGCCAAAGTGGTAATCACGAACCAGCTTCAAGGAAGCAGCCGCGAGATGGCCACCAGCGCGGACGGCACGTTTGTGTTTACTCCGTTGCAACCAGCCGTGTACACCCTGACCGTCGAGGTGGCGGGCTTCAAGCAGTTCGAACAAAAGGACATCACCCTCCATGCCGACGACCGGCTGGCGCTACCGGCCGTGGTTCTAGCTGTCGGCCAAGTGACCGAGCGCGTCACCGTAGAGGCGAGCGCGGAGCAGTTGCAAACGCAGAGCGCTGAGCGCGCCGGCGTGATCACGGGTGCCCAGACCCTCGATATCGCAATCAACGGCCGGAGTTGGACATTACTCATGAAGACAGTTCCGGGAGTCGTGGCGGATGTCAATAGTATTAACGGACAGAGGGTCGATCAGAATAATGGCACCTATGATGGCGTGACCGCAGTCGACGCGGGCAGCAACAGCCTGGCCGTGGTCACCACGAATGTCGATGCGGTTGCCGAAATGAAGATCCTTACCACCAGCTATCAAGCCGAATTCGGCAAGGGCGCCGGTGGTTCCATCAACATCGTGATCAAGAGCGGCACACAGGACTTCCACGGAACGGGTTATTGGTTCCACCGGAACGAGGACCTGAACGCCGACAACTGGCTTAACAACGCACAAAAAGTGCAGCGGCCACTATATCGCTACAATGAGCAGGGCTTCAACATCGGCGGTCCGGCCTATATCCCCGGAAAAGTCAACCGCGACAAGACCCGGTTCTTCTTCTTCGTTGCCCAGGACTGGTTGCTGGAGCTCTTACCAGAAAGCCTCAAAACGATCACGGTTCCGACGGCGGCCCAAAGGCAAGGCGATTTTTCCCAGACCCGAGACGCCGGCGGAAATCCGATCACCATCAAAGATCCCCTGAGCGGCGCGCCATTCCCCGGCAACATCATCCCGCAGAGCCGGTTCAGTCCGTTCGGCCAACCCATCCTGAACTTCTATCCAATGCCCAACGTCAGCGGGCAAGCTAGTTTCAACTACGGATCCCAAATTTCCCAGGTAGCCAGACCATACGAAGGTATCTACCGATTCGATTACAACATCAGTTCCAAGTGGAGAGCTTACGCGCGCTACACCGCCAACCACCGGACTAGCTGGGAAGCTTACTGCGACAATTTCGGCAACCAGTGTGCGAATAATTTGGGACTGGGAATGTGGAATACCACAAAGCCTTCCCACGCGTATGTGGGCAACTTGACTACCATCATCAGCCCGACCTTTACCAACGAGTTTATCCTTGGCAGCAGCGTTGCCCATCCCCAGTCAACCCCGATCGGCAATGCTTACAGCCGCTCCGCCGCAGGCATCACTTTCACCGAACTGTATCCCAACGCGGACCCGCTCCAATTGGTCCCGAACTTCTCCTACAGCGGAGTTCCGAGTCCTCCCAGCACGAGTTTTGCCGGATTGCCGTATTCCAATACGCCCGACTCGCATGACTTTACAGACAACTTGGCCAAGGTCTTCCTTCATCACACCGTTAAGGCCGGCGTGTTCGTGCTGATCAACACCAAATCTCAAGTTTCAAACTCTTATGTGGTGCCGCAGATTTCCTTTGCCATCGATAGCGCGAACGCGGGCGACACCAACTGGCCGTATTCCAACGCCCTCCTGGGGAACTTCGACACATACATTCAGAATCAGAGTTTCCCCATGGGCCATTATCGCTTCAACAACGTGGAGTGGTATGCGCAAGACAACTGGAAGGTGAGCCGTAATCTGACACTGGATTATGGCATGAGATTTTATGTTAGCCCGCCGTGGTACGAGGAAAACAACTTAGTCTCGAGCTTTAACCCCACCCTCTATAACGCGGCACAAGGGGTGGTCCTCTATCGGCCGGCTCTCAATGCAAGTGGGGCCAAAGTTGCTGTGAACCCGCTAACCGGGGCCTCCGCGTCGAGTGTCCTGGTCGGAGCCATTGTGCCCGGTGTAGGTAATGTCAACGACGGTATCGGTGTCGGAGGCGTAAACGGTTATCCCAAGGGATTGACGAAAAACCAAGGCGTCCACTACGCGCCAAGGATCGGGCTTGCGTGGAGTTTGGGGCAGAGCAACCGCACTGTGGTGCGCGCCGGAGCGGGCGTGTTCTACGACGAGATGGAGGGCAACCCGATCTTTAACGCGCTGGGCAATCCTCCCAACTTCCAGAACGCCGAGTTGTTCTATGGTAATGTCGGGACGATCGCGGGGGCCCAGCTAGGACTCTTCCCTCCGGCGTTGAACGGAGGAATGGCGACCGACGGCCACGTGGCATCGACTTACAACTGGAACTTGACGTTCCAACGCGAGTTGCCTCTTAAGGTGATGTTCGATGCCGCTTACGTCGGCTCCGTCGCGCGTCACCTGCTGGTCAAGACGGCGCTGAACGAGCCGGCGTTTGGAAGCGCGTGGCTGCCGCAAAACCAGGACCCAACCCTGGCAAAGAACGCCCCCAACTTGAATGGCTCCCAAGCGCTTGCCACGAATTTTCTCCGTCCTTACCAGGGTTATGGCAACATCTATGTAGATACCTTCGGTGGCAGTTCGAACTTTAATTCACTACAGATCTCGGCAACTCGCCGCGTGACACAAGCCCAATTCGGGATCACTTACACGTGGTCAAAAGCGCTGGGCACCACAAGTGACATTAACACCGTTGCAAACCCCCTCAACACCCGGAAAGCGGATTACGGATGGCTGACGTTCGACCGGACGCAGAGCATGGTGGCGAACTTCATGTATTCTCTGCCGCGCGTGGCGCGGGGAAGTTTCCTGGATAATAGGGCCGGCCACCTGGTTCTGAACGGCTGGGAAGTCTCTGGAATAGTGACGATGAATTCCGGTGCTCCGGTGAATGTAAGTTACTCCGTGTCCGGTGTGGGATCCACGACACTGAACGAGGAGATCACGGGAGACCCGACATGGGCGCCGCGCATCGTCGTTACCGGCAACCCGAACCTCTCGCCCGGCGACCGCACCATCTCCCGCTTCATCAACACGAGTGTGTTCCTGCCCGCCACACGGGGCAGTACGGGCATGGACTCCGGAAACAACTTCATTCGCGGGCCCGGCATCAACGATTGGGATGTATCGGTTTTCAAAAACATTCCTTATTGGAAGGGCGAACGGCGTTACCTTCAGCTCCGGGTTGAGATGTATAATGCCTTTAATCACACGCAGTTCAGCGCCTTTAACTCGAGCATAACGTTTAATGCCGCAGGGCAAATTACCAACCTCCCGACTGCTTTCGGGGGTGGCGGCGGTACTTACGGATTCGGCGCAATGACGACGGCCCGCACCGCCCGTGTGATTCAACTGGCGGCTAAGTTCTACTTTTAGGGTCCGCTGAGTTGAAGAGAGGATTCCATGCGCGAGTATAGAAGAGTTGCGGTGTCTTTCATCGTATGCATGCTTGTTTTCGGCTGCAATCTGACTTCAGCTCCCCAGCCGGACCCCTTGACATCGGGCTTGGTAGGCTGGTGGAAGCTGGATGAGAAGGGCGGCCGGCAGGCGGCGGACTCGTCAGGCAACGGCTTTCACGGCGAGTTGGCCGGGAACCCGTCATGGCTTCCCGATGGCGGCCGGATCGGCGGAGCTCTGAAGTTCAGCGGCGCCGACGACTACGTCATCATCGGGAACCAGCCTCGATTCGACCTCACCCGCCAGATCACCGTGGCGGCATGGATTAAAGTCAACCATTTTGACCGGAACTGGCAGGCGATCATTGGCAAAGGTGACCTTAGCTGGAGAATCGCCAGAGACCGTGATCGGGATTGTCTCCAGTTCGCGTTCAACGCAATGCCGCAGGAGCAGTTGCTCAAAGGGCAGATCAGCGTGAACGACGGCCAATGGCACCACGTGGCCGGGGTATATGATGGCCGTACGATGTTCCTGTACATCGACGGCAAACTCGATGTTTCCCAGGCGACCACCACCGACATTCCGGTGAGCGACAAGCCGGTCTACATTGGCGAGAACTCGCAAGCAAGAGGCCGCTACTGGAATGGCGCGATCGACGATGTTCGAGTCTACAACCGGCCTCTCAGCCCGGCCGAGATCGCCGCGCTATGCCGGACAGAAAGGTGATCTGCTCGGAACCGCGATTGAAGACGCCAGGACAAAAACGACGGGCGAAAGCGTGACTGACTGAAGGGAGTTGTTTCGAAGGGTGGGTGGACAGTGCGCGCACCCCAAGTCCATACGGCAATGACGACTACATTGAAGGATATTGCGAAGGAAGCCGGAGTCGACTTGTCCACCGTTTCGCGATCGGTGAGCGGGGTGGCGGGTGTCCATCCGAAAACGCGGGAACGTGTACTCGCCGTCGCGCAGCGTATGAATTACCAGCCCAATCGCATCGCGCGCGGCCTGGTGACGGGCCGCACGCATACGCTCGCGCTGATTATCAGCGACGTCAGAAATCCGTTTTTTGCGGAGGTAGCGAGAGGGGCGGAGGACGCAGCCTACGCGTCGGGGTTCGACTTGATTCTGTGTAACAGTGATCTCAATCCCGAGCGGCAGATGCGCTACTTCGACTCGTTGTGCGAGAAGCGGGTGGACGGCATCGTGGTGAACTCAGTGTTCTCCCCGGACCGCGGCCAGCAGGCGAAGCTTGCGGCTTCCGGGCTCCCGATTGTGCTTTTGAACGCCAGCAGGGCGGCCGCGAGGTTCTCGACTGTGTCCGCTGACAGCCTCGAAGGCGGCCGGTTGGCGGCGCAATACCTGACCGATCGCGGACACCGCAGGATTGCCCACCTGGCGGGCCCTCGGAGGCACACAAACCTCGGGAACCGAACCAAGGGGTTCCTGACAGCGCTGCGAGAGCGGGGTATTTCGGACGCGATCCTGCTTCATGGCGAGCATACGTTTTCGGGCGGTCATCAAATGGCCGAGACGCTGTTCAGGAAGGCGCACGACATCACCGCGGTGTTTTGCGTCAACGACGTGATCGCGTTCGGATGCATACGGGCCGCCATCGAGCACGGAATCCGGATACCAGAGCAATTGTCCATCATCGGATTCGACGACGTGCAACTCGCGGGCCTGACCGCTCCGCCACTGACCACCATTCATCAGCCCAAGTACGACCTCGGACAGTCCGCGATCAATCTGCTCCTCGACGCCATCCGGCGCGGTCCACAGACCACGCCGGAACATCGCTTGCTTGGGGTAAGGCTCGTCGAGCGCAATTCCTGCCGGGATTTGCGAAGCGGAGGGAGGGCGGCTCATTCTTCGAACTCAGGATAGGAATATGAACAAGACGATCACCCTAGCATTGTTATGCATTGGAATAGCCGGCGGGCAGACGCCGCCCCAGAAAGTGGAGGACGAAAACGTTCGCGCTTCTCTGGCCCCCGCTGCTCCAGGTAAAAAAGGCCCCATGCACCGGCACCCATTGAACCGGGTCCTGATCCATCTCGACGCGGGCCACCAGCACCAGATCTTCGAGGATGGAAGGACGCGCGACAACATCTTCAAACCAGGCGATGTCAGTTGGGACCCCGCCGACGGAATGCACACTAGTGAGAACGTTGGGACGGCGCCCTACCGGATGGCCGAAATCGAGGTCAAGAAGCCGGGCGGAGCGCCCGTGCGCTACTCCGATCTCGACCCGGTGAAAGTCGATCCAAAGCACTACAAGGTAGAGTTCGAGAACAGCCAGGTCCGCGTGACGCGGGTTCGGTTCGGCCCCCGGGAACGTGGTTCGATGCACGAGCACCTTCTGCCGCGGCTGACCGTCACCCTGACCGACCAAGTGTCGCGATTGACCCTGCCTGATGGATCCGTCCAGGAGGTTCGAAATGCCGCCGGGCAAATGTTGTTAGGCGGTGCGGCGAAGCACTCGGAAGAGAACCTCAACGACAGCCCGTTCGAGGCGATCATGGTGGAGTTCAAGGGACGATAGGAACGGGCTCGCCGCGGCCCGATTTACGAAAAATGATTGCTGAAGCGAGCGCCACATCGGCCAAGTGATGAAGCGGCGCCGGTCCGAGACGTTTCTTGCCAGCAAGACCAAGGAACGCACGCGGGACGAATCGCTCCGGCGGTTGGACGAGTCGCTCAAGCTGCTGGCTACGGATCACCTCGATCTTTGGCAATTGCACGACATCGGCGTCAGGGAGGACGTGGAGGCGGTGTACCTGGTCGATGAAGTGTCCGATGGCACCGGATCGCTTGTGCGCCGCCAAACCCTACTCCTGCAGATTGTGGGAGACGGGCGGTTGATCACGGACAATGGACGGACTTACCATGTTCGCCCGTTTCCTGTTCAACCAGGCCAAGCGCAGATTCGTAACGGAAGGCTGGAACTTCCGAACACGCAACAGCGCCCCGGCATTCCGGTACTGAAGAGCAACAATTGATGATTACTCCAGGGCGGGCCGCATCGTGCGGCTGCCCTGGAGGCCTTTTCCGTCGGTGCAGCACTTGTGATCGGGTGGAGGATGTCGATTGATCCGCCGGTAACGCATTGCAACCAGATGAACCATTTCACAATTGGTTGTGAATGGGCAGTTGCGTCGTCGGCCGCCCGTAACCGCTCGACCTTCCATGAAGGCCAGCTTCCCAAGCTGGTCACGCGGGTTCGAGTCCCGTCTCCCGCTCCATGTTTTCAACAACTTAGCATTACCCACCTCACGCGGTTCTACCTCGTTTACCTCGAAAAGTGGGTTCTACTAAAGATTCAGGTTCAACTCCCCGTTCCGCAGGTTTGCGGTCCGCCAACGCGCGCTCAAGTGTACCCGTCAGACCAACCACATCTTTCCAGCCAGTACGCGCGTTTGATGCAGTAGGAGTGTGGACGAACAACAACGACAAGGGCGGCGGCGAAGCCGTGAAGAAGCCGATCGGCTGGTCGGCTGGCGGCGGAATGTGAAGCGAGCGGCCTCAGCCAACGGGAGTTCTGCGATCAGCGCGGAGTGCCGCTGAAAACCTTGGCGCGGTATGTGGCCCGGTATCGTCGGGAGCGAGCCGGTGAGAATCAAATGCCGCGGTGGGTTACAGTCGAAGTGGCAGCGAAGCGCGGAGAACCCAGACGGCCGCCATCAGCATAGCTCCGGCCGCAACAGCGCGGTATATCGGCGACCGGCCGCGCGTGAAAAGCGCTCGCGCGCGGCGCCATAGCGTCGGTGGAATCACAAGCCCCATTATTCAGGTGACAAAACCGGCTGCTAAAGGCGCTGCCGTCCGTTGGCACGGATAGGTGGCCTTGCTCGGCTTCGGGATCACCCGCACCACAAACCACGCCAGGCAGAACAGTCCAATCAGAGGCAGAAACCAACGCTTTCCCAGCCCCGTATCCGCACGACGGATTCCCGTGCGCGGGCAAACTCGCGTTAGCATGTTGAAAGCCTTTCCGCGGACTGTTGCGCCCGCAGTTTCAGTTCGCATCGGAACGGCTGAGGCCCGTTACTTCCTCGATTTCCGGGGGATGGTCACCCGCCTCAGAAATTGAGGCGGGCAACCACCTGGCAGGTGCGGTACCCACTGACGCTCGTCACCTTTCCGAAGTTCGGGTTAGTCGGGTCAGTTTGGATCCCGCCCAGCGTGTGGCGGTTGAGGGCATCGGCATCCGGATACCCGGATCGAGCGACGAAGCGGCTATGCCTCGTAAGCATCGTGAGCCCTTAAACTTCCGACAATCACCGGTTTGGGTCCCGCCGGTCCCATCCACTGCAAGTGGATGTCGATGTCCTTGTGCAGTTGATAATTCCTCTTCAGTGAGGCTATGGTCTCCCCGCGCACGTCGATCTTGGAGATGTCGTAGTTTCCCAGTCCGTACTGTTCGCAGTACTGCAGGTAGCCCACCCATTTGGGGTCGATGCCCATCAATTCGGTGGTGACGCGGTCGGCAGCCACGTAGTCCAGCGACGCCAGGGCGATGCGATGCGGCACGGGATTGCCGGACACCGGCCCGTTCCCCTCCATTCCCTCATACCCGTCCACAACGGTGGCGCCCCAGCAAGGCGCCATCTTCTGCGCCACCAGCAGCATGTTGTAGTTCTGCGCATGCGGGCCGACGTGAAATTTCCGCTTGTCGCTCCAGGTAGTCTCCTTAGGAGCACTGCGCAGCGCCCCTCCGACCACGATATTCTTAATCGCCGCCGTCACCACCACGGCATTGTGAGTTTTCGGAATGACCGGGTTGATGATGAACGCGTCCGGATCGACAAGCCGCTTGGCCACGCGGAGCAATTCGGGATGGAAATCGTAGTTGATCACGCCCACTGGTTCAAACAAGCCTTCGACGTTCAGGTCCACCAGACTGATGTTCAGCGAGGCGTATTCCTTCGGCAGCGGAGTGTACTGAAAATTGTGGTAGCCTTCGTTGGTATTGTTGGACGCCGATTCGGCTATCACCACCGGCCCCTTGTACCAGGGCGCGAGGTAATCGAGAATGCCTCGGACGGCATCCGGATGCGTGGAAGCAAGCTGGTTCGTAATGCTGGTGAGGTTCGGCTTGATCAGGACCGACTTCTTGCGATTCAGGGCGGCCCGCAATTCGCCATCAATGCCCATCAGCGCGTCATGGACGTTTTTGCGGCGGTTCTCGCCTTTCAGCAGGAAGACGGTGGATCGCCGGTTCACTGGGACAATCGGCGAGAGCGGCAGTTTTATGGCTCCCTCGGGCAATTCCTGCGAGCTCAGTGGAGGTGCAAACTTCGCCAGGAGCGTGCCGGCTCCTGCCAAGCGAAGTAGACTTCTTCGGGACACGTTACGGGGCATTGTTCCACACTCCTAAATCCGGCCATGCCACTCGGGTCCTGTTGCATGGCCTGAGATCCGCTGCCGGCTCGACCTGAATGGTAGTTCCGGCAGTAACCGCTTTCTCAGGCAAAAAGCTCCTGCGCCCTGCTCAGGCGCGCTGCCACATGCACGCCGTTCGGGCAATGAACCTTGCAGGTGTCACAATCGCCGCACCGAACCTTCTGATGTTCGACCGGCATGCGCAGGAACTTCTCCCGGCCCAAGGGGAACTGCCCGTAGCCGTCGGCGTACATCACGAAACGTACCAGGTCGGCCACGGGCAACCCCTTGGGGCATTGTCCTTCACACACGCCGCACATGCGGCAGAAATACGGACCAATCTCCTCCAGGCGAGCCGACAGGATCTTGGCGTCGGCAGCGGTGAAGCGCTGGGCCATCACGCTGAAATTCTGCTCGAGCTGGTCGATATCCGTCATACTCGGAACCGTAGTCGCGACGCCCGGGTTGTTGATCACCCATTTCAACGCCGCGGGGGCGAAATTGGCAGGCCGCACCCGCTGGGGAGCGCCGCGTCCGGCCCGCGCCATCACCTTCATGGCGATCAGTCCCACGCCGGCCGCGTGCAGCTTCCCGATGGCGGGAACGTAGCTCTTGTCCGAAGCGAAATTGTACAGCGCCTGCACCACTTCGATTTTCGTTTCGATCACGCGGTCGACGATCGCCGGCAGATTGTGCGTGCTCACCCCCGTGAACCGGATCTTGCCCTGCTGCTTGGCCTTGCGCTCGGCCTCGACGAGCTCGTCGGTAATCTCCGCGGGGTTATTCAAACCGTGCAGGTGCCAGACATCCAGGTAGTCGGTGCCGAGCTCCTTGAGGCTGGTCTCGATCTCCGAGAGAATCGTCGGCCCACGCCTCGGATCGTCATTGGATTTGCTCGCCAGGAAAATCTGCTTCCGCTTGGCTCCCAATGCGGCTCCCACCATGCGCTCGTTCTGGCCATTCTGGTAATTGCGCGAAGTATCGAAATAATTGACGCCCATATCCACGGCCCGCGCGATCACGGTGGGGTCAGAGGTGATCATGCAGCCATAGCCGACGGTGGTGACCCGCAGGCCGGTTCTTCCCAAAACCCTGTACTGCAGCTTGCCGGAGGACGACTGGGCACGCGGCCGCTGTGATTGTTCGGGACCCTCGGAACGGGATGCCGACGCGGCCGCCGGCAGAGCCAGTCCAGCAGCCAGGAAATTGCGGCGAGATGGAGCGTTGTTCATTAGATCTCCTTTGAAATAAAAACCATCCTGATAGCTTATTCTAAGTCCGGAGAGGTATGGGTGTTACCCCGACAGACGCTGCAATTGTATCATTGATGTCTGTGCATGGGCCCCTTCTTGCCAGGAGCGGCACTGCCCAGAGACGCACGGACATAGTCGTTCTCGACCTTCTGCGCCGCAGACTGCGCGAAGGCCATCGCTGCGCATACTAGAATCATCGTTGTAGGTTTAAGCATAAGGTTTACCCTGAATTGGCTGTTTCGAAGGCTTGTGCGTGACAGAGCAGGTCGCGACAGGAGTTCCTCTCGACGAGCCGGACGCCCAGGAGGCGGTGCTCCGGCGTACTCAACGAGCCCCGTTCGATCGTGCCGAGGAGTAAGTTCACGGCGGATTGTCCGAGGTCGTATTTCGGCTGGTGAATAGTGGACAGCGGGGGCGAGGTCAAAGCCGCGAGCTGTACGTCATCGAAACCGATAATCGACAGTTCTTGCGGCACAGAGACGCCGCCTTCAATCGCCGCCCGCAAACAACCGAATGCGATCACATCATTCGCGCAAAAGATGGCCGTCACGCCCGGCGATGTCTTTAGAAGCGCCCGTGCCATTTCGTAACCGCCGGCGAACGAATGTTCGCCGTGAATGACGGTAGCGTCCGTGATCCCGCGGTCCCGCAACGCGTTCAGAAACCCCTTCGTCCTCTGGCCCAGGTTGGTGTGCCCTCGTGCTCCGGCGAGGTGGCCGATACTGCGGTGACCTCGGTCCGTGAGGTACTGCGCAGCCAACCGCCCACCACCCGCGTTGTCCGCGCTCACTGTCGAGAACGCGTTGGCGCCGGCGCCGGGATTGAGGAGGACGACCGGCAATCGGGACGCCGCCAACCTGGCATGCACGTCGGGGTCGAGCGAGGAGACGGAGTTCATGATGATTCCGTCGACCCGCTTTTCGCAGAGGGACTCGACGTAATGCCTCTGCCTTTCCGGATTCAGGTCGCTGTTGCAGAGGATGAGGTCGGAACCTGCGCCATACGCCGTATCCTCCGCTCCCCGCGCTACTTCGGCGAAGAAGGGGTTCCGGATATCGCTGATGATGAGAGCAATCGTTTGCGTTAGGCCCGTCACCAGCCCTCTCGCGATGCGATTCGGCCGGTAGCTGAGCCGGCGCGCGGCGGCCAGGACACGCTCACGTGTCTTCTTATTGACGCCCGCCGCTCCACTGACGGCGCGAGAAGCGGTCGACACATAGACTCCGGCTTCCTCGGCGACATCCTTTAGTGTCGTTGCCATGGAGGCTCCATACTTCCGGACTCGTTTCCATTATCAGTTGTTGTCACGGAATGTGTCAATAGGCAGTCTGCTGGCCAGCTGGCCAGAACATGCAAGATTTAAACGATTTTAAGCAGGAGTTTACCCAGAAGCTCTCGTCGCCAACCCATTTGCATTCAGCGTGTTGCTGATTGCAAGAAGTGGCAACGCGCGATACGGCTCGATTGCCCCGGAAACCTCGTTGACGTATTGAAATCCGGGCCTGTGCGCCACCTGGGGCGAGGGGCTGAATAATTCGCGCTTGTTCATTGTCAATGACATACAGCGTGGCTGCGTGTGGCCAGGTGGGCGGAAATCGAGTGCGGCACTCGCCTGTGTTCCGCAGGCTTGCATGGAAGGGGCCAGGCGCAGGAAAAAAATGGGGAAACTCCTGTTTTAAGGTATTGACATCCTTAAATTGTTGCCTTAAAATAGCAAACGATTGCGAAAGTTTTGTTCCGGGCCTTCGGACCCTTGGGCGGATACCGCGGATAACAGTTTCGACGACTGTTTGGTTTCCGGGCCCTGGAACGCGGAGGCCTGTATGCTCGCTACGAATCGACGAGAGTTCTTGAAGAAATCAACGGTCGTCGGCGCCGCGTTGACGACCGCCCTCGCCACAGAGGTCCAGGCCGGAGAAACGCCTGGTGCTGAAGGAAAGGACCGATTCAAGATCGGTATTCTGTTTGGCGATAACCCGGCGGAGCGGCCGCCCGCCGAACTCGCTCCGGGATATGAGGTCGGCGAGATGCCTATCTCCCTTCAGGTCCTTCCCTTCGACACGAACGCGGCTTGGGCAAGGAAGCGCGCCGAGTTCGCTTCCTGGAAGAATCTGCCGCCAATCAAAGTGACGAGTCATTTCATCAACCCCCCAATTAAGTTCTTGACCGGGCCGGAAGCGGATGATGAGCTCCTCGATCTCTGGATGAGGCGAACATTCCCGAGGTTAGCGCAGGTAGGGGTCGAAGCAATAGGCGTGTACGGCCATTTCTGGGTCGCGGAGGCCCCCGGCCTGTCCCAGACGCAAGCCCGCGACCAGGCATTGACCGTTGCGAACAGGATCGCGGACTATGCCAAGCAGTACAAAATGGTAATTGCGCTCGAACCCATGGGAGACCCTAAGACACTGTGGCCGCTGTATAAGGACGGAATCGCGTTCGCCAAGCAAACAGGCCGGCCAGAGATTCGGGTGATGGCCGATACCGCATATTTCATGCAGTACAACCAGTCGCTGGAAGATATCGCAAGCGCGCCGGAGTACCTTGTGCACTGCCAGACAAGCGGCGCCAAAATGAGCAACGGACACCTTGGCCAGCCTGGCGTCGGTAACATGGTGGACTTCCACACGCGCTTCTTCACGATTCTTCGCCGCATTGGGTACAAGGGGGCGGTCTCTTGTGCGTGCGCTTGGGTCGACACGACCGGTTCGGGCAAAATGCAATTTGGCGTCGAGACGGCGAAAACACTGCAATACTTGCGCGGTTTACGAGACAAAGTGTATTCGCGAGGATAAACGGCCTATTCGCGTTACCGTGGGCGACTGATGGTCATCGCCGGCAGGAAAGCGGGTTGATGTCCTCAGTCGCGCCAATTGGGGGTGGGGCCTGCCTACCGCGAGCGGTGGCCCGCGGAGCTGGTGGGTTCATAGGTGGGAAGTTGTAACATATCGGCCTTTCCGTCGAGGGGAGGTCGAATAATGGAGGCTAGGATTAGAATGACTTATCTAAGGTCGAGGTTAGTCTTTGCAATGGTGGTGCCACTTCTGATGGTGAGCGTTAGCGGGCTTGCCCAGCAAACTTCCGGCTCGATTGCCGGCGTGGTACAAGATTCTGCGGGAGCGATGGTCCCCGGCGCCACAGTGGAACTGGTAAACCAGCTCCAGGGCGAGGGATCCCGGCGTACGATGCAGAGCACGTCAGATGGCACCTTCGCGTTTACCCCGTTGCAGACGGCCGTCTACACTCTAACGGTTACGATAAGTGGCTTCAAGAAATACGTCCAAAGCGATATCACATTGAATGCCGCGGATCGGTTGTCCATCCCGGTGGTCCTCCAGTTGGGGACACTCACCGAAACCGTTGAAGTCCAGGCCCAGGCAGTGCAATTACAGACCCAGAGCGCCGAGCGCAGTGGGGTGGTCACCGGCACGCAGATCGTTGACATTGCTTTGAATGGCCGTAGTTGGTCGAGCCTGCTAAACCTCGTGCCAGGGGTTCTGAATGGCGGCAATGTCAATGGTCTACGGAGCGATGAAAACAACGAGACTGTCGATGGTATAACGAATATGGACGCCGGCAGCAACGGTAACGATGTGGTGGCTGTCAATATCGATACGATAGCCGAGGTCAAAGTACTCACCAACAGCTTGCAGGCGGAATATGGCAAAGCTGCCGGAGGGGGCTTTGAGCTCGTCACGAAGGGCGGTTCACGCGACGTCCATGGGGACGTTTACTGGTTTCACCGGAACGAAGGCCTGAATGCCAATAGCTGGCGCAACAATACGGACGGACTTCAGAAGTCGCTTTATCGCTACCTCACGGCCGGTTTCACTGCTGGCGGCCCGGTTTACATCCCTAAGAAGTTCAACAGGAACAGGGACCGGTTATTCTTCTTCGTCGCTGAGGAGTGGAACCACCAGTTGTCTCCGGCTTCCATAACCACTCTCCTGCTGCCGACAGCCGCCGAGCGGCAGGGGGACTTCTCGCTGACGCATAACACCGATGGAAGCCATGTGACCATCAAGGATCCATTGAGCGGGGCGCCGTTTCCAAACAATCAGATCCCGCAAAACCGCTTTAATTCCTACGGCCAAAACATTTTGAACTTTTACCCGCTACCGAATGTTTCGGGTAACCCGTCCTATAACTATGAATCGGAGTTCCCCGCTACGGTGAAGAATCTCGAGGGCGTGTATCGCGTCGACTACAACATTACTGATAAGTGGCGGTTGTTCGGCCGCATGGTCACGAACAAGAACGTGGACATCATTCCGTACGGAAGCCCATATGGGAACAATTGCCAGAATAATCTGGGTTTGGGTGCGGGATTTGACACGGGTTATAGGAACTTCGGTGCGATGCTGAATCTGACTACCGTCATTGGCCCGACGCTCACTAATGAGTTTATTTTCGGCTTTGCCCACCGGAATAACTATTGCGTGCCTGAGGACAACTACGCGCCGTATTTAGAGTCGAAAACCGGCATTAACTTCCCGCAGCTCTATCCGAATGCGGACTCGCTGGGAATAACCCCCAACCTTTATTTCGGGGGCATTACGAATTCTCCTTGGACACACTATAGTGGCCTCCCGTATTTCAACGTCCCCGAGAATAAGGACTTGGCAGATCACGTATCGAAGGTTTTTGCCCGCCACATCGTGAAAGCGGGGATATATTGGCTGGCAAACATCAAGTACCAGGTGACAACGGCATGGACGATTCCACAGATCCATTTTGACCGCGACTCCGCGAACCCAGGCGATACGAATTGGGACTATTCCAACGCCTTGTTGGGGAATTTTGACTACTACTACCAAGACGCGACGTTTCCCTTGGGACACTACAAGTTCAATAACGTGGAATGGTATGTCCAGGACAACTGGAAGGTGTCGTCAAAGCTGACCTTGGATTACGGGATGCGGTTTTCCTATATTCCGCCGTGGTATGAATTCAAAAATGAGGCGTCAACGTTCAACCCCGCCCTTTATAACCCGGCTCAGGCGGTGACGTTGTACGCGCCCGCTCTGAATGCAAGCGGGCAGAGGGTGGCGGTCAATCCGCTCACGGGAGCGTTTTCTCCGGCCGCATTTATCGGCGCCATAGTGCCGAACTCGGGAAACATTTACAACGGCATTGGCGTGGGGGGCGTGAACGGCTACCCGTCTGGGTTGATGAAGGGCCAAGGCATCGAGTTTGGCCCCCGGTTTGGACTCGCGTATAGTCCCGACTCCCGCACGGTCGTTCGGTTCGGAACCGGGATATTTTACGACCGCGTTCAGGGCAACCCAATCTTCAACTCAGTCTCGAATCCCCCTCTGTTCAGCAATGCAGACGTGTACTATGGCAACCTCTCGACCGTCTCGCCTTCGGCGTTGACTGTGTTCCCGACGCAAATGAAGGGGGGCATGTCGGAGGACGGCCATATCCCTACCGCTTACCACTGGAACTTTGGGGTGCAACGCCAGCTGCCGGGCGATGTGCAGCTTGATGTGGCCTATGTGGGCTCGATCGCGCGTCACCTGCCGCTTGTCTATCAGATAGATAATCCGCCGTATGGCAGCGCTTGGCTGCCGCAGTACCAGGACCCCACTGTGACTCCCAAGTTTGATGGCACTACCACGCTGCCCTTGCAGTTCTCGCGCCCGTACCCCGCATATGCCGGGATCAACCTGACAACTTGGGGAGGCAGCTCGAACTTTAATTCGCTGCAGGCTGGCGTGACGCGCCACATGAGAGGAGGGTTGGAGTTCGGCGTGAACTACATGTGGTCGAAAGCGATGGGCACCAACGAATCGACAACCGACAGTTCAAACAACGTCCTGAACACGCGCAACGCAGATTACGGCCTGCTGACGACCGATCGCACACACAATCTCGTGGCCAACTATATTTACACCCTGCCGCGGGTCACTCGCACGAGCTTCCTGAACAATGCGGTGGCCCGCCGGATCTTGGACAACTGGCAGATCTCGGGCATCACCACGTTCTCAAGCGGCGCGCCGTCAGCCCTCACGTATTCCGTGAACAGTGTGAGCAGCGCACTGCTGAACCGGGAGATTACCGGGTCGGAGAGTTGGGCGCCACGAGTCGTGCTGTCAGGTAGTCCAAACCTTAGCTCGGGTGATCGCAACTATATTCAGTGGATCAATACGTCCGTGGTTCATCCCGCGGTAAAGGGCAGTACGGGTATGGATTCCGGGAGAGAAGTGTTTCGGGGGCCGGGAACCAACAATTGGGACATGTCGCTTTTCAAGAACGTGCCCTTTGCGGGTGAGCGGCGGTACGTTCAGCTCCGATTGGAGGCATTCAACGCCTTCAATCACACGCAGTTCAGCGGCCTGAATACTGCGGCAGTGTTCAACACCGCTGGGGTCCTTACGAACTTGCCCACTGCGGTGGGCGGTGGAGGCGGCCGCTACGGCTTCGGCGCTGTTAACGCAGCGCGCTCAAACCGCGTCGTTCAGATCGCGGCCAAGCTGTACTTCTAGTGCAATGACGAAGAACGGCGCGAGACAAATGTTATGACCGTACGCATGATGCGGTTGATTGTCGTAGCGTTTCTTTCCGCCACATGCCAGGCTTCGGCGGCGGAGGATCCGTCGACGTCTGGCCTCGTCGGGTGGTGGAAACTAAATGAGAGCGGCGGCCTTCAAGCCAGGGATTCCTCTGGGAATGGCTATCACGGTACGTTGGTCGGCAAACCGACATGGCGGCGCGAGGGGGGCGCGATCGGTGGCGCGCTGGAGTTCGACGGCACCGGTGACTATGTCGTAATCGGCAACCAGCGGCAATTCGATATAACCGACGAAATTACCGTCGCTGCGTGGATCAAGGTGAACCGTTTCGACAGGAACTGGCAGGCGATCGTCGGCAAAGGTGACCTGAGCTGGAGGATCGCCAGAGATCGCGATCGGGATTGTCTGCAGTTCGCTTTCAACTCGGTTCCCAACGAGCAGTTGCTGAAGGGTCAGATCATTGTCACTGATGGGCAATGGCACCACGTAGCCGGCGTGTACGATGGCCGCCAGATGTCCCTATACATAGATGGGCAGCTCGATGTCTCGCAAGCCACCACGACCAACATCCCTGTGAGTGACAAGCCCGTGTACATCGGCGAAAACTCTCAGGCAAGAGGTCGTTATTGGAATGGGCGGATCAGCGATGTCCGGGTCTATCGCCGCGCGCTGACTCCACAGGAGATCGCGGCCCTATCTCGGAAGGGATCAAAATAAGATTATTGCTGGAGTTCTCATATGTGTGAAGTCCACACTCGACCGCCACCGAATAGGTGGGCTTGGGACGTGGGGTAGCAATTTCCTAAGTTGAGCAACATGCGCGCGCAGAGCTACAATGTGTGCTCCAGGAGTGAGCGCCATGAAATTGCCGTTCTGGCTTGCTGGTGCTGCTTGCTTGGTGGTAGCGGTAGTGCCGGCTCAAAACCGGGTCCCGGCCGGGGACTTCAGGTAGTGGCGCTGAATGTCACCAGCCGCACCGCCGCGGCGAAGGATATTGGTTGAGTTTCACCACACGAAGCAATGAATTGGCGCAAAGAGCAAGGACAGAAAGGTGACCATGATGAACTCAAATCGTAGAGATTTTGTGAAAAGTACGGTTGCCGCGGGAGCGTTCAGTGTGGTTCCGCGGCACGTCCTCGGCATGGGGCAGGTCCCTCCGAGCGAGAAGGTAAATCTGGCGATGATCGGAGTAGGCGGCAGGGGCGCTCACCTCGCGATGCTGGCGGATTGGTGGGAAGTCGACGTCCAGTGCCGGGCGACGGACGTACCGGAATACGCCGCGGTAGCTGGAAAGTGGAACGGAAAGTACGAAAACAGACGCGGCACGCAGTCCATGGTGAACATTGTGGCGATGTCCGATGTGGACACCGCCCGCATGGCGACAACGCTAGACCCGGCGAATGTAAACTCAAGTTCCGAGACGCGTGGTGGAGCGTACACCCCGATCTACCCTCCAGGCGACCGTTTTGCCAAGGCGCGCTTTTTTAAGGACTACCGGGTCATGCTGGAGACGATGAGGGGCAGCATCGACGGCGTGTTGGTGTGTCCTCCGCCCTTTGCCCACTTCCATGCCACGCTGACGGCCATGCAGTTGGGTTTGGCGGTGTATACGGAGAAGCCGTTTACACGTTGGGTTGCCGACGCGCGCCGGCTGACTGAGGCAGCCAAGAGATATGGAGTAGTGACTCAGCTCGGGGTGCAGGGGCACTCGAGCTGGAGCACGGCTCGGACTCGAGACTGGATACTGGAAGGATCCATTGGGACGGTGCGCGAGGTCCTCTGCTGGGAGCCGGGCAGCGGCGGGCGGCCACGTCCAGAAATTCCCATACCCGCGTCGCTGGACTACGACTTGTGGTTGAATAAGGCTCCGTACCGCCCCTATTGCGGGTATGCGGGCGGGGGATGGGGCGGCACTGCATACTGGACGGCAGGAACATACGGCGAGTGGGGGATGCACGGGCTTGACGCGGCATATTACGCGTTGGACCTGACCGCTCCGGATAAGGTGGAGGTGGAGATTGGGGGAGATTGGGCGCAACCTCAAGAGGCCTTCTATCCCGCGGAGCAAACGTGTTCGTGGTACATGCCGGCCCGTGGCGACAAACCTCCTGTCCGGGTCCGCATGTTAATTATGCGCGCCGAAGAGCTGGAAAAGAGAGTGCTTCCTCTTCTGCGTGACGTGCCCCCTGGCACGACGCTGAGTGCACTGAACAGAGGCAGGGGCGTCGCTATCATCGGAGAGAAGGCCACCATTATCTACGGAGGTTGGGGCGAAGGATCGCGGATCTTTCCGGAGGAAAAGGCTAAGGAAATAGGCTTTGCACCCGTGAGAGCGCCCAGAGTGGATGGGGAAATGAGGAGCTTTTTGAGAGCCATCAAAGGTCGGGGGCAAACGCTAGCACACTTTGGCTACTCCGGGAAGATGGCGGAAATGCTGCTCCTGGGCGATGTGGCCGTGAGGTCCAAGAACAGGTCAATCAATTGGGATTCCAAAGCCATGCTGGTCACAAACGATGATGAGGCGAACCAGACCGTTCACGGACCGGATCCCCGCAAAGGATGGGAAATATAGCCAGAGCTGGGTGTTTACCGGCACTCGGACAAGATTCCCCGGCTCCGTGACCCGGGAATGAATGTGTCGCATGATTTTCCGCAGCCAGGAGTAGAAAGCGGAAATCATGGCTTGATATTGCAGCGGCCCGATTCTCAGGCGTGTGGCATCGCTGACTGGCTGGAACGATGTCATAGCCGGCGGAGGACAGGAGTGGAGCGGGCCAAAGTCTATTAGGCGAAGTGCAGCATCAATCAGAGGAGTGTGAGAGTTTATCAGAAACATTAGGAGCATATCATGAGTGAATCAAATCGTAGACGTTTTATGACAAGCACGATGGCTGCCGGCGCCGCGGCGCTCACCGGGTTTCCCGAGCGTGTTGTCTCTCAAGTCCGAAACACCGGGAGACGAATGAAGTTTACAGTAGATATAGGCGCGGTCGGTACTAACGGCACTCCGGAAGAGACCATACAATACTGCAAAGACCTGGAAATCGAAGGCGTTTCGGTGCCTTGGCCACGAGTCCCCGGTTATCAGGAGAAGGGGTATATTGACCCGGATCGTGTGAAGGCCCTCAAGGCGCAAATCGAAGAAGCCGGCCTTACGCTTAGCGCCATGGTCCTCACGTTGCCGGAAACGGCCGTAAGCGGCACCGCCGACGGTGAGGCGGCGATTGAAAATGCCCGGCGAAGCCTGAAGGCGATGGCCGCGGCGAAAGTGGACACCTTGGTGACCTTCGTGCCAGTGAATCTGCAAACGCCGTGGGAACAGGTGGTCGGAGTCTTCCACAAGCTGGTTCCTGAGGCTGAGCGCTCCGGGGTTCGGCTCGCCACTCACACCGGTGCAAAAGGTTTGGCGACCTATGAGAGGCTCTTTCAGCTCATCCACGACGTTCCCAGCGCCAATGTTGGCTTCACTTACTGCACTGGGAATATGTGGCACGACTCACACGAGAAGATGTACGATATCCCGCGCGAGATAAGCAGCAAGATCTTCTTTGTGCACGTCAGAAGTGTCAGGTCAGAGACGGGTGAAAAGGAGTACTTTTTCGACCAGGGCGACATCGACTTTCCGAGGGTGGTGGCAGCGTTTAAGAAGTTCGGCTACAGCAGCTGGGTGCGGTCCGAACACATGCCTATGATGCACTCTGGACGGCCGGGGGCCATGGATCTAACTGCGGCCTGGGCGTTAGGCTACATGAAGGCCCTGATCTCCGTAGTATAGTACTAGTGGAAAGATCCGAGACAGAGGTCAAGACCCCGCGACGTACAATCGATGGTACCCGGGAGGCCACATGGGAAATCCTGCCTGAAACGGCCGGGTCTGTTTCTCACCCATTGTGTGTCGTCCTCCAGCGGAGCCTTCGTCCACATCGCAACTCCGATGAATCCACGCGGCGGAGGGCCCCCAGACAGGAGGTTGAAAGGTGTTTAGCAAATCTGCAGTATCGATTCTGGCAGTTCTTTCATTGCTGCCGGCGGCCGGCACGCTCGAAGCCCAGGAAGGTCGAAAGGGCGGGCGGGGTCCTCAAGGTCGATGGTTTTTCGAGGATTCGAGTCGGGAGAAGCGGCCCTTGGCCGCTGATCCGAATGAAGAAAAGATCCTGAAGTTGCTCGAAGAGATCGCCCAGGCTGAAAGATCGAGTTTGCTGGTCCCCCTGGCGGACGCCAGACTGCTGCGAACGCTGACGGAATCGACCGGAGCCAAGAATGTTGTCGAGATCGGGACCTATATTGGCTATTCGACCCTGTGGTTCTGCCTGGCTCTTCGCAATACCGGCGGCAAGATCACGACGCACGAGATCGATCCCAAGAATGTCGCTCTGGCACGAGACAACGTCAAGAAGGCGGGAATGGAGAGCCTGGTCACCATCGTTGAAGGCGATGCTCACGAGACGGTGACAAGACTCAAAGAGCCCATCGACATTCTCTTCATCGATGCGGACAAACAGGGCTATGCCGACTATGTGAAGAAGCTGCTGCCGCTGGTCCGGCCCGGCGGGCTGATCCTGGCTCACAATACCACCGACATCAGACTAACGCCGGACTATTTCACAGCCGTGAACACAGATCCGAACCTCGATTCGATCTTCCTGGGCAAGCCAAGTGAAGGCATGGGGGTCACGCTGAAGAAACGCCGCTGAGGCGCGGCTCCCGAAATCTCCCGGGCCCGCCGCCGTTGCAGGATCCTAAGCGAGGCTGCCAATGGGTAATCGCCTCCCCATCCCACGGCGCCGCTGCGGCTGGAGGAGCTTGAAGAGCAACTCCGTGCAACGTTGCCCGCGGCTTGGTGCGACTGATGGCGGGCGGTGCCATTGGAAGCTCGTTGAAAAGACAGCCAAGCCTCCGCTCCCTGACGACCGCGGCTCCGTAAGGACCCCGATTCGGAGCCGCGGCGTGGCGAGCGGTTGGAGGTCTTCATGAAAATCAAACGACGCGATTTCCTGCGAGCGGCTCTGGCCATGCCGATCGGCGCCTCTTTGGCCGGTTTTGAGGCGATGGCGGCCCCGGCCAGGAACCAGATCAAGATCACGGCCATTAAGGCCCTGCAAACGGTCGACACCGGGACGATCGTCCGGATTGAGACCGATGCGGGCATAACCGGCTACGGACCCTGCCACGGGAGCGGCCCGTTCGCCAGGGCGATCCTCCAGGAAGTGGGGGGCGGCATAGGTTCGAATGTGGGCCTTGGTCTGGTAGGCAAGGACCCGCTCGCGATCAGGGTCCACTTTCACAACATGTTCTATGCCTTTGCCCAGCGCGACCGGCATGTCCGCGTGCAGAGCGGAGTCGATATCGCTTTGTGGGATCTGGCGGGGAAAATACTGAACGCGCCTGTCTCCAAGCTGCTGGGCGGGAACTTCCGTGAGGAGATTCAGCTGTATTCCCATTGCGGGCACGAAGGGAACTTCTGGAGTAAAGAGGAATGGCGCGAGCGCGCGCGGGAACTGGTCGAGTATCCTTTGGGCTTCAGGGCTTTCAAAGTGGACATGAACGACGCGCTGGGCGTGACCGCCCGGCAGTTCGTTCCCAGCCTGGGGCCGTTGGAGGTGCGGAAGGTCCAGTTATGCTACGACCTGGCGCGAGAGAGCTTTGGCCCGGATATCGACATCATCGTTCACTGCCACAACGAACTGGACTTGCCCAGTGCGATCCAGGTGGCGGCGGCGGTAGAGCACATCAAGCCGCTGTACCTTGAGGACCCCCTGGCTCCGCTCTATTCCGATTCCTGGATAGCCTTGCGGCGCACCACGCGGATTCCGATTCTCACGGGAGAGAACATTGAGCTGCTCGAGGGCGCCCTTCCCTTTATCGAGAACCAGGCCGTGGATTGCCTCCAACCCGATCTTATCAACTCGGGCGGCATCACGGCGGTTAAGATGATCGCCGATCTGGCCAGCGTCTACCGCATGCCCATCGCTCTGCACAACGTCAGCGGGCTGTTGCTGAACATGGCCTCCCAGCAGGTTGCGGCGGCCGTTAAGGACTGTCCGCGCATCGAGTGTGGCCGCGGTTCCGATAAACCGAAAGCCGCGGCCAGCAACGCGCCCGTGATCACCAATGGCAAGATGAAAGTGTCCTCGCTGCCTGGCCTTGGTCTGGACCTCGATCTCGATTACCTAAAGGCCCATATGGCGCACGGCGAGCCGTGGTGGGGGTGAGGCTGATTTCGATAATCCTGCAGCGGCTCAGCGATTACGGCATCAAATATCGCAGTCCTGGCGGGGCCGTCCGCGAGGCCCCAAAAGAGACCAAAAGAGCGTCTATAGTGGGAACCCGCAGCAGGGCTGAGCCACTGATAACAAAGGCGGTACACCTTTCCCAGGAACCTGCCGGTAATGGGATCAAACGCGTTGATACGGCCATCGCCGAGATTGCCGATCCACACGGCGCCCCCGAACTCGCCGAAGCCAGCCGGCGCCAGCGTCACGCCCCAGGGTGAGTTGAGCTGATCGCGCTGGGCGAGCCAGACGGACCCCCGTCAGAATCGGGTCGCGAGCGATGAAACGCAATTGGTTGAGGCGCGGGAAGCCGATGTAGATCCCCAGCACGATTCCCCGCACGAACCGGTACAGATCCATGGCCCGGGGAATTCGCTTGCATGTCACCGTCTGTTCCACCAGGGGCTGGAAGTCGAGTTTCTCCAGCAGGGTGACTACCGGCAGCAGCCCGCCGTAGGGAGTCAGATTCTTACCCGAGAAATCATAGGGCGTGGAAGCATTGATTTTATTGGGCTCCGAAGCACCATCCTCCGAGCCTTGTTTTCTGGGCGTTTTATGGCTATCCTTTTTCTTGTCCGTAGCCATTTGGTTTGGGTGACCTCCTTGGGGGTCGGTTTTGTGAAGCGGCAACTTCGCAATTCTCTGTTTTACCCCAATGTTCACGAGGTCCCCAAATGGTTCGCTATGCTCTCGCTTTCAGACGTGCGCCCGCGAAGGCGCATAGCTCAGGGGGCATACAGCGGTCGCGCAATGCCGATGAGGACTTGCGCGAAATCGGCATAGATCCACGAGTCGCGCGACTCGTTGGCTTCCGCCAGCGTGGAGCGCGCCACGCGACTCCGGAACCCCATGTGGTAGAGCTTGCTGCTCATCGACCGCAGGCATGCTTCGATGTCACGCAGGCTCTCGCGGTAAGTCAACTGAGCGAAAGCCATCGCAAGAAACTGGTCCCAACAAGAGAAACTCTTCTGCTGGTAATCGCCACGGTAGCGCGACACGCATTTCAGGAACTCATACCGTGGAAGATGATCGACAACCTGGGAGAAAACAGTCTGGCCAAGATTCACCCCTCATTGTCGGCGATCTGCGCCGATACCCGAGGGGATGTCCGGAAGCCAGTTCCGGCGAAAAGCAGTTCAAATCGAAAAATCTTCAAATAGGGCTTAACTGCCTTGCCATCAATCGGCTACGCGGAATTGAAAAGTCATCTCCCGGACAGCAGTGACTCCTCATGATGCAGGGCGGGTTGTCCAAGACTGACGGGAGTGTACGGCCGTAGATTCAAAACCTCGCCCATAACTTCCGCCGCCACGGTGCGGTCCGCCTCGAGGGCGACTACCTTCCCGCGTGAGATCTGCAGCAGGAACCCACAGCTCTGGCTGAACGTTACGTCGGGCTTACCATCGCCATCGAGATCGATACGCTGGCCGAAACCGCCGGCCGAGTATTTGCCGACGTAGATCGTACCAGAAACGCGGCCCAGAGCCGAGCGAAACCCGCCGGCCGTCACGATGAAGCTTCGGAGCACCGCTTCCGCTGCCGGATCTGCGGCAGAGCTTGGGTAAATGAACGAGGTGTTCGTGTCCCCCGACACAGTGACTCGAACTGGCCGCAGGTCTCCGTAACTGCTGCGCAGCGCCGCCGGTTCCGTGACCAACACGGCATCGCGGTCAACGGCCAGGAAGTTCTCCCGATCCGTGGATCCCGAATAGCCGGTGCTTGCGGAACGCGAGGTATCGGAGCGGACCAGGAGCGCCCCATCGTTCTCGAGCAAAGGCCACGTGACGCCCCATTGAAGTTCGCCGGGCGACGTCTTGCGAATAACCGAAAAGAGACCATCAGGCGTGATGATAAACTCGTTGCGAAACGTGGGGCCAGTCTGTCCCGCCTTGGGATGGTAGGTAATGGCGCAACGCACCAGCAGCGGATGGACAAAATGCACGCTCCAGGTTCCCTCGTATCGGGCGGAGAGATCGGCGAGGCGCACCCACCGCCCGTTCTCAAGGAATGTAGGTGCGAATGTAACACCACCGTCTGCCGTCAGGGCTCCATCCGACGGACCTAAGCGCGTATCCCAGCCCACCCGGGCAAAACGGACGACACCGAGCGGCGTCCAGAAATTCCCGCTGGTCTTCTCGGTCTGGCCGCGCAGATTGGCCTGTACCTGCATTCCCCCCGCGTTGGCGAACACGCTCGAGAACTCTTCATCAGTGGCCAATGCGTAGCCGCCGATCTCCGCGGGCGCAGGGTGCTCCGCGATCACCGATTTCCGCCAGTGATAGAGTTCGGAAAGGTGAAACATGAGAGATCCGCTGTAGTTGCTGTACTGGCTGGCATCCTGGTAGCCAACGCGGAGAACGGGGTCGAAGTGGTTCTTGGTGATGTAGTAGGAACCAGACCATGCTCCGTCGCTGCGGCGCCATCTCGCGATGCTGTTGAAACCGAGCATGGATGCATGCCGATACTGACCTGCAAGCCAGGGGTCGTTTTCCCTGGTCGCCTCGGCCATCACTTCATAGGTGAGGGCATAGCCAATGTCGACCCAAGTGTGGTCGTCGGTGCGTCCGTTGGCGGGCACTTGGCCCGACGGATCCTGCAATAGGAGGGTAAAGCGAGTTCCGGATTGGACCAGATCCTGGATCTGTTGTCCGCTGGGTCCGTCGTAGCCGAGACGCGCGAGGGCCAGCAGATTACCGCGTCCGACTGCCTCGACGCTCAGCGTGTCGGGATTACTGGAACGATCGTGGTACAGAAACCAGGGCGCCGGCGCAATCCGCGCGCGCTGGCGCGTGTGCCAACTATCTTCGATGAAGGCCACGACGTCGTCATGGTCGGCAAGGCCGGCCTGGACGCGCATCCATTCGCCTTTCATGACGTAGGTTTCCCAATTGTTGTAATTAGGGGCAACGACTTCGCGCCTAGGCTTCTTCATGCGCTCCCGCCATGTGTTCCAGACGTTCGAAGAAACCTGACCTGCGTAGAGGTCCAGTCCACCTGTCAACGCCGCGATAAAGAAGTTGCCATGCTGATCGGGAATCGTCGACTGGCCCCCCGCGAAACAAGCCGTGGAGTGGTCCATGGCTTTAATGCCGTTAGGCAGCAGATCGCGGGCACGTCCTGCTCTTATCAACGTTCCCACGGCATAGGCGAAATAAGGGGTGGCATACTGCTGCTCGCGTTTCAGGAACGGATCGATGATGGCGCCATCGGTGTTCTGATGTTGAACGCTGAACCGGCAGACTCCCTCTATTACGTCCAGGTACTTCTCACGCGGGACTGCGAGCGGCTTCCAGGGACGAGCGGTCAGGTGGTACCCGGTGGTCACCACCGGCTTCTCACTTTGGGCAGCACCTACAATGCCGACCAATGATATCAACAGTACAGCCGCTGCTGAGGTGTTTCGGCGCGACATGGCCCGGGGACTCATGGTTAGCTAGAGTTTCCTTTTTGGCTTCCTGGCCAGTAGGGATTATACGGAAAGTTGATGCTCTTCGCATGCAGCAGTGCCTGTTTGAAGGCGTCAACCGTGCTGATGTCCGGCTTGGCCGCTCCCGCGCGCACAGCCACGCCCAACGGTGTCTGGGCAAGGTCAACGTCGGTCTTCTCAGCAATCCTGACCTCCGCGATCAGTTCGTCCAGCCCTTCCCTGCTCAGGATCACTACATCCGCAGGCACACCACGGCGAAGCTGGGCGTCGATGGCATTGGGCCCGTTTCCCTGTGACGCTCCCCGGGCGGTGGTGACCTTGATGGCGGTGGCCTTCTCGAACTCCGGCAGGATCTCCTGCAAGGCGGCTGCAAAACCGCCGGACGTGATGACCTTGATCTGCGCGAACGATGCGGAGGGTAAAGCGAGAAGCGCCGCGATCACCAAAACCGACTTTATGAGCGCGTGGCAGTACTTGATCATGCGGTCCTATCCTCTCAGAATCGGGGCGAGCCAGGCAAGGCCATCGCTGTTTCGCGATAACGCCATGGAAACCACTCGATTCCAAAAATGCTGGCCGGGGACACTGAGGCGCGCAAGGGGATTCGGGAGCACAGGGTGTCGGCCAATTCACCCAGCGGGAGTGCGCAGAATTTGGTTAGGGAATGAACGCCGCGCCACTCGGAGACTGCTAGCTTTTGGCGCGGCGGGGCAGATGTCCCACTGCGGAGATGACGGCCCACAAGCTCGCCAAAACGGATTCCTGGCGCTAACAGCCCTTGCGTCCAATGATCCCGGAGCGGTCTCTGTAGACGCGGTTCACGACGGAAGCGTCGTCAGGATCGCCACGGCGCGACGCATACTACGTACAGCGCTCGATGGGTGCGGCGTAATCCGCGATCTGCTCGTGCTCTTCACCGCCTCCCGTGCACGTGCCAGGAGCTTCGCCGGCGCTACTCGTGGCCTGCGCCGCCGCCCGCCCTCGCGTCGCGCCGGCCCGGCGCCGTGCAGTGGCAGCGTGCGCTGCCAGGGCTTCGCTGTCAGCGAAGCCCGCGCCGCCCGCAAAGCGCGCTTTCGGTTCGAGCCTCCCGCACCGCGCCGTCTGCTCTTGATCGGCGCCTGCGTCGCGCGGGCTGCGAGCCAAACGCGCGGTCGGAGCCATGAGCCGAGCGGCTCGGCGGTCACGGCACGTCGGCCAGGCTCACGTGCATGCGCGAGCGGGCCCGGGCGGCGCCGCTGCGTCAACGGATAGGTTCCCCTTGATGAAGTGTGAACCGGCGCACTACAACTTTAGGTTGGTTGGAAACGCCACAGCGCGGTCCTCTGCTGGTGGCCAGAGCTGTTCCGTTTGGCCTACCACACGTCAGCAATGGGCGTTTCTCGACCGAGCAGTCGGAACCGCGCTCGTTAGGCGCATCCGAGCGCTTTGACGAGGCCGGCAAGTTTGAACTGGAGGTGCGCTCGAACCCCAGTCTTTAGAATACCCGTTTCGCAGAGACAGTGCACACGCACGGATCCGCTTACTAAGAGCAGCACTAAGAGCAGTAGAAGCGATGGCAGATCACCGACTGGACTCGTATTCATTACGAAGAGACGATCGTTTGCGTCAGCTCGTACGACGTAGAGTTGCCAACCCTGCCGGTAAAGAGTTGTGTCTATTCCCGGCAGGGCTTTCGCCTCGGGGGTCACCTCAAAACCGGCCAGTGAGACGCACCCAGGACAACCTTTTTTTTACCTTACCTGTGGCGGTTATGGCAAGGTGTTTTTTGATAGGAATCTGATCGTCAGGACCGGAGGTGGCTTGCATGTCGTATTGCCTCGCCAAGGCTGGGGGCGAGGGGGCGCAGCCCCCCATGGAAGTGGCTCTTCCTCACCGGTCCAGAACGCGGATGAGCGTTCTGCCTTGGGCCGGTGCTTTGCCCGAGCCGTAGCGTAGCGGAGGCGGCGGCGCCCCCGGCTTGCCCCCGAAGGGGGAAACGTGTCAACGCCGGTTGAAAATTCCCCATTTCGCCGGTCGAAAATTCCCCAGCCCCCGCCAGGTGGTGGTTGACTGTTTCGGCCGGTGGGTGCAGTATGGATTCCGGCCGGTGAAGCGGAGGCGGGCTCTGCTGGAGAGCAACCCGCCAAGGAATAGCCGACCCGAGACTCATCGCGGACGATGGGAGGGGCGCGGGGTCCAAGCCGCGCCCTTTATCGTGGCTCGGGGCCGACCAACGGGAGGCGGCGCTCGCCTCCAAGCTGAGGATGGTTTTCATTCCCACATCGGACCGATAGATCTCGTCATGCCTCAGAAAACTCATAACGAAACCCCCCGCTTTCCACGATGGTTCGGGGCGCCAGCGGCAGGAGGCGCCAGAGTGGCCGCCCCGACTTGCTGATCCTCGGGCTTGGCCAGTAGCCCCGCGCGCCGGCGATCCTTCAGCCGATAGCTCTCCCCGCGGATGTTGATCGTCGTGGAATGGTGCAGCAGCCGGTCCAGAATCGCCGTCGCGATGATCGGGTCGCCGAAGATTCCACCCCAATCGCCATAGCTTTTGTTCGAGGTCAGGATGATGCTGCCGCGCTCGTACCGGGCGCTCACCAACTGGAAAAAGATCGTCGCCCCTAGCTCGTCCAGCGGCAGATACCCCATCTCATCGATGATCAGAACCTTCGGCGCCAGGTACACCTTCATGCGCCGATCCAGCCGCCCTTCCCGGTACGCCCGGCCCAGATCATCCACCAGGTCGTGCGCCGTCATAAAGTACGCCGCCTGGCCGGCACGGATCGCTGCCTCCGCCAGCGCCACCGCCAAGTGCGTCTTGCCCACGCCCGGTGGTCCCAGCAGGATCACGTTGCTGGCCTCGTGGACAAACCGTAGCGTCCGCAGTTCGCGGATCTGCCGCTCGTCAATCGACGGCTGAAAGCTGAAGTCAAACTGGTCGAAGGTCTTCAGGTACGGCAGATGTGCCAGTTGCAGCCGGGTCTTGAGATACCGCTGTCGCCGGGCGTCGGATTCCGTGGTCAGCACCTCCAGCAGAAAATCGCCGTAGCTGGGCTCCTTCTTCGCCGCTTGTTCCAACAGCCCTTCCAAACGCGCTTCGAGGGCCGTCAGCCCCAGACCGGTCAAGATCTCTTGCAGTTGCTCGATGGCGGTCATAGCGCGCCTCCCGCCGCCACGCTCTCATAGGCGGCCAGGGGCCTGACCTCCACTACCGGCGCGGTCTGCCGGATATGCACCAGCGTCTTGCGATCCTGCCGCGCCCCCAGCGGGATTCCTTCGTGATGCTCGGGGTCCCGCACGATCACGTGCTTCCGCGCGGCCGGCGCATGCGCCGCGATTCGCTCGGCGCCGTAATGCACCTCGACTCCGCCGTCGCCTTCGCGCACCCAGACCTCTTTGCCCGCGTAGATCCAGGGCACCGAGTACCGGCTCCCCTGCCAGGACACGAACGCGTCCCGCGCCACCTTGCGCAACTCCTCATCGGCGAATGGATACGGCGCTCGTCCGTTCAGCGGTTGCAGGGCCATCTGGTCGGCATCCCAGCGCGCCATCACGATCTCGTGCGTGGTCCCATGCACGCGCTGGTTGGCCACGTTCCAAACCCACTGCCGGAGCTGGTTGTTGAAGTCCTCCATGCTGTCGGGCTCTCGCCCCTGCAGGCCGCATAGGAAGTTTCGCCGGACATACTTCACTCCTGATTCCACCTTGCCCTTGGTCTGCGCGCGATACGGCCGGCACAGCCGCGGCGTGAAACCCCAGTAGCGCGAGAAGTCCAGAAACACAGGGTTCCAGACTACCTCGCCCCGCTCGTCGATCTCCTGCCAGACCGTCTTCATCCGGTCGTACAGAATCTCCTCCGGCACGCCGCCCAGTTGCCGGAACGCCTCTTCGTGCATCCGCAGCAACGTCCCCAACTTCTGGTTCAGCGCCGCCTCCGCCATCATCATCCGGCTGTAGCCCAGCGTGAAGGTGAAGCCCCACAACTGCCGCTCGAGGCTGTCCAACTCCAAGCTCCCCAGGTGACCCCAATCCACTTGCGCCTGCCGCCCCGGCGGCGTCTCGAACCGCCGCACCGCCACGGCGCCCGCCGCCTCGCGCTGCGGTTGCAGCCAGTCCTTCAAAATCGTGTAGCCCCCTGTGTAGCTCCGCTGCCGCAACTCCCGCAGCAGGACCGCCGCGTTCCACACGCCGGCCTTCAATCGTTCTTCCAGATACCGCTTGAACCCGTCCAGTTTGCTCGCCGCCGCCGGCCGCGGTCCGTACGCCGGAATCTCATCCGGCTTCAGCAGATACTTGCGCACGGTCTTGCGATCGAAGCCCGTCACCGAACTGATCGCCTGGATGCTGAGTCCTTCTCGCTTCAGCTCTGCAAAATCGTTCACTTCCCTCGCCCTCAACAGGTTCGGCACCTCCTCTATTCCAGAGTCGATGCCGGCTGGACCCCCTGTCAGGGGTGGGGAAAATTCAACCGGCGATATGGGGATTATTGCACCGGCGGTGACAAACGGGAAAAGGGGAGAATCTAATTCCTTGCTGCCGCAGGCAAATCGCTTCACGCCGTGCGCTCGCCCGGAATCACCTCGCTGTGGATTGGCCCCCACAACGAAAGTCCGCCTTGCGGTCGTTCCGCTATCGAGTGGCTGCTGGAGCGTGCGCGAGGCACGCTGCTACTAAACATACGCAAGAAATTCGAAAATTGGTAAACCGAGGAGTGCAGATCTGTTAAATAACGTCTGGCGTTCTCCGGGGCGTCGGAGAAGTCGCGCGGGAGGCGGAGAAGAAGGGCTCACCGGGGCGGTGCAGGCCACTCTCGATGCGACTAGCACCCAGACCTCGGATCCTCCCGTGTGGGCTCCGGCGCTGCCGGACGATGGCCCCTTCCAATGAGCGACGCAGCTTGCCTATTTGCAATCCGAATAAAATTGGCAATTCGTCTTTTTCAATCAACCTCTCTTGCAGGCAGATCGGATTGAGAAGGGGGCGCCACCCTGGGCGCCACCCACGGACTTTGGTCGTCGTGAATTCCGAGTGTCTTCGCCCCTAGCGTGGTTCTCGTGAAACTCCTTCCCTTTCCCGTTGGCGGTAGCCGGCGCAAGTGGGCCAAGAATTCAGAGGATTCTTGCCTTCCCTCTGGACATGACAAGTTTGGATGCTAACGATGGAAGTCTTGCGCCCTTCGAGAGGGAATAGGGCAAAGCACAAGAGCCGCGCCGTCCACACTACTGAGTTCCCGTCAGCAATGAGAGGAAGCGCGGCGGCCGTAGGTCTGCGCCTCTCCAACGAAATTCCGAGAATCTTTACCCCCGCGCCGATCAGGGGACCGGACGGCTCGCCACCCGGTCTGTTCACGCGCATCCGAGGCTCTGTTGGCAACATTTCGGCGGCACGGGCGCGATGCGACCATGTTGGCCCGCTAGCGGTAGTTTACTGGAACGGGCGGGAACAGACGCATAAGTATTTGTTTTAGGAAGAGGTTACGGGCTGTGAGCCGTATTACCCACGCGGGGTAATACGCAGTTGCTCCAGGCCCAGTGTTTTGGCCAGGGCCTGTTGCGGCAGGGTCTGTTTGGAGAGCACCGTCGCGAGTCGGTTCGGTCCCTTGGCGCCTTGTGGCGGGTAGAGTAGGACAAATTCCTGGATCTGGCGCAACTCCTCCAACAACTGCTCCATCGAGATGCCGGCCCAGGCCAGCTGGGCCTGCCGATGGACGTATTGCAGCAGCGAGATGCCCAACATGCAATAGAACGCGTGCACGCGGATCTTACTGTCGGTCCAATGATGCATGGGACCCCAGCCCAGCCATTCCCCATCTTTGAGGCCGCGAAAGACCTGCTCTACCTGTTGCTGACCTGAGTAGCCGGCTGCGACCTGCTCGGCGCTCCAGTCCATGCGGTTGGTGAGCAACACCGTGCGGCCCAGCCGGTGAGCCATCAGATGCAACCAGGCGGCGTGATCAAAATCGAATTGCAGATGCCAATGCCCGTCCCTCACTTCCAATTGATAGTGGATCAGCTCGGCCAGGAATTGCGCTGACAACCGACGCTGGATCTTGCTGCGAATCTGGGCTTCGGTCCAACGCGCCTTGGGTTTACTCAGATCCACCGACAGCCGCCGCAGATATAGCAGGACCTTGCTGACACCGGTCGTGACACTGTGCAGTTGTTCACCCGCAAAAGAGACCGAGTACTTCACGACGCAGAGATACTCCTTGCCATGCACCAGCATCTTCTCGCCGGCGGCATGCATTCCAGGTTGATCGCTGTGAGAGGCCAGTAGCTGTTCTAGCGGCCGCTCGCGCAACTCCGTGGGCGCCTGATTCCAGGGCAGTGCGGCGATCCATCCCACTTGCGCCTGCTCCAACTCCACCGTATTGGCTAAGGCCGCCGAGCCTTTGTCGAATACCAAAGTAACCGTGTCCCGTGCGATCTGATTTTGATCCAGCATGCTCAACATGCGGGCCAAAGCTACCGAGAACTCCTCCACGTCAGGCGTGTCGCCGGAATAGACGTGGTGACACAAGTTCAGGCCATGCTCGCCATCCAACACGTAGCTGAGGCCCACCTGGCGCAAGTTGTGCCGGCCCTGCTTATTGTGGCCGCGTTGTGCCAGATGGTTCTGCGTGTTGGTACTGGCGATGTAGGTGTAAAAGTTCGTGGTGTCGTAGCCCAGCAGGCGGCGGCTGACCAATTGCTTCTGTTTCCACAGCCCGAGCAAACGCAACTGTGCTTGGTCCAATTCGTCGACGGCTCCTGGGGATGGCCGCTCCGGGGCCAGAGCCTCGAAGCAATCCCAGAAAGCTTGGGAGGTGAATCGTTCCGCAGCAAAACCCCAGAGCGGTTGCAATACCGTGCGGTCATACCAGTCGGCGATCTCGGTCTTGGGACCCGGCTGGCAGACGCGGTGGATGGCGGCCAGGAGTAAGTAGTGGGCGGAGGAGGGTCCGGAGCGCGGCTGCGGCCAGAGTTGCTGCAGCAGTTCAAAGACCCCGGTTTGCTGGGCAGCCAGCCACAGGGCACCGGGAAGGCCGAAGTCGCGCAAGGTGGCAGACAACGGTATCGGAGCAGTGCGATCCCGAACCAAGGCGGCGACCTTTTCGGCGGAGCCGAGATAGCTCTGGTGGACAATGCGCGGATGGCCGTCGACGCGGGCGCTTTCGACGACGTAGTAGTAGAGCTGGTTGCCTTTCTTTTTTGCGACGAGGCTGGCCATATAGGGTAATACAAATATACACTCAGTGCTCCCAAAGGTCAACCGAAAAGATGTGGAGAATTGTAATAAACAGATCTTAAATAGGGTAATACGCTAAACGAATCTCTGGGGCACAGGTAAACCCCGATTCCTCAATGGGTTATCTGCGGCTGCGGACTACGGACGCTGCACCCGACAGTAAGGTCCCGCTAGTTGTCCGCTGAACAGGCAAGGCAATAATTCCCGGAATTTCCCGCATGCTCCAACCTGACTTCCAGACACGGTCGCGGTCAACGCGGGGAATTCCAGTTTCTTAACGTGGAACGCGAACGTACCCCCGGTGGGAGTTCCGCATGGCTTGGCTTCACGTCCAGCACATGCAAATCAGGCCGGCCTGTTCGGCTCCTATAATACTGTTGGAACGGGGAGGCTGAGCTTCTAATCCTGCGCCTCCCCCTAAAACAGGCGTACAATCATCGGGTGGAGGCGGGCAAACTACGGAATCATGGCGGTGCAGCGACGGCAGCGCTGGCGAACGTCTTTGGATGGAGCGGAACGGGTACACAACAGAGTACACAACAAGCGCTGAACACCCCTTAATACGCGATCATAACCGGCGTGGGCGTGCTGTAGAATGAATAACATACGCGTGGATCCTTTGCCTCCGGAGCAAAAGGTCGGCAGTTCGAATCTGCCCGGGCGTACCATCTTTCTATCGCTTAGCGGCCTACCGCCCCAGCGAGGACCCCTCTAGACCTTTTGCTCGGCCAGGTTTTTGTCCACGTATCGTCCATTTAGTGCAGTTGGGTGCGGTTGGGTCTAAGTAGTTGCGTTTTCAGTCCAGTTTAGTTCGCCACCAGGGCATTCAAGGCGTACGGATGGCTGGCGGGGTCTATCGGGGGGCTGTCGCGGCCATGCGCCAGCCTTCTGGACCGGCGCTATGCCGATCTCCGAGTGGCCCGTGATCCAGGCGCAGCAGCGCCGCACCGGGGGATACGTCGGGTCGGGTTTTCTCCTGCCATGACAATCGGCATGTACAAACGATATGAGAGAAATATTGACCAACGAGAGTAGTGGAGCCGATCTCAGAAGATAGCTAAAGTAATATTGTCGGAACGTACTGGTACTGCTAGTATTTCAATTGGGTCCAAGGGGGCCGCAGTCCCATGATGTCCAAAAACTT
>Ga0326727_10003853_pt1 | contig 46787 bp, 31 predicted proteins | sample MB2enrmetagenome_FD_207643 | JGI IMG/M metagenome (GOLD analysis project Ga0326727, IMG submission 207643) | Lab enriched peat soil microbial communities from McLean, Ithaca, NY, United States - MB29MY | ecosystem: Environmental > Terrestrial > Soil > Wetlands > Peat | place: USA: New York... | reverse complement strand
CCGCCATCCGGGAATACCTCGAACACAACAACCAAGAACCTAGGCCGTTCGTTTGGAAGGCAAGCGCGAAACACATACTGGAAAAAGTGGCTCGTTGTAAAGCTATCTACGAGACACTACACTAGGGAGGCAACCGTGAAGAAGAGGCAGCAGCCAACAAAGTTGAAGCGGTCCCCTCAAGGCGCCCCTCCGTCCGGGCCATCACGGAAAGAAGTTAGATCCACCCAGGAGTGGGAAAGCGCGATCCCGGAAGCGCCGGCGGCAGTGGGGGGCGAGTGGGAGGAGTTGCCCGACATCGTTGAGGAAACGGAAGTGGTCCTGCTTGCTGTCAATCCCTATCTCGTGCATGTTTACTGGGGGATTGCGCCCCATGACCTGGAAGAACTCGGGAGGGTTTTCAGCCGGCTTGGTCCGCGAGCTCAACCCGTGCTGAGATTCTACGATATCCCCCAAGTGGATTTCGATGGCGCGAACGCGCCGGGCTGGTTTGAGGTTGAGATCGACCTGCAAGCGCGAAACTGGTATGTCCATCTGGAGAGTCCCGCCAAAACTTACTGCGTCGCTTTGGGCCTCCGAACCGAGGGGGACGGATTCCAATGTCTGGCGCGGTCCAACGTCGCGGAGACTCCACGAGCCTGGCCATCGGATAAAGTGGAAGAGAGTTATCTCGTTGTCGAAGGGGACTACCCCCGAGTAGAGACAGTTGTCCCGCTTGAGGAGGCCGCCGAAGGGGTCAAGACTCTCCTCGACCCGCCCTCTGCCGGCGAGCAGGAGGGCGGAGAAGGGAAGGGGCCGGAACCCAGGGAACTGGAATTCTTCCGAACCGCAGCGCCCCCAGAGCGCGAACGAAAACTCGCGGAGCTTTTCCGGCAACTGGGGTGGGAGCGGCCAGGCTTCGCGCCCAAAGCAGAGGCCACAGGTGACCCTCAACCCCCGACGAGGGAGCGCGCCGACCTCACTGAAGAGAGCGAAAGGAACTTTCGTGCGGGGCTGTCGTCGGGACAAGAGTCGTCATGATGCCAAAAGGCTACCTGGCTATTGTCTTTCATGCCCACCTGCCCTTCGTGCGGCATCCGGAGCATCAGGACTCACTCGAGGAGAACTGGTTTTACGAAGCCGTCACGGAAGTCTATATTCCGCTGCTCCTTGTCTTGGAAGGTCTCGTCGAGGACGCGGTGGACTTTCGTCTGACGTTTTCCTTTACGCCCACCCTCGTCTCGATGCTTTTGGATCCGTTCCTGCAATCGCGCTACGTAAGGCGAATCGAGCGCCTGATTGCGCTGGCTGAGAAGGAGGTCGCGCGAACCGCTCACCAGCCGGAGTTCCACCGCTTGGCTTGCCTCTATCACGAGCGCTTCCTCAGCCTCCGCGATGCCTTCATCTATCGCTATGAGCGCAACCTGGTGGAGGGTTTCAGGAGGTTTCAGGAACTGGGAAAAATCGAGATCCTGAGCAGCGCAGCCACGCATGCCTATTTGCCCTTGCTGTCGGTGAACGCCTCGGCCGTGCAAGCACAAATCCGAACCGGGATCGGGCACTACGAGCAAATCTTCGGGCGAAGGCCGAAGGGATTCTGGATGCCGGAATGCGGCTATTTCCCGGGCGTGGACCGAATGCTGAGGGAAGAGGGCATCCGCTTCACGATCCTGGAGACCCACGGGGTTACGCGCGCCGAACCGCGGCCCAAGTGGGGCGTCTATGCCCCTGTCTATTGCCCCTCGGGAGTGGCCGCCTTCGGACGCGATCCGGAATCATCCCGCCAGGTTTGGAGTTCGGCGGAAGGATATCCGGGAGATTACGACTACCGCGAGTTTTATCGTGATATCGCGTATGACCTGGATATTGATTATCTCCGGCCATACGTTCACCAGGATGGCATTCGATTCGACACGGGAATCAAATACTACCGCATCACCGGAAAGACGAACCACAAGGAGCCGTACATTCCGGAGCGGGCGGAACGCAAGGCTGAAATCCACGCCGAGAACTTTATCTTCAACCGGCGGCAGCAAATCGAATATCTGGCCCCAGCCATGGACCGAAAGCCGCTGATTGTCGCGCCTTACGATGCGGAATTATTCGGACACTGGTGGTATGAAGGGCCGGCCTGGGCGGATCACCTGGTGCGCAAGATGGCAGGCAATGAGGAAGCCATCCGCCTGGTCACCCTTTCCGAGTATCTCGAGGAATACCCGCTGAATCAGGTGGCGACGCCGGCCATGTCGAGCTGGGGGTACGAAGGTTTCAATGACGTGTGGCTGAATGGCAGCAATGACTGGATCTATCCTCATCTTCACCGGGCCGCCGGTATCATGGAGAAGCTGCTCCAGGGTCAATCTCGCCCCGAGGGCTTGGCGTTACGCGCCCTGGCGCAAGCCAAAAGGGAGTTGTTCCTCGCGCAGGCCAGTGACTGGGCCTTCATGATTAATTCCGGGGCCATGGCGGAATACGCCACCCGGCGGACGAAGCGCCATCTTCTGCGCTTCTACCAACTCAGCAAACAAATCCAAAACCACACCATCGACGAGCGCCTGCTGCGCGGTTGGGAGGCGCAGGACAATATCTTTTCATCGGCCCCGGCATCTTCCGGGCATACAGTTGGCATCCTATAATCTCGGAGATGGCTGAGTCCTCGACTCGAACGGAAATAAACGTGAGGTGACTTGTGACGAGAAATATCTTTCAAGCCGTGCCCATTTTGTTTTTGAGCGCCGTCGCGCTGATGGCCGCGACTGCCGAGCGCTGGGTCCACGTGCGAGTGGAGAGCGCAAAAGGGGTGAGCGGGAACATGAGCATCAACGTGCCCATTGCGATGGCGTCAGCAGTTTTGCCTGCGATCCCGGCCGGCAATCAACATAAAGGCAAATTCAGTTTGCAGGCCTCGGTGAATGGCATGGATCTGCGGGCCATGCTGGACGCGGTGCGCAATTCACCCGACAACGTTTTCGTTACCCTGGAGCGGCATGGCAAGGAAGTGAGCGTGGCGAAGTCCGGCCGAGATTTGCTGATTAAAATCGTTGACAAACCAGGCGCCGAAGACCATCTCTCCAAGACGATTGCCATTAAGGTTCCGGTCGCGGTGGTTCGGGCGATGCTGGCCGACAATTCTGACGAGCTCGACGTCGGCGCCGGCCTTCGCGCCCTGACTCGCGAGGGCGACGTGGATGTGACAGTGAACAGTGAGAAAGAAACCGTGCGAGTCTGGACGGACACGCACACCGCATCCGACTAGTGTCCCGTACCGCTTAGTTTTTGACACCCTAACCCTGTCGGACCCCCTCACCCCCGGCCCCTCTCCCCCAAGGGGGAGAGAGGGGGGATTCATGCGAACCCGCTCATTTACCAGACGTTGCCTCCCCTCTCCCCCTTGGGGGAGAGGGGCTGGGGGTGAGGGGGTCGTAGGACTGTAAGAAGTTAAGCGTGACAGCACACTAGCAACCCGGCATTACACACCAAGTTCGGAGCTTGCAGGCTGGCGATGCATGGGGTCTAATAGACTCCATGGATGCCAAGCGACAAGCCGCCATTGAAATCCTGAAAAAGTTGCGCGAGGAGGGTTTTCAAACCTTCCTGGTGGGCGGCTGTGTGCGCGACCTCGTGATGGGCTTTATTCCGAAGGACTATGACATCTCCACCGACGCCACTCCGCAGCAGGTGGTGCGGCTTTTCCCGGAAAGCCTTACCGTGGGAGCTCAATTTGGCGTGGTGATGGTGCCGCGCGAACCAGGCAACGTGGAGGTGGCAACGTTCCGCAGTGATGGACGCTACACCGACGGACGGCATCCGAATGAAGTCCGGTACTCGAGAACTCCGCAGCAAGACGTCTTGCGGCGTGACTTCACCATTAACGGCCTCCTTTACGATCCCCTGAATGAACAGGTGCTCGATTACGTGGGCGGGCAGACCGATATTCGCGCCCGCCGGGTGCGCACTATCGGCGACCCTTACGAGCGCTTCAGCGAAGACCGCCTGCGGATGCTGCGCGCGGTGCGCTTTGCGGCGCGTCTGAAGTTCACGCTCGATGCCGCGGTGGAGGAGGCCATACGGAAACAGGCGGCGGAGATCCGTCAGGTGAGTCTCGAGCGCGTGCGTGACGAGATCCAGAAGATCCTTACCGAGGGGCGGGCCCGGCAGGGTTTCGAGTTGCTTGATGCGACGGGTTTGCTTCAGGAGGTGCTGCCGGAGATCAAGCGCCTGCAAGGGGTGGCTCAGCCTGCGGAGTTTCATCCCGAGGGAGATGTGTGGGTCCATACCATGATGATGCTGGAGGGCCTGCGCTCGCCCACGCCGACACTGGCTTGGGGAGTGCTCCTCCACGACGTGGGCAAGCCATCCACCTTCTCCGTTCGCGAACGCATCCGCTTCGATAACCACGTGGAGGTAGGAGCAAAGATGGCGGCGGAGATTGCGGCTCGTCTCCGCCTTTCCTCGCGCGAGACGGAACAAGTGGTCGAATTGGTGAAGCACCACCTCCGCTTCAAGGATTTTCCACGCATGCGGCGCTCCACCCAGCTTCGTTTTCTGCGCTTGCCGGGATTTGCGGAGCACCTCGAGTTGCACCGGCTGGACTGCCTGGCGAGCCACGGCGATCTGAGCACTTATGAAATGGCCAAGCGCCTGCTGGAGGAGACACCCGCAGAGGAAATCCGGCCGGCCCCCCTCCTGCGGGGCGACGACTTGATTGCCCAAGGGTACTCGCCGGGGCCGATTTTTAAGGAAATTCTTCAGGCGGTCGAAGATGCGCAACTGGAGGGGAAGGTGCAAACCCCCGCGGAGGCGCTGAGCATGGTTGTCGAGCGGTTTCCTCTGGCCGCCAGCGGTCAGCCTTCAGCATTCAGCCTTCAGCGGTCAGCTTTCAGCAATCAGCAAGAAGCGGACGGGGGTGATTCCAATTGAACGTCACACATAGTGTTTTTATTCAGTCGGACAGGTCCATGAGTGTGCTTGCTGTGATTCCCGACCCAGGCGTTGGGAGCACCTCCGTGTCCTCCTTGCAGGAAGAGCCACAACACAGAGAACACTGAGATGCTCCGTGTCCTCCGTGTTAAAGCTTGAGGGGTACGGAGGACACAGAGGGTCTCGTTTTGGTTGTGGCTGGCCCCGCTGTAATTCACTATGCATGACAAAGATTTGGTCTGAAAGCTGAGGGCTGATAGCTGACCGCTGATTGCTAAACCACTTGACGCCAGGCGGAAAACCTGCAAGCGTTAAGCCTTGGACACGAACTAGACTCTTTCTTCCGCAATAGCATCGAAACTCCTAAGGGCTGTTAGGGGGGAATTCGAGGAATGAACATGAGGCTGACTATGAAAGTGAATTGTTTGCTCGGCATGCTGGCAGTGACGCTGGTGGCGTGGCCTGGGGCGGCCCCGGCGCAAGACTTGGTAAAGGAAGCCCTGGGCGGGTTTCCGACTCAGACGATTCGGATGGAATTCTCGACCCCGGCGAAGCTGCGGGGCCTCCCCAATTACGCCAGTCTCCGCCAACGCTACATAGGGCCGAGGCTGCGCAAGCTTGTTGGGGAGCTTGGCCAACTGGGCATTCGGGAAGAGGATATTTCAGGTCTGGTCCTGGGCTGGCAACCGGGAAGGGCAGAAGTGGCCTTGTACGGCTTTGCCACCGGCGCCTTTAGCGCCTCGGCGATAACGGAAAGCGCCGAGCGGCGGAATATGACGCCCACGCCGATCGCGGGGAAGCAAGCTTATTGCCTCGAGGCGGGGTTGGCGGGGACCTGCGTGGTAGTGCTCCAGGATTCCCTGGGAGCGTTTGGTTCCCTGACGGCGCTCACTTCCATGCTGGAAGCGCGCGACGGCCAGATTCCCAGCCTCAGCTCTGACACCCGCATGGCAAGCCTGGTGGCCGGCGCGAACAAGGACGCTCCCATTTGGGGCGTGGCCGTGGGTACAGCGGTGCCGGATTGGTTCCGAGGTTGGATGCCCAACCAGGCGAACCTCAATTTGGACTGGGGGAAAGTCTTTGGAGATGTCAACTCCCTTTCCTACAGTGTGGCCGCCGGCGACAACGTCACCTTGGGCTTGAAGATGGATTGCAAGTCTTCAGAGTCCGCCGCCAGCTTGCGGCAAGTCCTGGAGGGATTGAAAATGGTCCAGCAGATGGCCTGGGACAGCCAGAATCCCGGCAAGCCGAATCCCTACAAGGCGATGGATGTGGGAATGGAGAGCAACCAGGTTTCTCTGAATCTCACCACAGGGTATGCGGAACTGGAACTCGCCAGCGGAGCTGCGGGGACGGCAAATTAGGATGATCTCATCCGCCCATTTTCGGCGACTGCTTTCTCTCGGTGCACTTCTGGCCATTGCCGCGGTTAGTCCCCCCTCCGGTTCGAGGGCCCATGCGCAGAACAACAAGGCGCCCGCCTCAGGCGGGGCGCAGGTGACGATCCCGCCCGGCGCGCCGGTCATCAAGGTGCAGGCTCCCTCGGTAGTCGTAGACGTCATCGTAACCGACAAGAAAGGACGGTCGGTGCTCGGCCTCACAGCCGCTGATTTCGCGCTTTACGAGAACAACCAGCCGCAGAAGATCGTAACTTTCGTGCCGCCCGTCACCGCCGCGACGGGAGCTCCCGCGGTGGAGGCCAAGTCCGAAATCGCGCCGAAAACGGCGCCGGCGGCGCCAAGCCCACCGCCTGCTGCGGCGGCGCCCTCCAAGCCCGGAGAGCGCGAGGCGCGCGACTTGGCCAGCGTTCACTTCATTACCCTGGTGCTGGACCTGGGCGACCTTCAGCCCGCGCACATCAAGCGCTCCTGCGATGCCGCTTCCAAATACCTACAGAAGGACGTTGCCGCAGACGATTTCGTCGCAATCTACTGGGTTGACCAGAGCCTGCATCTGGTGCTGGCCTTCACTAAGGACAAACAACAGGCTCTGGTGGCTCTCGACCGTCTGAGCGGGCGCGCCTCGGGTGGGCGGCTCACCACCCAGGCGCGTATCGAGACGGAGCAGGAGATTCAGGATCTCAATGACGAGATTTACGGCCTAAATGCCTCTTCCACTACCGGTGTCGGATCTACCCCCACAGCCCCCGGCAATGGTCCGCCGGCCGCCGGAGGCGGCGGGGGCTCAGGGGGGGGCGCGCAAGCTGCTGAAGTCCAGATGGAGAAGACGGAGCTGGCCACCCTGATGAAGTTTCTGTGGAGCCAGACCGCTCTCCAGGCCCGTGCTGTGCTGCTGGCGCTGCGGGCCATTGCCCAGGCCTATCAGAGCCTTCCGGGGCGCAAGAACGTGGTGGTCTTCTCGGAAGGTTTCCTGCACTCGCCGGAGGTTGAGCCGGAGATTCAGGCGGTGGTCGACGCGGCGAACCGCGCCAACGTGGCTTTTTACATCATCGATGCCGGCGGACTTCTCTCCGAATACTACGACGCTTCGAATACCAGCCCGCCCGATCCCTCCGGCACGCGCGAGGCCTTCCGCGTGGGCAACTGGGGGCAATACGACCAGATTTCCACGGGCCTGCGCAAGTTTGATTGGTCCGCCCACCTGGCGGGAGTCGACTCGCGCCACGAGGACCTGGGGCAAGTGGCCGTGGCCACCGGCGGCCTGATGATGAAGAATCAGAACGACCTGCTGGTGGGCCTGGAAAGCGTGGACCGCGACCTGCGCGAGTTCTATACCCTGGTCTACCAGCCCACGGACACCAACTACGACGGCTCATTCCGCCGCATCAAGGTGGAGGCGCTCCAGCCCGGCCTCCACGTGCGCAATCGGCAAGGCTACTGGGCTATTCCGGCAGGCGAGGACGTGATGATGACGCCGGCGGCGGCGCAGTTGGTGGGGGCCGTGGAGAATGGCTCGCTCCGTCCGGCCTTCGCCCCGGAGTTGAATGCCGTGGCGCTTTTTGCCCCCGACGGAAAGTTTGTGGCCCCGGTGCGGGTGTCGCTGCCCGCGAAATTGGTAACACTCGAGCGCGACGGCGACCGCTACCGAGGTGGGGCCACCCTGGTGCTGCTGGCGCGCGACCATACCGGCCGGCCCGTCTCCGTATACCAGCGCTTTTTCAGCTTCGATCTTACCCACAAGCAGTGGGACGAGTTCCGTAAGAGGAACCTGGACATTAGCGCGCGCCTCTCTCTGCCCGAGCTGAAACCCGTGACTGTGGAGGGGATTCTCCAGCTCCCGTCCGGGACCGTGGCCCAGGGTCACTGCGAGGTGCTGCCTTCGATTCCGGCTCCGGCCTCGAACTCCGGCTCCGGGCCCGCTCCCAACTTGGACTCAGGGCCCGCGCTTACCAGTCTGTTGCTCTCGAACTCGATTGTGCCCGCCCAGGGAATCGCCGATCCGGCTGACCCGCTGAGGGGCGAGAACTTTCAGATCGACCTGCCCGCCCGAGCCCGCTTTGCGCCCAGTGATAAGCTCACCCTCTATTACGGTATCCTGCTGCGGGACCCCGCGGTCCAGGGCCGGCGCTTTCATGTCGCCTACACCCTCAAGTCGAGCGCGGGAGCCTTGGCTCCGCTCCAGGCTGAAGAGCTTACCCTCCCCCCACCTCAAAACCGCCTCCTCGTACTCAAGCAGTTTGATTTGAATCGCCTCGCCCCGGGCAGATACACGATGGAAGTGAGTATCGCCGACGCCTCCGGCCATGGCACGGTGTCAACCAGCGCCGGGTTTATCATCGAGTAGCCTAATGTGTGGGCGCTGGGCGTGCGGGCCAGCGGCCGGCGGTGGAGGGCTCTGTGGTCGGTTGCACCCGCGTCAACATTTTCTGGATGGAGCGCGCCAGATCGCCCGGAGAGTAGATCTCATAAACGGTTCCATCAAGTCGTTTGGTCAGACTGCTTAACGCGTCGGGGAGATGGCTGCCCCGAAAGTAGCCGGGAAAGTATTCGAAGTAGTAGAAATGTGGATTGGGAGTCTCGCGCCCCTTGAACTTCCGGCGGGGAACCTCTGCGTAGTAACGCGTCCGAGGCCCCAGAATGATGACGACATCCGAGGGGTCTGCGGCTATTAACTCCTTATTAGCATAATCCAATAGCAGATCGAGCCAGCCTTGCCGCTGTTGCAGCACACGGTAAGAGACCGTTCCCAGCTCCAGAGTGCGCAGGGATTCAGCGAGTTTCACGAACCCCGCGTCATCGAAATGGTCCTGGCGGAACAACTCCCGCTGCTGGTCGAGATTGAAAGCCCTCAAGCGCACCGAGGCACAGGGAATTTGCTCCAGCAGAGAGGAAAGTGAACCCAGCAAGAACGCCCGGTCCCACGCGCGCAGCTTGGCATTGCGGGGGTCCAAAGGAGCGGCGTCCAGCAAAACGGTTACCCGCAACCCTTTCCCGCTGGTATCCAATTTGACTGGCCATGGCCGGGCTCCCATGGGAATGACTGAGCCGGGAGGGATGGAGACCTGCGCAGCCCCCTCCCTCCTGCTGCGAGCCACACTCGCGCGCCAGCGCTTCCTCGATGTCCGGCCCGTTTCCTGATCCATCACCAAAACTTCCACTTGATATTGTCCCTCCCCTACAGCAAATCCTCCGCTCATCTGCACATCTTGTTTCAGGCTTCTGGATGTTGTCGCGGCAGTCGCTTCCGGCAGCCAGTAAGATTCGCCGAGTAATAGTGACTTGCTGCCTTCCGGGGTGACTCGCGCAAATACGAAGATTATGCTCGCGCGTCCGCCAAACCTGGACAGCGAGCAAGTGACGATGAAGCCCAAATCAAAGCGGAACGCGAAGTCGAGCGTGGGCTCTCGCGGCTGGATAGAGCAATGGAGGAGCTCAGGGGAAGGGGCGCTGTCGAGAAGACGCCCAATCCTCTCGGTGTCAACAGCGCTTAAGGGTTCCTGCCCTTTCACCTGCGGCATAGCCAGCACCCAGATGGACAAGCTGACAAGCAGGAGACGGCTTTTGAGAGGCACGGAAACCATAGAATCCGGGATTCCCACTTTGGCTCCGGTACAAAGCAGATATATACCCTCCCCCTCCACGCGTCAACCCGCAGCCTAAAACCTCCGTCGGTGGCACAGGCACTCTTGCCTGTGTCCAAGGCTGATGCCTGCCATGCAGAGCATCACAGGCAAGAGTGCCTGTGCCACCGTACAGATTTTGCGCCCAAGGGTCAGGCCACCGCCTACTCCACCCCGTAACTCGGTTCTTCGCCATCCATGGCGCATTGAATTATCCGCCCGGATGATGTAAGTTCCTTTCGTGACCCTATCGGACCTTTGTTGCGGGGGATCAGAAGAATTGAAACCGGTTGTACTGCCTCTCCTCATTAGCCTTCTCTTTCTCGGCGGGACCACCCGTGCGGGTCAGTCTTTTTTCGATGAAGGCGATGTCTCCTCGCTAGTAAGGTTGGCGAAATTGAACGGTACTGTAAGCTACAAGCGGTTGGCGCAGCTCGTGAAACAACATGGGATCGATTTTGAGCCCAGCGAGAGCTACCTGGAAGGTCTGCAAAAAGCCGGGGCAAAAAAGGTGCTCCTTGAGGCGTTGCGCTCGGCCAAGAGGGTAGACCAACGGGGACGAGACATGCGGTCTGTTAGTAGCGTTTATGGTGTCGGTGCGGAGGTCATACCGCTAGTTCCAATTTACAAGCCTGACCCGCCGTATTCGGAAAGCGCCCGCCGAGCCAAGCTCAATGGAGTTCTAGTCCTTTGGGTCGTGATCGGCCCTGGCGGGGAGGTCGTCGATATCAAAGAGGTTTCAAAACCACTCGGTCAGGGCCTGGATGATAAGGCCATCCACACCCTAAGCACATGGAAATTCGAGCCTCCCACGCGCAACGGGGCTCCAGTGGCTATCCATACGCACGTCGAAATCAGCTTTAGGACGTTTTGAAACCAGCCGCGAGACCGCGCGTCGCACAGACGTCCCGCACCTCGGTATTTCTGCGAGTCATCTTCGCATAGCGAGTCTGGGCAATTCTTGCCTGAATCAAAGATATGGATCAACCCGCGCCGCGAATGCGGGCCATTCTGTTTGTGGGGCTGATGTTGCTTCTTACCGGCCACGGTCGGCCTTGGCTGGTGCGGGGCTGTGTGCTATGGTTTGGGCATGTCTAATGCGAGCGGGAACGTAAGCTACGCGCTGCGTTTGATGCGCAGGAATCCGGGCTTCACCGCAATTGCAGTGACTTCTCTGGCGCTGGGAATCGGCGCCAATACTGCCATCTTCTCCCTGCTCAATGCTCTGCTCCTTCGTGACCTCCCGGTGCGGCAGCCCGAGCGCCTCGTGGAGCTTTCCGTGGTCCGCCGGGGCGACAAAATCATGTTCTCGTATCCGATGTTTCGGGAGATCGAACGAGGGCAAAATGTCTTTTCGGGCTTAATCGGCTGGAGTTTCGGCGCGACGGCCAATGTGGAAATCAAAGGCGTGCTCTCGCAGGCCGACGTGCGCGCGGTCACCGGGAATTATTATTCCGAACTAGGCGCCACTCCTCTTTTGGGAAGGCTGATCGCACCGGAAGATGTGAGTCCTGGGGGAACTGGAACGTCGGCGGTAGCCGTGCTGAGCTACGGTTTCTGGCAGCGTCGCTTCGGTGGGGCTTCGGACGTCGTCGGCAAGGGGGTTGGAATCGAGGGACAGCCCTTGACCATCATCGGGGTGACGCGGAAGTGGTTTACGGGCATGACCACAGGAGAGGCGCCGGACGTGACGATTCCGATGAAGGGCACCGATGAGCGGGCGCAGCTTTGGGTGTTTATCACCGGGCGCTTGAAAGAAGGTGTCACCGTTGCGCGGGCTCGAGCCCAACTCCAATCGTTCTGGCCTGGCGTGCTGCAAGCCACGGCTTCGACCCAGACCCCCGGACTGCGGCGGCAAGCCTTCTTCTCGATGGGTCTGGATGTGGCTTCAGCAGCAACCGGCATCAATGCCAGGCTGCGGTCCCATTTCACGCGCCCCCTCTATGCGCTCATGGGCATTGTGGGATTGATACTGCTGGCCGCTTGCGTGAACCTGGCGAGCTTGATGCTGGCGCGCGCTGCCGCTCGCAGCCACGAAATGAGCGTGCGCGTGGCCCTGGGCGCCAGCCGCTGGGCGCTTGCCCGCCAGGTATTGATCGAGAGTCTCGTGCTCTCCGCCTGCGGCGCGCTGCTGGGTCTTGCTTTCGCCTACGGTGGAAGCCGCTGGCTCGTCAGTCTCCTGACGGAGGGATATCTCACGCCCGTCGTGCTTGACCTCAGCCCTGATTGGCGTGTGCTCGCGCTCACCGCGTTGGTGGCCATCCTGGCTGGAATCCTGTTTGGCTTGGCGCCTGCCTGGCGCGCCTCGCGCGAACATCCGGCTTCGCTACTCCAGCAGAACACGCGCAGCTTGGCGGGCGCCACGGGGAAGTTGGGTAAGGCTCTCATCGTCACCCAGGTCGCCCTTTCTCTTACGGTTCTGTTGGGGGCGGGACTTCTGGTGCGAAGTTTCCGGAAGTTGTGTTCCATCGATCCCGGGCTCCAGCAGCGCGTGCTGGAGTTGAGCCTTTATCCCAGGCCGGGCGGCTACCAGAACCTGGACATCAAAGGCTACCGCCGGCAACTCATCGAACAGGTCTCGAGCATACCGGGGGTGGATTCGGCAGCCTTTTCGGATGTTTCCATCCTTGACGCGGGAGGCTGGCGGGATGCGGTTTCGACGTTGTCTGCCACTACCGGGCCATACGCCGGCGTGATGACCAGCGCGGCGATGGTCTCGCCCGGTCTTTTCCGGACCCTTGGGATCAGTCTCGTTCGCGGTCGTAACTTTGACTGGACCGACGACGAGCAACACCCGCACGTCGCCATCGTCAGCAGCAGTCTTGCCGAGCGGCTTTTCCCATCGGGCAATGCCCTCGGCCAGCGCATTCGCTTCGGCTTCATGCCTCAACTTCAGGATCTTGAAGTTGTGGGCATTGCAAACAACGCGCGGCTTTTCGATCTCCACAATGCAGCAGCGCCGGTCATTTACCTCTCTTATCTTCAGTATCCGGCGTGGACCGAACAGGGCTGTCTTCTGGTGCGCACTGAACAACCTCCCGAAGCAGTGGCTAGGACAGTGGGACATGAGATCGAGTCGCTCGGACACGAATATCCCCTGAGCACGAAGACGATTGCGCAGGAGGTGAGCCAGGCGCTGGTGGAAGAGCGGGTTATTGCCATGCTCTCGAGTTTCTTCGGAGGGTTGGCGCTCTTGCTGGCTTCGATCGGCTTGTACGGGCTGATGTCCTACGCCGTTACCCGCCGCAGCCGCGAGATCGGGATTCGCATGACGCTGGGCGCGCCGCCGGGGAATGTGCTTCGGGCCGTACTGCGAGAAGCGTTGGCCCTGGCCCTGTTCGGGATAGGGCTCGGGATTCCTTGTGCGCTGGCCTCGAGCCGCCTCATCGCCAGCATGCTTTTTGGGCTTTCCCCGCACGACTTGCCCACCCTCGCCACGGTCTCGCTGGTGCTCCTCGGGGTAGCTCTGTTCGCCGGCTACTTGCCGGCGCGCCGAGCCTCGCGCATCGATCCCATGGCCGCGGTGCGCATGGAATGAGATATGATACCCTCAGAGGGATGGAGGTCGAAAATGGCGACTAAGACCTTGGTTACCTGCGAAGACTATAACGCCCTCCAGGAACCCGAGGGCATGAGGTACGAGTTAAGCGAGGGGGAACTGATCGTGACGCCTTCAGCGAGCTTCTTCCACAACAAAAACCGTGATTTTCTTAATGCCCGACTGGGGGCTTTTGTTGAAAGCCACGGGCTTGGCGAGGTGACCAGCGAAACGGATGTCAAGCTCGTCGGCGAGACGGTGCGCAGGCCCGACGTGGCTTTTATCCGCGCCGGCCGCCTGCGAGGTATTGACCTGGATCGGGTGCCTTTGCCGGTCGTCCCGGATCTCGTGATTGAGATTGTCTCGAAAAATGATCGCGCTGACGACCTGCTTCTCAAGGTGTCGCAATACCTCGCTGCTGGAGCGAAGGCCGTTTGGCTTCTCTACCCCAACACGCGGCTGGCTTACCGCTACCTTCCGGGCAAGCTTGAGCCCGAGGTCCGCAGCGCCGCTGCCGGACACACGTTTGAAGAGCCTGAGTTACTGCCGGGATTCTCGCTGCCGCTCGAACAGGTTTTTCGCGCCCCCAGATCGCAGAAACGCGGGTAGTCCCCCTGCTGCGGGTCGAAACCTTGGCACACGCGGGACGCATCCTGCCTGCCCGCAAGGTGTCCTACTCGGGAGCGGCAAACTGGCGTTGATATAATTCCGCATAGAGACCGCGCCGCTCCAAGAGCTCCGCGTGCGTTCCACGCTCCACAATGCGCTCTTCATTCACGACGAGGATTTGGTGGGCTCTGAGGATGGTCGAGAGGCGGTGCGCGATCACGATGGAGGTGCGCCCTCGGAGCGCAATTTCGAACGCCCGCTGGATGGCGGCCTCGGATTCGGAGTCCAGGTGCGCAGTGGCCTCGTCGAGAATGACGATTTCGGGCGCCTTGAGAAGCAGGCGGGCAATGGCCAGACGTTGCTTCTCGCCTCCCGAGAAGCGATACCCACGCTCGCCGACCAGCGTGTCGAGACCTTTGGGCAGGGAGGCGACGAGCGGCAGGATCTGCGCCGCGCGCAAGGCTTCAGTAAGTTCCGCGTCCGTGGCATCGGGTTTGGCATAGAGAAGATTTGCGCGGATCGTATCGTGGAAAAGGTGGGCGTCCTGCGTAACGGTGCCGATGCGTTGATGTAGACTATCGAGCTTCGCATTGCGCACGTCGATCCCGTCGATCGAGACCGAGCCATCCTGCACGTCATAGAGGCGGGCGACGAGATGAGTGATCGTGGTCTTGCCCCCTCCCGAGGGGCCGACGAGCGCGACGAGTTGCCCGGGTTCGACGACAAAGCTGATATCGGACAGCACGGTTTTCTCCGGCGTCTTATCGGGCACCGCAACTGATTCAAGCGACGCAAGCGAGACTTCCGCCGCTGTCGGGTAGCGGAACGAGACCCGATCAAAGGAAACCCGGGCGGGACCGCCGGGAATGGCGATGGCGTGGGGCTTCTCTTGTATCATAGGGGGCAGGTCGAGGACCTCGAACACGCGTTCGAAGGAGACGAGCGCGGTCATCATGCTGACCTGGACATTGGAAAGCCCCATCAGCGTTAAGTAGAGGCGGCCCAGATAAGAGACGAAGGCCACGACGGTGCCGACGTCAAGCCGGTGCCGGACGGCGAGCACTCCACCCCAGCCGTAAGCGAAGGAGGTCGCGATAATCGTCATGAGCATGAGTGACGTAGCGAAAAGGCGGCCATACATCGCGACCTTGACCCCAATATCAGAGACGCGCCTGGCTTTCGTTTCGAATTCCTTACTATCGTCCTGGGGGCGGCCGAAGAGCTTGGCAAGATGGGCGCCCGCGACATTGAATCGTTCGACCATCAGGCTGCTCATCGCCGCCGAGAGGTTGAAGCTCTCGCGCATGATCGCCTGGAGCTTGCGCCCCCAAAAGCGGGCCGGAAAAATGAACAGTGGAACCAGGATGAGAGCCGCGACCGTCATCTGCCAGGAGAGCGCGAACATCGCTCCCAGGAGCAAGACAAGGGTCACGCTGTTGCCGACAACATTCGAGAGAATGTCCGTGAACGCGGTTTGCGCGCCTGTTACGTCTGTGTTCAACCGGCTTACCAAGGCGCCTGTCTGCGCGCGCGTGAAGAAGGCGAGCGGCATTTGTTGAACATGTTCGAACAGTTTGGTGCGTAGGGCGAGGACCACGCGAGCTCCGACGGTGGCGGATAAATAGGACTGCGCGAGGCCGAGGGCGCTGTCGAAGAGGCCGAGAATGCCCGCCAGGACCGCGAACCGGATAATGAGCGTGGCGTTGCCCTTCAGGATACCGTTGTTAATGATGTGGCGATAGACAAGGGGATTGGCGATACCGATAGTTGCATCCAGAATGACGATGAAGAGAAAGAACGCCAGGAGGCCCGCATAAGGAAAGGCGAATCGCAGCATGCGCTTCGCCGTCCCCGGCTTCACTTTCTGTTTCACCACCGAGGCGTCCTGCATGACGGAGCGCATCGCCCCCATCATTCCTGCCATTCCCATAGTTGTTCCCCCGATTCTATTGATAATATGTCACAAGTTGCGGAAACTCGCGAGCCCGAATCAGCGCCCGAATCAGTGCCTAGTCGTTCTTCTGCGGCCCTCTTTAGCACTGGTTCCTGGGACGTTGTTGTGCCGCGAAGATTTCGAGCCTCACGTAGGGGCGAGCGGCGCTCGCCCCAGGGCCGAACGCCGTTCGGCCCTACGCGTTGTTATGCGCTAACGTTGGGAGCAGGGTGTATCATAGGCGTCTCCCGGCCGCCAAAAGGCACCGTGCGCCAGAGGAGGAAAATGGGCCATGCGTTTTCAAACTAAAATCCGAAACATCGTATTAGCGGTCGCGCTCTCTCTCATTCCATGCTCGGTCTCCACTTCGCAGACTAACGGCGGAGACTTGGTGAACCATCTGTGGAAAGCCTGGTGGGTTACCCACCCTGACGGGCCACAGAGGGAGTTCGGGGTATTTCACTTCCGTAAGACTTTCACACTGGACGCAGTTCCCCAGCGCTTTGTCATCCATGTGAGCGGCGACAACCGTTATGAACTATTTGTGAATGGCGAACGGGTGCTTGCCGGCCCTGCGCGCGGGGATCTGAACCATTGGCGCTACGAGACTCTGGATATTGCCCCGCGCCTTGTTGCCGGCCGGAACGCGCTGGCAGCCGTCGTGTGGAACTTCGCCGAACTGGCTCCTATGGCCCAGATGACCAACGAAACCGGCTTGATCGTTCAAGGCGACAACAGCCTGGAAGAGATAGTGAACACAGACCATTCCTGGAAAGCCTTTAAAAGCCAGGCCGTGCGTATGATCCAGCCGGACGTGCAGAAGATCGGCGGGTATCTGGTGCCCGGTCCCGGCGAGCAGGTGGACGGCGCGAAGTATCCGTGGGGATGGGAGACACGGGATTTTGACGATTCCGGTTGGGTTGCGGCAAAGGCGATTACTAAAGGCGGGCCGCGGGGCATGAAGGACAGTCCATCGCGATGGATGCTGATTCCGCGAACCATTCCCTTGATGGAAGACAAGCTCGAGCGATTCTCTCGCGTGGCTCGTGCGAGCGGCGTAGAGGTCCCACCGGAATTCATCCAGGGTGGACACTCCGTTACCCTGCCGGCGAATTCGCGGGCATCACTACTCTTCGATCAAAGTTACCTGACCACCGCCTATCCCGAGCTCGTCACCAGCGGTGGGCGCGGCGCGAACATCACTCTGACTTACGCTGAGGCGCTCTACAAGGATCGCGAAAAAGGCAATCGCAACGAAATCGAGGGGAAGGAAATCCGCGGCATCGAGGACCGCTTCCAGCCGGATGGCGGCCGGCGCCGCACTTTCCGCCCGCTGTGGTGGCGCACCTTTCGTTACCTGCAACTGGATGTGGAGACCGGGGAGGAACCGCTTATCATCGAAGATTTGAGATCGCGCTTCACGGCCTACCCGTTCGAAGCTCGAGCCAGCTTCGAGAGCGACGACCCCGAACTCGAGAAAATCTGGCAGGTGGGCTGGCGCACCGCGCGCCTCTGCGCGCATGAGACGTATATGGATTGTCCCTACTGGGAACAGCTTCAATATGGCGGCGACACACGCATCCAGGCACTGATTTCTCTCTACATGACCGGGGACGACCGTTTGGTGAAAAATGCCATCGAATCCCTGGATGAATCCCGCACCCCGGAAGGCTTGACCCAGAGCCGCTACCCTTCATTTCTGCCGCAATACATCCCGCCGTTCTCGCTCTTTTGGGTCGGCATGATGCATGACCTTTGGTGGTACCGCGGCGAGGTGGATTTCTTGCGTGGTTACCTGCCCGGCGTTCGTGACGTGCTGGACTGGTTCGAGCATCGCCTGGCACCCTCGGGATTGCTGGGGCGCCTCGAGTGGTGGAATTTCGTGGATTGGCCGAACCAGTTCGACGACGGCGTTCCTCCCCAGGAAAGTGATGGACAGTCCTCCATGCTCAGTCTGCAATTTGCCGCCGGGTTGCGCTCTGCGGCGGACCTCGAGGAGTCTTACGGCAGCAAGGAACAGGCGACCCGCGACCGCCAACTCGCCTCGAGAATCGCTGCGGCGGTCTATCGCACTTGCTGGGATCCGGCGCGAAAGTTGGTGGCTGACACACCGGCGCACAAGACGTTCAGCCAACATGCGAATATCTTGGCTGTGCTCGAGGATGCCATTCCCGCCGCGCAGCAACCCGCCGTCATGGAAACCGTGCTGGCCGATCCCCGCTTGACCCCAGCCACCTACTACTTCCGCTTCTACCTCTTCCGGGCCATGAAGAAAGTGGGCCTGGGAGATGAATACCTGGCCCAACTCGGTCCCTGGCGCCACATGCTGGCGCTCGGCCTGACTACCTGGACCGAAAACCCTGAACCCACGCGCTCGGATTGCCACGCTTGGAGCGCTCACCCCAATTTCGACTTGCTGGCCACAGTGGCGGGAATCGAACCCGCTGCTCCGGGCTTCCGCGAGGTGGCGATTCAACCCCACCTGGGCCCGCTCAAACAACTTAAGGCCACCTTGCCCCACCCGGCAGGGAACATCATTGTTTCATATCAGCGCCAAGGGCAGGGGCTTGCTGCCGACGTGACTTTGCCAAGTAAGCTCTCGGGCTGGTTCTACTGGAATGGAAAGAAGGTTGCGCTGCACCCTGGTTCCCAACACCTGGCGCTCGAGAGAAGTGACCCGCCGCGGCGGGACGAGTGACGAGTGGAATTGTGGACAGTGGATAGTGGATGATGAATGGTGAATAGTAAATTGTGAATAGTAAATGGTGAATAATTCACTATTCACTATTCAGGAGACCGCCATGTGGATACTCAGGCGTGCGTCACTGCCTTTGAGTCGGACTCTGTTATTCATACTGCTGTTGCTTGTCTTGTTGGCGCGGGGCCGTTTGGCCTGGTTAAAGGAGAATTCCGTGACGGTGAGGGTTGGGTCTGCGGAAGCAGATGTGGTTGGCACTGATAACGCTGCCATACAGAAGGCCGTTGACCGCGTGGCAGCCGCTGGTGGGGGAATCGTCCTGATCAAGGCTGGAACTTACACGCTCAACAACTCCGTCCGCCTGGCCAGCCACATTACCTTGCGCGGTGAAGGGCCCGAAAAGACTATTCTGAAGAAAGCGCCGGGCGTCAAGAGCAGGCTGGCGCTCGATGCCGACTACGGTGAATTCCAAGCCACTATTGAGGATGCGCGCGGTTTTGCTCCGGGCATGGGGGTCACCGTCGTTGACACCACCAAACGTGGGGACTGGGTTGCCAGCGTTCGCAGCATCGTCCGCATCGAGGGTCAGACGCTCTACTTCGACCGCTTCCTGCACATGGACTATTCTGTGGAGAAGGCGGGCGAGGTTTTCAACACTTTTCCTCTCATCGCTGGGTATGAGGTTGAGGATGTGCGCGTCGAGGAACTCACCGTGGATGGGAACCGGGCGAGCAGCGAGACCCTGGACGGCTGCCAGGCAGGCGGCATTTACTTCTTCCACTCCAAGCGAATGACGGTCCGGAATTGCGTGGCACGGGATTTTCCAGGGGACGGCATCAGCACCCAATTTGTGGAAGAACCCGTGGTGGAAAACTGCGAAGTCTATGGGAACGCCGAATTGGGCATTCATCTGGGGACCGGCGCGCTGCGCGGGCTGGTTCGCCATAACCGCGCCCATGACAATGGCACTGACGGCATCTTCCTCTGCTGGCGCGTCCAGCACGCGCGTTACGAACAGAACCAATCCTGGAACAATGGCCAGGATGGAATCTCCCTTGGGCATAAGGACACGGATAATGTTTTCATCAAGAATGTAGTGAGCGGCAACGGGCGGGCGGGAATCTTCTTCCGTGACGAGTCGGAAAGCAACGCCGCCAATCGAAACACTTTTAGCGAGAACACCGTCGAAGATAACGGTCGCCCCGGCGCACCCGGCTACGGAATCCGAATTGAAGGCGCCACGCACGACCTCAGATTCATTTCCAATATCATCCGGGGAACTCGCAGAGGCGGTGAATCCATCCAGCCAGTCGGCATTTACCTCGGTCCCAGGACGGACTACATCATTTGCGATCGCAATGTTTTCGAAGGCGAGCTGGGCCAGGCTGTGGTAAACGAGTCCCAGGGAGGGCACAACCAGTTGCAGGGGACGGGGGAGTAGGGAAGAACAGTAGGCAGTCGGCAGTAAGCAGTAGGCAGTAAGCCGTAGGCAGTGGGCAGTCGGCGGTAAGCAGCGCGGGACTCGGGTGGAGGCTGGGGAGAAGAACGTCGCCATTCTCCGCCTCCGGTTCGCCGCTTTTGTTGTGCACCGCCTGCTGCCTACTGGCCACTGCCCACTGCCAACTGCCCAATGCCAACTGCCTACTGCCTACTGCCTACTGTTCTCCGGTATCCCAAGCGAAAGGAAATCTGCTGGCTGGTGGCGCGAACCAAGCGGGCAATGTCGGGCAACCTTGCAGGAGTGATGCGCGCGGCCGGTCCAGCTACGCTGAAAGCCGCAACAACACGCCCGGTATGATCGAACACCGGGCCGCCCACACAGCGCAGGCCCTCAACAGCCTCTTCCTGGTCCAGCGCGTAGCCTTGCTCGCGAATCCGCTCCAGTTCCTTCTTCAGGTGCGCCAGGCTCGTAATCGTGTGCGGAGTGAAACGAGGAAAGCCTGGTGTGCGGGCGATCTGGTTCAACAGGTCCCCGCTCTGATAGGCCAAGAGGGTCTTACCGACAGCCGTACAATGCAAGGGCACCACCCCTCCGAGGCGCGACTCGAGGCCCGTCGGTTGGGGACTCCCGAACTTCTCAATGGAAATAGCCCGAGTCTCCTGCAGAATCGCCAAGTGGACGGTCTCTTTGGTCTCTTGGTTCAGTCCCCGCAGGAGGGGTTGAGCGACCAAGCGGAAATCCAGGCGATCCAAAACCCTGAGGCCCATCCGCAGGACCTTGAAACTGAGCTGATAACCGCCCGACCCAGGTGCTTCTTCGACAAAACCCTGGTCAACCAGGTTCACAAGCAAACGGTGGACGGTGCTGATGTGAAGGCACAGACGGCGGCTCAATTGCGTGAGCGTATAAGCCGATTCTTCCGCCTCTGCCAGAACCTCCAAAATGTTCAGCGCCTTGACCAGCGACTTTACGGTGTAGGCGCTTCCTGCCGGGGCAGGTGGGGCTTGGGCATTTTTCATAGGGTGAGAATAATGACACGAGAAGGCAGAAAGCAGAAAGCAGAAAACAACAGGACCTATGGGCTGGCGCATTTCTCACAAGCTGAGAATTATTGAGGAGCCAAGCTAATCTCAAGCGGTCCGAAGCGCTTTCCGGCTATAATGCACGACCATGACTCAAGTCGAAACCAAGGAGATGAAAACCTAGTGAAAACGAACGACAGTTCAAATCCCAACCAGGCGCCCCGCCTGTTTTTGGCCGGATGTGCGTTGCCCTTTATTCTAGTGACCGCGCTGTTCTTGCTTTGGGGCATCCCTAGCAACATGAATGACATTCTGATCAAGCAGTTCATGAAATCATTTGAGATGACACGGCTAAAGGCAGGTCTGATCCAATCGGCTTTCTACATGGGATACTTCCTGCTTTCGATGCCTGCCGCCTTGGTGATGCGAAAATACGGGTACAAGGCGGGCCTGGTGACCGGCCTGTTTCTTTACAGCGCCGGCACTTTTCTGTTTTGGCCGGCCGCGAACGTTCGGGCCTATGCTTTTTTCCTTTTCGCGTTGTTCGTGATCGCCAGCGGCGCGGCATTTCTGGAAACGGGAGCGAACTCTTTTATTGCGCTGTTGGGTGATCCGAGAACCTCTGAGCGACGGCTCAATCTCTCGCAAGCCTTTAATCCCTTGGGGGCCGTGACAGGAGTCTTAGTCGGAACGGTCTTCATTTTTTCAGGGGTCGAGCTGCGCCCTCAACAGGTCAGCGCTTTAAAGGCTGCCGGTCAGTACGACAGGTACTTGGCCACCGAGACGATGCGCGTCGTGACGCCATACCTTGTGCTGGGCACGGTAGTTTTCATCTGGGCGTTGCTCATACTCAGAACCAAGTTCCCCAAAATCGCGGAAGAAGCAGAACCCGAAGGCAACCGCCGGCACGGCAAGCTCAAGGACTTGTTTCGCTACCCGCATTTCGTTCAAGGAGTCATCGCGCAGTTCTTTTACGTGGGGGCGCAGGTGGGAACCTGGAGTTACTACATTCAGTACATGCAGGACTACACGCGGCAGCCGGAAAAGGTGGCCGGCTACTTGCTAACCGGGAGTCTTGTGGCATTTGGCGTGGGTAGGTTTTCGGCCACTTACCTCATGAAGTTCATTCAGCCTAGCCGGCTGATGGGGATTTACGGGTGTATTAACGTGACCCTGGTGGGTGTGGGTGTACTGTTTCCGGGCTGGGTGGGCGTCTGGGCGTTGTTCCTGACCAGCTTCTTCATGTCGCTCATGTTCCCCACAATATTTGCGTTGGGCATCAAGGAATTGGGGCCCAACACCAAGTTGGGCGGGTCCATGATCATCATGGCCATTATTGGGGGTGCGGTGGCCACACCCATCATGGGGCTGCTGTTTCAAAGGACCCATAGCATGGCAGTGGCCATGCTCGTGCCCTTAGTCTGTTACCTCTTCATCACTTACTACGCCTTCGTTGGCTCGAAGGTGCGAGTGCCCGAGATGGCGTAAACAGAGGTGAGAATTGTTTATGGAACCGAAGACCCTAGATGACCTCGCTATCGTCATCAAACCCGAGAAAGACAACGTTGCCGTGGTGACGACGGAGTTCATCGAACAGGGTACCCAGCTTAAGTACGGGGACCAATTGCTGACGGTGTCCGGGCGCGCCCTGCGTGGGCAGAGCTTCGCCATCAAGGATATTCCTGAAGGGACGCCCTTTATCTCGCTCGGTGACCCCATTGGCTTGGCGTCGGTTTCACTCAAACCCGGAGACCCGGTCAACGAAACTAATATCCAGCGACGGCTGCCGCGCTTGCGGGCCCGCTACCGCGACAACCCGGAGCCCACCCCGCTCGAGCCCGAACTGGCGCGCCTGACCTTCGAGGGTTACTGGCGCACCGACGGGAGTGTGGGAATCCGCAACCTGGTTGGCGTGGTGACCTCGGGGATGTGCTCGTCCACGGAGGCGGGGGAAATCGCCCGACGCGCGATGCGCGAAATCTACAGCCGCGAGAAGTTTCCCAACGTCGATGGTGTGGTCCCCATCGTGCACGAATCGGGCTGCGGCATGCCGGACGGGCGGGCGGTTGGGATGTTGAACCAGTGGCTCGCCAACACCCTGCGGCATCCCAACCTGGGCGCGGCGGTTTATATTGACCTCGGATGCGGGAAGACCTGTGTGGAATGCTCGGCCCCGATCTTTCAAACCGCCGTCCCGGATTATAACCAGCGCGTGGTGAATATGACGGTCCAGCATCTGGGCGGCAGCCGCAAGACGGTGGAGCGCGGGCTGGAAACCGTCGAGAAGCTGCTTCACTACGCCAACCAGTTCCAGCGCCGGCCGACGCCGGTCTCAAAGCTCATCGTCGGGACCGAGTGCGGCGGCTCGGATCGCTGGTCGGGGGTGACGGCGAATCCTGCCGTGGGAGTCGCATCCGATATGTTCGTGAAGGCAGGGGCAGCGGTCTTCCTACCGGAAATCCCCGAACTTCAGGGCGCAGCGATGGTGGACTTGGCGCGCCGCGCCCGCACGCGCGCTGTGGGGAAGAAGTTGATGCAGGCTCTGAAACGCTATGAGGCCTATGTGAAGAAGTTCGGCGAGGATTTTCGCGACAACCCCTCGCCCGGCAACATCAAAGGCGGACTCTACAATATCTATTTGAAGTCAAGCGGCGTAAAGGCCAAAGGCGGGACATCCATCGTTGAAGACCTGATCGAGTACGGCGAGTGGTTGGGTGACCGAAAGGGCTTGTACGTTCTCTATACGCCGGGATACGACCACCTCTGTACGCCCGCTCTTTTCCTGAGCGGCGCGCAGGTGACGCTGTTCACCACGGGCCGGGGAACCGGTATCGGCTGCGCTCTGGGACCGGTAATGAAGATTGGTTCCAATCCCCAGCTCGCTCGAAGCTACGAGGATTTGGATATCGATGCGGGAACCATCCTGGAGCGCAAGGAGACTGTCGAAGAAGTGGGCCGCAGAATCTTCCAGGAAACCCTCGAGGTTGCTTCGGGCCGCAAGCTCACCCGCGCGGAAGAGTCCGGGTTCCACCACGAGTTCAAGATTTGGGAACAACTCTGGCCGGCGCTGTAGGATTTTCGTTTGTAGATTGTCGATTGCCGATTGAAAACGCGGATGGCGCATACATGCCGCCGTTTGGCATGTATGCGGTCATGGCACCCCGCATTGCCGCACCCGGGGCGCCAGTGCATTCCGACCCAATTGCCAAGAGGCCGCATACATCACAAAACGATGTATGCGCCACCCGCCGCGGCGGGTCAGTAGTCGGTTGTGCTGTCAGCGCCGGAACGCCCAGGCAAGACCGTCGGGGTCGTTGCCAGGCTCGATGTGGCCGACGACTTCCGTTGTCTTCAAATCGATGACCGCCACGTAGTTATCCGGCGAGCAGGCGACATACACGCGCGAGCCGTCCGGATCCATCAGGATGCCCGCCGCGCCGTGTCCAAGCTTCAAGCGTTTCACATCCTGGTGGGTAGCGGCGTCAAAAACCGCCAGTTCTGAGCTGCCCAGGGATGAGACAAACACCCGCTTTCCGTCCGGCGTAAACTTCAGACGGTTGGCTCCCCGGACGTTAGCGGCCAAAGTCTCCGTCACCTTCTTGTCGGCAAGGTCGATGATGGAGATGGTCCCGTCCTGAGCATTCGCCGCCCAGATTTCCTTGCCATCGGGAGAGACGTCAAAGCCCTCGGCGCCTCTGCCGACGGCGATCACTGTCTCGTCCCAATCACCCTGCGGCAGCCCCGGGGGAGGCCCTGGAGGCCCACCGGGAGGGGGGCCGCCTGGGCCGCTGGGCGGTCCGGCGCTACCGGGTCCGGGTCCAGGCCCGAATCTGCGCCCGGCGGTCTTCTCGATGATGGTCATGGTGCCGGAACTGACATTGGAGGTCACCATCCGCTTGAGGTCGTCGAAAACGAAAATCATGTGCGTTCTATTCTGGCCTGTCCCGAGAACCCAATCGATCTTCTGCGAAGAGGGGTCATAGCTGCCGATCACCTTGGCGGCTTCAGCAGTGAACCAGACCTTTCCGCCCACAAATGCGAGGCCGTGCGGACCGCGTAAAGGGCCCAGGTCAATGGAAGGCAGAGCCGTCTGGTTCACCAAGTCGACCACGGCCAAGGTGTGGTAGGCGCCGAAGCCGTAGTTGGAAACGTAAGCGAACTTTCCCTCGGAGTCCGCAATGACTTCGTGGGGGTCCAGGCCGACGGGCACCTTCGCCACGATTTTCAGGCTGGAAGGATCGACGATGGCGAGCGTGTGGTCGCGCTTGGCCAGTATTAGCAATGCTTTGGACGGCGTGCTCTCCGCACCCAGAACGCTCGAGGCGAGGACCCCTCCGAGGAGAAGCGCCGAACCGATTCTCATGAGTTTGCTCATAGTTCATCCTTCATAACGGCGTAATTCGGCAAAGAAGGCGCTGGCAGCGCGGGTCTTGCCGTCGCAGATACTTCACCTGGCTTCTTCGAATCTATTGCTTCGCCCTTTGGCGTGTCAGTTTTGATGAATGTTGATTATATAAGCGGTCTGGCCGGCAAGGCAATCCCTCCGCCGAACTGCCAGCCACGCGGGTGGCGCATACATCACAAAACGATATATGCGCCACCCGCGTGAATCTAAGGAAGAACCGCAGACCCCAAAACCGGGGGTCTGCGCTACTTTCATTAACCAGGCGCTCCGCGCTACCTTGCTCTAAGACTGAGGATTGTCGATTGCCGATTGAAAACGTAGCGAGGACTCTCGCTGTTGGGGGCTCTCTCCGATTGGCCATTGTCGATTCTCAATTGCCCGAACGCATCTCAATCGCCAATCGACAATCGGCAATCGTTCAGGCTTGTCTTTCCTCGGTTGGTCGAAAGACTTGAGTAAGGATGACGCCGAGTGAAACCAGCATGACACCCCCAAACACAAGGCCGTTCAAATATTCGTGAAGGAAGAAGTGGGCGAAGAGCGTTGCCACCAGGGGAGTGAGGGAGGAGAAAGCGTAGACTCGCGCCACGGCCATGAGGCGCAACGCCGTAAACATGCAATAGATGGCAAGAACCCCGGAAAGAACCCCGCTGGTAAGGAGCGCTAAGAGTGAATGCCAACTTGTGCTGAGCAGTGTTGGCCCGCGACCCAATGCGACCAGTCCCAGCAACCCAATCAGCACGCTGGTAACGAACTGCAAGAGAATCGCTGTGGATTGGTGGGCGCCGCGAAGCTGTCCGTCGCGCCATAGGACCCCGGAAATCCCGTAGCTGAGAGCGGTGAAGAAAGCGAGCGGGAAGGCCCAATACCAGAGCGGTGATGCGGGATGCCCGCGGAATTGCCCCCAGGAAAGGGTGACCAGCCCCACAAAAATCAACAACACACCCACCACGGCATAGCGAGGAATCCGCTCACGCAGGAAATACCAGGCAATAAGCGTTCCCCAGATCACGTAGGTCTCTTGTACAGGAATGGTCACTGTGACGCCGCCCAGGCGGATGGCAAAATAATAGAGGAACAATCCCAGCGTCGAGAGGATGCCCGCCCAAATGAAAGATAGAATCGCGCGGCGGCCTATATACCGGGGAGAAGCGGGGCGCAGTTGGTCCAACGTATGATGCTTCCAAACCAGAAAGACGCCCAGAAACAGACTTGGCAGGCCCCGGAGAAATGGCCCGATCAGCGGGTCAGCATGAATGACGCCAAGGCGGTCGAAAATGTTGGCCGAGGCATAGCCCAGCACCGAGCCTGCGGCCCACGGCTCACCGCGGCGACGAGCATCCCGGCTTGGTGTATTGGCCATGGGTTCGTCGAGTCGCACCGAATCCTAAATAAAGCGAGCGATGATTATAAACGAACAGCCGAGGACGGAAAAAGCGGCTTATTTTTGTTCATCAGTTGCAGAGGCCCTCAGGGGGAGAAACGCCAGAATTATCTCCTTTTTCGCTCGCCATGCTTTGGCTTGCTTGTCGAATGCAATAAGATCCATCCTTGTCAGCTCATTTACGTCCCTGAGAAGCGTTCTGTAACTCCTGCCCTTATAATCCACGGCTACCCTGGGCGAAACCTCCCGCAGTTTCGAAAAGGGGACGGGTTCAGGATTTTTGGACAAGTCAATAATGAGATGCTTTCTGCGGTCATGAGGCCCTCCCCTCAGTCTGTCGAATACTTTGTGAACATGATTGATCCATGCGATTTCCCATTGTTCCTTACGGACAGCCGAAATCTGATCTCGCAGGCCGTCCCGGAAGCCGTTGATCGCATAGACCAAGAAGGAGATTAAGTCCTTTCTGGCTGCCTCTAAGTTGCGATAGTACTCAGTCCGCGTCTTGTTGTAATGATTGCTCAAAAGGTGCGCGGCTGGGGATGGTACTCCAGACGACATTAGAATCTGCACTTCAATCAGCCTAGCGGTCCTTCCGTTACCATCGGCGAACGGATGAATCCACGCAATATAAACGTGAGCAACAATAGCCCTAATGATTGCATAGAGAACCTCCATCCCCGGTTTCGGCTGAAACACCTCACTGTTAAGCCATTCACACAAACGCTTGACGAGGTTTTCGCAATCTTCCGCAGGAGCCCCTCGATAGGTTCCGACGCCTACTGAATACTTGCGGATTTCTCCGGGAGGAATGCCGGGATCATCAAAAGACAGATTGTTGAGAACGATCTTGTTTAGCTCCAGAATTCTCTCAAGACTCAAGGGAGGTTGCACTCCGCGCGCGATTTCATGGAGAATGAGATTGCATCCCTGAATGATATTATCAATTTCTTGCTTGAGGTATTCTTGGGATGGGGGAACGGTAAGTTTCCCTTGGATGTGTTGAAGCACTTGTTCTTCTGAAAGTGTGTTACCTTCAATTGCGGTGGTCGCCGCAACGCCCTTTGCTAAGTAGACTTGGTGAAGATACTTGTCGATCTCCGGTGCAAGAGGCATACCAGCAAGATGCTCACATTTCGACTGACACTCCCCAACGGCCATCCAAAAATGAGTTGGTGCGGACGTTAAATCAATTTCAAAGTTTATCCAGGGATGTGTCAGCTTATATGTCATCACATTTGTCACATGTAACATCCACTCTGCAAAGAAGATGCTCACATATTGTCCAGTATGTTGTCAAGCTAAATGTCAAAGCTTCGCGTCAACTGTTTGCGGCAACTACAGCCATTAATCTACGGACTCCTCAATAGTATTTCGGTCCTCCGGCGAGACACTCTTTCAAAGTAGTCCACCACTGGATCATCAGGAAAACTATGTCTCTTGAGAACAAGCCGTAGGGGTGCTAAGATTTCACCGTCGATCCCCGACCTTCGGGGCAGGGTGAGGGAAGTTGATTGCGCGCCTTCCCAATTCCCAATCGGCGGTAAAGCCCGCGAGGGGTGGTCGGAAGCGCTCGAGCCAGCGCAGTGGAATCCGAGAAAGCGAACCGGCAAGCAAGAGGACAGCCCAGGTAGCCGGCGCCATCAGCGGAGAGAGCGTAGAAGGCCTGCAAGCCCCAGGATCCGGTGAAACTCCGGAGCCGACGGTACAGTCCGGATGGGAGAAGGTCAGGACGGAAACCGGTCTGACGAGCGGATGTGCGTTCACCAGGATGGGTGGATAACATTCAACTTCCGCTTTCTTGGACCTGCCAACTGTTCCCTCCCATTTGTTCCGATCGAAAACTTGGATGTTGAATACGTTGGACAACAACGCGAACAGTCGCGATTCGCACCTGGAGCCGAGCGGCGGGGCGACCCCCTCACCCGGCCCGCGTCCCGCACGCGGGATCGCGGTCCACCCTCTCCCCCAAGGGGGAGAGGGCCTGCACCCCCCCAAAAAACCCACCACAGAGGCCACAGAGTTCGCGGAGAAGAGCAGAGGTGTTTTCTCTGTGGTCTCTGTGTCCTCTGTGGTGGATCTTGCCCTAGCGGCCGACGAAGAAGTCGACGGTTTTCGCGACAGAGGACCAAGTCGCCGGATACTCGCCAGCCCCATGATGGCGGTTCTCCTATTCCTGGTCGCCACATTGGCTCACAATCTTTACGCACAAACATGGAACAGCCACCTGGAGGGTATGGTGCTTGACCCGAGCGGGGCGGCAGTCCCAGCGGCGGCGATCGAGCTTCGCAATCCTGCCACGGGCAAGGTTCGGCAGACTCAGACGGACCCCAACGGCTTTTACACCTTCCCTTTCTTACCCGTTGGAAACTACGAATTGGAAATTGCCAAGACGGGGTTTCTTTCGAAGGTGGTCCGCGGCTTGCCGCTGCGAATTGGAGAAACCGCGCGCGTGGACATCCGCCTGGAAATCGCGCATGAGCGATCTGAGATTCAGGTTGATGCGCGGCCGCCGCTTGTCGAGGCCGCTTCTCCCGCCATCGGGGATGAGATTGAGAATCGGCGTGTGAGCCTTCTCCCTTTGAACGGTCGCCAGTTCTCACAACTCGCATTACTGGCCGCAGGCGCAGTCCCTCCTTATCCCAACAGTTCCACACAGCAATTCAACACCCCGGCCCTGGGCTTGGGTTTCTCCGTGAATGGACAACGCTCCGAGCGGAACAACTTCTCACTCGATGGCATTACGCTGATGGAGCCTTTTGCTTACAGCCTCACGGTGAACCCGTCCATCGATGCCATCCGGGAGTTCCGCGTTGTGGAGGACTCTTACGAGACCGACCAGGGCATTACTTCGGGCGCGCAGGTTAATATTGCATCTCGCTCCGGCGCCAATCGCTTTTCCGGGACCGCGTACGAGTTTGTGCGCAACAGCGCGCTGGACGCGAAGAATTTCTTCGACGATCCAAACAGTCCCATCCCCCCTTATCGCCAGAACCAGTTTGGCGGCAGCCTGGGCGGGCCAATCCGTCGGAACCGCACGTTCTTTTTCACGAATTACGAAGGCTTGCGCATTCTCCAAAGCGTCACAAATACCACTTTGCTGCCTCCCGCCGCGGTCCGCCAGGGAGACTTCAGCGGCTCTCCCCCAATCATTGACCCCACTACGGGCCAACCCTTCCCGGGGAACACAATCCCGCCATCACGAATCGACCCGGTGTCCAGCGCTATTCTGGCGCGCATTCCTTTGCCGAACAATCCCATTGCGCCGCCCGGCGAGAATAACGACATCAACGTGGGGCTTCATCGCGTAACCCAGGACCAATTCATGGCGCGAGTAGACCATGAGCTGACGCCGAAGCACCAGCTCTTTGGGCGATTTCTTCTGTTCAACGGACAGCAATTGTTTCCTTTCGTGCCGGACTCGTTCGCGCAAAATCCCTCCGCCCCGCCGGGATTCGGCACCAACCACGATGACACGGGAAGGAACCTCGCACTGGGGCTCACTTCCGTTTTTCGGCCTACACTCGTCAACGATTTCCGGTTCGGTTACGCTTACTATTTTGGGACCAAGGAAGCTCAGAACATTCACAGCGGATTCCTGGAGTCGCTGGGAATCACCCGCGCTCCGGGGGCCACCAACGATGGCATCCCCGCCATTAATGTTCCCGGCTACGCGGACATGGGCGACAGCGACATCTTCCAACCTCAAATCCGCAAGAACCACACGTTCCAGTTCACCGATAACGTGGCGTGGGTCAATGGCCGGCACACCTGGAAATTCGGCGCAGACGTGCGGCGTTATCGCCTCTTCTATCTGGTGGAGGATTTTGGCCAAGGCCTCTTCTCTTTCAGCGATGGGGCCAGCTCGGTTTCCGGCACGGCCTTCTCGGATTTTCTGCTTGGCAGGCCGTTCCTTTCCTACGCCCAGGCGGGAAACTCCGGTGGAAACGATCGTCTGGACTATTTCGGCGCTTACTTTTCCGATGATTTCCACGCCACGCGCCGCCTGACGCTCACTTACGGCCTGCGGGAGGAATTCTACTCGCCGCCCACCAACGCTGACGGACGAGCCTCCATTCTCGATCCCGGCAACGCCACGCGCTTCATTGTGCGAAACGACCAGGGACAGGCAGCAGCATTAATCGCAGACCCGCTCATTCAGACTCTTCAAAGCCTCTATGGGCTATCCTTCATTACCTCCCAGCAAGCCGGGCTGCCGCCCTCACTCATCCGTCCGGATTGGGCGGGATGGGCGCCGCGCTTCGGGTTCGCTTACGATGTCACCAAGCGCCACACCACTTCCCTGAGGGGAGGATTTGGCGTCTTCAACTCGCTTGGCGAACTCGACTATGCGGCGGAGACCCGGCTCAGCGCCCCCATCACAGAATTCCTCTTCGGACTCGACACGTGCAGATTCTACGGCCCGGGCGCCTGTGGCCAGGCCTATGCCCCGCCCGTGCTCACTTATCCGCTTGCCTACACGCTCGGCAATCAGGAGCCCACGGCCATCTCCTCTCCGCCCAACCTCCGCAACGGGTACGTTTACGAATGGAGCTTGTCGATCGATCATGAAATAGCACCCAATACAGTTCTTTCGGTAAGCTATACCGGCTCCGACGGGCACAAACTACCCCGCCGGGGATTGCAGAACCAAGGCGTCCCTAACCTGCCTGGCGAGAGGCGAGGCTATCATCCGCAACCCGGCTCGAATCAGTTCATCCGGGCCACGGATGTTAACTCGAATTACAACGCCTTGATCGTGCGCTTGGAACGGCGGTTCTCCCACGGGCTCTCCTTTGTGGGTGGCTACACCTTCGGCAAGTCGATCGATACGGCTTCGGGGCTTAATGGGACCAACCAGCCTCAGGACAACTATAATCTGAAGGCTGAAAGGGGCCTTTCGGATTTCGACCTGCGGCAACGCTTCACCTTCTCGAGCACCTGGGAACTTCCCTTCGGTCCCGGCCGCCCGCGGCTGCGCGATGGGATGGCAGCTCGGGTGTTCGGCCACTGGGACCTGTCGAACATCCTCACGCTTCAATCCGGGCAACCACTTACCGCCATCTTAGGGACGGCGCTAAGCGGCACCGACTCAAACGGCACTGACCGGCCTGATTTGATTGCTAATCCCAACTTGCCGGCGAGTCAACGCACCCCCTCCCGCTGGTTCAATACGGATGCCTTCGTTGCTCCGCCTATTTTCTACGACAGCCTCGGCGCATTCAGCATCCCTGGGAATGAAGGCCGCAACGTCATTACGGGCCCTGGGCTGGCGGAATGGGATATGAGTCTTGAACGACAAGCGCGACTGAGCGAACGGCTTAATCTGGTGTTTCGCTCAGACTTCTTCAATTTGACCAACCACCCTAACTTCGACCGGCCTGGCCTTATCTACGGAACTTCGAACTTCGGGAACATAAGTTCCGCGGGGAATTCCCGCCAAATCCAATTCTCGTTGCGGATGAGCTGGTGAGAATTGCGGGTGCGGGTGTCATTTTCGAGACACGGACGTTGCAAGCGGCAGTCATTCCCGCGAAAGCGGGAATCCACCCCGAAAACCCTCGGAAATTCCGCCTCGACGGACTGGATTCCCGCCTTCGCGGGAATGACTACGCTCCAAATGACACCAGTACTAAATCGCGAACTCCCTTGACAAAACCGCCGCCGCAGGCGATACAGGAACTCTGAGAGCCAATCTTTGAAAGGTGCTTACATGACCGAACAGAGACTCAAAGATCGCATCGCCTTGGTTACGGGCGCCAGCCGTGGAATTGGCCGGGCCATAGCCCTTGGCTTCGCGCGAGAAGGCGCCTCCATTGCGGCGACCGCCCGAACGAAAAACGAGTTGGATTCGCTTGTGCAGGAAACTGCTCTGCTGGGGCACAAAGCGATCGCCATTCCCGCCGATCTTGCACGCCCCACCGCGGCGGGAGAGATCGTCGGCCAGGTCCTGGAAGCGTTCGGAACCCTCGACATCCTGGTGAACAATGCCGGAATCGGAAGCAGTGCGAACCCGCGGCCCCTGGTAGATTTCGATGACGGGTTCTGGGATCTGTCGTTGGCTGTCAACCTCACTTCCCCGTATCTCTTGTGCAAGGCGGTTCTGCCCATCTTACTGGGAAAGAGAAAGGGACGAATCATCAACATGGCCTCAATTTCCGGCAAGATGGCGGTGCTGCACGGGGTTGCTTACGCCGCCTCCAAGCATGGCCTGCTGGGACTTACCCGGACTTTGGCCTTGGAAGTAGCCGGCGCGGGAATTACCGTGAATGCACTCTGTCCCGGACCGGTGCACACGGCTATGAATGACAAACGCATCGCGTACGATGCGCATCGACTGGGGGTAAAGGTCGAAGATTTCGAGAGCACTCTTACCCCCATCGGCCGACGGTTGGAGCCGGAGGAGATCGTCCCGTTGGCCGTGCTGCTGGCCAGTGATGAGTCCGCAGCAATTACGGGCCAAGCCTTTAACATTTGCGGCGGCGTCGCGATGTTCTGAAGGAGACGAATGACAATCAGGGCGGGACTTGATGGGGAGGCAGGCGAGGCGTGCACCTGGCGGATTGGAGCACGCAGGGAACAGCCCCAGGCTTCTACTTTTGCCGCCTTATGGCCAACGGCGCGACGTTAGAGAGAGCGGCATGGCTGTGATGGTAACCGTCGCTACTGCTGCGGGGTGCTCGGCGGGTTCGCCTCCGTGGCCGTCATCATAACCAGCGTGAACTCGAAGTCCATTGCTTTCCCGCTGGTATCGTTGGCGTGAACGCGCATTTGATCCTTGTGGATCGTGAAGGTGGCTTGCTGGCCGATGGCCATAAGGGCCTCATGCTTCTCTTTCTTCTGTTGGACGTGGTACTCGGTCACGCCTGAGCGCAGCACGTACTCGTGGCAGAGCAGTTCGTGGGTCTTCTTGTGGGACTCGCCCTTAGTTCCGCAAGCGACCGAGTTCATGGCTACAACTGTCGCCGTCTCGGTGACGTCCTTGGCTTGCGCGGGAGCCGATAGGAGAGTCGCCCCAACCACAACACTGAGCACGAACGCAGTTTTCATAGCTGAGCCTCCGATTTAACCCCATTCTGCTTCGATGCAGGTGACTCCACACGCTGGAGCCTACAACGAAATCAAGGTCTGCCAACCTTGTATCATGCCTTCCAAGGCGTGTCAACCGAGCTGCGGCCCGAGCTTCGGCCCCGGAGAGCGAGCGGGCCGCCCACGCGCCACACTCACTTGGGCGAGGTGAGCGCCTTGAGGTAACGATAATAGAACTCGACCCCTCGGTAGTAAGAATCCACTCCCAGGCGCTCGTCCTTCCCGTGCGCGCGGATGTCATCCGTGTCGACCGCCAAGCCGGAGATTCCGTAGGTCGGCATGCCCGCCGCGTTGGTGTAGATACCGTCGGACGCGCCGGTGGACATGGTGGGGACCACGGGCACTCCCGGCCACATCTCGGCGGCGACGCGATCGAGCGCCTGCATCACGTCGGGCCGCAGCGAAACCGGTGGTAGCGCCTTGGCGTTGGCCTCCCTGTCCAGGACCCCGCTGCTCGCAGGGACGTAGCTGACTTCGATCTTGGGATCGGCAAGGACCTTGATGAGTGTCTGCCGTACTTCTTCGCGCGAGTGTCCGGGGAGGATGCGGCAGTTGACGTTGGCGCGCGCCATCTGTGGCAGGGCGTTGTTGGCGTGGCCGGCAGCGAGCCGGGTGGCCACGCAGGTGGTTCGCAGGGTCGAATTCCAGAGCGGGTCGGCGGAGAGGCGCGCGCGAGCCGCTTCGTCGGGCGAGCTCTTGACGATGGCGCGCATGTCGGCCGCTGTCTGGCCGCTTTCCACCGCGGCCGTGCGCTCGAAGAAGGCGCGCGTGACCGCGTTCAGCTCGAAGGGAAACTGATAGCGCTCCACGCGCCCCAGTCCGTCGGCCAAGTGATAGATCGCGTTGTCGGCCACCGGGAGCGAGCTGTGCCCTCCGGGATTGGTCACCGTGAGCTGGTAATCGGCGTAGAGCTTTTCGGTGGCGTCCATTTCGACGATCAACGGCTTGCCCTTCACCGTATCCACGCCGCCGCCATCGGCATTGAGAACGAACTCGGCGTCGACTAGATCGCGATGGTTCTTCAGCAGCCAGTCTACGCCATTCGATTGGCCACCCTCCTCGTCCGCCGTGAGAGCCAGGATGAGGTCGCGGTCGGGCTCGTACCCCTCGCGTTTGAGCCGGATCAGCGTGGTGACCCAAATGGCATCGCCGCTCTTCATGTCCTGCGTGCCGCGCCCGTAGTAGTAGCCATCCTGCTCCACAAACTGGAAGGGATCGGTGGTCCAGTCCTCGCGCCGGGCTTCCACAACGTCGAGGTGGCCGATCAGCAGCACGGGCTTGTGGGCGCCGGCGCCGTGAAGCCGGGCCACCATGTTCCCCTTGCGGCCGTTGGGGCCCAGGACCACTATGTCGGCCGCCGGGAACCCAGCGTCACGCAGGCGCTGCGCCATGGCTTCGGCGGCGACGGTCGTGCTGCCTACTGAATCGGTGGTGTTGATCTCAATCAGTTGTTTGAAGATGTCGTGCGCCAGTCGCCGGGTGACGTCGTCGGTCTGCCCACGCGCCATTGGCGCCAGCAGGAACAGCGCCAGGACGGCCAGGCAATGCTTCAGGTTAGGTCTTCGCATGAATTCGGTTCTTCCCCCTTCCACCCGCCGTGCCCGGCGGGACTGGCAGAGACCGGTCAGAATAGCACACTCTAGAAAGTGATGCGCGCGCCGATCTGGGCCGCGAAGGGAATCCCCACCGTTGTGCCTGGTCCGAAGAAATCTCCCAGGGCGCCGGAAGGAACGAGCAGTTGCTTGGGGTTGGTGATGGGAGTGGTCTCAGTGCAAGCCGGATTTTGGCATAACGCCGTGGCATTGAAGAGGTTGTTGACGGGCGTGGGAAGAGCCGCGAGGTTGGTAACATAGTTGGCGCCGGGATTGTTTCGGTCGAACAGGTTGAAGAATTCGATGAAGGGCGTAACCACCCAGTTCTCGCGTAAGGTGACGGGCCGGCTGACCCGCATATCGACCTGCATGTAAGGTGTTCCGCGGAACTGGTCGAGAGTGGTCTGAACTCCATTCACCACGGCGCGGTCGTCGAGCGAATCCCCAAGGCCGTTCACGTCAACTGGGGTGGTGAGGGTGATGGGACGGGCGCTTTCCACCTGGGAGAGCGTTGATATCTCAAGTCCGCCAGGAAGGTGGAAGATCCCGGCGAGCACAAAGCGATGCGTCACGTCCTCCCCTGAGGGACCGAAATCGCCTTTGCCGAAAGCGTGCAGCGGGTCGCACACACCGTCCACGTAATCAAAAAGCTCGCCTAATACGCAGCCCCACGTTTTGGCCTTGGAGAGCGTATAATTCGCGACCAAGTTGAATCGGTGGGTCACATTCCCTTGCAGGTGGATCATCATGCCGTCATAGCGCGAGCGGTTATCGGAGCGGAACACGCTCAAGTTGGGGACATTGTCCATCTGGTCGGTGGTGTCTGAGGCGGGAAAAAGCGGGGAGAACAGCGTGTATCCTGTCTGGTATTGGTAGCGAGCGTAGGAATGCACTCCTTGTTCGTGAACCCAGTCGACGGCCAGGGTCCATTTCGAACCGAAGGCGTGCTGGACGCCGGCGCTGGTATGAAGGGCATAGGGAGTTTTATAGTGCGGATCGATGAGAGCCCCGGCGCCCCCCGCGGCGGCGCCAGGAATGCATCCAGGATCGCCCAAGGTAAGGCACGGGGCCGGAGCTTCGTTAACGGCCTGGAATGCCGTCACCCAGCCGTTCTGGGCAAGGTCGTTATAGTATTGGCCGAACCCGGCGCGAATGACCGTGGCCCCGCTTCGCCCCGGAGAATAGGCAATGCCGAGGCGCGGCGCGACCGCGCCTCGATAATCGCGGGGCGCAGCGTTACTGAGGGGAATTTGCAGAGCCTGGAGCGTCAGGAGGGCAGGGTTCTGCAACTGGGAGCGGCCCGACGCCTCGAAAAGTCCAAACGTGGTGTCGTACCGTAAACCATAATTAACGATGAGACGCGAGGTTACGCGCCACGAATCCTCGGCGTAAAACCCCAGGCGTTGGAGGTTCTGTGAAAAGCTGCCATTGCCGGCGGGGGTGTTCACACAAGTCGTGCCTGGAGTGGCGGTGGGGCCGCAAGAAAGATCCACTGAAAACTGTTGCGGCTCGCCCAGATAGACCGCAGGGTTTTGGGGGAAAACGGTGAGGTTCTCTGCCGTCCCCGCGAGCGCGCCGCTCATGACGGGCTCGTGGATAAGGTCCACCCCGAAGCGCGGTGCGTGACGGCCGGAAACATGACTCACATCGTACCGGAACTGGTATTTCTCCTGATTGCGTAGGACCGGGAAAGCCGTGATCGGCGTAACGAATTGGTTGTCGCCGAAAGTCTCGAATCCGGAAATGGAGCTGGAGGTGGAGCTGAAGGGAAATGCCAAGGCAAAGCCCAGATTCGAGTTGCGCGCCTCGGTGTGGTGCAGGTAGCCGGCGCCCAGGGTGAGCGATCCCAGCCAAGTCGGGCTAAAGGTGAATTGATTGCCCAGCGCGAAGCTCCAATAGCGCGAGACCGAGGTAGCGCCTGTGGACGGCAACGTGGCCTGTTGGACCAGGTCGTTCCGGGTGTTGTAATTATCCGTCGCCGCCCGCAGAAACCACTGTGAACGCGTCGACTGAGTCCAGTCGAAACGGGTGGTGCCCAGATAGTCGCGGAAGGGGACAGGCACATTCGGAGGCACCGTGATCGAGCTCACCCCGGGAATCAATCCCTGTGCCGCCAGCGAGCTGAGAGCGTCAAATTGCGTCACGCTCGCCGGGCTGTAGGCAATGCTGGCGTCTTCGTGAACGACTTCGAGGGACGAAAACGACCAGACCTTTCCTTTCCGAATTGGCCCGCCGAGCGCGCCAATGTAGTTCTGCCGGGAGAAAGGCTGCTTGGGGTCGGGCGGGGGATTGTCGATCGGGAAGCGCGCATTCAGGGCTGCTGCCCGCTCGTATATCGCCCCGTCTCCGTGCCACTGGTCGGTTCCGCGCTTGGTGACGATCACCACCGAGCCAGCCGTGGTGCGCCCGGTGTCCGCGTCTTCTTGCGAGGTGCGCACGGCGAACTCCTGGATGGTGTCCGGCGAGAAATTTTGCAGGAACCCACCGATGTAATCATCGGAATTGTCGACGCCATCGACCGAGAGCTGAACGTTTAGGCCGGAACTGCCGCCGAAGGAGACCGCGGTAATGCGCGCCTTGGTGGGATCGGAGGGCTCCACCGGTTCAGTTCCGGGAACGAGATACGCGATATTGGCAAAAGTGCGATGTGCCAGGGGAATGTCGCGTAGATCCTGTGCCGAGACGGCGCCCTGATGCACGGCCCCGGTGGTATCGATGGCTTGGGTCGTGATGGAAGAGGCTTGGCCCTTGATGTCCAAGCTCTGTGCGAGAGTCGCCAGCCTCATCGTGACCGTGATCCCTCGCACAGAGCTGACAACGACCACCACCTCGGCGCGGGCTTCCGCAAATCCGTGTGCATTCACGATGACCTGATAGCCGCCCGGTGGGAGACCATCAAGGCGAAAATCCCCGAACTGGTCAGTCGTGGCTCCTCGCTCGAGCCGAGACCCCGCCGCTCGAACCACAATGGCCGCCGCCGGGACGCGCCCGCCATTCGAATCTTGAACGAGGCCGACGAGTGTTCCCGTGGGGTCCTGCGCTTGTGCCGCCAAGGATAGCAGCGCCATGCACACGGATAGGAGGAGCACACTACGGAGCCAGCATCGAGCGCTCGTGCGCCCTTTCCAAACGCAGTCACGAAGAAAGGTGTGTGTGACGCTGGTCATTCGAGTTAATGTAGCGCCGACCCCGCAGGGCGGGGTCGGCAGGTTTGTCGTTTTCCCGCGGTGCTGACCCCGCCCTGCGGGGTCAGCGCTACAACTGCAAGGCGGGCGGGCAGCCGCCGCGCCCCGACTCACTCCTCGTCTTGCGACTCGGACGCGGGCTCCGGTGCAGCCTTCAGTTTGATCACCGAAAGCCCGGCTCCGCTCAATTGGCGGTTGAGCGCCGGAAGATCCGTTGACTTGACCGCCTTCCAGCGCGCCATCACCGCCGCATCGTCTTTCTCGATGGCAGCGAGCGCGGCGGTCTGCGTTGCCGTCGGGGCGGCATCGGAGCTGCCCACCTGGCCGTAAAGCCCGCCGATTTCGCCCGCCACGCGGGAAAGCGTAGCCTCTGGAGAGAGTGGGGCGAAGAATCCTCCGCGGCTTCCCACGAGCCCGGACACCTTCTTGCGGAGCGCGCCCACCGCGTCCGCCACCGACCCGCTCGCCTGCTTCGAAAGCGTCTCGAGCTGATGGTCAAGCCCGTGCACCTCCGCCTGGGCATCGAAACTCTCATTCATCATCGCGGCCAGATGGGTTGCAATCTCATGTTGCTGCCGCAGACCCGCGGCGGGCGTCAATACACGGGGGTCCATCACGACGTCGAGCGGCGCGGTAAGAGTGTTGCCGCCCGCCTTGAGCCGGACGGTGTATCGCCCCGGCAGCACGCTGGGTCCCAGCGGCTCGCTGGGGGTGTCGTGCGGAACCGCTGAAATCGGATAGCTGTACCCCGACGATTGCGGTGGAGTCTCGTGCAGATCCCACACAAAGCGGTGCATACCCGGGGCGTTGGAGAGGGTGGCCGGCATGCGGACCCAGTAGGTTGGTATCGTCAGCGTCTGGCGCAGCGAATCGAGTGTGAACGCGGGTTTGTCGTCGCTCGAGTAGCGGCGGATCCGCTTGCCCGCTGCGTCCAGGATCTCGAGAGTGATGGGACCCGTGGCGGCCTCACCGAGAACGTAGTCGATCACCGCACCGTCGGGAGGATTCTGGCCCACGGGCTCGTCGGGAGGCAGGGGCGTGTCGCTGTTGGTGTCGCGCCGGACGCGGTACGCTGCGGCGGGCTTGAACAGGTAAACGGGGGCATTCGCCGCCGCGGCCAACTGACGAAGGGGGGTGATGTCGTCGAGCACCCAGAACGAGCGGCCGTGGGTGCCCACCAGAAGATCGTCGTTGTGAATCCACAGGTCGCGCATGGAGGTGTGGGGCAGGTTCAGTTGCAGAGACTGCCAATGGTCGCCCGCGTCAAACGACACCCACACCGCATTCTCCGTACCGGCGAACAGCAGGCCCTTCGCGACCGGATCCTCGCGGACCGTGTCCACGGGACCAGCGTCCGCCAGGCCCGAAACCGTCTTCTGCCAGGTCTTGCCGCCGTCGTGCGTGCGGTAGATGTAAGGGTGCAGGTCGTCAATCCGAAATCGGCTGACCGAAGCAAACGCGGTGTCGTTATCGAAGTGCGAGGCTGATATCTGCGTCACCTTGCTCCACGGCGTTAACTCCGGGGGCGTGATGTTGCCCCAGTGTTTGCCCCCATCGCGTGTGATCCAGACGAAACCGTCGTCGGTCCCGGCCCACAGCGTGTTGATGTCCTTGAACGAGGGGGCCAGCGCATAAATGGCGCCCCGCACCTTGGCCGCGTTTTCGTCCTTTGCTGCCAGATCGCCGAGGCTTGCCGGGATGCCGGGTTGAGGCCGGGTGAGGTCTGGGCTGATGGTTTGCCAGGACACGCCGCCATCGTTGGTCCGGAAGAGTACGTTGGCCGCGTAGTAAAGGATGTGCGGGTCGAGGGGCGAAAACACAATCGGCTCGGTGCGATCGGTGCGGTAATTGCCGCTGCGGAGCACGATGGGCGTTACGTTCTGCACCTGTCCCGTGATCCAGTCGAACTTCGATACCTCGCTGCGGCCGGCCCCGTAGACAATGCGGGGATGAAGTGGGTCGGGCGCGACGTAACCGTATTCGATGACGCCCACCGGGTGCCACTCTCGGAAAGTGATTTCGCCGTCGTTACCGCGGCTGGAGATCCCCAGGGAGCCGCTCTCCTGCTGGCCGCCGTAAACGCGATAAGGAAACTCATTGTCGGCGATGACGTGGTAAAGCTGCGCCGTCGGTTGGTTGTACCAGGAACTCCACGTCTCCCCGCCGTTCACAGTGACAATGGCGCCCTGATCGCTCACCAGCAGAATCGTGTTGGGGTTGTCGGGGTTAATCCAGATGTTCTGGTAGTCGTCGCCGCCCGGCGCGCCGCGAATGCCGGTCCACGTCTTGCCGCCGTCAGTCGAACGCCAAGTGACGATGCTGGTGGTGTAGAGCACGTCGGGATTCTTCGGGTCCACCTTGGGAACCGCCAAATCGCCGCCGCCTATGCGAACCGAGGGACGCGCGTCGGTGGTGATTTGGGTCCAATGCTCACCGGCGTCATCGGAACGGTAGATGTGCGTCTCGTGGGTGGTGGCCAGGCTCGAGTAGACCCGCCGCGGGTCGCTCGGTGCGATGGCAATGTAGGCCTGCACCAAGTCCTCGGGCAAGCCGCCGGCTAGTTTATTCCATGTGTTGCCGCCGTCCGTGGACTTGAAGATTCCGCCGCCCGCGCCGCCATACGAATTTCCGTCCTCCCAAGGCCCCTGGCGCGCGCGCCACAGGCACGCATAGAGCACGTCGGGATTCGAGGGGTCTATCTCGATGTCCGACCCGCCGGTGTTCTCGTCCTTATAGAGGGCCTTTTGCCACGTCTGGCCGCCGTCAGTGGAGCGATAAATGCCGCGCTCTTCGCTCGCGCCGTAAGGATGGCCGAGTACCGCCGCAAACAAACGGTTAGGGTCCCGGGGATCAACGACGAGTGCGGGAATTTGCTGCCCATCGCGCAGGCCGAGGTGGGTCCAGGTCCTGCCGGCGTCGGTGGACTTGTAGATTCCGTCACCCACGGAGAGATCCGGCCGTTGTAAGCCCTCTCCGCTCGCCACGTAGACGATTTGGGGATCGGAAGGAGCGACCGCGATGGCTCCTACCGACTGCGTCGACTGATCGTCGAAGATCGGGGTCCAGGTGCGGCCGTAGTCGTCCGACTTCCAGACGCCGCCGTTAACCTGCGCCATGTAGAAGACGTTGGGTTGGCCGGTCACCCCGGTGGCGGCGCGCGTCCTTCCGCCGCGGTACGGACCGATCATGCGCCAGCGCATCTCCTGGTATAACGTCGGTGAGTGCTGTTGCGCACCCGCCCAAGTCGCGACCGCGCACGCGGCGAGAACACCAAAAAGGAGACAGCGGCATCGATTCATAGGAACCTCCGGTGTAGACAGACTATACAGGGCAACATAAATTCTGGCGGCGCTCGCAGCCAGCCCTGACGCAGGAGGGGAGCGCCGACCGGCATTATAGACCGCCGCTACAGGACAATGCGCAAAAACTTATGTCGTTCTGTATAGAATAAACTCAATCCGCGCCAGCCGAAAAGGATAATGAGCCTGCTGTGGCGGTTCGCGTTGGGGAATCCCCTGACTGGGGTCTACCAGAGAAGCGGGACATAAGAGGGGGCAGAGTCTCGTCTCCCAGAGACTCTGCGGTTTTTGATTGGGATTCAGCGTCATCATCGCACCTTCGCTCTGGTGCACCATTCATATTCAACAAATAGGAAATGGCCTGAGACACAAGCCGCAGAGTTTGAAAGACGCAAACTTTGCGCTGCGGCAGAAGCGAATTGAGGTGCCTGACCGCATTGGTCCAGTTCGCTGGAGCCTGGCCCACAGTTTCTTCCAAGCTGGCCTGCATGACCTGGAGGAGGGGAGCTGCCAAGAGGTAGGCGAGGAGACTTCCGCCATCCAGGCAGAGAAGGCACTGTCATGCGAATTATCTTGAAGGTTTCGAGCAACAACGAGTATTGCAACGAGGGTTGTGAATACACCCTCGTGGATTTGACGCCGGAACTTGCTGCCTTAGCGCTGGGACGGATCGACACACTTCAATAAGAACCTCGATCCGGATATCGATGAGACCTATTATCCGGAATTCCTATTTTGAGGTTCCAGTACCTTTCCGGTGCGGAGCGTGCGATCGGGTCCTGCTTTTTCTATGCTGGACCGCCGGTTTTTCTGGAGCCGGTAGCGGAAGGTCAGAGTTGAACATTACGCGCGCAATCTTCCACGACCCGTCGGCCTGCTTGCGGCAGATGGTCAGGTACTTGCCGCGGTCCTCGATGGGTGCTGTCCCGGGAGGGGTAACGGTCATGGAATAGGTTCCACGATCGTAGGCCAGGTCTCCTTGCCCCCCGATTTCCAAACTCTGCACTTGGAAGTTGGAAAACGGCGGGAAAGCCTCTTCCCAGGCCTGAATGGCGGCCTTGCCCTGGACCGCCGCCTGGTTGGGCGGCAACTCGATGGCGTCCTCGGTATAGAGGGCCAAATCCCCCATCCAGTCTTTGGCGTTCATCATCTTCATATCGGTCTCACCCACCTGGCGAATCGCCGTTCGGTCCGCCTCAGACAGTCCGGTTGGTTGTTGGCATCCGACACTGAAGCCCAGGCAGATCGCCATGCCAATCGTTACAATGAGTCGCTTGTCCATTGCATTTGCCTCCTCTCCAGGTGTTCCGTCCCGGAGCCCTCGGTGGCTACGAAGATACACCCGGAATTAACTTTTTGGCTCTCGCCCGTGGAAAGTGTACTCTCATTTGCGTCTAACGGAGCTCAATTCTTTCTTCAATCGGCATCATCGGCTCCGAACTGCCCATCCAGAAGTCCTGCAAACCCGTTCTCACCACGTTTGATTATCCGTGTTTTGTGCGGGCGAGTCGAGTGCTACCTCGCCCTGGCCTTATGGCAGTGTGTAGGCGGCCAATCCCTGAACTTTACGATGGAGTTGGTTGCGGGGGCCTGCACTGTACCGAACACGCCAGTGATTCCATTCCAATTTTGAACTAAGACATGCGGCCGCCCAGGTCCGTCGCATATACTGAAGTGTGCCGGAAGGGAAGTGTCCGCTAAGGATCGGAATGGAAATATCCGCACCCGAACTTACCTGCGTCCGTACGCAAGGCCTCTACATCGCCGAGAAGTGCGACGGGTGACCGCAAAGAACCAGGAGGCTCTCTTCGCTCGCGAATTTGAGAAGCTCGACCAGTACAGAAATGTTGAGGTCTTACAAACATACGGGGATACAAACCGGGCAGCCGCCGAAAAGGCTCTGCACTCAAAAGCCTGGCCGGAGCATTGCGCTCAGAAATGGTCAGTTGTATCTTATCCGTAGGGCGGAAATCGAAACAGGTAATCGCGGTTGACACTTTTACGCGTAATCTTCTGGAATCGCGGAGAATTATTTTCGTTTGGGTGTTCTCGATGAAGCTGAAAGCGGAAGACATCATCGGCCTCTGGCATCAAATCGAAGACGAGCTGGGCGCCGAATTGACACTTGAAAGTCCAGGCTGGGGTTACGGGATATGCCTGAAAGCTCGCGGAGCTCAGGCACTGGCCTCGTTGGCCCAGCCTGTTGGTAAGAAGATCCCCTTCAACCCGACCGTTCGGATACTTCAACAAGTCGAGGAGGAATCCGACTTTGATGAAATAGTGGTGTTTCCCTATGCTATTGCCGCCCTGTGTCACCATATATGCAGGTTTGGAGTGGGGGGCAGCGGAATCGTGCAAATTATTAGAAATCCCGACCATCGCAGTATAACGATTGAGGCTGGCCCAACGAGCTTCCCATTTCGGCTAAGCTGCCCTTATGGAATAGTGGTGTTTCCCTATACCGAAATTCAGGAGCACCTCTTTGAGAATCCAGCCGCATGGTCATTCGTTCTGAGGCGCGCAGAAATGGCGATAGGAGGAGGCCTTATCGCTCGACGCGCGGCAGTCGTGTTCCCTATGCATCACAGAGTGCTCCTCAGTGGTGGGGGCCCGTATTTTTCGTTTGGGATTCCTCAACACCTTCTCAAGTCAGACCTATCCACTTTCGCATTCCAATTCCCGAAGTACTCGGGATGGGCAGCCCCCAGTTCTATAAAGATAGACGTAAAGGACAAAACGGCCAGGCTTGAGCAGTCAGGCTTGAGAGCCTATTGTGAGATTCGCACCATCGAGGACCGCCTCTATGAGTTGAATATAACAGGCCAACCAATGGGTTTTTTGCGTGTTCGCGCCACTGATGTTGAACCCCAATTGCGCAGATTCGACCAGGGTTGGGTTTCCATTTCGCTGTCTGAGGGGAGCGCAGAAGCCGTCCTTGAAGACAAAGAAAGGGACGAAGAAAGCATGGCCATAGCTGCGTTTGGCGGCTATAACGGGCCAATCTGTAAGATGAAGATTGCAATTAGGAGTTTGCGCACAGCACTGAATGCCGGGTTCTGCGACTTCGAAGTACGCAGGGCGTTGCCCGAATACTCCTACGGTCTTTACCTGCTTGGGAAGGCTCGCTTCCCTCAAGCGGAACCTAGGCTATTTGAGGGGGAGCGACGCAAGCACCCAACGGAAGTGGAGGTGTTTATCTTGGCCGCCAGGGACGATTCCGGTCCTATTGAATCTGAAACTCCGGGCAAAGAGGCAACTACATGATCCCGTACCTCCAAGGCCTCTTCACTGCGTTTAGACACTCTAGGCAACGGCAAGACCACAGAGCTTTTCATCCGCGTTGGTCGAGGGCTCTACAAAATCATAGACTCAAAATGAGTCACTACCCAATACCAAGGGTAGGTACTCCGCTTCCAAGCCCACCTCCTCCTCACCTTACAATTCGCCACGCTGCACGTTGCGGAACAGTGACTTCCCAAGACAGAGCCAAGTGCGCCTCATCGGTCGGCCGGGAAGTCAAAATGGAAATCCCGGCTAGATGATATATCCGATACAATACCCGCGTGTATCATAAGCACGGCCCCCCCATAGATTGAAGAGGACCGCTCCGGAGAGCAGCGACACAATCTTGTTATTCTCAATCTTTCCAAAGGGCTTGTGCTTCGCGTTGTAGTAGATGTCGGCAAAAATATACCCGACCCAATTTCCTGTCCAATGGTTGTAAACATACTTTTTCGCGGCAGGTTCCCGGGTGAATCTTGCGCTTTTCGGGAAGTTTATGCCACTGCGGTTCATTCCGGCGCCCAAGGCGCTCACCCAACGGACGGTCGCCGATGACTCGAATCTTTCCTCCGGGGCCGTGACCGTAACCTGGTCACCCTTGCGTAACGCCAAGGTCAGGAGAAGGCACATTCCTGAGGGGCTGGCGTCGGTTGTGATGGTTTCCTCGTTGAACTCCGTGCCGTCCCTCCGAACGACTTTAACGGAAACAGGAATGGGGATGTTCCAGCGGAGTTCCCTGCGTTCGTCTGACTTTCGATCTCCTTCCTCCTGTTCAAACGACATAATGCGCCTCTGCACGTTTCATTAAGAAATTCAAAACTGTGTCCGGGACAACGCGATTCTGGGATTACTTCCGAATGCGCCGTCCATCCCGACGCCGCTTTTGCCGAAGACCGCGATGCGCTTCCGGCGCGAGGCGCAGCGAGTTAAATCGCAATCCTCTCTACTTCGTCGAGCGTGATCTCGTCGCTGGTGCGGTCGCAAAACTTTGTGGTGCACAGTGACTCGTGGGCCGCGATCGCCTAAGCGTTCTCGATTGTACACCCATTTTCTATGTAGGCGGTGACGCCCGTCGCCTGGAAGGGTACGCCACAGGTAACACGAAGAAAGCTGGATGGTTAAGTAGCTGAAAAGGAAAAGCGTGGTCTGGTGGAGTTGGTGGGATTCGAAACCATGGATTGTCATGCTTCTTCCCGCTGCTGATCGCGGGTTCTATAAAAGGGGATGTCAAGAGAAAACACTTCTCCCTCTGCGCGGGGAGGGAGTAGTTCTTTGACATCCAGCCCCTTGGTTGCGGCTGCCACGGTGATTTGGTGGAGCGAGGTTCGCGCTGCGATGGACTCAGGTGATTTCGTTTCATCCCGGCTGTGTCGACGCCGTACGGAAGCTGTGCC
>Ga0326727_10003851_pt1 | contig 46802 bp, 41 predicted proteins | sample MB2enrmetagenome_FD_207643 | JGI IMG/M metagenome (GOLD analysis project Ga0326727, IMG submission 207643) | Lab enriched peat soil microbial communities from McLean, Ithaca, NY, United States - MB29MY | ecosystem: Environmental > Terrestrial > Soil > Wetlands > Peat | place: USA: New York... | reverse complement strand
CCGCCTGCAGCGCACCCTCGACCGCGCAACACGCGAACTGAAAGCGCTCATCGTCTCAAGAGTGCCGCCGCCCCAGCCGGCCCGCCCAGCCGCCACCCCCGAACCCGCGCCGGCATCATCTGGGTTCGTTCCGCGCAAATTTCCCAAGCACATGCCCACCTTCTCCGGACCCCAGGCAAAAGAGCATCGCCGAACCTGGCTTCGCAAAAACGCTCCCGAAAATTTGGCGTAAATCCCTCCGAACCCAGAGAAATCAAGCAGTCCGCGCGAGAATTGTCGCCGGGGCTGAAGACTTCTCCGCGTGCCGCACCACAATTGCGTACGATCCCGCGCTCAGCGCCGCCGGCCACTTGCCGTTCACTTGGCGCGAGCCGTTCCCCTCAGGCAAACTAACGTACTCCACATCCAGCGGAGTCCCGTTCGCCTCCAGCAACACGTTCGCCTCGTCGGCGTTTTCCGAAAGTCCGGTCACCCATACCGTCAAATAAGCAGGGGATCGGGAGATGTCGATCACATTCCGTTCCCAGCTAACCCCATCGCACGCAATCGTAATCGCCACATCACCGGCGCGCGCCTCAATGTCCATCGCAAAGCGGACCGGGTCGCTCCAACCCAACGACGGGATTCTCATCCTCGCTTCGTGCCACCCACTGGCCAGATACGGGGGAACTCTGGAGTTCACAATCCAGCCATTCGCAGTTTTTCCGACGAACGTCGCCAGCACGCCGAATCCATCCACTTCCAGCCGGATCTCATCTCGCCGCAGTCCATCGGGCTCGGCGCCAGGCTCAAACCACCACGTTAGATACTCGTCACGAGAGCTGCGAAAATTGATGCCGCCGCGGACGGAATTGGAAACTCTGACCAGTTTGGTTTTTGGCGCGGTAGCGATTTCAGCCTCAGGCTCCCAGCGCCGGTAGCACGCCACGGCTGCACGGTTGTCCCGCGCACTCAGCAATTCCACGCGCGCGAATCCAGCCGCCCGGCATAGCGCCATCAGTCCGCCTACCGTGGGCCCAAACCAGTTGTCCATCTGGCCGCCCAGTTCATCCGTTTCGTAAAACTCCAGCGACGGGATATCGAGCGTGTGCTGCTTCCAGTTCCGCGAATCCGTGACATAGGATTCGACGATGGCGATTTCACGGGTGAGCCCGCAGACAATCTCTAACGCCAGCAGCGGATGTTTCGTGTGATAGAGAACGCCCAGGAACAGAACATAGTCGAAGCTTCCCAGCTTGGCGGCAGGAACCTCGAAAAGGTCCAATTCGCGGTACGTTACGCGGGATTGCAGCTTCCGGTGCACCGTCCGGAAGTTAGGGACTTCAACCGTGTCCATCGCCGTCACCACCGCGCCACGCCGCTCCGCCTCGAAAGCGAACCAGCCATCCCATGCGCCGATGTCGAGCAGCGTCTTGCCGGTCAGGTCGGCCGGCAGCGGGAACTCCGCGTAACGCGCTTCCGAGAGTTCCACCGGGAGCACGCCCTCAAACTCCGTTCCGTCAGGGAATTTGAAGCTGTGATACCAGCCTCTGCTCTCCAGCACCGCGCGAGCCGGGTTCTCTCTGCGCAGAAGCCGCTTTTCATCCGCATGCATCGTTATTAGTCGTTATGAGTCGTTGCTTCAGCCGTTAGAGAAACGCGATCGTCTTCACGCCGGAAATCTCAAAAGGCTTCCGGCAGCGCACATTCTTGCAGGCTACTTTGTCATCCAGCAGCAGCATATAGCTCTGCGCCTTGGCGAACTTGGCGCGGTCGCGTTCATCGGCGCCCCCTGGAATACGGTCTTTCTTGTTCCGCACCAGCCAGCGCAACTGGTAAGTCTCCCGAGACCGGCAGAAGGGACAATTCAGATCCGCGGGCTTGGTGGTGGGGGCTTCGCTATAAAAGTTGCGCTCGTCCATCTATGCACGTTCACTCATGGGAATCCACTTCATCCCATCTGGGTTTCCCTTGTACTCGGCCCGCGGCCGGATCAGTCGGTTGTTGTGGTATTGCTCCAGCACGTGCGCGGTCCAACCGGACATCCGGCTTACCGCGAAAATCGGCGTAAACAGATCGATCGGAATTCCCAGCGAGTAATAGGTGCTGGCTGAGTAGAAATCCACGTTCGGATTCAGCTTCTTCTCGCCCTTCACCGTATCTTCCACGCGCTTCGACATCAGGAACAGCTTCTCGTGGCCCGTGCGCTTGCCGAGTTCTTCGGAGAGCACCCGCAGATGCGTGGCCCGCGGGTCGTCGGTGCGGTACACGCGATGGCCGAAGCCCGGAATCTTCACCTTCTTGGCCAGCATCTCGTGAACCCGCTCAACCGCTTTATCCGGATCGCCCACCTGCAGCAGCATCCGGATCACATCTTCATTCGCGCCGCCGTGCAGCGGACCTTTCAGCGCTCCAATCGCGGAAGTGATGGCCGCGTGAATGTCCGCCAGAGTCGCCGCCGTCACGCGCGCCGCGAACGTGGACGCGTTCAGTTCATGATCGGCGTGCAGCACCAGCGCCACGTCGAATGCGCGTTCCATCACGTCATCCGGTTTGGAGCCGGTAAGCATATAGAGGAAGTTGGCCGCAAAGCCCAAAGAGGGATCGGTCGGGAGCATCTCCTTCCCGTTGCGCATGCGATCGAAGCCGGCCACAATGGTCGCGGTCTGCGACATTAATCGGATGGCCTTCGCGTGGTTCGCCTCGGTGGACATGTCGCGCGCCTGGGGATCGTACAGGCTCAGCATGGAAACCGCCGTACGCAAAACATCCATGGGCAGGGCCTTGCCGTTGGCGCGCAGAAAATCCACCACCTGCGGGGCGATGCCGCCGCTTGTCGCCAGCTCATTCTTCAGTTTTGCAAGCTGCCCGGCATTCGGCAGAGTCCCATTCCAAAGAAGGTAGATCACCTCTTCGAACGTGGCGTGTTCCGCCAAAGTGTGGATGTTGTAACCCCGGTAGCTGAGAATGCCCGCATAGCCGTCGATGTAGCAGATTTCCGACTCGCCGGCGATTACCCCTTCCAATCCCGCGCCCGATGTGGTGGTTGTCGCGCTCATGTTTCCCTCATTAATAAAATATCCAGCGGAGTTTGCCCACCGTGCGATGAATCATGATGGACCAGGGGCCTTTGCCGGGACAAACCGGCACGGGCGAGAAGCTTAAAGCCTTGCTGCCCTTCTCGACAAATAGCTTCTCCTGCCTGCCCTGGCTCACATCCACCGTTACCATCACGCCGTTGCCGCAGTTCTCACTATCAGTGATGCGCAGAATGGGACTGGCGGCGCCTTCACTTTTGGGTCCCCAGTCTTCCAGAAACTTGTCGTAGGCGTAACCCGGGCACGGTGTCGCGCAGCCCCACGCCTGATAAGCACTGGTGTAGTCGTGGGCGCGGATCAGGTTGAGGAATGCTTTTGTCGTGCGGGTCTCGGGGAACGTGCGGAACAGATAAAGAGCCAGCGCCAGAACCGCGATGGACAGCACCACGACCAGGATTGAATTGCGGATGAAGTTCTCCCGCTTGTCCTCTCCCGCGCCGTACTGATCCAGATATCCGGCCATCCGGGCTTGCCTACTTCACGGGGTGCGCTGCGTTGTACGCGGTAATGGCGTCGTTGGTGATATCCATGGCCGTCTTGTAATAGATGGTCGTCTGGGTATCCACTACCACGTCCAGTCCCTTGTCTTCCGCCAGTTTCTTCACGACCGCCACCATATTAGCCTGCGCCTTGCCGAGAACCTCGTTGCGATCTCGGTCGATATCCGCCTGCAGATCGTCTGAAAGGCGTTGAAGTTCACGCTGACGCCGCGTGCCTTGAGACCGTAGTTCCTCTTCCTGCTGCGTGCTCAGCTTGCCCTGGCCGGTCTGCAGTTGCTGCTGAATATCGGTCAACTGCTTCTGCAGGCGCGCGCCTTCCTCCTGCCGCGGCTTGTACTTGGCTTCCAGATCAACCGAAGCCTTCTTCAATTCAGCGGTCTCCAGGATGGCCCGGCGCATATCCACAACGCCAACTTTGGTCTGGGCCTGCGCTGAAACCGCCAGCGCGAGGGCAAATGAGAACAGGCCGGCTCGTGCGGCCCATGTGCTAATCATCCTTTAGAGATTATCACTATTCAATCACGCCCAGGATTTCGTCTTCCCGGAAGATCACATACTCCTGGCCGTCCACCTTGATCTCCGATCCGGAGTACTTTCCAAACAGGATGCGGTCTCCAGGTTTCACGTCCATGGGAACGCGCTCTCCCTTCTCATCCAGCTTGCCGGCGCCGACGGCAACCACTTCACCCTGCTGCGGCTTCTCTTTGGCGCTGTCGGGAATGATAATGCTGCCCTGCTTGGTTTCAGTGGCGTCAAGGCGCTTGATAACGACGCGGTCATGTAAGGGTCGAATCTTCATAGCTATATTATGTAGGGTCGCCAATTTGGCGGCGGTCGCCCTTTCAGGCGACTTCCCAAATTCCAGAGAAACTCACCCCAACGCAACCACACCTTACGTGTGCGCCATAACGAAAGACGTCTACCGCACTGGGACGCCATCGGCCAACCACTCTTCGTGACGATTCGGTTGTATGGAACCCTGCCGGCTCACCGCCCCTTTCCGCCGGATAAATGCACGGGCGGAAAAGCATTCGTAGCGATGGATCGAAATTCTAGATCGCGGGGAAAACGGTCCAAGCTATCTCGGCCGTCCAGACATCGCAGACTTGGTGGTAGCAGCATTACATCACGGGGAAACTACACTGTGCCGCTACAAACTGCATTCCTTTGTGGTGATGCCGAATCACGTTCATATTCTGGTAACCTCATCCGTGATCGCTCCCAAGTGGTTGGGTCCATTCAAAGGGTTCACGGCCTTCGAGGCCAATAAGATCCTCGCGCGCCAAGGCAATCATTTTTGGCAGCATGAAAGCTACGACCAGTTAGTTCGTTCTGATTCGGAATTCGATCGGATCGTGGCTTACATCGAGGGGAATCCGGTCAAGGCTCATTTAGCCGCCACCCCTAAAGAGTTTCGATGGTCCAGCGCCGCCTGAAAGGGCGGCTGCCGCCAAGATTGGCGACCCTACAAAATTTCCGCCTAACCAGCCCCAAATTCCTCCGTCCCATAATCAGTCCGTCTATGGGAACAGAGAAATCAAAGGCCGATCTTTTACCGGGCACGCTGTACATGATGGTCCTCAAAATCCTCACCCGGGGCCATCTGCACGGTTATGCCATTGCCCAACTGATCCCGCAATTGTCCGAAGATCTGCTGCGAGTGGAAGAAGGATCTCTCTACCCCGCTCTTCAGCGGCTCGAACTCAACGGCTGGATCGAAGGGGAGTGGGGTTTGTCGGCCGGCAATCGCCGCGCTCGCTTCTACACTCTTACCCCCGAGGGCCGGAAACATCTCGGCCGGGAGGCGGCCCGCTACCGGCAAGTTACCGGAGCGGTCGCTCGCATCATGGGGTTCGCGTAATGCGTTGGAAACGCCTTCGACAACGACTGCGGTATTGGGTGCGGCACAGCGAGAGGCAGCGCTTGCTGTGGGAGGAAATGAACTTCCACATCGAAGAGATAGCGCAGGAACTAAGGGAGATCGGCATGTCAGAGCCGGAAGCTCGCGCGGCGGCGCACAAAAAGTTTGGGAATATGACACGGCAATCGGAACAAGCGCGCGCGACATGGATCGCGCAATGGATCAGCGACGCGGGGCAAGATCTGAAACACGCATTTCGCGGGATGCGGCGGGACGCCGGCTTCACCACGTTTGTGATTTTGATCGTCGGCCTGGGCATCGGAGCGAGTTCGACGATCTTCAGTGTGGTGAATGCCGTGCTGCTGCGTCCCTTGCCGTTCCGCGATCCGAACAATCTGGTATGGATCGCGAACCAGGAATGGAGTACCCAGGTGGGCGTTTTTCTGGACCTGCGGGACAACAACAAATCGTTTTCCGATATGGCTGGCTTCGGCGTATATGGCGTCGGCGACACTGCGCTCACTGGAGCCGGCGAACCGCAGCGCTTGACCAGCGTTCCCGTTACCCAGAATTTCTTCCCGTTGCTGGGTGTGCAACCGGTGATCGGAAGATCGTTCTCCGCACTGGAATGCCAGGGAAAATTCAGCACTCCACCGGCGGCGCTCCTGAGCTACGGCTTTTGGCAGCGGCAGTTTGCTTCAGACCCGGCCGTGCTGGGACGGACACTGACGCTGAATAACAAGTCCGTGATGGTGGTGGGCGTGCTACCTGCGTCTTTCGATTTCACTAGTGTTTTTGCGCCCGGAACCCCGGTGGATGTATTCATCCCGTGGCCGCTGACTGACGAAACGAATAGTCGCGGGAATACGATGAAGTCGATCGGAAGGCTGAAGCCGGGCGCTTCGGCGGAGAGCGCTCAGGCTGAGTTCACGCTGCTGGCAAAACAGATCTGGATCAGGCATCCGGAATGGAACGGAATCCGGCCGAGGCTGACTCCGCTGAACGGCCACGTGAGCGGACGAGTGAGCCCGGCCCTGATGGTGCTGGTGTGCGCCGTTGCTGCGGTGATGTTGATTGTGTGCGCCAATCTCTCAAATCTGCAGCTGGCCAGGTTAGGCGCGCGCCAAAAGGAAATGGCTATGCGTGCCGCGTTAGGCGCGGGGCGTCTCCGGTTGCTGCGGCAAATGCTGACGGAGAGCGTGGCTCTATCCTGCTGCGGGGCGGCGCTTGGGTTGATACTCGCCATGGTGGGCACGCGCCTGATCGCTCATCTGGATGCATTCAATATTCCGCTGCTCCCAAGCGTTCGGGTGGACGCGGGCGCGCTTGCCTTCACCCTGCTGGCGGCGGTTCTTACCGGAGTGCTGTTTGGTTTGCTGCCGGCCCTGCGCGTCCCGACGTTCGCGGTGGGCGAGGTGCTGAAGGAAGCGAGCCGTGGGTCCAGCGGTCGGGCGCCTGCGTGGGTTCGGAACGGCCTGGTGGTTTCCGAGATCGCTTTTGCATGTACCTTACTGGTTGGCGCTGGCTTGTTGATGCGGAGTTTTCTGCGTGTGATGGACCAGGATCTGGGATTCCAACCAGATCGCGCCGCCTCCCTCAGAGTGGATCCGAGTCTCAGGTTTAAGAGTCTTGAACAGCAGAACGCCTACCTCGATGAATTGCTGCGGCGAACGCGCGCGCTCCCCGGTATCCTCGCAGCCGGGCTGGCCGATGTTCTGCCCCTGCGTGATGACCGGTCATGGCAGGTCTCCGGCAAGGGACAGATTTACCCCAAGGACCGGCATCCGGAGTCTTATATCCGCGTAGTCAGCGATGGATACTTCGAGACGCTCGGGATCCGCTTGGTGGCTGGAAGAGTATTCACTCAGGCGGATCGCGCGCTAAGCGACCCGGTTGTGATCGTCAATGAAACCCTGGCCCGCACCCTTTGGCCCGGCAAGGAACCCATTGGGCAGTTCATGACGCAGGATGGGGGCCGCCGCGTGGTGGGTGTGGTTGCCGATGTCCGCCATGAAGCTCTGGAAAGCGCGGGCGGGTCGGAAATGTATCTGCCGATGCGGCAAACGACCGACTATCCTGCCATCAACTTACTGGTGCGGACCTCGCTGCCCCCGGATGGGCTGGCCGCGGGGATTCGCGCAGCTCTGCGGCCGATCGATTCGAACCTGCCGATTCGCGAGTTTACAACCCTGAACGAACTGGTGGAAAGGGCGGTGTCGCCGAGACGCTTTCTTGTGCTGCTGCTGGCCGGGTTTGCGGGTTTTGCTCTGTTGCTTGCGTCGCTTGGAATCTACGCGGTGATTTCGTATGCGGTGAATCAACGCGTGCAGGAGATTGGGATTCGCATGGCGCTGGGGGCCTCCGCGGCTGACCTGCAGCGCCGCATTCTTCTGCATACGTTGGGTTTGGCTTTACTGGGGCTGGCGCTGGGGATGGCGGCGTCGCGCGTCCTGACCACTGCGCTCGCAAGCTTGTTGTTTGGCGTTACGCCCGGCGATCCGGTCACGTTTATCGGCATGGGAGCGCTGCTGATTCTAGCGGCTGGATTAGCCGGCTATCTTCCCGCCCGTCGAGCTTCTCGAATCGACCCGATGGCGGCGCTGCGAGCGAGTTAGTTCGGCCTGCCCGCGGCCTTCGACCCTGGAGACTGGTCGGGGTGGGTTTCTTCGCGATTTTCGCTTCCTTTTCGGTTCGCACTTGTGTATCCTCTTTCTTATTTCGAGAAAATCGTTCTTGAATCGCCCTAAAATCACCAGCGATCAGGGCGCTTGCTCGAAGAAAGAGGGATCTCATGTCCTTTGGTGTCCAACCGGCGGCAGCGCCTTGGCCGCAGCCCGCCACTCGGCGCCATTATGTTATCTCCGCGCCAACTGGCTATGCCCTGGCAACGAGCCGATTTCGCGATGCGCTTTCGGCTCTGGAGAACAGCTCTGATCCGCGAATACTCAGTAGCTTAGGTGCGAACGATGAAAAACTCGCGGAACTGAGCGACGCTGAGGTACAAGCTCTTAAAGCAAAACACCCAAGTTTAGTGGTTGAACCCAATCTTCAATACCGAAGATTCCTTCATCCTTATTTGCAGGATTTTTCGGAGCTGGTTCAGAGTTTTTCTGGTGGTACTCCACTTTCAACGTTGAGGATCGTCGACAGCCTCACGGGCACCCCCGTTGTTGGGGCCGAGGTGATTTGCGTGGTCAGGCGAATCGGGAAGGGTACGGAAGGTTTCCGGAGAGTTACTGGCCTGGAGGGCGTGTGCGCTGTGCCGCCTATGAACTACGAGTCGGTGGTGATAGACCCGCCCTGCGCCTATTGGAGCAAGCTATTGACTGATTGCGACCTCACCAACTCAAGAGAAGAACAATTAACAGCTTTCAGGGAACCCCCGGAACCGGGGCGCTACGATTGGGGACACACATTTAGCCGCATGTCTCCAGGCCTCGCGCACGGCGGTGAACGAGTAAAGGTTGCGATTGTCGATACCGGTGTTTACAAGGACCACAACGACCTGAGTGTGTCTGGCGGCTACAATTGCGTTCAGGCCGAGAATGCCGAAAACTGGTTTGAAGACCAGGACGGCCACGGGACTCATTGCGCTGGCATTGTAGCGGCTCTCGGTAACGCGCTCGGGAGTTACGTCCCGCGCTGTGAGATTCGGAGCTACCGGGTCTTCCCGACCCAGGCCAATGCATCAACGTTCGACATTCTTAGGGCTTTGGACAGGGCGGTGTCGGATGGCTGCGATATCGTTAGCATGAGCTTCGGCAATTCGTCACCTTCGAATGCGCTTCGTTCCCGCGTAGAAGACGCCTACGAGAATGGAGTTTTCTGTGTAGCGGCTGTTGGGAACGATTCCGAGGCGTCCGTAAGCTTCCCAGCCGGATTCTATGGTGTGGCAGGAGTTAGCGCCTTCGGGATGTTCGGCGCATATCCGGACGACTCCGTTCATCGCTTGTCTGAGTCTCCCGTTTTGAGTTCAGACGGTCGCTACTGCGCGGCTGGATTCGCGAATCATGGCGACAACGTTGATTTCTGTGCGCCCGGCGTCGCGATCCGGTCGACCGTCCCCAAAGGCTATCGCGTCCTCGATGGAACGAGCATGAGCTGCCCCCACGTTGCGGGAATTGCGGCACTTGCACTCGCCGCCGATCCCGATTTGCTTATGGCGAAGAGGGATGCGGATCGCGCGGAGCGGATTACATCTGTTCTCCGCGGCATGGCGAGGCCGCTGGGCTTCGGTGCCGATTACGAAGGAGCGGGTGCGCTTTACCTGGACGTGATTGAAAACCCCTTCGTTTGATCGAAATAACTGGCTTTCATAACGATCACTGCCGTAAAATTTAGCTGAGAACCCCTGTCTAAATTGGGGACTCTGGCTTTTAGGGTGAGGATTATCCGACCCGTGCTGAGCCCGATGGCGTTGAGCGTCTTGACCTCGTCGACGTCGCGGTGATAGGATGAAAAAATTAAAGTTCGATTCTGACGCCCTCTCGTCCTCTCAGACCTCGTCCTCCGCATCGTCCGTTGATTCGAATGATCCAATGAAGTCTGAAGAATTCATAGTAATTGACAATTCGCGAACGCGGGGTGAGTCGTTGGCGTCCACTCTCCGGCGGCAGCCCGGTGTTTCTGTGATTAGCGTTCTCGACAATTGGACGGCCTTGGTAGCCATGACCGAAGACACCCATGCGTTGATCGCTAAGACTTTTCCTGCACTGTCTTTCGAGCCAAATATATTGCACGAACGTTTGGCTCGGTAGGGTCGTTAGTTCCCACCCATAATCTCGGCCAGCGCGCGGCCTTCCGCCCCTGACGGCATCTCAATTCCCAGCATCGTCGCCAGTGTGGGCGCAATATCCGTTACCGAGATATTCTGGTTGTAAACGCCCGCGCGTACTCCCGCTCCCATGAAAATCACCGGCACGTGGGTATCGTAATTGAAGGGTGTCCCATGCGTGGTCCCGCTCATGGACGTAATCCAATAAGGGTCAATCAACACAAAAACATCACCGCTGCGTCGCGGGAAGAAACCGTTCGACATGGCCCGGGCAATGCGGTCGGTGTTCACCCCGCTGGCCAGTTGCTCGCGCGTATAAACCCGGTATATATAAGGACGGGAAGCGATGGCGTCCGCGGCCACGCGATCCACCTCTGCCCGGTCCAGCTTCTTCTCTTTGATCAAATCGACATTCAAATAGAGAACGTACTCTACCGGCTTCTGGATTAACCACTCGCCCGGTCCATAGTGAGATGTGAGTGCGTCCTCCACCGCTTTCGCGATCTGCCCGGGAGACATCCGATTACCCGGCATCCTCCGTTCCGCGTCCTTCTCCGGCAGTGGAGCCACGCCATGATCCGCCGAAAAAACGATCAGCGCTTCCCCCGGCGCGATATGGCGCGAGTTCAGGAAGTGGAAGAACCGATCCAGCAAATGATCGGTGCGCAGCGCCATGTCTTCCACAGCCGGATCATCTGGCCCGACGCGATGGCCTACATAATCGTTGGACGAAAAGCTGATGGTCAGCAGGTCCGTCACGCCGCGTCCGCCCAGGTTCTCGCCTTCAACCGCCGCTTCCGCGAAGGATTCAATCAGTTCATTGCCCCAGGGACTCGCCGGAATCGCGCGGTACAGATCCGCGCCACTGCCGAACTTCGTGCCCATCCATTCCTTGCCCGCATAGGGATCGGCGGGATGCGGCGCGTTGAAATCCGCCGCCCACTTAGGAAGCTCTTTGCCGTAGAAGCTGCTGGACACGAAGACGCCGCTTTCATCGAACCAAAAGGCCCCATTCGCCATGTGGCCGGAAGGCAGGATGGCGGCCCGCGGTTTGAGCGAGATGCCGATCACCTTCGACTTGTCGCTGGCGATTCTGAGTTCGTCCCCGACGGTATCAACAATTAGCCGGTTGGGAGACGCCGGGCTGGCGTCATTGCAATCCCCACTTTGCGGTGGAGTGGCCGCGCCTACGACTTCGACGCTGTCGTCGCAGACGCTGGTTACCAGACGGCGCTCGTCCCGCGAATACCAGGAGTTGCCGACGATTCCGCTCTCTGCCGGATTGGCGCCCGACATGATGATGCTGTGCCCCACCGCGGTCACCGTTGGAAACTGATCGTACCGGGCGTTCGTGAAAACGGCGCCGTGCTTCAACAGCGTCGCGATCCCACCGTTGTATTGGGCGGCGAACCGGGTCAGGTAGTCGTAGCGGAACTGATCCACCACGATGGTGACCACCAGCTTGGGCTTTTGCGCCATCAGCGGGGAGACCAGCAACAGCGCACAGAGAATTCGTTTCATCAGGGAAAAGCTTAGCAGCATGTAGGGTCGCCAATCCTGGCGGCAGCCGGCTATTAGCCGGCTCTGGTTGCCCAATTGGATGGAACTGTTACCTCGGTATACCTTCCCGGCGTGACTTTCGTCCACTGCGGCGGCAATTCGTTCAAGATGCAATCGCACTCGCATTCACGCGTCAAGTCGAGCTGCTCCATTACCCCTTCAACGCTCAAATCCTTGAGGCCCTCGACGACCGTAGCACTCAACAAACATTTTCACGCTATCCTGTTCTTTTAAATCCTGTGAATCTTTGTGGATATCCTGCGCGGCCTTCCCGGTTTCAGTCGTCTTTGCACGCGTTTACGAACCCCGCTGATTGCACACCTTTATTTCAACTTCTCAACACTCCCGCACGGCTAAACGCTGCTACCGTAACAGAGGTCTGAATGTCGTCCACGCCGATCGCACTCGAAAAACTCGCCCTGGAAAAAGGGCTTCCCTCCAACATCGACGCCGAGCGTCTGGTGCTCGGCTCCATCCTTCTTGATGACAGCAGCTTTATCGATGTCGCCGGCCTCCTCAAGCTGGAAGACTTCTGTCTGGAAAAGCACCGCCGCATCTACCGGCGCATGCTGGAACTGCACGAGCGCGGGGAACGCATCGACCGCATCACCATCGCCAATGAGCTGATGCGCTTCAATGAACTCGAAGCGGTCGACGGCCTCAGCTACCTCGTCTCGCTCGACGACGGCCTGCCGCGGCTTCCCAACCTGGCGGGCTACGTCAAGATCATCCGGGATAAGGCGATTCTGCGCCGCATCGTCGAGACCGCCAATTCCCTGATGCACCGCGCGCTGATGGCGGATGAGGAGCCATCCACGCTTCTCGCCAGCGCCGAAGAGTCTATGCTGCGTCTCAGCGACTCGCAGGCCAACGCGGGCCTGTTGACTCCGCACGAGGTGATCCAGAATTTCCAGGGCGGCATCAACGCGTTCCTTGACCCCAGCAAGCGCATCAAAGGCACCAGCACCGGGTTTCTGAAATTGGACGAGATGACCGGCGGCCTGCATCGCGGCGAGCTCATCATCCTGGCCGCGCGTCCTTCCATGGGGAAGACGGCGCTGGCTCTGAACATCGCCCATCACGTGGCCTGCAAGCTGCATCAGCCGGTCGCCATCTTCTCGCTCGAAATGTCCAATGATTCGCTGCTGACGCGCATGCTCTGCGCCTCCGCTCGCGTGGACAGCCAGCACTTCCGGCGCGGCTACCTCGCAGAGGCCGATCGTCGCAAGCTTCGCGAGGCCGCGAACGATCTGGTGGCGGCGCCGCTTTACATCGACGACACGGCCGGAGTTCACCTGATGGACATGCATGCCAAGCTGCGGCGTCTGAAACAGCAATCCGGCGAACTGGGGCTGGTCATCGTGGATTACCTGCAACTGATGAGCGGCCACGGGCGCTTTGAAAATCGAAACCAGGAAGTCAGCACCATTTCACGCGGCATGAAGATGCTGGCCAAGGAACTGGATTGCCCTATGCTGGTGCTGTCGCAGTTGAGCCGCGCTCCCGAAACCCGAGTGGGCGATCACCGCCCGCAATTGAGCGACCTTCGCGAATCAGGCTCCATCGAGCAGGACGCCGATCTGGTAGGCTTCATCTTCCGTGAAGAGGTTTACAAGAAGGACCGCGAAGATCTCAAAGGCCTGGCCGAATTGATCATCGCCAAGCAGCGCAACGGGCCCATTGGAATCGCCAACCTGGTCTATCTGCATGCCCTGACGAAATTCGAAAATCGGGCTGAAGACTTCAGCGCCCCCGAAGAGTAATTCCGGCGCTTGATATTCTCCGTAGCATGCTTCTTGAACTGGCGAATGTCCAGAAGCGGTACGGCGGCGTCACGGCGCTCCGTGACGGGAACCTGCGCGTTGAACCGGGCCAGGTCCATCTGCTGATGGGCGAAAACGGTGCGGGCAAGTCCACGTTGATGAAGATCGTCGCGGGCATGGTCGAGCGCGACGGCGGCAAGATGCTTTGGCGCGGCAGCGAAGTCTTCCCGCACCGGCCGGCGGATTCCGCCGCGCTGGGCATCGCCATGGTTCATCAGGAATGTCTGCTTGCCCCGCACCTGAGCGTGGCCGAGAATATTTTCCTGGGACGCGAGCCGCGCTCACCCTTCGGGTTTGTTTCCCGCCGCCAGGCGATGGCGCGAGCAAAGCGCATCATTGAGGAACACGGCTTTCCCCTGCAAGCGGATTGGATCGTCGGCAAGCTCAGCCCCGCTTGCAAGCAACTCGCTGAAATCTGCCGCGCCGTGCAAAACGGATCGAGCCTTCTCATCTTCGATGAACCCACTTCGTCGCTCTCGAACCAGGAGACGGAGCAGGTGTTCCGCATCGTGCGCGGTCTGCGGGATCGCGGCATGGCTGTTATTTACATCACGCACCGGTTGGAGGAACTGCGTGCCATCGGAGACCAGGTGACGGTTCTGCGCGACGGCGCGACTGTGTACCAATCCCCGCTGACGGAAATCTCCACCGATCAATTGATCGCCCAGATGGTAGGCCGCCCCGTTTCCATGACTTACTTCCGCCCGAGTCTCCCGACGGGCCAACCCATACTGGAACTGGAAAACCTGTCGTCGTCCAAGGTTCGTGAGATCTCTCTCTGTCTCCGCGCCGGCGAAATCGTCGGTATGGCCGGATTGATCGGCGCCGGCCGTACGGAGCTCTGCGAATGCATCTTCGGGGCAGACCCTGCGCAAAGTGGAACCATTCGAATCGAGGGCAAGGGCACAGAAATTCGTTCACCCGAGGACGCTGTCCGCGCGGGCGTAGCCCTGGTGACGGAAGACCGGCAGCGCACCGGCCTCGCCTTGCGCCTTCCTATCGCCGCCAACGTCACACTGGCGAACGTAGCGAGTATCTCAACGGCCGGCGTTCTCGACCTTCGTCTTCAGAACAAGGTGACGAACGAATATATTTCAAAGTTACGGATTCGCGCCGACGCGCCGGAACAACTCGCCGGCCGTTTGAGCGGCGGCAACCAGCAGAAGGTGGTGATCGCGAAATGGCTCTTCCGGCAGGCGCGCGTTTTCCTTTTCGATGAACCGACGCGCGGCATCGACGTGGGCGCGAAGATTGAAGTCTTCGACCTGATGAGCGAACTAGCGAAGGCCGGCGCCGCCATCCTGATGGTGAGTTCCGAACTTCCCGAGCTGCTGCAAATGGCCGATCGCATCCTGGTGATGCGTGGCGGCCGCATTACCGGCGAACTGCCGCGCACCACTACGCAAGAAGAAATCATGCGGCTCGCCGCGTTGGAGAAAGTTGCATGAAACGTTTACAGGGTCTTCTGCCATTCGGCAGCCTGCTGGTCCTCTTCGTCGCGCTTTGGATCGCCTCGCCGTACTTTCTCACCAGCACCAACCTTTCGAGCTTGATCCGGCAGACAGCGGTCATCAACATCATGGCGCTGGGAATGACGATCATCATCATCTCGGGCGGCATCGACCTTTCGGTGGGAGCAATCCTGGCGATGGGCGGATTGCTGGGAACGATGGCCATGGAGAAGGGCTTTCCGATTCCGGCCGGCATCGCCATCGGCCTGCTGGTGGGTCTCGGTTGCGGAATGCTCAACGGATTTCTGATCGCGCGTCTTAAGATCGCCCCGTTCATCGTCACCCTGGGAACGCTCGGCGTATTTCGCGGATCGACGCTGCTGATCTCGAACGGTCTGCCCGTCCATCAGATTCCGCCGGCGTTTTCATTCCTCGGTGAAGGGAACCTGCTGGGCGTTCCTTTTGTTCTATGGGTGCTGGTGGTCTGCGCCGCGGGAATGCACTTCGTGCTGGAGCATACCAGACTCGGCCGCTATGCCTTCGCTATCGGCAGCAATTCGGCGGCTGCGGTCTACGCCGGCATCCCCGTCGCGGGCTACACCATGGCAGTTTATGCGCTGGGCGGCGTGCTCACCGGACTCGCCGGAATGATCGAAGCGTCGCGCCTGATGACCGGTCAACCCACCGCGGGCAACGGCTATGAACTTCAGGCCATTGCGGCGGTGGTGATCGGTGGAGGCAGCCTGCACGGCGGCGAAGGCAGCGTAGTGGGCACGCTGGTGGGCGCGTTCATCATGGGCTTGCTCTCGAACGGGAGCGATTTGCTGGGGATTTCGAACTACGTGCAGCAGGTGATCATTGGAGCGGTGATCATCCTGGCGGTCAGCGTCGACGAGTTGCGGAAGCGACGCGCGTAGCAAAAACAACGGCCCCGATTGCTCGGGGCCGCTGCGTCAAACCTGGGGTCACGCCCTTACCAAGGGCGGTTCACTTACTTCTTCTTCTTCGGTGCTGCCTTTTTCTTCGCAGCAGCCTTCTTCGTTGCGTTCTTCATTGAATGGTTCTCCTACCATCGAAATTTTGCGATCAAAAAAAAATCGCAATGTGATTCATATATAGAGTTCTTTGAGAGCAATGTCAAGAAGAAAATGAAGAAGCCTTCCATCGAGTGCTCGCGGAGAGTTCACCGAGTGTCTCAATCATGGAAGAATGAGGCATGGAAGAACTTGATCTTCGTGAGAAGGGCGGCATGCGTGGAGGTGAGCGGCAAACCAGTGATCGCAGGCTCTTCATGCAGTTTTTGGGATTTGGCGGCGCGAGAAATATCGATGCGCTGAAGGAGCAACTGCATGAGGAACGTATCGCGTCGACGCTCTATATCGATTTAAACGACGCGCACGGCGTTGGCCTGGTGACGTGGAGTGAAGACCCCAACTTTTTTGCATGCCACTTGCGCGCCGCTCTCGGCCGCGGCGCATTCGCGGAACTCAGGGCGAAGCCGGAGTTCACAATGCTGGGCCGCACTTACGCGCTGGGACACGAACCCAATCTGCAGGAGTGGCTGCTCGATACGCCTCGGCGCCGCATGACCGACCCTGACTTTCCCTGGGGCGTCTGGTATCCGCTGCGACGCAAAGGGGAATTTGCATTGTTGCCGGCGGAAGAACAACGCACCATTCTTTCCGAACATGGCCGCATCGGACATTCCTTCGGCGAATCCGGTTTGGCAGTCGATGTGCGGCTCGCCTGTTTCGGACTCGACCAGAATGACAACGACTTCGTGATCGGGTTGATCGGAAAAGATTTGTATCCGTTGTCGGCGTGCGTTCAGGCAATGAGGAAGACCCGGCAGACGTCCAGCTACATCGAGAAGATGGGACCGTTTTTTGTGGGCCGCGCCGTTTACCAAAGCATCTAAATTTTGATCACTCGACTTGAACTGCGGGACGTTTCGCGCACTTACCATTTGGACGAGCAGCGAATTCCCGCGCTGCATGACGTCTCGTTGATCGCCGAGGCCGGTACGGTCACCGTGCTGGTAGGGCGCAGCGGCTGCGGCAAGTCCACTCTGTTGAACCTCGCTGGAGCGATGGACTTCCCCGACTCCGGCGAGGTGCTCATCGACGGCCATTCCACCACCGGGCTCAACGACCGGCAGCTTACCGAACTGCGCCGCGACCGGATCGGGTTCGTCTTCCAATCTTTCCAACTTCTCCCAACCCTGACCGCGCTTGAGAATGTGGAGCTCCCGCTGCTTCTTGCCCGAAAGGCTAACTCCGAACAAACGGCGCGCGAACGGCTTCGCTGGGTGGGGCTCGAAGGCCGAGAGCGATCCTTGCCGCACCAACTCTCCGGCGGACAAATGCAACGCGTGGCCGTCGCCCGTGCGCTGGTTCGGCAGCCGGACATTCTGATTGCCGATGAACCCACGGGCAATCTGGACACGGCTAGCGGCGACGAGGTTCTTAGGTTGCTGCAACGCGCCGCGCGTGAACTGGGCGCCACGCTTCTGATGGCTACGCATAGCCGGGAGGCCGCCGCCATCGCGGATGTTCTGGTTTCCCTGCGCGACGGCCGCATAGAATCCGTCGAAAGATCCTGATGGGTGTCCTTTTCCGCACTCTAATATTGCGTCCGCTGCGGAATGATCTTCTCCGTTCCTTACTGACGCTGCTGGCCGTCGCCCTCGGCGTGGCGGTGGTGGTTGCCATCGATCTGGCCGGGGACGCCGCGGCCGGCTCGTTTCAATCGTCGTTGACGTCGGTGGTGGGGAAGGTGGATCTGGAGATCACCGCGAACGGCGGCGTTGACGAACAATGGATCGGGAAACTGGCCTCGCTGCCCGTGAACGCACGGTTCGCTCCGGGAATGCAGGCGGAGGTAAGGATCGAAGGGGTCGGTTTCGTTACGCTTTATGGCGTTGACCTCGTCGGAGTGTCACAGGTCGCCAACTGCGGAGCTGTTCCCGCGCTGGTCACTCAAGGTCTCGCAGGGCGCTTGCCAAGTCATTTCGCGATCGACGGGTTCGCGTTCTGCCGGAGTCAGGTCATCGAATCCGACCAGGCGAGTTTCGTCGTCGTCGACATCGCCGACTTCCAGCAGACTCTGGGACGGTTCGGGAAACTGGACCGCATCGATGTGTTCGTCGAACCGGGGGAGCTCTTCGAAAATGTCGAGAGGACAGTCCGTGAAACACTTCCGCCGGGCTATCGCGTCGCGCGGCCTGGCGCGCGCAGCGATGAGAACCAGAAGATGCTGCGTTCGTTTCGATGGAATCTGCGGATACTGAGCTACATCTCGCTGGTGGTCGGCGCGTTTCTCATTTACAACACCATCTCGATCAGCGTGGTGCGGCGCCGCCCGGAGATCGGGATTCTGCGCGCGCTGGGCGCGAGCCGTAACGCCGTGCTGGCGTTGTTCCTACTGGAAGCAACTCTGTTCGGTTTGACCGGGGCGGCGCTGGGGCTGCTGATGGGCCGTCTGTTGGCCATCACGATGGTGGGGCTGATCTCGCAGACCGTTCAATCGCTCTACACCAGCAGCAGCCCCTCACCCATTCACCTGGGACTAATCGACGTCGTCCTTGCGTTCGCCGCCGGCGTGGCCACCGCGCTGTTATCGGCCTGGGGGCCGGCGCGGGAAGCCATGCGCGTTGTGCCGCTCGAAGCCATGGGACGCGGTTCGCGTGAAGTGCGCGTACGCTTGCGGCTGGGGCCGAACCTGATGGCCGCGGCTTTGCTGGCGGCGGCTGCATGGGCGGCATCGTTCCCCGGCCCGGTGGATGGCCGTCCGGTCTTCGGGTATCTCGCTACAGTGCTCGCGATCGCCGCCGCGGCTCTGTTGTCGCCCGCTCTAGTCTATGGGGTCAACAACCTGCTGCGCGCCCCTCTCCTCAGGGTCTTCGGCATCGAAGGGCTGCTCGCCTCCCGTGGACTCTCTGCTTCGCTCGGCCGGACTTCCGTGATGGTGGCCGCTTTGGCTACCGCCATCGCCATGACTTCGAGTGTCGGCATCATGGTGGGTAGCTTTCGAGAGACGCTTCTGTTGTGGCTCGACGGCCAATTGCGGGCCGACCTCTATATCCGATCGGCTGAACCTTCTTCCGCCGGAGAGTTCCCACCAATCTCAAGGGCCGTAGCTCCTTTGCTGCGATCGGTCCCCGGAGTGGCCGAGATCGACGTATTCACGGCCTTCGAGTTTCACTATCAGGGCGACCGAGCGACCCTGGGCGCGGGTGACCTTGATGTGCAGCGACGCCACGCGCGCCTGAAGTTTCTTAGGGGGGACCGTGACGTCATTCTTCGATCGCTACCCAATCACAATCGCGCAATTGTGAGCGAACCGTTTTCAGAAAAGCGTCACGTTCACGACGGGGACACCATCATCGTTGATCTTGGAGAGCATCGAGTCCCGCTCACCGTTGCCGGAGTCTACTACGACTATTCCAGCGAGCAGGGCTACGTCATCATCGACCGGAGCACGCTGTTGAAGTATCTGCCCGATCAACCGCCCACCAACATCGCTGTTTACCTACGGAACGGCGTAGACAAAGACGCAGTGCAGCGTGAAATCGAAGCACGGACGAAGGCGTTTCCCATTTCAGTAGCGCCCAACGAAAAGCTGCGCCAAGCCGCTGTCGCCATCTTCGACCGCACGTTTGCCGTCACCTGGGCGCTGGAAGGCGTGGCGGTATTTGTGGCTATGCTGGGCGCGGCAAACTGCCTGCTGGCCCTGGTGCTGGATCGACGCAGGGAGTTCGGGATGCTACGCTACTTAGGAGCAGCTACTTCCCAGATTCGGCGTTTGATTCTGGTGGAAGCGGGGCTAATTGGCTTTTTCGCTCTCCTGCTTGGCGCAGCACTCGGGCTGGTCCTTTCGCGCCTGTTGATCTTCGTCATCAACAAACAAAGCTTTGGATGGACCATTCAGTTCCATCTCCCACTTGCGGCGCTCGGCGGAGCGATGCTGCTTATCTGGGCCGTCACAGTGCTGGCGGGCCTCTACCCGGCGCGAGTCGCAGCGCGCCTGAAACCGATCGAAGTCATTCACGAAGAATAAATGTCCAACGAAAATCAAGAGCACACTTCTCATACCAGAAACATCGCCATCATCGCGCACGTGGATCACGGAAAAACCACGCTGGTAGACGCCATGCTGAAACAGAGCGGGGTGTTTCGCGTCAATGAAGACGTCGCGGAGCGCGTCATGGATTCGAACGATCTGGAACGCGAGCGCGGCATTACGATTCTTTCCAAGATCACCGGCATTCGGTATTTGGGGAACAAGATCAATATTGTTGACACCCCCGGCCACAGCGACTTCGGCGGCGAGGTGGAGCGCGCACTCAAGATTGTTGATGGCGTGATGCTTTTGGTAGACGCCAGCGAAGGGCCGCTGCCGCAAACCCGCTACGTATTGATGAAGGCGCTGGAAGCGCACCTGACGCCCATCGTGGTGATCAATAAGATCGATCGCCCGGACGCGCGTCCGCAGGAAGTACTGAATGAGGTGTACGACCTTTTTATCGATCTGGACGCCAAGGAAGACCAACTGGAGTTTCCGGTGCTGTGGACCAATGGCCGAGCGGGTATCGCCAAGATGTCGCTGGAAGACCCGTCGGAAGATCTTCGGCCGCTGTTCGATTCGATTCTCGCGCACATTCCGCCGCCGGCCGGTGATCCGGAGGCAGGGCTCCAGATGATCGTGGCGAACCTGGATTACAGCGATTATCTGGGACGGCTGGCCATTGGCCGCGTTTTCCGCGGAATTCTGAAGCTGGGCGACGACGTGGCGATCGTGAAGCTGGACCATTCCATTCAGAAGACGCGCATCACCAAGCTCTATTCTTTCGAAGGCTTGAAGCGGGTCGACGAAACGGTCGGGTGCCCTGGAGACATTCTGGCCATCGCGGGCGTGGAAGGGATCACGATCGGTGAGACCATCACCAGCGCCGAGAATCCGGAGGCGCTGGCGCAGATTCAGATCGACGAGCCGACCATTGGGATGCTCTTCACGATCAACACGTCGCCGTTTGTGGGACGCGAAGGCAACTTCGTCACCTCGCGCAACTTAAAAGAGCGGCTGGATAAGGAGTTGTTGACGAACGTTTCCATTCGGGTGGAACAGATCACTCCGGACTCGTTCAAGGTGATGGGGCGAGGTGAACTGCAACTCGCCATCATCGTCGAAATGATGCGGCGCGAAGGGTTCGAACTGATGGTGGGAAAGCCGGAAATTATCACCAAGTCGATTGATGGCAAAACGCATGAGCCGGTGGAGACTTTGGTGATCGATAGTCCGGAAGCCTTTATCGGCGTGGTGATGGATAAGCTCGGGATGCGCAAGGGCAAGATGACCAAGATGGTGAACAACGGCAGCGGGCGCGTGCGGCTGGAATTCCTGATTCCGTCGCGCGGGCTGATTGGGCTGCGCAGTGAGATTTTGACCGATACGCGCGGCACGGCCATCATGAATTCCCTTTTCCATGGATACATTGAGTGGCAGGGCGAGATTCCGTCGCGGCCTACGGGTGCGTTGGTAGCCGATCGCGCAGGCAAGGCGACGGGCAACGCGATCTTTAACTTGCAGGAGCGCGGAGAGATTTTTGTGAGCCCGGCGACGGAAGTTTACGAAGGGATGATTGTCGGCGAGAATGCGCGGCAGAGCGATCTGGACGTAAATATCGTGAAGGAGAAGAAGCTCACCAACATGCGCGCCTCGACGGCGGATGAAGCGATTCGCCTGGTGCCGCCGAAGCTTTTGAATCTGGAACAGGCGATTGAGTTTATTCGGGATGATGAGATGGTTGAGGTGACGCCGAAATCGATTCGGTTAAGGAAGAAGATTTTGAAGGCGAACCAGCGGTAGGGTTGCGGCCAGAGGACGATAGGCGAATAATAGAAAGGTCTGCATTGCCCGTGGGGAAAGGTATCATCGGAGGCCATTTTGGCGACGAGACAAGAGACCAGCGATCCGATCATCACAATCAAGCTCCGCAAAGGGCTCGCGGATAGAAATCGACTACCCCTTGGTGACTTTCTAACCGTCCTGGAGGAGTTTCGCCAAATGGTAGTTGGCGTGGGAAAAAAGATCCAGCGCCAGCGCGGTGTTGCGTTTCCGGACGGGGATTTCGGCTTGGAAATCGTGGCAGGGACTGGAGGCAGAGCGGTTCGCCCTGGTAGCGTTTGGTCCCCGGTGGCAATCACCGCGAATTCCGAAGTTGGCGTGCTGGCTGCCCAAGAGGTCATCCGAACTCTGGATCAGCTTGAGCGGGAAGAGGGCGTGGTGGATTTCAGTCAGCAATGGGATCGCGATCTGATACGCCGAGTTTCCCGTGTAGCCAGAATCCAAAAGCGCGACAAGCTTGAACTTGAAGTGTCGATCCAGCGCCCCGGCGATCCCGGCCCAATGGTGGCGACATTTGGCGCAGCAGGGATAGCGTCCATCCACGCTCTCCAGACCCCGACCTTTGAGGTGGACGGATTGTCGATCTATGGGAAACTCGTCGAGCTTCTGGACCGAGATCCCGCGGAAGAGGGCGGAAAGGGGTTTTGGGGCGAGCTTCGACGGGACAACGGCGAATCCTGGCGAGTCCAGTTCAGACCAGCAGACGTTGATAAGGTGACACCTCTGTTCCGTAAGCAAGTGCTAGTGAGTGGGACCGGAGTTTATTATCGCGTCGCCAGCCCCAAGATAGTTGCAGACTCTATTTCAGTTGATAGCGAACGCGATTATGAGTCCGCTTTCGAGGAGATGCTTGGGAATTACAGGGACGTGATGTCGGCGGATGCCTTGCAGCGCCTCAGGGAAGGTGAGTAGGGTATTGTCGGCGTCGGCGTACTTTTGATTCCTCCGTATTCCTGGATATTTTCAGCGACGCTCCCACTGCTCCCGGAATCCGCGCACTAGTCCGCGAGTTGAGGCGCGACAAGATACGCATTTACACCTCTATCATCACGATTCAAGAAGTCTCGGTACTTCCGTTTCGCGCAGGCAAGATTTATGATGACAATCACGGAAAGATCAACCGCCTCTGCCGAATTCAAACGATCACGCGAGAGATCGCTCTGACGGCTGCGAAGATCGAAGCCCAGATAATTGATCTCACCCCCGCCCGTGATCAAATAGAAAACCGCAGACGCAAGTGGGACTGTTTCCACATTGCTACCGCGATGCAATTAGGCTGCTCCAGACTCTATACGACGGACGCTAAAATGCGGGCGAGGCAGGCTTCTCTCTCGATTCTTGGAATTGCCTTCCTGGAGCCATTGCCTCAGGGTCTCGAACTGTTCGACACATCTGAGGGAGAGAAGCGCGTCCAGTAGGGCCAGCACCATTCGTCAGACGTGGGACATCTCTCGGAGCCAATTTACCGTCTTTGGCTGAGCATCAATCTTGAACTTTGAAAGATGCGGCAGGCAAACGACTCGCAGGTTCTGACGGAACAAGATCACATCGTTCGCATAGCAAGAGAAATTGGCCGCGCCGTTCGGCACGCCCGTGTCGAAAAACGCGGTTACGCCCGCTTGATCGCTGGCTCGCAAAAAGGTTTGAAACGCCTCCCTTCCGAAGGTCAGCACGACTCGCGGCTGAATGATTGAGAGGAACATTCGATGCACACGGAGACATACCGGAACTAGCGCGGACTGTTCTTTTGTCCAACTCTTGGAGCGTGCGAAGACCAGATTCGTTGCGAAAACGTCACGCGGGTCGTGGCCCAGAGCACGGAGGACGAAGCATACCCTCTGCTGGGTGTGATGTCCTCCGATTCCCCGTCCCCAGTCGTCGTCAAGGTATGTGTTTGAGGCGTGGTTAGGCATATCGCGCAGGCTCTCTCCGATTTGGTGGTAGCGATCACAGCCGTCCCCCGGATTGAGCCCCAACAGATAAAGCTTCCCGGGGCGTAGCGTGTCGATAGAGCTGTAGAGTATGCGCCCGTCGCGCTCCGCCAGAGGACCCAAGGCTCGCTCGGCATCCGCGATCAACGTACTGAGGGATTCTCGGGTGGAGGAATTCATGCCCGGCCAGCGTATCACTGTAGCGCGCGCCCGGTTGGGTTCCACGGATCGCCTCCGACCTTGTAAGATTCTCTAGAGGTGAAATCTGGACGGCTCATTGGGAGGCGTATGCAGAAATGGGACAGTCGGACTTTGGTGATGAAGGTCTCGAATGCGAATAGGCATAACCTACATGGAGATGTGAGCAAGTTTCTATCTGAGGCCATTAGTGAAGGCTGGGAGGTATATCAATCAGTCCCTATCGCAGAGAATGGGTCCACAACTCTCATCGTATTCCTGCTGCGACGCCTGAAGCCTTAAGCACTAGCAGAATGAGGGCGGCTTCGCCAGGCGCTCGCTGGTAAAGTGCAGAACGGCCTTTACTTCTTGCGGCGCTAAGTCAAAAACCTCGGTCATCTCATCGGCCGACATACCAGCCTCCAGGTTTTCGAACACCGTCTGAACAGGCATCCGCGTTCTCCCGAAAACCCAGGTCCCGCTCACCCTGCCGCGGATGCTTTCCACGACAGGGCATTGTGGCCAGTCGAGATTCGCCATCTTGTTCAAGTCCTTCATTTCGGGGTAAGCACTAAGCGGCGATAATCGGATATTGATTAATGTTCACGTCATCGGCGGCGGCCTCGCCGGTTCTGAAGCTGCTTTCCAACTTGCCGAGCGCGGCATCCCGGTCACCCTCCACGAAATGCGCCCGGTGTTCTGCACGCCCGCGCACCAGACCGACCGCTTCGCCGAACTCGTGTGCAGTAACTCCCTCAAGAGCGACCAACATCCCTCCGCGTCGTGGCTGCTCAAGGAAGAACTGCGCCGCCTGAATTCGCTTGCGATGAAGGCAGCCGGAGTCGCACGCGTTCCGGGCGGGCAGGCGCTCACCGTCGATCGCGACCTGTTCGCCGAGGAAATCACACGCCTCATCCTCAGCCATCCGCGCATCACAATCGAACGCGAGGAAGTGGCCGCTGTCCCGGGTGAGGGCGTCATCATCATCGCCACCGGTCCGCTCACCAGCGATCGCCTCGCCTGCGACATCGCCCGCCTCACGGGTTCGGACCGCCTCTTTTTTTACGACAGCATCAGTCCCATCGTCGAAGCGGACACAGTGAATCTTGACATTGCCTTCCGCGCGTCACGCTACGACAAATCGCTCGACGGCACCGGTGACTATCTGAATTGCCCAATGAACCGCGAGGAATACGACCGCTTCTTCGATGCGCTGGTCGCCGCGCAGGCCTTCGAGTCGAAAATTCCTGACGACGTGCCGTACTTCGAGGCGTGTCTCCCCATCGAAGAGATTGCGCGCCGCGGACGCGATACTCTGCGCTTCGGACCCATGAAGCCGGTCGGATTGACCGATCCACGCACTGGCAGATACCCCTACGCATGCGTACAGCTTCGCCAGGAGAGCCTGCGCGCCGAGAGCTGGAACCTGGTCGGGTTTCAAAATCATCTGAAATTCCCCGAGCAGAAACGGGTCTTGCGGCTGATCCCCGGTCTGGAGAACGCAGAGTTCCTTCGCTACGGCCAAATCCACCGCAACACCTACATCAACGCCCCAGCCCTGCTGACGCCTACGCTGCAATTGAAATCCGACCCTCGCATCTTTTTTGCCGGTCAGATCTCGGGAGTCGAAGGGTATGTGGAGTCGATTGCCACGGGCCTTGTCGCCGGTCTGAACGCAGCCGCATACGTGGCGGGCGAAGCGATGCCGTCATTCCCGCGCGAGACCGCGCTGGGGTCTCTCTGCTATTACATCTCCGGCGCCGATTCCAAAAACTATCAGCCAGCCAACATCGCGTTCGATCTGTTCCCTCCGCTTGACGAAGCGGCGTTGCAGCGATTCCGGCATGACAAGAAAGCGCGGCATGCCGAGATCTGCAGCCGCGCACTGGAGGCGTATGCCTGATCTCCGTTCTGCCATCGATCGTTTCCTTGACGAACTGCATCGCAAGAACTCGTCGCCGCATACCATCAAGAGCTATCGCAGCGATCTCGAGGATTTCCTGCAATACTTCACGCTCCCCGATCTGCCTCCGCCGGACACCACGCAATTCGATCTCCTGAGCCTGCGCGAATGGCTTTCGTCTCTTCATGAGCGAGGGGTGCAGGCCGTCACGATTCGCCGGAAGGTTGCCGCTCTGCGGATGCTGTTCCGATTCCTGATGCGAGCCGGCGAGATGGACCTAAACCCCGCCCGTCTCTTGCGGCTTCCGAAACTGCCGCATCGCGTGCCGTCGGTTCCCGATGCCGAGAAAACCAACGCCCTCCTGGATGGCGTGGCATCAGCAAAGTTGGAGCAGCCGTTTCCCAAACGTGATCTCGCGATTTTCGAACTGCTCTATGGTTGTGGATTGCGCGTCAGTGAATTGGTCGCGCTCGATCTGCAACATATCGACGCGAATGACCACTGGATTCTCGCGCGCGGAAAGGGCCGCAAGGAACGGCAGGTGCCCGTGACCGGGAAAGCGTGGACGGCTCTGGAGAGCTATCTTCGCGATCGCGCGGGGAAAACTTCAGAGGCCGCCGTGTTCCTCAACCATCGCGGCGCCCGCCTTACGGATCGTTCCGTTCGAAACATCGTGAAATTTTACGCGACGCAGTTGGCGGGCGATCCCTCGCTGCATCCACACAGCTTCCGCCACGCCTATGCCACGCATCTTCTGGCCGACGGTGCGGATTTGCGGGCGATTCAGGAATTGCTGGGCCATGCGCGGCTATCGACTACGCAAAAGTACACTCAGGTTTCATTGACTAGTCTGATGCAGGTTTATGATAACGCGCACCCTAAAGCCAGGGGTTGAAGATTGTTGCACCGATACCTCAAAGTCTCGCGTGTTTCTCGTAACAATGGTTCGGTTGTAAGCAAGTCCATTGTTCAAGTTGAGCACGACGCCTGCCGCCGACAAGTAACTCGATTCCCGTTTGAATCTCCGCGAGGGTCAGAACACTTAGGTACTGAGATCTGCGGTCGGTGGTTTCCAGCCAGTTCTTGACTCCGGCATTTGGATCTTGAGGCCAGGCCTTGTTCAACTTCAGGATTCAGGTTCAGCGTCAAGGTCACGGATGCGGCTCCCTCACCTTCCACGTTACCGAATCGGGAACTGCCCGTCACCGCCCTTGAGCGCCATACTGCTCAAAGAAATGCGCCACGGTCATGATCCCTTTGTAGTAATTCCCCAGATCATACTTCTCGTTGGGGGAATGCAGACCATCATCCGGCAGCCCAAATCCCATCAGAATCGTCGGAATGCCCAGAAACTTTGCGAAGTCTCCCACGATGGGAATCGATCCGCCCGATCGCGTGAACACGGTCGGCTGCCCGAAAATGTCCTCCATCGCCTTAGCCGCCACCTGGATGGCCGGATGATCCGTATTCACCATCACCCCGGGACTCGCGCCCAGCACTCGCAACTCCACCTTAATGCCTTTCGGCGTGTTGTCCTCGATGTGCTCGCGGAACGCCTCGATGATCTCTTCCGGGTCTTGATTGGGCACCAACCGGAAGCTCACCTTCGCGGTAGCCCTCGCCGGAATTACGGTCTTGCTGCCGGCCGCCGTAAAACCGCCCGCGATGCCATGAACTTCAAACGTGGGCCGCGACCAAACCCGCTCCAGAACCGTGTAGTTCCGCTCCCCCGTCAAACGCTTGGACCCCACTTCATCACGGCGGAAGGCACGGGCATCGAACGGCAGATGAGCCCAACTCTCCAGTTCGGCCTTGGAAGGCGGCGCCACATCATCATAGAATCCGTCTACCTTGATGCGGCCCTTCTTATTCTTCACGGTCGCCAGCAATTGGATTAAGCCGAAAATCGGATTGGGCGCCGCGCCTCCATAAACGCCGGAATGTAAATCGCGCGAAGGTCCGGTTGCTTCCACTTCCATGTAAACCAGGCCGCGCAATCCAACGTTCAACGTCGGCAGGCCGGGAGCGTACATCGACGTATCGGAGACCAGCGCAACGTCCGCGTCCAGCCGGTCGGCGTGCTCCTCAACATATTTGGTGATCGAAAGGCCGCCCACTTCCTCTTCGCCTTCAATCAGGAATTTCAGATTAACAGGCAGGGTTCCGTTGACCGCCTTCAGTGCCTCCACTGCCTTGATGTGCGTATACATCTGGCCTTTGTCGTCGGCCGATCCGCGCGCGAAAATCTTTCCTTCTTTCACTACCGGGTCGAACGGCGGCGTCTTCCATTCTTCCAGCGGGTCGGCCGGCTGAACGTCATAGTGGCCATAACAGAGAACCGTCGGCTTGCCTTCGGCATGCAGCCAGTCCGCATACACCAGAGGATGGCGTTCGGTGGGGATGATCTCGACGTTCTCAAGACCGGCGGCACGAAGTTGATCGGCCACAAACTGCGCGGCGCGCCGTACGTCGTCCTTATGTTCGGGTAATGTGCTGACGCTGGGGATACGGAGAAGCGCCTTCAACTCTTCAAGAAGGCGCTCCTGATTGTCATGAACGAACTCATCGATGGCGGCGGACATACCCCTCGATGTTACTGCAAGCCGATCCTGACGTTGGCCGACTAAGCCCGATTAGGCGTCCTGAGCCGACACCTGCGTTTGCGGGCTCGCCAAAAGGCCGGAGATCCGCTCCACCGTGTGTTGGATCTCGGACACCTTGCGCTCCAGACCCGTGAGGTCCATCGGGCCCCCAGGCTCCCCTCGGGAAGCCGTCACCGAGGTGAGGATCGCGCCGCGCGCGAAATCTGAAATGCTGCGCGCTCCCTGCCGGATCGCCGCGTCTTTAAGGGTTTGATATTCATCTTCCGAAAGCCGGAAGTTCACTAAACGTGTGCGTGGACTGTAGATCGCCATAGTTGGTTCCCGTCGAAGCTCGTCTCGCTAAAGCATTCCTTTGGGCTGACGCTGGCCCGATATTCGAATGATTCCTTTATGAAAACAGATTGTATACCCGACAGCAGGGTGTCAGATGATTCTCGTCTCATCTTCTCTTAAGTTTACGTCACGCATCAGTAACAGGGATGTAGACATGTGTCGTTCATCACGCCAAAGGGCCTCTGGCTGAGGGTAAACGTCATGGAACCAACGTGGAATTTTGTAATTTTACAAATGATTTACGATACTTGCGAAGTATCCCGCTCCAAAACCATTATCGATGTTTACAACCGTAACGTTACTCGCGCAGCTGTTCAGCATCCCCAACAGAGCGGCCAGACCATGAAAACTGGCCCCATAACCGATGCTCGTGGGAACCGCCACAACGGGGCAACTCACCATTCCGCCCACTGCGCTCGGCAGCGCGCCCTCCATGCCGGCGCAAACAATCGCAATCCGGGCGTTTTCCAACTGGTGACGGCACGCCATCAGCCTGTGGATACCCGCGACGCCCACGTCGTGTATCGAGATGACCTTGTTTCCCATTGTTTCGGCCGTCACCTGCGCTTCCTGCGCCACCGGGATGTCGCTCGTCCCGGCGCACACCACGGCGATCTCGCCCTTGCCTGTCATATTTCGCTCGCGCCAGATGCGGACAATTCCACTGGCGGGAAAATGCTCGGCTTCCGGGAAACGCTGCATCAGGGCGGCCGCCTTGGCGGCGTCAGTGCGGGTGATCAGCAAATTCGGAGACCGCGTTTCAATATGTTCGGCGATCGCTACGATTTGCTCCACCGTTTTCCCCATCGCGAACACCACTTCAGGAATGCCGTGGCGCAGTGACCGGTGATGGTCCACCTTGGCGAAACCAATGTCTTCAAACGGCATGTGCCGCATGCGCGCAAGTGCCTGGTCGATCTCTACGGCGCCCGATTGCACGCCGGTAAGTAGTTCGCGTAGCTGGTCTTCCGTCATTTCAGAATTTCAGGTTCGATCCCTTTTGCACCTGGTGCCGCGCCGCCTCGCCGCCGCCTAACTCCAGAACGAATTGCGCCGTTTCGTGGCCGCCGTAGTTGGGGCAGTCGCTACCGCCGGAAGGGCACGGCGGGGTCTTTGCAGAAATCTCCACCACTTCGTGATTGGAATTCATCCAAATAATATCCAGAGGGAAATTGCAGTTAGCCATCCAATAGGGGTAGTTTCCCGGCGCACCGTGTATGAACAGCATCCCCTGGTTCGCGGGCAGGGATGTCCGGTACATCATGCCCTTTTCCATATCGGCGGGGGTGATTTTCACTTCCGCGTTGATACTGGCGCCATCCGGCAAGGTAACTTCCCGAATGTCGAGTAAGGCAGCACCTTTGTCTGAATCTCCGCATCCACATAACAGGCATGCCAGTGCGGCCAGTAATATTGCAGCGCCTTTCATTCGTTAACATGGTATCCAGTTCCCCGATATGTTTTGGACCCGCGTAAAGCATAGTCTCGACATGATCAAATTCGAGCACTCTGTGTTCGCGCTTCCGTTCGCGCTCACGGGCGCCGCGCTGGCGTTTCGGGAGTCCCGGCTGGGAATCACGCAGAACGTCTGGACACTGGTCTGGATCGTGGTTGCGATGGTGAGCGCCCGCTCCGCCGCGATGGCGTTTAACCGCCTGATCGACGCCGACATCGATGCGCGGAATCCGCGAACGCGCACGCGCCATCTTCCAGCCGGACTGCTTTCGGCGGGCTTCGCGTGGATTTTCGTAGCCGCGTCCGTAGTTATTTTTCTTACCGCCGCAGGGGCGCTCAACTCGCTCTGTCTGAAACTGGCGCCCGTAGCGCTCGCCATCATTTTCTTCTATTCCTACACCAAGCGTTTCACGTCTCTTTCGCATCTGGTGTTGGGATTCAGCCTTGGTATGGCCCCGGCCGCAGCCTGGATCGCCGTGCGCGGAAGTTTGGATTGGAGAATCCTGCTGCTCACGGCCGCCGTGATGTTCTGGACCGCGGGGTTTGACATCATTTATTCCTGCCAGGATTTTGAATTCGATCAATCCGCCGGCTTATTCAGCCTTCCCGCTCGCATTGGCCTCGCTCCCGCGCTGATCGTCTCTCGCCTGTTCCACCTGATGATGATCGTCACTTTGACCGCGCTCGCCGCGGCGTTCCATTTGGGTCTGTTGAGCCTGGCCGGAATCGTCGCCGTCGCCCTGCTTCTGATCTACGAACAGAGTCTGGTGCGACCCACCGATTTCTCGCGCGTGAACGCGGCGTTCTTTACCATGAACGGCTGGGTGAGCGTGCTGTTCTTCGTATTTTGGGCCGCCGATATTTTATTTCTTCGCCGCTAAAAACTATGCAGCCATTCTTTGAAGATTCCCGTCTGCGCCCCATTGCCGCTAAAGTAGAGGCTGGCGAGCGCCTTTCATTCGAGGATGGCGTGACCCTCTACCGCTCATTCGATCTGCTGGGGATCGGCTATCTGGCCAACCTGGTGCGTGAACGCAAGAACGGCGACCTGACATTTTTCAACGTCAATCGTCACATTAACCCCACGGACGTTTGCGTAGCCAGCTGCCGCCTCTGTGCTTTTGGGAAGAAAGCCAAGGATCCGCAGGCTTACACCATGTCTCTTGATCAGGTGTGGCATGTGGCGGGTACCGGTTGGAGCGAGTCCATTACCGAATTCCACATTGTCGGCGGCTTGCACCCCGAGCTTTCGCTGGATTGGTTTTGCGAAATGCTGCGCGGCCTGAAGGAACGGTTTCCGGAAGTGCACCTGAAAGCCTTCACGATGGTGGAGATTGCATTCCTGGCCCGGCGCGCGAAAATCAGCATTCGCGAGACGCTGGTGCGCCTGCGCGACGCGGGTATGGATTCCATGCCCGGCGGCGGCGCCGAAATCTTCAATGAGCGCGTGCGGCGCATTATTTGCGATCACAAAATTGACGGCCAGGAATGGCTGGAGACCGCCCGCGCCGCGCATGAACTGGGATTGCATTCCAACTGCACCATGCTCTATGGCCACGTGGAAAACGAAGAAGATCGCGTGGATCACTTAGTCAAGCTGCGGGAACTGCAGGACGAAACCAATGGCTTCGTGACATTCATTCCGCTGGCGTTTCACCCCGAGAACACCGTGCTGCATCACCTGCCGAAGACTACCGGGTTTGACGATCTCAAAGCCATTGCCATCGCTCGTTTAATGCTGGATAACATCCCTCATATCAAGGCGTACTGGATCATGATGACGCCCCGCATCGCCCAGATAGCCCTGAATTTCGGCGCGGACGATATCGACGGAACGGTGGTGGAAGAGAAGATTTATCACGACGCGGGGGCCACTACGACGCAGTCGCTCAGACGGCAGGAACTGCTGGCTTTGATTCGGAAAGCGGGACGCGAACCGGTGGAGCGAGACACGCTATACCGGCCGGTGCAGCGAACCGAAAACGCGTTCTCAATTTTGGTTTGAGCGAGGGTGCCTTCATGCCCGCTCCACCGGATTCCGAAGCACCCCGATCCCTTCAATCTCCACTTCGACCACATCCCCGGGTTTCAGTGCGAACGTGTCGCCCGGCGTGCCCGTATAGATCAAATCGCCGGGCTCCAGGGTGACCCAGCGGCTGGCCCACACCACGATGGAAGGGCAATCATGCACCAGATCGGACGTTGGCCCGCGCTGCGCCACCTTCCCATTCACGCGCGTCTCCAGCATCAGGTTGGAATAATCCAAGCCGGTCACAATGGCCGGGCCCAGAGGAGCAAACGTGTCGCAGCCCTTGGCGCGCCACCATTGCAAATCTTTTTTCTCACCACGCTGCCAGTTGCGGTCGCTCACGTCGTTTCCGCAGGTGACGCCATAGATCGCATCCGCCGCTTCCCCGCGCGTCGCATTCTTCACGCGCTTCCCGATCACCACAACCAGTTCACCTTCAAAATGAACATCGGTGGCGTCCTGTGGAATGCGGATCGCTTCCCCATCGCCGATCAACGCCGAGGGCGGTTTATAGAAAAGCTCCGGTGTTTCCGGTAGCTTCCGGCCACCCAGGTGGCTGCGGTAGTTCAACCCCACGCCGATGATTTTGGTGGGTCCGCACGGCGGACCGTTTCTTCCATCTGTTAGAATTCGAACAAATTGATTAGACATGCCTGGTACTGAAGCTACTACAACCTCGCACGGCGCCTAGACGAAATGGGAGAATACTTGCAGAGTTCGCTTCACGAAACCCCGGGCCGGATGGAAAAATCATCTCAGAACATTCAAGATAGCTTCCTGAACAACGCCCGCAAGGAGAAGACGTCGGTCACTATCTACTTGCTGGGGGGCGTGCGCCTGAACGGCCGGATCAAGAGTTTCGATAAATACTCGTTGATCCTGGAATCGAACAGCCAGGAACATCTGGTCTTCAAACACGCGATCTCGACGGTGGTCACAGGGCGGGCAGCGCATCCCGTGAGCCACCCAGGCCCGGTCGCGAGAACTGCGGACAGCGCCACGCCTGAGAACAAGAGCGCAGAGGAGTAATACGGCGGAACGGGCAGTCCTTGTAGGGTTTGCGATCAAGTCCGCCCACAGAGGCACTGAGACGGACGATTCCCTGGAGGAACTCAGGGAACTGGCGGCCAGTGCGGGTGCGGAACCTGTCGCTGAGACCACGCAGGTGCGCGGCGCTGCGGACGCCGCCACGTTGCTGGGCCGCGGCAAAGTGGACGAATTGCTGGCCTTGGCGAAGGCCTTCGACGCCAACCTCATCATCATCGATTTCGACCTCAGCCCCACGCAGCAACGCAATCTGGAGAAGTTGCTGGATCTGAAAGTGATCGATAGGACCCAACTGATACTGGATATCTTTGCTTCCCGTGCTCGCACTCGTGAAGGGCGCCTCCAGGTAGAACTCGCTCAGCTGAATTATTTACTCCCGCGGCTTTCCGGTCACGGCGTCGCCATGTCGCGGCTGGGAGGAGGCATCGGAACGCGCGGACCGGGCGAAACCAAACTGGAAACGGATCGCCGCCGCGTGCATCGCCGCATCAAGAAAATCGAACAGGAGATCGAGAAAGTACGCGCGGGTCGCACCCTGCACCGTCAGCAGCGTCAAGCCGTGCCGCTGGCGACCATCGCGCTGGTTGGCTATACGAATGCCGGCAAAAGTACGCTCTTCAACCGGCTGACCAGTGCCTCGGTTTTGGCTGATCGCAAAATGTTCGCGACCCTCGACCCGACGGTGCGGTCGATCCAGCTCCCCTCAAAACGGAGAGCTTTGCTCAGCGACACCGTGGGGTTCATTCGGAACCTGCCAACCACCCTGGTGCATGCGTTTCGTGCAACCCTGGAAGAGGTGGCCGAAGCCGCCCTGATTCTGCACGTAGTGGATGCATCTTCGGAGACCGCGGCGGAACAAGCGGAACAGGTGATGAAGGTGCTGGGGGACATCGGGGCCGCCACCACGCCGCAGGTGCTCGTGCTCAACAAGAGCGACCGGCTTCCTGCCACCGAAGCCGATGCGGACGCCCTCGCCCGTAATGTCTTGCGGCACAGCGCTCCCCCGCTCCCTCCGGCGGTTTTGATCAGCGGGTTAACCGGCGCCGGGGTACCGGATCTGCTGGGCTGCATCGACCGGGTCCTACCCGCCGAACCTTTGGAAGTCGCTCACTTCCGGATACCTGCGGGCAACGGCGCCGAAATCTCTCTGCTTCACGAGTACTGCAGGGTAGTCGCATTGCAGTATCATGACGGTGTCTGCGATATTGAGGCCGCTGTACCGGCGGCGATCCGCGAGAGATTGCTTCCGTGGTTGCTTGATGAGCCTGTGGAAAAGTCTGTGGGGAAGTAGTGACTGCCTTAATGACAATTCGGACCGCGCCGAACCTCCGGGGAATCCATGTGCAAACCGCGGTCATACTTTCATCCCCTATTTTTCAGGAAGATACGAGGACAACTGTCTCGCGCGAATCGGGTGTCTCGAAAATTGGGTGTCCCGCTAAAGCCCTACACCTTTTCCACAAATTCCTGGAGATTTCAATCACGTGAATTTCCCGAATTCACTGACGCTGCTCCGTATTTTCTTCGTTCCGCTGCTGGTTTCGGCGATGGTGCAAGAGAAAATAGCCCTCCACCTTGCAGGCGGCATCTTTATTTCGAACGATATCCTGGCGCTCGGAATTTTCATGTGCGCCGCGGCCACGGACCTGCTTGATGGATACCTGGCCCGGCGCTGGGGCCAGGTCACGACGGTAGGAACGCTGCTTGACCCCATCGCCGATAAGCTGCTCATTTCAGCAGCTCTGATCGCCCTTGTTCAAGTGCGCGCCGTTCCCGGTTATTTGGCCATCCTGATCATCGGGCGGGAGTTCGCTGTTTCCGGCTTGCGCAGCATCGCCGCCGCGGAAGGCTATACGATCAGGGCGAGCGATCTCGGCAAGACCAAAATGATCTCTCAGGTAGTGGCCATCTCTGTTGTTCTCATCGGCTTGCGTCACCCATCCTGGCGCACTGCGGGCAATCTCTGCATGTGGCTGGTGGTGTTCTTCGCCATCACCTCAGCCATTGGCTATTTCGTGAAATTCTGGCGGCATATCGATGAAAGCGTCAAATTGCGGAGGCGCTCCGAATTGCTTCAAGAGGAAAGGCGACGGCTGGAAGCGCGTCAAAGAGGCTCGGAAACCGGCTCTGGCGTAGGGGTGCGCACGTGAGCGCCATCCGGGGTAAGAATTACGGTGCGGGTTTGACCTTTCGGCCCCAGAGCCGGAACCGCGCTGCCATTTAATTTCAGGGTGAGCGCTCCGGCGTTGCCGGCGCGGACATCCACCACCGACGCAGCATTCACTTGACGAGACTCACCGGCATTGAGCGTTCCCGCAAAAAGAACTTTGCCGTCAGCCGTAATTCGCGTCCAGCACGAATCGGAAGCCGCCAATAGGACGTGGACGGCCGCGCCGCTGGAAGGAATCGCCGGGGAATCGAGTTCGCCGGCAGCTTTCAGTGGCGGCTTGGCCGGCTCAACGGCCGCAGAAGGCTTTGTGGCCGGTGGTCTTGAACCCGCCGCCGGTATATTTGTACGAGCCGATTGCGGCGCGTTCGTACTCGGGGAGGTCGGCAGAACGTGGGCTCGCACCGTGCCCCAATTGTTGAAAGCCCACACCCCGATTGCACAAGCCCCAATAGTGACGACGAAAGTGAGGAACGAACCCAGCGTATTGTTTCCGAAAACATCGGCAAGCGCCGGCAGATTCAGGGAAAACCCAGCGGAATACTCTTTCGATTTCACGGTCTCGGGCATTTCCCCGGGAGACTGCTCCCGCTCAAACTGCGCCAGCACCGCATCGGCATTCAGCTTGAGTACCTGGGCATATTGGCGCACAAAGTTTCGTGCAAACACCCGGCCCGGGAGCTGGTCGAAATCATCCATCTCGATCGCTTTCAACATGCGCGGGCTAATTCTGGTTACAGCGGCAACGAATTCCAGATCAATATTCTGGCGAAGCCGCTCGGTAGCCAGGGTGTGGCCTAGTGTGGGCATTGGCGAAGCTTAGACAACCATTTCTTATAATACGAAGCGAGTACAAAAAAATCTACCATTCCCAATGTCCAGTCAGTCCATTTCGGTCATTGTGGTGAACTGGAACCGCCGGGAACTCTTGCGAGCCTGTCTCCGCTCTTTGATGAAGCAAACCAAGGCCCAGTTCCAGCTAATCGTCGTTGACAACGGATCTACCGATGGGTCTGCCGAGATGGTTAGCTCGGAGTTCCCGAATAGTGAGTTGATCAGAAACTCCGAAAATCTCGGATTTTGCCACGCGAATAATCAGGGAATCCGGGTGGCGCGAGGGGAATGCATCGCCCTGCTCAACAATGACGCTGAAGCTGACCCTGAATTTCTGTCCGAACTGGTCAACGTCATTGATCGGGATGTGGAGGTAGGAATGGCGGCCGCGAAGATCGTGGTGTTTTCAGACCCGAGCCGGATCGACAAGGTAGGCCACCTGATTTGGCTGGATGGACAAAACCGCGGCCGCGGCACCGGCGCCCTGGATGTCGGTCAATTCGATTTGCAGGAAGAAGTTCTCTGGCCGGATGGGTGCGCCGCCATGTACCGCCGCTCCATGCTCGAGCAGATCGGCGGTTTTGACGAGGACTTTTTCGCCTATGGGGACGACGCAGAATTGGGTTTGCGGGCACGCATCGCTGGTTGGAAGTGCGTTTATAATCCCCGGGCCGTGGTGCGTCATCATCACAGTTCCACGCTGGGGGCGGGCAGCGTAAAACGGCTGGCGCTGATCGAAAGAAACCGCGTGCTGCTGGCCGCCAAACTCTTTCCATGGAGCTTGCTATGGCTCAATGTTTTCTATTATTTGCAGCGTCTGGTTGTGGGCGCCGCCGCCGCGGCTGCCGGGCAGGGAGAGGCAACGTCATTTCCCGGCATCACCGGGAAACTGCGCCTGATGTTCGGGCTGTTCTGGGGTGACCTGCAAGCCCTGCCGCTGCTTCCTGGAATGCTCCGCAAGCGTGCGACCATTGTCCGCAAGCTGTCCGCACGCCAGACCAGGGAATTAATTCTGTCTCACCGCATCTCATTGAAGGAACTTTCAACCAAAGCGGCCTGGGTTTCAGCCCGCGCGAGCGAACCGTGCCTGCGTTGCGGCTCGGAAGAAGTCGCCTATCTCACGGAAGGAACAGATCGCCTCTACCGCACCACTGCGGCGCGCTTTCAAATCGCGCAATGTAAAAATTGCGGCTTAATCCGACTCTCGCCTCGTCCAAAACCCGCACAGTTGGCCCATTTCTACCCCGGTAATTATTGGTTCGACCCGGCGGAAGACACGGCCTCGCGCTGGGCTGAGCAGTATCGCCGCCTCGTTTTGCAGGACCACGTCAACTTTGTTTTTCAATCGTATCGCAAAGCGTCACAATCCGGACCTATTTTGGATGTAGGCTGTGGGGGCGGCCTTTTACCTGGGATGCTTCGTGAACGCGGCTTCCTTGCGATGGGACTTGATTCTTCCCAGCAAGCCTGCCAAATCGCCTGGCAGGGCCACCACGTCCCCGCCGTCAGAGGCGACCTCAACAACGCCCCATTTCCCCCGGAATCCTTCTCCCTCATCACCCTATTTCATGTCCTCGAACATCTGACGAATCCGGGCGATTATCTGGATGCCGCGGCAAAATTGCTTCGTCCCGGCGGCCATCTGATCGTACAGGTTCCCAATATCGATTCCTGGCAGTTCCGTCTCCTCGGCGCCCGATGGAACGGCCTCGACATCCCACGGCACCTCACCGATTTCCGCACGGAAGACGTTGTCTTCTTTCTCGAAAAACACGGCTTCGAGATTCTGCGGATCAAACACTTCTCTTTGCGGGACAACCCCGCCGGACTGGCCACCAGCCTCGCACCATCACTCGACCCAATGGCTCGAAGAATCAACGGCCAGCCGTCCTCGATGCCGCACAATCTCGCCTACCTCGCGCTCACCCTCGCCGCAGTGCCATTTGCGCTCATGGAAGCCGCGTTTGGACACGGATCATCCGTAATGGTGGAAGCCCGCAAGCGATGACCTACACCCAGTGGTTCGCGCGCGCGCCTCGTCCCGTCCGCAGATGGCTGCTGCACTTTGAATGCGAGATCACCGATGCGGTCGAGCACTTTGCCGCCGAACTCCCACCTGCGGCGCTCATTCTGGATGCCGGATCCGGCGAAGGCCAATACAGGAAATTCTTCAAGCACCAGCGCTTCGTCGGGGTCGATCTCGCTGTCGGCGACTCGGGTTGGAACTACCGCGCACTCGACGCCGTCGCGGATTTGTCGGCCCTGCCATTTCCACCGCGCACATTCGACGCCGCGCTCAACATCGTCACGTTGGAGCACCTCCGCAACCCCGGCGCCGCTCTCGATGAAATCGCGCGCGTTCTCAAACCCGGTGGCCGGCTGCTGCTGGTGGCGCCGCTGGAATGGGAAGAACATCAGCAGCCTCATGACTTCTTCCGCTACACCCAGTTCGGCCTTCGCATGCTTTTGGAATCAGCCGGCTTATGCGAAATTCAACTCGTTCCAGTAGGCGGATTCTTCCGGCTGCTTTCGCGGCGCCTTCTGAACGGATTACAATTCTTTATGAGGGGTGCGGGTTGGCTCCTGTTCCTGCCCGCGGTTCTCATCTTCGTTCCACTCTCGCTTGTACTCCCACTTCTGGAACCGCTGGATCGGGATCGCAATTTCACTCTCGGATATATATGCACCGCGCGAAAATCGCTCTGATATTGGCTCTCGCCGCCTCCGCCGCCTCCGCCGCAACATTCAGCGGCGCCAAGGCTTACGCCTATACCCGCGAGGCTGTGGCGGATGGACCGCGCCCCTCCGGCTCTGCCGCAATCCGCCGTTTACAGCAACAAATCGTGACGGATCTGAAACCTTCCGGCTGCCAGGTCACGCTTGATGATTTTCGCGCCACCACCCCCGCCGGACCCATCGCCATGCGGAATATTCTTTGTAAATTCCCCGGCAAATCCGGCCGCGCCATCGTCATCACCGGGCACTACGACACCAAGCGCCTGCCCAACTTCGTCGGCGCCAATGATGCCGGCTCATCCACAGGCTTCCTGCTGGAACTGGCCCAAGCGCTGCACGGCTCGCCTCGCGTTGACGACGTCATCCTGGTTTTCTTCGATGGCGAGGAAGCCGTAAAGGACTGGACCGATACCGACAGCCTCTATGGAAGCCGGCATCTGGAGGAAACCTGGCTCAATAGCGGGATGTTGGCCAAGGTCAAGGCTTTGATTAACATCGACATGATCGGCGACAAAGACCTGGACATTCTGAAAGACGGGAATTCCGATCGCCGACTGCGCGATCTTGTCTGGGAAACGGCGAATCAACTCGGCTACGCGGCCCACTTTCGCAGCGAGCTGTCGGGCATCGAAGATGACCACGTTCCTTTCGTTCGCGCCGGCGTCGCGGCACTCGACCTGATCGACTTCACTTACGGACCCAACCAGGCCTTCTGGCACACCCCCCAGGACACCATGGACAAGCTCAGCCCCAACAGCTTCGAAATTGTCGGCGCCGTGGTGATGTCGGTGATTCGCAAACTGGAGGAATTGCCCTGATTCCCGGGGCTTTGGTAGTCGACAAGCCCGAGGGCTGGACTTCACACGACGTGGTCAACAGAGTGCGCCGCCTGGCCGGGGAGCGTTCCATCGGCCACCTCGGAACCCTGGACCCCATGGGCACCGGTGTTCTGCCGCTCTTGATCGGCTCCGCCACGCGCCTGGCTAAATTCTTCACCCGCGCCGACAAGGTTTACGAAGTCAGCATCCGGTTCGGTTTTGCAACCGATACCTACGATGCAACGGGCGAAAGAGCCGGCGACGAACTTCCTGTCTCTTTCACGCGCGAAGAACTCGAAGAGGCCCTGACGGGTTTCCATGGCGTCATCCAGCAATTGCCGCCGCGTTTTTCGGCCAAGAAAATACGCGGCGTGCCGGCCTATAAACTCGCTCGCGCCCACAAAGAAGTGGAACTCGCGCCCGTGGAGATAGAGATTTTCGAGATTCAGATTCTATCGTTCGCAGTCGACCAAGCGGCTTTACGCGTGCATTGCGGCAGTGGCACTTATGTCCGATCCCTCGCGCACGACCTTGGCCTGGTGCTCCAGTGCGGGGCCCATCTCACCGCTCTCCGCCGCACCCGATCCGGTGACTTCGCCATCGAAAACGCCCACACGCTGCAGCAACTGGAGCAAAACATAGTGGATGCCGTTCTCCCCGCCAGTCAGCTTCTTCCCGGTTTTCCTGCGGTGGTAGTGGACTCCGCGTCCGAAGCCCAAATCCGACACGGCCGCAATTTCCGGACGAACCCTTTCCGCGTCGATACCGGCGCGAAGTTCGTCAAGGCATTGACCGAAAGCGGAGCGTTGCTGGCAGTTGGCGAGGCTGTCTTACCAAACCTCTATCACCCGGTGGTGGTCTTACCCTGAGCCCGAAGGCCGGCGTTGGCAGGAAACGTGCAACTCCGAGCCTAGAATGTCTTTTGGAATATACGTTGCCGGCTATGCAATCATGATTGCGGGCCTTGCCCTCGGAGCCTACTACTTGCACGTAGCCCCACACTGGATCGCGGTGGGGGCGGTTGTGCTGATTGGGATTGGCGTTTTGTCCGGAGTGGCCAAAACGCGACAGAAGGACCCCTCGTAGTTGCCACCCGCGGCTGAATTATTCGGTCCCCTTGCCCCATTCTTGATTTAAGAACAAATATCGCGCCCGAAAAGCATCGGCCTTCGCCGTCGGATTGGCGTCCAGAAACATCACCTGCCAATTTCCCGACGCGCTGTAAGCCGGCCACTTCGGCAGGTCCGGGCCATTCGGGTCCCCGGTGCGCGCGAAGTTCGTCCAATACGCTCCCATCTGCTCGGATAGCTTCCGATCCTCGGGACGCCACGCCGCTTCCGGACGCGAATCGAGAGTTCCAAACACGTATTCAATCTCGTCGGAGTGGAACGCGCCCATTGCCGCCGCGTGATTCTTGTCACCCGGCGAACCCAGCGAGAAGTAATAGCGATACACCGGCGCTTCGCCCGTTTGCAGTTGCGCTTCCAGCCACCGCCACGTCGAGTAGACCAGGAAGCGATCCCCCGCGAAATCACCCGCCGACGTCTGGGCCTCCGCATCGGTGGACCCTGGATAGACGGCCAGGAACTGATCTGCGTGCTCCCCAAAATCCTTGCGGGCTTGCTCTGCGAAGCTGGCCGCCGTGGGCTTGTCTTTGGCGAAAATCACGGCCGCGCGCATTTCGTCCGCGTTCCAACCCGCAAGCAGGGGAACGTGCGCCTGCCGGCCCGCCGCGTAAATGGCCGGAACACTTTCCGGAAGAAAATACCCGTCCACATCCGGGCCAAATCTTGGTGGAGGCGTCGTCTTTGCAGTCACCGCTTTCACCAGATCCTCCGCCGGAATATTTCGTAGTTCCTTCAATGTGCCCGCGTGTAGCGCTGTTTCAGCAAAACCGGCATCTTTCTTCTCGCGAGCCTCGCGCCCTTCGTAACCCAGGCCGCCGCTGAAGAAGGCGCCACCACTTTCTCCAATCGCCTTCGCCATTAAACCTTTCGCAAGCGGCGAAGCCATCAGGGTGCTCACCGCAAACGATCCCGCGGATTCACCGAAGATGGTCACATTCCCCGGGTTTCCCCCAAACGCCGCAATGTTTGTCTTCACCCATTCCAGCGCCGCGGCTTGATCCATCAATCCATAATTTCCCGAAGCATGATGCGGCGATTCGGCCGTCAGCTCCGGGTGTACAAAGAATCCAAAAATGCCCAGCCGGTAGTTCATCGAAACCACCACGACATCGCGGTGCGCCAGAAACTGACCGTCCTGCCGCCCTTCCGACGTCCCGCCGCCCGCGAACCCGCCGCCATAGATCCAAACCATCACCGGCAGGCTTCCAGGCTTGGCCCCTGCGGGAGTCCAAACGTTCAAAGTCAAGCAGTCTTCACTGGGTCCCGGATCATGAAACACCATATCGCCATAAGTCACCGATTGGTAGCAATGCGACCCGAACTCTCTCGCTGCGCGCACTCCTTTCCATTTGGCGGCCGGTTGGGGAGGCTGCCAGCGGAGGTTCCCCACCGGCGGCGCCGCGAACGGGATTCCTTTGAACGCTCGCACCTTCTGGTCACTGGTCAGGGTTCCTTCCACCGAACCCTTGTCGGTCTTGATCCTCAGATCGGCGGCATGGACTGAAAAGTTTAGTACAAGTACGGCAAAAGCCCCGGTTATCAGGCAATTCTTCAGGTGAATATTCATCCATTTCTCCGCTGCCCAACCTATCACACGCTCTAAAGCTTCGAGCCGGTTCAGCCGACAGATAGGGAGATTTTCAATCAGATCATGTCAATTTCAATCGATAGACGCGCATGGCCGCTTGTCCCGGTCCTTTACCTGCTTGCCATTCCGACGGTGGCGCTTCCGGCATCGCCAGACCGCATCACCGGATCCATCAACACGAGTCGCGCATTCCTCCTTCAGGGGAACGTTCCTCAACAGACGCGAGCGCTGGTCGATCGAGGCGCTTTAGACCCAACCGCCAAGATCTCGGGAATGAAACTGATGCTGGCGCCGACCGTCGCCCAGACCGTGGATCTGGCGGAGTTGATCGAGCAGCAGCAGGACCCCGCATCGCCTGACTACCATCGCTGGCTGACCCCGGAAGAATTTGGTGACAGGTTTGGTTCAAGCGCCGGTGATCTCGACAAGCTAACTGCGTGGCTCACCTCGCAGGGATTCATAGTCCGCCAGGTCGCGCGGGCGCGGAACTGGATCAGCTTTGATGGATCTGCCGCTACGGTTGAAGGCGCGTTTCACACCGCCCTGCACCGCTACGCCGGGGCTGACTCACACTTCGGGAACGCTACCGAACCATCGGTTCCCGAGGCCCTCGCCGGCATTGTTGCAGGTATTCGCGGCCTCAACGACTTCCATCCCAAACCGCAACACGTCAGAAAAATGGTCCCCCAGTTCAATAACTGGAACGGAGCCCACTATCTCGCGCCGGACGACATGGCCGCAATTTACGATATTTCCAAACTCTATGCCGCTGGTATTGATGGCACGGGACAAAAACTGGTGATCGTAGGTCAAACGGATTTCTATATGACCGACGTGGAAGCCTTCCGAAGCTATTTCTCGTTAAGCGCGAACAATCCCACGGTAGTGCTGGTCGGGTCCGATCCCGGAGTCAACGGCGACGAACCGGAGGCATTGCTGGATGTGGAATGGTCGGGAGCCATCGCTCGCAACGCCAAGATCATTTTTGTGAACTCAACCGATGTCATAGATTCGGCTCTCTATCAGATCGATCAGGTCCTCGCTCCGGTCATGAGTATGAGCTATGGATACTGCGAAGTCGGGTCAGGCACTGGAATCCAATTGTGGGCGCAGCAGGCGAATGCCGAAGGAATCACGTGGATGAGTTCATCGGGGGATTCCGGCTCCGCGAGTTGCGATTCGGATGGTGAGACCACGGCCTCAAACGGGCTAGCTGTTCTTGCACCTGCCGACATCCCGGAGATCACGGCCGTGGGCGGCACCGAGTTCAACGAAGGTTCCACCGGGTGGAACACGCAGAATGGGCCTACGCAAGCCTCCGCCGCGGGCTACCTTCCCGAGATGGCGTGGAACGATTCAAGTTATGGATACGGTCTTGCCGCCACCGGCGGCGGGGTTAGCACCATTTATCCAAAACCCTGGTGGCAGACAGGTCCGGGAGTGCCAAACGACGGCGCTCGAGACCTGCCGGATGTCGCGCTCACCGCGTCCGCGGACCACGATGCGTACATGTTCTACGAAGCAGATTGGGGTGGAATGTGCGGCATCGGCGGAACCTCGGCATCGTCTCCTTCATTTGCCGGCATGGTGGCTTTGATCAACCACTACCTGCTTTCCCAGGGCACACTTTCCAAACCCGGCCTGGGGAACATCAACCCCACTCTGTACAGCCTTGCCCAGCATTCCAGCGGCGTGTTTCACGACGTCACCGTAGGCTCCAATATTGAGCCCTGCGTGCATGGCACCACAGGTTGCACCACCGGATCTTATGGATATTCCGCGGGCCCGGGATATGACATGGCCACCGGGCTGGGGTCAGTCGATGCCTACAATCTGGCAACAAACTGGACCAGTGCTACACCGCTCAGCGCCACCGCGATGACACTCACGGCCAGCGCGAACACGCTAGTGTCCGGCGCCTCAACGAACCTGACTGCCACGGTGACAGCCGTAAGCGGCGCCGCGGTCCCCAATGGTAAAGTGACCTTCCTTGTGGGAGGAAACTCGCTTGGCTCCTCGGTGGTCTCCGCTTCCACCGGCATCGCGACCCTCGCCGTTCCGGCCAGCAGCTTAAGTGCCGGCGCGAACGCCATTTATGCAACCTTCGTGGCGCCCGGAATATTTAGTAGTTCCAGTTCAAATGTAACGGTGTCGGTGGGCATCGCCACCACCAGTTCGATAGTGGCCGCACCGCAAACCATTTCCCAAAACTCCACCACGCAGATCACTGTCACCATTCAACCTTCATCCGGTTCGAGCGTTGTCACCGGGAGCGTCGCTTTCTCGGTGGGCGGCGCCGCGCTGGGTACCTCGGCCGTCACTCAGTCCGGTAACACGCTGGCCGGTGTCGCCACCCGATCGATTCCTGGGAGCAGCCTCGTTGGAGGCAGCAACAGCATCACGGCGGCCTTTGCCGGCACGGGCGGGTTTCTGAACTCCAGCACGTCGATCATTGTCACGGTGACGGGCGCCGCTGTCAGTACGACGACCGCGGTGACGGCTAGCCCCGCCACTCTGCCGGCCAATGGGACCACTCAATTGACCGCCACCATAACGCCCGCCTCAGGCACCGTCGCGCCCACCGGAGCCGTGACGTTCAAAATCGGATCGGCCACGCTGGGTGCGGGAACTATGACAACGTCCGGCGCAAAAACGCTGGCCGCATTCACTTTGAGCGGGAGCAGCCTGGTTGCCGGCGCGAACACCATCACCGCAGCCTTCGCCGGCTCGGGCAATTTCACCAGTTCAACCGCCACAGCAACGGTGACCGCAACTGCGGCCGCGGTCGCCACCACCACTACGTTAGCCGTCAGTTCAGCCAGCATCCCGGCCAATGGCGTCACCAGCCTGACAGCCACAGTGACACCCGCGTCAGGCAGTGCCCCGCCAACTGGAACCGCAACCTTCAAGTTGGGAAGTACAGTACTAGGATCGGCAACACTGGCTGCGTCTGGCGCCAAGGCTACCGCTTCGTTCACCTTGAACGGAGGCAACCTCGTGGCGGGAGCCAATAGCATAACGGCAACGTACGCCGGCGCGGGCGTTTTCTTGAACTCCACATCCGCGGCGACCACTGTAACGGTAACCGCGGCATTGCCTGGGACCTCGATAACCGCTACCGCGGCCCCAGCCAGTATCGCTGCCGCGGCATCGACGGTCCTCACCGTGTCCGTTAAGCCAGTTTCGGGAAGCGTCGCGCCCGCGGGTAGCCTGACGTTTTCGCTCGGGGGCGCTTCGCTCGGTACAGCGCCGCTCAGCGCCTCGGGCGCCACTGCCTCGGCAACCTTCACTGTGAAGGGTTCCAGTCTTGCCATAGGCGCGAACTCGATCGCGGTCGCGTACCCGGGCAGCAGCACGTTTGGAGCATCCGCAACGTCGGTAACCGTGTCTATCCCCGTCATCGCGACCACCACATCCGCGACGGCAAGCCCCGCCAGCATGGCGAAGACCGGGACCACGCAGATCGCCGCAACCGTCACTCCGGCAACCGGCGCCGCCGGAGCAACTGGGATCGTCAATTTTGCAATCGGAGGAAGTTCGGTCGGGTCGGCAACGCTCGGAAGCCCGAATTCAGCCGGCGTGGCCATCGCGACGCTCGCGCTGCCGGGCACGAATCTTGCCTTCAATGCCAACACGATTGTCGCTACTTATGCGGGGACTCCCCAATTCAGCGGCTCAACAGGTTCAGTTACCGTGACCATTACCGGCGCGCCAGTTTCGACAACCCTCGCAGTAACGGCAAATCCCGCGACCATCGCCTCCAGCGCGTCTACCCAGTTATCGGTGTCGCTAACACCCGCATCGGGTAGCATCGCACCAACGGGTAGCATTTCGTTTACGTTAGGCAAGACCTCGCTCGGTTCGGCAACTCTGAGTGCCGCCGGCTCGAAGGCCACGGCCGTTCTCACCGTGAACGGATCCAGCCTTGCGGTAGGCTCCAATACAATTACGGCCACCTATGCGGGCTCGGCTGCGTTCACCAGTTCAACCGGTTCGTTGACTGTAACCGCGACCGCTCCAACGGCCTCCAAGGTAGTCGTCACCCTTGCCCGGGCAAGCAGCAATCAACAGGGATTTCCGGTCTCCATGTCGCTTCAGGAAA